>Ga0256407_10000655_pt1 | contig 79111 bp, 55 predicted proteins | sample RumenRJG_04DNA_FD_193489 | JGI IMG/M metagenome (GOLD analysis project Ga0256407, IMG submission 193489) | Bovine rumen microbial communities from Lethbridge, Alberta, Canada - RJG_04 | ecosystem: Host-associated > Mammals > Digestive system > Stomach > Rumen | place: Canada: Alberta... | reverse complement strand
AGCGATATGCTTCTCATAACTGAATTCCTTGGCATGATCCTTCACCTTCTCCACCTGTGCTGCATCCTCATAAAATTGATCCAACCGCTGCTTCACATTTTTCGCCATATCGTCTGGAGAGAGTGTCTTCCACACCATCGCACAATCGCCACAAATCTCTGGCAGACAAGTGGCAGAAGAAATAAACACAGCCTTTCCAAACTGCATCGCTTCAATGGCAGGCAAACCAAAACCCTCGCCTACACTTGGAAATAGGAATGCCTCACAATGGCGGTACAGCCATACCCTTTCTTCTGCAGCAATCTTCCCAGTCAAATAGGCATTCTTGGTAGGCAGCATGTCGATATGTTCACGCACCACCTGCGAATAGGCAAAGTGGTCGTCTCCACATACATACAAATCATGATCGGGGAAATGCTTCATCATGTCCACTAACAGATGGAAGTTCTTCTTTGGACGTATCTGTCCAATGGCAAAGAAGAAAGGTCTTCCAGTCGCAAAGGCGGGCTTGCTTTCAGGCTCCTGCGTGATGTCTTCCACCCCATTGTAGATGACCCTGACAGGCTTCCCCTTCAGGTTGAACTGCTCCTCTATCTGCTTCCCCACAAACTTTGAGATGCACGTAATGGCATCTGCCTGATTGATGGCATGCTGCAAGACAATCTTATGTTTCTGCTGACGAATCCAGTTCTTTTCAGTCAAGTAGTTCAGGTCATGAATGGTCAATACAAACTTGCCACATTTCCCACGACGACGTTTCAACTGCTGCTGCGTGGTGGAGTGCCATAAATCCACCGTCGGAAGTCCCTTGCGGAAATACTTGTTGAACTTCCTGCGATTGTAACTCACATCCACCAAAGGGCCATAGTTCTTGTCATGACCCGTAGGCAGCAGGAAATGGAACCTCAAAGAGGGATCTTCCATCTTCGAGTACCATGCTGCATAATTCTTGGCAATCTGACCAAATCCACTTGTCGGGTTACCAATATCACACAAGTCAAGCAAGACAGTTTTCTTTTTCATAGTGCAAAGGTACAAATTAGTTGATAGTTGACAGTTGACAATTGACAGTTATTTTAAGTTAGGAGCTAAATTTGTCGCTTTTCCAACCTAAAAAACATCTCGAATAGCAAAAAAAATGTCAACTGTCAACTGTCAACTGTCAACTTTTCCTTACCTTTGTCCCCATGAATATACTTGTCGTACGATTTCGTCAGATGGGCGATGCGATTCTCGCCACGTCGCTGCTCAACACATTGCGCCACAATTTTCCTGAGGCGCAGATTCATTTTGTGCTGAATGAGAAGATTGCTCCTTTGTTCCAAGGGCACCCTTCCATCGACCGCATCATCACGTTCTCTGATGAGGAGCGCCACCACTTCGTTCACTACCTGAAACGGGTGTGGCAGATAGTGCATCACACCCATTATGATGTCATCATCGACATGCGCAGCACGGCCAACACCATGCTGTTTGCACGTTTCTCACCCCACACGCCTTATCGTATTGGTGTGAAGAAAGGTTATACCCGACTGGCGTTCAACCACATGATTCCTCCTTGTGGCAGCAAGTCGATGGTGGAGCACGATGTTAGTTTCGCGTCACCTCTCAACACCCTCAAACCCATTGAGCCTGTCAAGGAGTTCACCCTGCACATCACAGAGGAAGAGAAGCAGTCTTTTGGCACCTATCTGCAACAGCAGGGCATCGACCTTTCGAAACCCATCATGCTGGCGAATGTCACAGCCAAACTGGCTTCCAAAGTGTGGGACGAAGACCGTATGGTGTGGGTGCTTGACCAATTCATCAAGCAGTTCCCCAACTGGCAAATCATCTTCAACTATGCCCCAGGACAGGAGAAGACCAATGCTTTCCGTGTCTATGAGAAACTGGGTAAGCCTCAACAGGTCTTCATCGACGTACAGGCACGTTCATCCAGAGAATTGGTGGCGATGGGTTATTTCATGACCCTCTTCTTCGGCAACGAGGGAGGAGCACGTCATATCATGCATGCTACAGGATGTCCATCGCTGGTCATCTGCGCTCCTGGCAACAACAAGTCCGTCTGGTTGCCCCAGAACAGCGTGCCAGCCGAAGGTATTGCTGCCACAGACCTTGCCGACGCTCAGACTTTGGCCAAGATGGACAAGCCACAGCAATACAATCTCATCACACAAGAATTGGTGTGGGAAAAGCTGAAAGCCTTCGTTCAGCGCTTACAATAAGGAATTTCCCCCATCGTTTAGGGATTTTCCTACGATTTCATCACACAATAAGCTCTACCTTTGCCGCACCTTTCGAACAAACGAAGGGTATTTGGCTCAATAAACGTTTTTTTATGAACACATCTATGACAAATCGCAATTGGCACCCTGCAGGGGATGCTTGGGAGAGATGCAACACGTATTAGCGTTGTAGTCACCCATTGTATATTGCGTTTGTGTCATTGTCCAAACTGCCATTGCGGCAGGGAGGACAGCCAACGATGTGTTCTTTGACATTCTGTTACAACCCCTTTTCTTTTTCAAAAAACGTGGGCACATCTTCATGTACCCACACATGTTTCACTTTAAAAATGTTTATTGAGTATGTATTATCTAATCAAACTCGAAAATCTCAAGACTAGGGATGAAGCCACCATCATGGCACCATCCCATGCATGTGTAGAAACTCTGTGTCCAAAAATCAAGATTGCGCTCCGACTCCCTTATGTTGACCATGCATGCCACCGATTTGTAGCTCGTGGTGTCACCTATGTGGTCAGCGAGCACATGATCTCTGAACAGGAAATCATTTGGGAGAACGACCGGAATCCAGGATGCTACCGTTGCAGCGAGAGAATTTCTATCGCAAAAATCTTCACCTGCATCGGTTCCAGCATTAAATACTACCAAGACACCAGCTGGTGGTGTGCGTACAACATTCGTTGTACCCTCCTCAAGCGTGTGGCTTGACTACTTTGGGAGCATCGTTCAGCTCCACCACCTCCAAATCCTTGATGTCCCTACCATCAATGACGAAACGCACCAAAGTGCGCACTTCGTGGAAGCCATACCGTCCTGCAGCACCAGGATTGATGTGCAGACAATTGATGGTGGGGTCATTCATCACTTTCAACAGATGAGAGTGTCCTGAAATGAAGAGTTGGGGTGGATTGGCATAGATTTGGCGTCGGATGCTGGCATCATACTTGCCTGGATAGCCTCCGATATGCTTCATCAGCACATCCACCTCTTCACATTTCCATCTATACACCTCTGGAAATTTAATGCGCACATCCCCACTGTCGATGTTGCCATACACAGCTCGTAAGGGGGCTATCTGCGCCAAGCGGTCAGCTACATCCATACTTCCGATGTCGCCCGCATGCCAGATCTCGTCACACTCCTTGAAGTATTTTTCGTATCGCTCATCCCAACACCCGTGGGTGTCGGAAAGTAATCCTATCCTTTTCATTCCACTGTCGCTGGTTCAGATGCTGCTGTCGCTTCCTTCTTCTTCATGTAGGTTGCAATCATGTTCCTAACCTCATAGGGGTGCTGTACAAACTCCACTCTGTGGGCTGTGCCGCCACTACCTACCAATTCGATGGCACCCGTCTTCAGCATCCTTTCGAAGAAGGTCTGGTAGAAGTTCACCGTCTCCACCTTGAAGAGTGGTATCTCCGTCATTTTGATGTCGAAGATACCATCCTTCTGGATGAAGCGGTTGTTCGTTATGGCAAACTCCGTGCGGTTGCGGATGAAGTAGCCAAAGCCGATGAGTCCGATACCCACCAGACACACCACCACACATAGGCAGAAAAGTGCCAGCATGTTGTTGTTAAAGTCATTGTAGTGTGTATAAGCAATGACCACCATACCAGCTACACTCAGCACGATGAGCAGGATGCCCCATGCCGTGTAGCGAAAATTGTACGACCAGTGCAGTCTTCCCTTGAAGATGACCTTCTCGCCTGGTTCCAGTGTCTTTTCGATAAAGTTTGCCATAAGAATATTTACTATTTGACGATTTACTATTTCTTTGTTTCCAACACTAAGGGCACCACTACCTTCATCACCACATTTCTGCCCATGTTATATACACCCATCCGTCCTGTCGCCACATTCACGTCTGTGTATTTCAGTCGGCTCAGGTGGCTCTGATAGGCTCGATTGAAGAGGTTGTCAGCTGTCACATACAGCTCTGCCACCTTCTTCTTTCGTATCATCAGGTCTGTTCCTGCCGAAAGGTTCATGAGCGTATAACTGGGTGTAGCCGTCTCCGTCTGGTCTGCCTTGTAGTAGTGGTTCTGACGCAGATAGCACTCCAGTCCCAACGCCACATAGGCATTGTTCAGCCACTTGCCGTGATGCGTAATCTCATACTTCACCTCTGATGTCCAGCGGGGTGCTGGCGTGAAAGGCAGATAGCGCGTCTCCTCCGGTTGGTTTAGCTGTCGGGCATCCACGTAGGAGAAGGTGTTGCCAACGTGCAGACGGTGAATTGGGTGTACATCCACTCCTGCCTCAAAACCCAGCAGTCGGGCATCGCCTTGCGTATATTGGTAGGTGTTATACCCTTCTTCCATCACCACATCGACACGTTTCGTGAAGATATAGTTGCTGATTCTGTTGGCAAAGAGCGCCAGCTGTGCCGACACATAGTGTGAGGTAAAATCCACACCAAGATCTGCCTGCCAACTGTACTCTGACTTCAGGTTGGCGCTGCCCAGCTCATAACGCACCGTTCCCTCATGCACACCGTCAGCCCCCAGTTCGCTCATGTTGGGCGCACGGAATCCACGTGCCACATTCATCCTCACATCCAGATGCTCATTCGCATTCCACACGGCACCCACACTACCGGTCACTCCGTCATAGTTCTTTTTCTGGTCGTACTTCAGATGACGGGTGTCATAACGAACTCCTCCGTTCACCGTCCAACGCTCCCACTCCTTGCTCACAGTACCATAACCGCCAAAGTCGAACAACCTGTACTCTGGTATCAGCGCCTCTTCACCCAAGTTCTGCGACTTTTGCCACATACCGTTCACACCAACCGCCAATTTCCAACCGTCAAACTCGTGTGTCAGATATCGCACATCATACGTTACCGTATGCAGTTTGAAGAACACCTCATAGTCATCCGCACTTTCCTCAAACTCCTGTCGCCTGTTCTGCTGATAACCCACAATCGTCTTCAGAAAACCCTTGGACAGATTCAGCGAGTTGTCCCACACGGCCTTATAGTGCTTCACCTGCTGGAAAGGCAACGTCTTAGAGTATGTCTTGTGACAGTCAGTCGCCCACTCCAACGCTCCCGTCTCCTCGTCACGTTCACCTTCGATAATGCTGGGAGTAAAGTGGAAGCAAGTCCAAGTCAGGTGCGAATGTCCCCACCGCTTATCCAGTCCTATCATCAGTCTGCCAGCCCGTTCCCTGAACTGCGAACCAGCCACATAGCCGTCATACTTATTCTTATAGGCATGTGCCATCTTGTCCGAGAAACGTCCGTCCCACACGAAACCTTTCTGATTACCCGCCACATCCAGCGAATAGGCAAACAACCCATTGTTCGTCTGGTACTCTGTACTTACGTTCGTTCTCACTTCGCCATCCAATGGCGATGGGGCATCGTGCAGGATCAACACACCCGCCATTGCATCCGAACCATACATCAGCGAAGCAGGTCCCTTCAGTATCTCCACAGAGCCAACACCATTGCCATCCACTTCCACACCATGTTCATCGCCCCATTGCTGACCCTCCTGTCGCACTCCCTCGTTCATCACGATGATACGGTTATAGCCCAAACCACGAATGATGGGTTTCGAAATGCCTCCACCCGTCGTCACTTGTGCCATACCAGGCTGTTTCGCTACCGCATCAATCACATTTGTCGAGGTCGTCTCACGGAGTTCTTTGCCCGTCACCACCGATATGGGTGCCGTCGAGTGCTTCAGCTTCGTGTCGCCTGTCACACCCGTCACCATCACCTCGTTCAACTCCAAATGGCGGTAAAATACATCCGTGCTATCTCCCGCCTGCTTACCACCGTCCACGATACGATGGTTTTGTGCTGTCATCATCATGGCATAGCACAACAATGACAGCATCACATATCTTGTCTTCATTGAAATTCTTTTTGATAAAATTTGTTTTGCGTTGTTTGTTCTCTCCTGTTGATAGTTACCACACAGGAGGAGCACGCCCGAAGACAACGCCCCTCACGCCTGAAACAACACCTTGCTCCACCAAACATTGAAGGGCTATATGGATCCATCTTTTTGCCGTGAAAACAACCAGCGGCGCCACCAAGAACGGCAATGTAAGGAACTGACACAGCACACAATCAAACGAACAAACCGTCAAATTGCTGATATGTCCCGCATGTGGCAAATGGTGCACACATCCCTCACAATCATCACCTTCTACATGCGCCTCTGGATGCACATGAAACGACGACAACAAGAGCATTGGCAGGAACACCGCCAATAAAGCCCATGAAGAAAAATATCTCTTTGTCGTCTCTTTCATAAGTGCAAAGGTAGTACAAATCCTTAAGATGACAAATAAAAAGAAATACTATTTTATTTAATGAGTGATAATTTTACCTTGATGGATATAGATTCCCTTGGCGACAGGACGAGTGGTAAAATAGTGACCGTTGAGCGTGTACCAAGCATTGTTGATTTTTTCAGGAACCTTCAGATGATGTAGTCCTGTGGTCAAACTGGTCTTATAGAGCAGGTGGTCGTAGTTGTAGTAGCCACCGTTGACAAAAGGCATGATGTCAGTCAGCAGATCGTGGTTGGTAAAGATGAGTTCCACAGGAACCTCCTCGCTAACAGCAGATCCTGTCCAACGCCAGATGTTGCGTCCATTGGCGGTAGTTCCTACGAGTTCACAGAGGTCACCATCTTGATTGCTGTGCAGATCAGTAGTGCCATTCTTTGTTCGTACTTTGCAATAAATGGGTTCATCCCAACAGAAACGGGGCAATTCAAAGTAGGCATAGTAGTAACCATCAACAGCAGCCACACAAGCTGGAGCATTTGCAGGTAGGGTGTAATCTGGCTCTATTGGAGTGGGCAACGGTTTGGCATCAGCATCAGGGAAGACGGTGAGGCGCAACTCTGTGCAACCATAAGGCACAAGGTTGATGTATTGTGTAGCATCGCTTAGCAGCTTAAGATGACCCTGTTCAGGAAGTTCAGGCGTATAGCGGTCATCCACCAGATTCCACTCGATAGGCTTCACAGGAATACGCAAGTTGACGGTCGTGTAGTTGAGATCAAAGGGAATCGTACCACCTATCTTTTCAATCGCACGACGATTCACGCTCACTACTTGTCCATCGTCAGCGAAAGCATAGTTGAAGTTTCCTGTTGGCACAATATTCCAGCATTTGAAGTCTGGATTCTCAGGCTTCTTGCCGTGCATGTTGGCATATTCCTCTGTGTCCTCCGTCATCTGCTGCGGAATGGCATAAGCATAAAGCAGCGGTCCGCGCTGGAAATAGACACCCTGACCTTCGAGGGTCTTCTTCTCCACCTCCATCGGCAGGGTCAGCGCGATTTCATCTCCGCTTTTCACAACATCAGGCAGTGTGATGAAAGAGCCTGTTGGCAGGAGTTGATTGGAGGATTTGCCGTTAATGGCAATAGAAGCATTGCTGCACCATGTTGGGATGCGCAGCGTCAAAGGGATACTTGCTCCCTCTGCTCCGCTCACATGAAAGAGCAGCGTCTCGCCAAAGGGATAGTTAGTCTCGCAGGTGATGGTCACTTCTCCCTTGTCCGTTTGGAATGTCGCCTGACTGGGTCCATAGACAGCAGCCACAGCACCACCCTCGCTATCGGTCATCCACATCCTTCCCACGAAGTTTGGCAGCATACGGTTCACGTTGCCTGAACAGCACTCCGTCTCATGCGTCGGACGGTACGCCATCCACGTAGAACCATTTCTATAAGTATTGTGGTTCGATGAACCTGTGGCGATGAACTGGTTGACCGACGAGAAGTATTGCAGCGAACGGAAGTCCTTGGTGATGACACCCATCCCAGCGTTGTAGATGGCATGTTCCATCTTGTCTGCCCACTCAGCTTCGCCTGTCACTTGCAGGAAGTGGCTCAATGTCCATGTATAATCCACAACGACACAGGTCTCATGACTCGTGGTGATGCCGTTGCCTAAAAGAAACTCTGCACTCGAAGGCACACCGTCGGGCAGCATCGACTCACGCTCCACCTTTCTGATGGCAGTCATCGCAAGGTCGAGGTAGTGCTGTTTGCCCGTGTAGGCATAGAGCAATATCGGCAGTTTTAGCATTTCGGAAAACGTTACACCATGCATATAAAAGGGTTCATTGCTCATGATGCCCGTTTCATCTACAGCAAACTTGTTCTGTATAGCCCATGCATCCTCAGCCAATTCCAACAACTTCTTGTTGCCCGTCTTGCCATACGTCCAGAGGATGCCCTCTATCGACATGATATTACGTCCACCCACAATGCCTCCAGCGAGGTCTTGTGGCGTGAAGTTCAGATAGTGTTTCTCCAATGCGGTAGGGATTCTGGTATCCCCGTCATGTTCATACTTGGCCTGTAGCACTCGGAAAAATACGGACATCGGCCATGTGATGCCCTCCAGCGTGGAGTTACCTAACATACCCTTCTCATTGGGATGCGCCAACGTATATTCAATTCCCTCCATCGCCTTGCTCACCATCTCCTCAGCTCCCAATTCATACCCCAGCTTCAGCAGCCCCTCAGTATAATATGCCGTCTGCTCATAGCGCCACCAGTTGTCGCCATAGCTCTCATCAGCACGTGAGATTTCTCCTGCCCAGAGACATGAGTTGTAGGGATACGACAACGCTTCAGGGTGTCCTGTCAACCCATCATGTTGCCTTTGCAATAAGGTCTTCAGCCAATCCTTCGGACGGATGTCTTTCACCACTCCTGTTGTAAACTTGCTGTTGCTCTGTGCCACTGCACTTATTGTGATGCTCCACAGCAGCACGGTTGCAAGTGTCACCAAAATCTTTCTCATTATCTTCTTCTTAAATTTGTCATTAGCGTGCAAAGGTACGAATAATCAACGGAACAATTGTTTTATTCGTGGAGGAAATAGGAACGTGGGGTATTTATTCCCCTCTTTTTGTGGAAGACGAGCCGACAAAAAGTCAGCCGATGGCAGCACGAACATTTAAGGGAGTTTAAATGCCCCATGCGAAGGTTTAACGGAGTTTAAAAGTGTTGACAAAGTGGCAGTTAGGCATGAAAGTTGCAGTTAGGGTAGGCAGAGTTGAGCAATCGGAACACTCCGAGTAATCAGAGTAATCCGAGCCCCAAAGAACTCAAAAAGTAAATGTTTAACAATAAAATAAATTAGGAGGACAAAACTATGATGCCTACAGTTTATTCAACACGTAATCAGGGATGGATCCCTTCATTGTTTAACGATTTCTTCGACGACAACTGGATGCCAACCATTAAATATCAGGGAACGACTCCAGCCATCAACGTATCGGAGGACAAAACAGCGTACAAAGTAGAAGTGGCTGCTCCTGGCATGACCAAGGATGACTTCAAGATCCAGCTCACCAATGACGGTGATATCGTCATCAGCATGGAAAAGAAGGCTGAAAACAAAGAGGGTGGCGACAAGAAGACCTATCTGCGCAGAGAGTTCAGCTACAGCAAGTTCGAGCAGAGATTCTCTTTGCCTGACAATGTGGAAAAGGCTAAAATCACAGCCGGCATGACCGACGGCGTGCTGACCATCGACATTCCGAAGAAGACGGAAGAGGAGAAGGCGAAAGAGACCTTGAACATCGAAATCAAATAAACAATAAACAAACAAGCGAGGCTCACCCTGACCAGAGTGAGCCTCGCTTGTTGTTTATACTTTTCACTTCATCACTTTTCCCAACTCTTCCTTGAACACCTCCACACCTGAGAATCCAATGGTCTTGAAAGTCTGTTCACCTTTGGCGTCATAGATGGCGTAGGTGGGGATACCATTAGACTCGTACTTTTCGAGGATGTAGCTGTATTGTTCTTTTGTGAGATAGTAATGGTCTCCGTCAATTTCCTTGATCATCTCCTGCCAAGTAGATAGCGGCGATGTGGGCGAGGTGATATAGACAAACTGAACGTTTTGACCCTTCATCTGCTCCTTCATGGGCTCCATCGCCTTGTGACCAGCACGACAGGGACCGCACCAAGTTGCCCAGATGTCGATGAGCACAGCCTTGCCCTTGTATCGGTCGAGGATGGTCTGAAGGATGTTCTCAGGAGCCACATCATCAAACTTCTGATAGAAAATGCTTTCTTGACTTGCCGCCAACTGCTCTGCGATGCGTTTCTGCTCAGCCTGATACGCACGAACGACCGCCTTGCAGTCCTCTGACGTCATTCTATTGAGGACTCTGTTCACAACGCCTTCGTCCTCTGTCTCCAATAAGACTGGTATTTGACGAATATCCCCGTTGTAGGGGTTCTTTGCTTGGGCATTCTGGTCATACGCATGCACAGCCGTCTCCCAAAATGCTGCGCTGCAAGGAGAACCTGGCTCATTCAGGTACTTCCAAGTGTAGGCACGTTCTTCTTCCGTCAGGGGAAGCAAGTCCTTATTCTTCAGGTAGTTCTCTTCAAAGTTCTGAGAGGTCATATACACCGTTCCATCTTCATCTATCCTATATTGGCTAAAAATGGTTGCAAACTGCCGTGTCCATTGGACGAAGTTCTCTTCTGCAGCCATACAGAGCAGGTCTTTAGCCGCTGTGGTGTATTTGGTCTTCTGGAAAGTGGCGACACGCTTATTGAAGATGTCCGTCAGGCATTGCAGACGTTCTGCAGGGGTCTTGCAATCTTTGACCTTGAGGTAGGTATCATCGTCATCCCTGTCTGTTTCCAATACATCTTCAGCAGTCACCAAATCCATATTGGTCTTGGCGAGATAACCCTTGAACGCCACGAATGGACGATGGTCGGCGGTCACCTTCATCAAGATAGATGTTTCCTCTCCTGGCGCAATAACGATATCAGAGAAAGCCATTCCTTGAACACCCACAGTCACTTCGCGAGCCAGCCAAAGGGGAACCTCCACCTTCAGGGTGCCATCATCGGCAAATGGAAACCACTTGTCGAAGCGTTCCCTCACGCCCAATGGTGTGAAACCACCCACATAGAAATCCAAGTTCATGCCTCGCTTATAGCCCAACATCTTCACCTTGATGGTGGCCACACCTTGATTGATTTTCGCAGCAGGCAGGGTCTCGTCTTTAGCATATTGCACGTCTTTCCACTCGTCAGGCAACTCAAACTTTTGCTTGGTCTTTCCGTTACTGATATTCCAGAACTTGAAATCATTGTCATTGTAGCCCTCCAAGAAGTCCATCTCCTTGGTGTCGAGCGGCACAGGCTTGAAGTGCAGCGCCAAGTCAGCCACTCCGCTTTTGGGCATCCAGAAAAGAGAATCGAGCTCAATGTCAAACTCCTTCTCATTCGTACTCGCTCCACCCGTGATGGCATACTTCTTGCCGTCAGGTGTCTGCACGAACGACTCTTTGGCAAACCGAATCCAAGAGCCAGGTCTGTAGTTGGCATTGATGTGCAGCACCGTCTCCGTCTGCTTCAACTCCACCTTCGTGATTTCAAACTCAGCGTTACTATTTCCCATAAAGGCCGTTGGTTTCTCCCACACAACCTGTTTCTGTGCCTGCCCCACAACGCTTACGAGGGCAAACAACATTGTCAAAATTTTTCTCATTTTCATTTGTTTCTTTTACCTTCTATATTTAATAACGAAAAAAGTCCCGTTTTAGTGACAACAAAACACCACTTTTTTCTACAAATCTGATGCCTGAAGCATAACTCATTGATAATGAGTGATAGTCCTCAATGCGAGTGTCCATTATCGGACAGTCGCATGTCCATTTCTGGACAGTTCGCAGAAACGCTTCCACGAGGTCGCAAAATATCTCCCACGAGGTCGCAAAAAATGAGGCGTTGTCAACACGTGGGTTTATCTGACGAAGTCAAAAAGGGGAAGTGGAGGGGGATTTCTATATAAATAATGTAAGTTCATGCGGTTTTGTGGTGAGGGTTTGGGAAAAAAGTCGTACCTTTGCGGTAAATTTTCAGACACACAAATTTATGATTTACTTTTTCAGAACACCAGCGCAGAGTGTGATTGCCACGCAGGTAAACCATGAGCTCTCCGCTGATGAAACCAATGAGCTTTGCTGGCTGTATGGCGAAGCTCGCCCAGAAAGCGAGAACAATTTGCAGGGATTCTTTGTAGGTCCACGTCGTGAAATGATCACTCCTTGGAGTACGAACGCTGTGGAAATCACGCAGAACATGGCCATCGAGGGTGTGCAGCGCATCGAGGAATACTTCCCTGTCGATAGTGAGGATGCTGAGCACGACCCCATGCTGCAACGTATGTACAAGGGTTTGAATCAGGACATCTTCACGGTGAACATAGAACCTGCTCCGATTCTCCATATCGAGAACCTGGAGGAGTATAACGAGCAGGAGGGTCTTGCTCTTTCGCCTGAGGAAATCGAGTACCTGCACAAGGTGGAGGGTCAGTTGGGCAGAAAGCTGACTGATTCTGAAGTGTTCGGCTTCGCACAGATTAACTCTGAGCACTGCCGTCACAAGATTTTTGGTGGCACGTTCATCATCGATGGTCAGGAGAAGGAGAGTTCGCTCTTCCAGATGATCAAGAAGACTACGCAGGAGAATCCCAACAAGATTCTCTCGGCATATAAGGACAATGTTGCATTCAGCCAAGGTCCTGTGGTGGAGCAGTTTGCTCCTGCTGACCACTCAACCAGCGACTACTTTGAGGTGAAGGACATCGAGTCTGTCATCTCGCTGAAAGCTGAGACACACAACTTCCCAACCACTGTGGAGCCATTCAACGGAGCTGCTACTGGTACTGGTGGTGAGATTCGTGACCGTATGGGTGGTGGTGTCGGCTCTTGGCCAATTGCTGGTACGGCTGTGTATATGACCAGCTATCCAAGAAATGGTGTCGCTCCCAGTCAGCCACACAGCTATCCGAAGTGGACGAAGTCGGACAAGGAGGGAGATATCCGTCCTTGGGAAGAGGTGCTGCCCATCAGAAAGTGGCTGTATCAGACGCCTGAGCAGATTCTCATCAAGGCATCGAATGGTGCCAGCGATTTTGGTAACAAGTTCGGTCAGCCGCTGATTTGTGGTTCTGTTCTGACCTTCGAGCACGAGGAGCAGCAGGGTGATGTGAAGGAAGAGTACGGCTACGACAAAGTCATCATGTTGGCTGGTGGTGTGGGTTATGGCACCAAGCGCGACTGCCTGAAAGGTACGCCTGAGAAGGGCAACAAGATTGTGGTCGTTGGTGGTGATAACTATCGCATCGGCTTGGGTGGTGGTTCTGTGTCTTCTGTAGATACAGGTCGCTATTCATCAGGCATCGAGTTGAACGCCGTGCAGCGTGCCAACCCAGAGATGCAGAAGCGTGCCAACAACCTCGTTCGTGCCCTTTGTGAGGAAGAGGTGAATCCTGTAGTCAGCATCCACGACCACGGTTCAGCAGGTCACGTGAACTGCCTGTCTGAGTTGGTGGAAGAATGTGGTGGTCTCATCGATATGACCAAGTTGCCAATTGGCGACCAGACCCTCTCGAGCAAGGAAATCATTGCCAACGAGAGTCAGGAGCGCATGGGGCTTCTCATCGACGAGAAGCACATTGAGCACGTGCGTCAGATTGCTGAGCGTGAACGCGCCCCATTGTATGTGGTGGGTGAGTGTACAGGCGATGCTCACTTTGCTTTCCAGCAGGGCGATGGTGTTCGTCCGTTCGACTTGGATGTGGCACAGATGTTTGGCCACTCACCCAAGACCTATATGCACGATGAGACGGTGGTGAGAAAGTATGAGAATGCGACTTATTCCTATAATGAGATAGAGACTTACTTGGAGAATGTGCTCCAGTTGGAAGCTGTGGCTTGTAAGGACTGGTTGACCAACAAGGTGGACCGTTCTGTGACTGGTAAGATTGCCCGTCAGCAATGTCAGGGTGAGATTCAGTTGCCACTCTCCGACTGTGGTGTTGTTGCACTCGACTATCGTGGCGAGAAGGGTATTGCCACAGCGATTGGTCACGCTCCACAGGCAGGTCTCGCTGACCCAGCAGCAGGTTCTGTGCTGTCAGTGGCTGAGTCGTTGACCAACTTGGTTTGGGCTCCTATGGCAGAAGGACTTGACTCTGTGAGCCTGTCAGCCAACTGGATGTGGCCTTGCCGTTCGCAGAAGGGTGAAGACGCACGTCTCTATGAAGGTGTGCAGGCATTGAGTGACTTCTGCTGTGCGCTGCAGGTGAACGTGCCAACAGGTAAGGATTCATTGTCAATGACGCAGAAATATCCTGATGGCAGCAAGATCATCTCTCCAGGAACTGTGATTGTGTCTTCAGGTGGTGAAGTGAGCGATGTGAAGAAGGTTGTCAGCCCTGTGCTGGTCAACGATGCCGACACAACGCTCTATCATATCGACTTCTCGTTCGACACCCTGAAGCTGGGTGGTTCTGCCTTTGCTCAGAGTTTGGGCAAGGTGGGAAGCGATGTGCCAACCGTAAAGAATCCTGAGTACTTCCGCGATGCTTTCTTGGCTGTGCAGGATTTGGTGAAGGAAGAACTCTTGCTGGCTGGTCACGACATCAGTGCAGGTGGTCTCATCACCACATTGTTGGAGATGACCTTTGCCAATCAGAAGGGTGGTATCAAGGTGAACCTCAACGGCATCAATGAGAGCGACCCTGTGAAGTTGCTCTTCGCTGAGAACCCAGGTGTGGTTGTGCAGGTAAAGAACGCAGACAAGCGTGCTGTGGAGAATCTGCTGAACAAAGCAGGTGTGGGCTTTGTGGAGATTGGTCAACCCATCGAGGAGCGCCAGATTGTGGTGAAGAAGGGTGGTCGCAATCGCTACTTCGACATCGACAAGCTGCGCGACATCTGGTACAGCACTTCTTATCGCCTCGACACCAAGCAGTCGTTCAACGGAATGGCGAAGGAGCGCTTTGAGAACTATAAGAATCAACCTATCGAACATCTGTTCCCTGCATCGTTCACAGGTAAGCTGGCGCAGTATGGCATCAGCGCTGACCGTCGTGAACGTACAGGCATCAAGGCTGCCATCATTCGTGAGAAAGGTACGAACGGAGAGCGCGAAATGGCTTACTCGCTCTACCTTGCAGGCTTCGATGTGAAGGACGTGATGATGACCGACCTCGTGAGCGGTCGCGAGACATTGGAAGACATCAACATGATTGTGTTCTGTGGTGGCTTCTCCAACTCCGACGTGCTGGGTTCAGCGAAGGGATGGGCAGGTGCCTTCCTCTTCAACCCCAAGGCAAAGGCTGCACTCGACGCCTTCTATGCAAGAGAGGACACGCTGTCGCTGGGTATCTGTAACGGTTGCCAGCTGATGGTGGAACTCGGCCTCATCAACAACAACCATGCTGTGACCGATGCGAAGGACTACGCACAGATGTTGCACAACGTCAGCCACAAGTTCGAGAGCGAGTTTGTCACTTTGCAGATTCCTGAGAACAAGTCCGTGATGTTTGGCTCATTGAGCGGCAGCAAGCTCGGCTTGTGGGTGGCTCATGGAGAGGGTAATTTCCGTCTGCCAAAGGCTGAGAAGGATTACAATATTGTAGCAAAGTACAACTACTCTGGCTATCCAGGCAATCCAAACGGTTCCACTTACGATGTGGCTGGTATCGCTTCGGCTGATGGTCGCCACTTGGCCATGATGCCACACTTGGAGCGCGCCATCTTCCCTTGGCAGCAGGCCAACTATCCTGCTGACCGCAAGGCAGACGAGGTGACTCCTTGGATTGAGGCATTCGTGAACGCCAGAAAGTGGGTGGAAGGAAAGATGAAGTAATGGGCAAGTATAACTAGAAATACTAGTTCGACTAGACCAACTAGAAAAAGAAGAGCGCATGGGCATCTACACACAGATATTCCTCACATTTGCCAAGATCGGGAGCTTCACCATTGGGGGAGGCTTTGCGATGGTGCAGATGATGGAGAAGGAAGTGGTGGACAAGAAACATTGGCTGAGCCATGAAGAGTTCATGGACACGCTGGTGGTGGCACAGAGCACGCCTGGACTTTTCGCCATCGATATGGCCTCTCATATCGGGCTGAAGCTGAAGGGCGTGGGAGGCGGCATTGTGGGAGCATTGGCTACTGCATTGCCGTCAATTGTGGCGATTCTGCTCATTGCCATGTTCTTCCAGACCTTCAAGGATAACATCTATGTGGAGAAGATCTTCATGGGTGTCCGTCCTTGTGTGGTGGCGCTCATTCTCGCCCCCTGCTTCAGCATGGCGAAGAAAGCGAAGCTGAACAAATACAACTGGTGGATTCCTATCGTGGCGGCTGTGCTGATTTGGGTCTTTGGTGTGTCGCCCATCTGGTGCATCCTGGCTGCAGGCATCGGTGGATATGTGTGGGGACGATTGAAGAACTGAGTGCACCCGATTGGGTAACTGAGTGCACCCGATTGAGTAACTGAGCACGCTCGATTGAACAACTGAGCACGCTCGATTAAGCAATTGACCACGCTCGATTGAACAATTGACCACGCTCGATTGAACAACTGAGCACGCTCGATTGAACAATTGACCACGCTCGATTGAACAATTGACCACGCTCGATTGAACAATTGACCACGCTCGATTGAATGACTGACTGTAATGAGATAAATTGATAAGCGATGATATTCTTAGAATTATTCTACGTCTTTTCGAAAATTGGCATCTTCAACTTTGGAGGTGGCTATGCGATGTTGTCGCTTATTCAGGACGAGGTGGTGAACAAGCACCAGTGGATGACGGTGAACGAGTTCACGGACATTGTGGCTGTCAGCCAGTCGACTCCTGGACCCATCGGCATCAACTGCGCCACCTACACAGGCTATACGGCTGTGATCCATGCCGGCTATCCCACATGGGCTGCTGTGCTGGGTGCAATACTGGCTTCGTTGAGCGTGATTTGGCTGCCGTTCATTCTGATGGTGAGCATCAGCCAATACCTCATCAAGCACCACGACTCGAAGGCTGTGACGAGTGTCTTCGCCACGTTGCGACCTGTGATTGTGGGATTGATAGCCGCTGCTGCTTTGATGCTGATGTCGAAGGAAAACTTTGGCGACCCATCGGAATCGACGTTCGTGTTTGTGTTGAGCATTGTCATCTTCCTGCTGGCGTTTGTGGGGACGAGACTATATAAAGTGCACCCCATCATCATGATTCTGCTGTGCGGACTGGCTGGGTTGCTGATTTATTGATGGAGAACAATGGGAGTGATGAAGGAGACAGCGAGAACGCATACATTTGAGAATGGCCTGCGACTGATACAGATACCATCGCCGACGAATGTGGCATACTGCGGCATCAGCATCGATGCTGGTACGAGAGATGAAGAAGTGGGCGAGGAGGGAATGGCGCATTTCTGCGAACACATGATGTTCAAGGGAACGGAGAAGCGAAAAGCTTGGCACATCATCAACAGGATGGAGGCAGTAGGTGGCGACCTGAATGCCTATACGAACAAGGAGGAGACGGTGGTGTATTCCGCTTTCATGAAGGAGCACTTCGAACGTGCCGCAGAACTGATCTTCGACATCGTGTTCCACAGCACCTATCCGCAGCACGAGATTGACAAAGAGTGTGAGGTGATTGTGGATGAGATCGAGAGCTACAACGACACGCCTTCCGACCTCATCTTCGACCGCTTTGAAGACCTCATCTACGAAGGGAACAGTCTTGGACACGACATCCTGGGCACAGCGGAGAACGTGAGGAGGTTTCAGACAGCAGATGCGCTCAAGTTTGTGAAACGGCTGTATCGACCAGAGAAGATGGTATTCTTTGTGTTTGGCGATGTGGAGTTCGAGAAGGCAAAGAAAGTGGTGGGGAAGAGAAATGCTAGTGTTGATAGTATTACTAGTCCGACTAGTGTCACTAGAGAAGCTGTTCAAACGATCCATCCAGGCACTTTCACAGAAGAACGTGGCACTCACCAAGCCCACGTGATGATTGGAAGGGCAGGATATGGCTCTGAGGACGACAAGCGGATTGCGCTCTACTTCCTCAACAACATCTTGGGAGGACCAGGCATGAACTCGCGACTGAACATCGCCTTGAGGGAACACAAAGGATTGGTCTATACGGTGGAAAGTTCGCTGACCAACTACACGGACACCTCCACTTGGGCGATTTACTTTGGATGTGACGAGGAAGATGTGGAGAAGTGCCAGAAGATTGTAAGGAGAGAATTAGACAAGCTGATGAACGAGCCGTTGACAGACAGGCAGTTTCAGGCAGCATTGAAACAAATTAAGGGACAGATAGGGGTAGCTTGCGACAACTTCGAGAACTATGTGCTCGATATGGCAAAGGCCTACCTCCACTATAACAAATTCGAGGGAATGAAAGATACCATCGAGCATCTGGAGAAAGTGACGCCACAACTCTTGCAGGAGGTGGCACGAGAGATGTTTGATGAGAAAGGATTAACAACATTGATTTTTAGATCATGAGAAAAGTAATAGGAATAGGAGAGACGATTCTTGACATCATCTTCAAGAATGAACAACCCACAGCTGCTGTGCCAGGAGGGTCAACCTTCAATGGTATGATCTCTTTGGGACGCATGGGCTTGCCTGTCACAATGATTACAGAAACTGGCAATGACCGTGTGGGCAAGACCATCAAGGAGTTCATGGAAGAGAATGGGGTCAACAGCGATTATGTGTGCATGTATCAAGATGGTCGCACAGCTATTTCGTTGGCATATCTGAACGAACGTAACGATGCCGACTACACCTTCTATAAGGATTATCCCAATGCACGATTGGATGTGGAATGGCCAAAGGTGAACAAGGATGACATTGTGATGATGGGCTCGTACTTCGTCTTGAATCCCGTGCTGAGAGAGAAGGTGAAAGAGTTTTTGGACTATGCGACAAAGCAGGAAGCCTTGATTTACTACGACATCAACTTCCGTTCTTCCCATGCATCAGAAGCCATCAAACTTCGCTCCACCATCCTTGAAAACTTCGAGTATGCCAGCATCGTACGTGGTTCGACAGAAGACTTCCAGAACATGTTCAAGATCTCCGACCCGGAGAAGGCCTATGAACAAGAGGTGAAGTACCATTGCAAGCAGATGCTCTGTACAGACGCAGAGGGGGACATTTGTCTTTTCTCTCCTAATGTGACGAAGACATATCAAGTACATAAAATAGAAACAGTATCAACTATTGGGGCAGGCGACAACTTCAATGCGGGTATCGTCTTTGGATTGCTGAAGGAGGGTGTTAGCCGTGATGGCATCGCCTCCATCACAGAAGAACAATGGAACCGCATCATCGCACACGGTATGGCATTTGCTGCTGAAGTATGTCAGAGCCTCAACAACTCAATCAGTAAAGAATTTGCAAAGAATTATGGAAGAATTTAATGAAAAGACCCAAGAGGGTCAGGAAATGCAGGAAGAAAACGGAATGCCTAAAGTGGAATCAACGTTTGAAGAATTGGGTGTGTCAGGAGATATTCTCCGCGCCATCCAAGAAATGGGCTATGTGTCACCAATGCCCGTGCAGGAAAAGGTAATCCCTTACCTGCTGGGACACAACAATGACGTGGTGGCATTGGCACAGACAGGTACAGGAAAGACGGCTGCGTATGGTCTGCCTGTCTTGCAGAAGATTGATACGAACAAAACGGATGTGCAAGCTGTCATTATGGCTCCCACACGAGAGCTGTGCTTGCAGATTACAGACGATTTGAAGGATTATTCCAAATATATCAAGGGCTTGCACGTGCTCGCTGTATATGGTGGTGCCAGCATCGAACCACAGATTCGTGCCTTGAAGAAGGGTGTACAGGTGATTGTAGCCACTCCAGGACGTTTGGTCGATTTGATGGAACGTAAGGTGGCCAACCTGAGTACTGTGGAGAATGTGGTGCTGGATGAGGCTGACGAGATGCTCAATATGGGCTTCTCCGAGAGCATTGACACCATCCTTGCAGGTGTGCCGGCAGAACGCAACACCTTGCTCTTCTCAGCTACTATGAGCAAGGAGATTGAACGCATCTCGAAGAATTATCTGCACGATGCCAAGGAGATTGTGGTGGGAAGCCGCAATGAGGGTGCTGAGCATGTGAACCACATCTATTATATGGTCAGCGCTCGCGACAAGTACAATGCCTTGAAGCGTGTGGCTGACTACTATCCTGAGATTTATGCCATCATCTTCTGCCGCACTCGTATGGAGACACAAGAGATTGCCGATAAACTTATCAGAGATGGCTACAACGCCGAGTCCTTGCATGGAGAACTCTCACAGGCACAACGTGACCTGACTATGCAGAAATTCCGTCAGCACCGTACACAGCTGCTTGTGGCTACAGATGTGGCAGCTCGTGGTCTGGATGTGGATGAATTGACTCACGTCATCAACTATGGTTTGCCTGATGATATTGAGAGTTACACCCACCGTTCAGGAAGAACGGGACGTGCTGGTCGTTCAGGTACTTCCATCTCCATCATCCACGTGAAGGAGAAAGGAAAGGTGCGTGCGATTGAACAGCAGATTCAGAAGAAGTTTGTGCCAGGCATCCTGCCAACAGGTCAGGAAATCTGTGCCAAGCAACTCTATAAGGTGATTGACGACATTGAGAAGGTGGAAGTGGATGAAGAAGAGATTGCTCCCTTCTTGCCAGAAGTGTATCGCAAGTTCGACATGATGGAAAAGGAAGACCTCATCAAGCGTATGGTGTCAATGGAGTTCAACACCTTCCTCAACTACTACAAGAATGCGCCTGAGATTATTCAACCCTCTGAGAAAGGTGACCGTCGTGGAGACAAGGAGTTTGGAGCAAGAAGCAAGGAGCGAGGAGCAAGAGGTCGTGGTGGCGAGCGCAGTCGTACTGCTGAGGCAGGGTACACGCGTCTCTTCATCAATTTGGGTAAGAAGGACGGCATCAACCCCAAGGTGTTCATGGGCTTCATCAATCGTGTGGCACAAGGTACACACATTGACCTGGGACGTATTGACTTGATGCAGAACTTCTCCTTCTTTGAGGTGCCAGAAAAGCAGACAAAGACTGTCTTGAACGTGCTCAACGGTACGGATTTTGATGGCAGAAAGGTGAATGTGGAAGTGACTGACCAGCCAGAAGGTCAACGTGGGGGTGAGAAGAAACGTGGAGGTGGTAATCGTTTCCAGGCAGAGAAGCACCAAGAGAAGCGCCCAGAGAAGAAGAGCAAGAAAGGTAGTGGTGTCATTCGTGGTGCTGCCGCTAAACCCTCTCGTGAGGAACGTGGCTATACAAGTGCTCGTGGACCTAAAGGTGCTGCTGAATGGGCAAAGTTCTTTGAGGGACAAGTGGAGTCACAGCCTTTCTACGAGAATTTCAAAAAGAAGAAGAAAAAGTAAAATAGACTATGGACAACTACGATTGGTTAGGCATCTATGGAAATCTCAACAGCGATTTCAGTACGAGGGAAGCACTTCCTGTGATTGGCATCACGGGCAATTACAATCAGGAGACTTGCACACTGGCTGAAGGCTATTATCAGTCTGCGTTGAAGGCTGGTGGCATTCCCTTCATCATTCCTCCGTTCTATGAAACGGATCGTTTGGGTGAATTGCTCGACCGCTTGGATGGTATCATCTTCAGTGGAGGTGGGGACATCAATCCGTTGTTGTTGGGTGAAGAGCCTGTGAAAGAACTGCACAGCATCACCCCTGAACGCGACCAGCAAGAGTTGCTGCTGGCTCGTTTGGCTTATGACCGTCAAATCCCCATGTTGGGTATCTGCAAGGGTATCCAGATCATCAATGCCGCCCTTGGTGGAACGCTGTATCAGGACATTCACACCCAGATGGAAGGTGTCCGCATCAAGCACAGCCAAGACCAAGACCGTCGTTATCCTTCCCATCAGGTGAGCATCACGAAGGGTTCTATCCTTGAGAAACTCTTTGGTACAGAATTGGCCGTCAATTCCTTCCATCATCAGGCTTGCAAAGAACCGGCTCCTGGTTTGAAAGTGACAGCTATGAGTTCTGACGGGGTGATTGAAGCCATTGAGAGCAATGAGTTCAAGTCCATTATGGGTGTTCAGTGGCATCCTGAAACGTTTATTCTGAGGAACAATCGAGAGATGTTGCCCATTTTTGAGTGGCTCATCCAAGAGAGTGCTGAGTTCAAGAAGGCAAAGAAGTTGCACAGCAAGATACTCACGCTCGACAGTCATTGCGACACTCCTATGTTCTTCTCTCAGAACATTAACTTCGCTTCACGTGACCCCAAGATATTGGTTGACCTCCACAAGATGACAGAAGGACACCTTGATGCCACCATTATGGTTGCTTACTTAGAGCAACAGGAGCGTGATGAAGCATCGTTGGAGAACGCTACTGCCAAAGCCAACCAGATTCTTACGCAGATTGAGGAGATGACAGCCAAGAACTGTACGGCTGTGGATATTGCCTACACGCCTGATGACCTCTGGCGATTGAAGCAGCAGGGCAAGAAGGCCATTATGCTGGGTATCGAGAATGGTTATGCGATTGGCAAGGACATCAGTAATGTGGAAGCCTTCCGCAAACGTGGTGTTGTTTATATGACCCTCTGCCACAATGGCGACAACGACATCTGTGACTCTGCTCGAGGCAATCACGAGCATCATGGTGTGAGTGAGTTTGGGGCGAAAGTCATTGAAGAGATGAATCGTGTGGGCATGATGGTTGACCTCAGCCATGCAGGAGAGGAGAGTTTCTACGATGCCCTCAAAATCAGCAAGACGCCAATCGTATGCAGTCATTCATCGGCTCGTGCCTTATGTGACCATCCTCGCAATCTGACAGATGACCAGATGCGTGCATTGGCGCAGGCAGGAGGTGTGGCTCAGGTGACGTTCTATCATGGTTTCTTGGTCAAGGATTCTGTTGATTACAACCCACAAAACGTGCTTCGTTCATTTGCCACCAACACAGAAGGTGTGACTGAAGCCACTATCCTTGATGCCATTGAGCACCTCAACCACATGGTCAACGTGATGGGCATAGAGCACGTGGGTATTGGTACAGACTTTGATGGTGATGGAGGTATTCGTGGTTGTGCATCAGCCAGCGAACTCATCAATTTCACACGCCGTCTGCTTCGTGAACGCTACACAGAAGAACAGATTCAGATGATTTGGGGAGGTAACTTCCTGCGTGTGATGAAGCAGGTGCAAGCCTACTCTAAACTCTAAACCCTCAACTTTAGACTATTACGACTGAAAGTTGGAGATTACCCGCTTCTATCACATCGCCATCTTTCAGTTCCATTCCCTCATGAGTTAGCTCCATCCCATTCAGTCGGGTGGAGTTTTTTGGTGCTCTCCAACTATAGGTAGGATGAGCAGGGCGCGAGTTCACACATCTGCCCATACAAAGGTTGCAAGCGTGTTGAAGTCGTGAACGGATACCTTTGGGACACTCTGTTCTCCATTGACCATTTTGGACTTTCCAATTCCCTGCTGATGTGCGTGTGAACTGGCATTGGAAGAGGTCTATGCTGTCATCTTCCAGAGCTATCACATTATAGGCCTCCTCTGAATTCTTACCCAAAGTGACAATGGTGCGTGCTTTCGACAAGTGGCTTTCCAAGTCCACCTGCTTACCTTCTATTTCTATATATGTCTTCATTTCACACTTATCTTTAAGGGGTTTCTCACATTCATGGATGCTTGGCTCAAATGAGCTTCCCAATCCGTCAGGGAATGGAAACCTGTGTTGGGATTCTTGTCCCATCCTGAACCAAAATAATAGGTATAAGTTGACAGTTGATTCTTGACAGTTGACAATTGGCTGGTAGCAAGGATATGGCCTGTAGCAATGCCGTTCTCACGCTGCTGATACGACATTGCGATGTCTTTATCTGGGAAGAGTACACCCACGTAGATTTTGCCCATCTGTTTGGCGAGGGTATCTCTGTATTTGGCGTTATAGATAGAGGCGTCGCCCAAATCCTCATAGCCCATATAGCCGCTTTCTTGGGAGAGCACGTAGGCCGAAGGATTGTTCTTGTGGATAACTATTCCTGCTGCCATCTGGGTAGGCTTGGAAAGTCCCTGATAAGCGACAGTCACACGATTGAACTGACTACCTGCATCCAATGAAATGGTGCGTGTTTCCGTCACTTTCTCCCCATTGAATTCCTGTTCTGGATAGTTGAAGCGTACTGTGAAGCGAAGAGGTCCATTATCAAGAATCTCGAAGGTCTTGTAGCATTGTGGCATGAAGAGGGAACCATCGTCATTCAGGAGGGCATTGGCGCCACCTCCAAGGGTAGGACCTACTGTGTAGCAGTCCATTCCCTTCCCATGATCCACATGATAGCTGAAGGCGTTGTACAGCTGGTCAGCCAAGTCTCTATAGCCTCTTTCATTCAATTGCTGACTCACTGAGCGCATCTCCTGATTCTGTTCAGAGGCATACCAATAGTCGAGCATCAAGTCCGACGTGCTCTTGTTGAAGAAGTCATATCCCACAGCTGCTCCATGCCCATAGACACGATAAGCCACCTTGTCATTCTCCCAACCAAATTCATCCTGACGTTCCACAAACAACCGACCCTTGGCTTTCACTTCGTATGACTGCGGATTGCGTTTCTGCACATAATAAACAGACTTACCCTTCTCGCCAACTCCCACCTGGAAAATCAACTTGCCATCCCACGTTATTTGCGAAGGAATCTCTTGATTGTTGGCATCTGTCACCACTAGACGAAGGTCTTCAAGCGGCGAGGTTATATCCAGTTTCTTCTTGATGAGCGAGGCATCCACTTCCACCATTTCCACACGAACCGTCTTCACAAGGTTCGTCACCACAATGGTCGTCTTCTGCTGAGCATGAGCCAATAAAGCAAACAAAGCTCCCAACACAAAGCTAAAGGTCTTTTTCATAAGTCAGTTAGTTGATTGATGTGGCAAAGATAAGCATAATGATTGGAATGAACAAAAAAGAGCACAAAAAAGGCTCCAATACGTTCTGTACTGAAGCCTTTTCCTCATTATGTGTATAACTATCTTTCTATCTGAATAGAAACCAAATGCGCAACTAGCCGCATGGAGAAAAACGCCAAGCGCGTGGGCTTGTTACATCATGCCACCCATGCCTGGTGCACCCATTGGCATTTCAGGCTTATCCTCCTTCGCGTCGCAGATAACGCACTCAGTAGTGAGGAACATACCAGCGATAGAAGCAGCGTTCTCGAGGGCTACACGACAAACCTTAGCTGGGTCGATGATACCTGACTCACGAAGATTCTCATAAGAATCCTTACGAGCGTTGTAGCCGAAGTCGCCCTTCTGGTTGCGAACCTTCTCAACTACTACAGAGCCTTCCAAACCTGCGTTCTCCACAATCTGACGGAGAGGCTCCTCGATGGCACGCTTCACAATATTGATACCAGTGGTCTCATCAGCGTTGTCGCCTTCCAGACCTTCGAGGCTCTCGAGTGAACGAATGAAAGCTACACCACCACCAGGTACGATACCTTCTTCGATGGCTGCACGAGTAGCACAAAGTGCATCGTCCACGCGATCCTTCTTCTCCTTCATCTCTACTTCTGATGCAGCACCTACATACAGCACAGCCACACCACCAGAGAGCTTAGCCAGACGCTCCTGCAGCTTCTCCTTGTCGTAGTCAGAAGTTGTATTCTTAATTTCGTTCTTGATCTGGTTCACACGATCCTGGATGTTCTCCTTCTGACCCTTACCACCAACGATGGTCGTATTGTCCTTCGTGATAGTCACCTTCTCAGCAGAACCCAGCATCTCAATAGTTGCCTGCTCGAGCTTCAAGCCCTTCTCCTCAGAGATCACTACGCCACCTGTCAGCACAGCGATGTCTTCCAACATAGCCTTGCGACGATCACCAAAGCCAGGAGCCTTGACAGCGCAAATCTTCAACTGAGCACGCAGACGGTTCACTACGAGAGTAGTCAAAGCCTCGCTCTCCACATCCTCAGCAATTACGAGGATTGGACGACCTGTCTGAGCAGCAGGGTTCAAGATAGGCAAGAACTCCTGCAGGTTGCTGATCTTCTTGTCGTAGATAAGGATGAGTGGGTTCTCCATCTCACACTCCATCTTCTCCGTGTTGGTCACGAAATATGGAGAGAGATAACCACGGTCAAACTGCATACCTTCCACTACACCAATAGTAGTTTCACGGCTCTTAGCCTCCTCGATAGTGATGACACCATCCTTAGAAACCTTCTTCATGGCATCAGCGATGAGCTTACCAATCTCCTGGTCGTTGTTGGCAGAAACGGTAGCCACCTGCTCAATCTTGTCGTAGTTGTCACCTACCTGCTCGCTTTGGCTCTTGATGTGTTCAACCACCTTAGCCACAGCCTTGTCGATACCACGCTTCAAGTCCATTGGATTAGCACCAGCAGCCACATTCTTCAAACCTGTAGCCACGATGCTCTGTGCCAATACAGTAGCAGTTGTAGTTCCATCACCAGCATCATCACCAGTCTTGGAAGCCACACTCTTTACCAACTGAGCACCCGTGTTCTGGAAAGCATCAGCCAGTTCAATTTCCTTCGCTACTGTCACACCATCCTTCGTGATGTGAGGAGCACCAAACTTCTTTTCGATGATTACGTTACGTCCCTTAGGACCCAGTGTCACCTTCACTGCATTTGCCAGCTCGTCCACACCCTTTTTCAGCTGCTCACGAGCCTCAATATTGAATTTCAATTCTTTAGCCATAGTTTTCTAAAAGTTAAAAGTTTATTTAAGAATAGCGAGTACGTCGCTCTGTCTCATCATCAGGTACTTCACACCCTCATATTCGAGTTCAGTGCCTGAGTACTTACCATAGAGAACCTGGTCGCCTACCTTGACCACCATTTCCTCATCCTTCGTACCGTTGCCACAAGCAACAACTTCGCCCTGCAGGGGCTTTTCCTTTGCAGTGTCGGGGATGATGATACCACCCACTGTCTTTTCTTCCGCAGGCTTAGGGAGCACCAACACCCTGTCTGCCAATGGTTGAATGTTCATAATTCTTTAGTTTTTGAGTTTATTATTAATTATGTATAGAATTTCGATACTACAAAAACTATTGACAAAGACGATGCCAATGCAAGGAAAGACTGACAGAGGTGACAAAGTGGCATGAAAGGTGACAAAAGCAGTCCATGCGCAGGACAAAAGGTTCAGTTGAGAGTGATGCGTTGTACATCTACCTCTTCGTTGAGAAAGAGAGTGGCGCTTTCACGGAATTTGGTGGCGGATTCTGTGGTGAGGTATTGGCAGGTACCTCCACGGGTGAGTCGTACGTCCATTTCTGGGTGGCGATTGAGATAGTCCTCAAGGCTGGAGGCGATGTATTGACCTTGGGGAATGAGTTTTATAGTTGAAGATTTAGAGTTTATAGTTGAGAGTTGGGCGAGTTGCTGCTCTATCTTGGGGAGCAACAAGGGGAAGTGGGTGCAGCCAAGGATGATGGTGTCGATGAGGGGATCTTGGTCGATGAGCTTCAGGAGGGAGTCCTTGACGAAGTAGTCGGCACCTGGTTTGTCGAACTCGTTGTTCTCGACTAAAGGCACCCACATGGGACAAGCTTGTCCGACGACGGTGCAGTCGGGATAGAGCTTTTCGATTTCCAGGTTGTAGGATTGGGACTTGATGGTGCCCTCTGTGGCAAGTACGCCAATATGTTTGGTGTGGGATAGCTCGCCCACGATTTCGGCTGTGGGACGGATGACGCCCAGCACACGACGGTCGGGAGCAGCTGTGGGCAGATACTTCTGCTGAATGGAACGCAGGGCTTTGGCTGAGGCTGTGTTGCAGCCCAAGATGACGAGCGGACAGCCCATCTCGAAGAGTTTCTTGACGGCTTGGAGAGTGAACTCATACACCACGTCGAACGAACGCGTACCGTAGGGGGCACGTGCATTGTCGCCGAGATAGATGTAGTCGTACTCGGGCATACGCTGGCGGATACCATCAAGGATGGTCAAGCCGCCATAGCCAGAATCGAAGATGCCGATGGAACCCGTGGTCATTTCAAATTGATAATTTACTATTTGATGCCAAGCTGTGTGAGGACAGCATCGGTGCAGTTCTCACCATCGCTACTAATGTAGGGGTAGGCGTTGACATCGGTGTTGAGCACGTAGGCGTAGTTGCGTTTCTTGCCGACAGCATCGATAGCTTCTTTCAGCAGCGCATGGACAGGTTCCATGAGTTCTTCCTCTGCCTTGGTGAGCAGTTCCTGTGCTTCCTTTCTGAACTGGAGGCTTTGATCCATTAGCTGTTGCAGTTCCTTTTGACGTTTGAGCATGATGTTCTCAGGGAAAGTCTTCTGTCCGTCGAGGTATTCTGTGAATTTCTTGGAGAAGTCTTTCTCAGAGCGTTCCATCTCTTGGTCGTAAGTCTTCTTCAGTTCCTCCAAGCTCTTCATCGCCTGCTGGTATTGGGGCATGGCGTGAAGCACGTCATTGTAAGAGAGGTAGCCGAAGGGCTGCGGCTGGATAATCACCTGCTGGGGTGTATCAGAAGAGGAAAGCACTGTTTCCTGTGCTGCGATGAGGCCAGCACAAGAAAACAGTGCTATGAGAATACAGATTTTCTTCATTGAAGAAAGTTTAGGGTTTAGTGTTTAGGGGTTACTTTGCGCCCAACTTAGCCTTTACTTGGTCGGTGATGTCTGAGGCACCTGCACCAATGTAAGCGATGGCGCTAGCAGGAAGAACGTAAGTGAAGCCACCTGCAGCACCTACTTCTTGGACTGCCTTCATGATTTTCTCCTGAATGTCAGTCATCTTGGTCTGATAAACCTTCTGCAGTTCCTGCTCGCTGGTCTCGCCAAACTGCTGGTACTCCTGCATGGCCTTCTGGATGTCCTGCTCACGATAAGTACGGAGGGTCTCAGAGAGGGTTTCCTTTTCCTTCTCATAGGCATCAGCCTTAGCCTGGATGTCGTTCTGCTTGCGCTGAAGCTCGTCCTGGAACTGCTTCTGCAGGTTCTGAATCTCTGTCTGAAGTGCTGTGTACTCAGTCATTCCCTGAGCAATTGCATCTACATCTACGTGTCCAATTTTCTGTGCGAACATGGTCATTGGCAAAGCCAAGAGCATCGCAAAAATAATCTTTTTCATTGTTGTTTAGTTATTTGATTTTTGATTTCTTTTTATGGGGTAAATGGGTTGAATGGGGAACCTTCCGAATGGAGAAGTTCGTCTAGCGCGTGGGCTGGTTAATGAGCGTAGCCCAATTTCTGGAGGACTTCCTCGCTGATGTCAATCTTGGGGGAAGCATAGATGATGCTGCCGCCAGAGGCGCGGTCGAGAACGAGTTGGTAGCCTTTCTGGTCACAAATGTCCTTGACGGCGTTGTAGATTTCGTCCTGGATGGGTGCGAGGAGGCTTTGGCGCTTTTTGTAGAGTTCGCCTTCGCTGCCGAAGTATTTCTTCTTCAGGTCGCTGGCTTCCTTCTCCTTTGCCATGATGGCCTCCTCAGCCTTGGTCTTTTGTGTGTCGGAAAGGAACACTGACTCCGACTGATATTTCTTGTAGAGGGTTTCGGCCTCGTTGAGCAATGCCTCCACTTCGCCTTCCCACTGCTTGGATACTTGGTTCAATTGTTCGTTGGCACGCTCGTAGGCAGGCACATTCTTGAGGATGTACTCCATATCGACGAGTGCGAACTTCTGTGCGTTGGCAGCGATGGATGCCAAAAGCACGGTCATAATCAATAAAATCTTTTTCATATTGTCTAAAATTCTTGGCCGAGGATAAAGTGGAATTGGCTTCCGCTGTAAGACTTCGAGCCGTTGATGTTATCAAATCCATATGCCCAGTCGATACCCATCAGACCCACCATAGGGAGGAAGAGACGCACACCAAAACCTGCTGAGCGTTTCATGTCGAAGGGGTTGAACTTCCTGATTTCCGTCCAGGCATTACCAGCTTCAGCAAATGCCAACGCATAGATGTTGGTAGAGCCTTGCAGCAAGAGTGGGTAGCGGAGTTCGAGGGTCATGCGGTCGTAGGCATAGCCATAGTTGTATCCCTGTGTGAGGGCACCGTTATCGTAACCACGTAATCCGATGGTTTCGGAATAGTATGTAGAAGAGTAGCCAGACATACCGTCACCGCCCACGTAGAAGGTTTCGAACGGCGACTTCTTATATTTGTTGTAATTACCCAGCAAACCGAAATCGAAGCGTGACATCAGCACGAAGCACTTCTTGGTGTTGCTAAGTGGAAGGAAGAAGCGGGAGTTGAACTTCCACTTGTGGTATTCAATCCACTTGTACTTGCGGCTCATATCGCTCTGGTAGTTGGCGTCGCGGTAGTTGGTTGCCATGTGCTCGTAGTCCACTCCGTCGAAAAGCGAGTAGGGTGGTGTAAACGACACAGATGCACTGATTTGCGAACCACTACGTGGGAAGAGGGCATTGTCGAGAGAGGATCGTGTCAGGCTGAGCGTCAGGTTGATGTTGTTACAGTTACCGTTCTGGATGATGAAATATTCCCATTCCTTCATCATGTAACGGGTATAACCCAACGATGCTGTGAAGCGGAAATTGTTGTCAGGCCATGAGAGGCGCTTTCCGAAACCGATGCTCACACCAAACAGTTCGATGTACTTGTCAGGGTCGTAGTAGTTGGAGTAGTTGTTGTAGTAGCTGCTGTTGTAGTTGCCGTAACCATACAGCATTGAGTAGTAGTTGTTGTAGTAGCTGCTGTTGTAGTAGCTGCTGCTGATATCTGTCTGACGAGAGAAGAACGCGCTGACAGAGAGCTGGTTAGGACGCTTGCGACCAAACCAGGGGTCGAGGAATGAAATGCTGTACGACTGGTAGTAAGAGCCGTTGGTGGAGGCGCTCAGTTCCAGTTCTTGAGCATCACCCTGTGGGAAGATGCCGCGATGGAGTCGGTTCTTGCCAAAGAGATTACGCATGGAGAAGTTGGTGAATTTCAGACCCACCTTACCGATGACACCAGTCTGTCCCCAACCCAATGAGAACTCAATCTGGTCGCTGGCTTTGGGCGTCAACCCTATCTCGAGATCCACCGTTCCATTGATTTGGTCGGGCTTAATCCATTCGTTAGGATTGAGGGCTTCCGGGTCGAAATGCCCCATCTGTGCAATGCCCATTGCCGTCTCTTTAAAGGCGTCCATGCTGAAGAGGTCGCCAGGCTTGAGCGACAACTCACGGCGTACCACCTCCTCATATACACGGGTGTTACCATAAATCTTGATTTTGTTGATGCTGGCCTGAATACCCTCAGAGATGCGGATTTCGAGGTCAATGGAGTCACCGTCCACATCCACTTCCACTTCTTGCACTCGGTTGAACACGTAACCCTCGTTGAAGTAGCTGTTGGTAACAGACTGGTCGTCCGTGTGCAGACGTTTAGCAATGTGCGTCTTGTTATAGACATCACCTCGCTTCATTTGCAGCACTCGGTTGAGGTTTTCCGTCTTATAGAGCGTGTTGCCCACCCAGTTGATATTGCGGATATAGTACTTGTCGCCCTCGTCGATATGGAGGAAAACATCCACCAGATTATCACCCACATTGACCACGCTGTCGGCATAGATATAGGCATCACGATAACCGAGTTCGTTGTACTTCTCGATGACGCGGTCTTTGTCCTCTTCAAACTTCTCAGCAATAAACTTCTTGGCTTTGAAGAAACTCTTGAAGCCCTTCTCGTTGGTCTTCTTCAAGAGACCGCCTGAGAAGAAACCACCATGGAACTTCTTGGTGGCAAGGTGATCATTACCTGTGATGTGAATCTTGTTGACCTTCACCTTTTCCTTCTTGTCAATGTTCACATCGACAATGAGTTGGTCTGGCTGAGCAAGGTCGTCGTGCTGCATGATGTTCACCTCAGCATTCTTGAAGCCCTTGTCCTCAAAGTATCTCTTGACGATGATCTTCGCCTTGTCAACCATGTTGGGTGTGAGTTGGTTGCCCTTCACAATACCCATCTTCTCCTGTAGGTCATCGTGTTCCGACTTCTTCACACCATTGATGTTGATTTGCGACACACGTGGGCGCATGTTCAGATAGACTTTCAGATAGACCTTGTCATCCACAATGCTGTCTGCTGTAATCTTCACAGAAGAGAAAAGGCCTTGCTTCCAGTATCTCTTCACTGCCGCTGTAATCTCGTCGCCAGGCACAGAAATCATCTCGCCAACGGTGAGTCCAGAGAGTCCAATCAGTATGTAGTCATCGTAATTCTTGACACCTTCCACAGCGATTCCTCCAATCTCGTATTTCTTCTCCTGTCCGTACACGACGTTAGGCTCTACCTGCACTTGCGCTTTGAGGGACGCCAGTGAAGACAGCAGAAAGACGGATGTGAGTATGATGAATCTTAGAATCCTCATGTATATTATATAATGTATCGTTATTTGTTCTCGGTCACTTGTTCACCAGTCTTGCCAAAACGGCGTTGACGGCTCTGATAGTCTACGATGGCCTTGTGGAATTCCTCTTCCTTGAAATCAGGCCAATAGATGTCGGTGAAATAGAACTCAGAATAGGCACACTGCCACAGCAGATAGTTACTCAGACGTTCCTCACCACCTGTGCGAATCATCAGCTCTGGGTCTGGCATGAAGTTGGTGGCAAGATGTTGGCTGATAGTCTCTTCATTGATGGCATCTGCAGCCAGCGTACCTTCCTTCACCTCCTGTGCAATCTTCTGAACAGCGTTGGTGATTTCCCATTTGGAAGAGTAACTGAGTGCCAAGACCATACATGTTTTGGTGTGGTTCTTGGTGCGCTCCTCCATATAGTTGCACACGTCCTGTACGGCTTGAGGCAGACGGCTTTTGTCGCCAATCACGCGGAAACGGGCATTCTTCTTGATGAAGAGCTCTTCCTCCAGGTGTTTCAGCAATAGTGCCATCAGCGCTGCCACTTCGTCTGCAGGGCGATTCCAGTTCTCAGTAGAGAATGTATAGAGCGTCAGATATTCCACTCCTAGATTGACGGCTGCGGTCATGATGTCCTTCACACGTTCCACACCCTCCTGATGACCGTAAGTTCGTTCTTTTCCTCGCGCCTTAGCCCAACGCCCATTACCGTCCATAATGATGGCGATGTGGCGTGGCACTCGAGTCATATCTATTTGTTCTTTATACATATTCTTGTTTTTTAATTCTTAATCGTTAGCGCATTTGCGGTATTTCGGGCAGAGGTCGTAGGAGATGTACACCATAGTCCACGAGTAGCTGTCCTTATTTTTCAGGAATCCGCTCTTGACTTTGTAGGGGTCTTCGATGCCGTCCAGTTTGTCGCTCATGGAGAAGCGCATGGACCAGTCGAGTCCGACATTCCAGCGTGGTCTGAATTTGTATTTCACGCCAAAACCCACGGGGATGTTCATGGTCAGCTCCTTGTTGCCATAGGTAAAGCCCAATCCCATTTGGATATAGGGCGCTAGTCGCTTGTGCCCTTTGTAACCCGTTCCTGTGCCGTAGCCCCAGAAGTTGAGTTCGTACTGGCAATCCACGTCTACCAGCGAGTTGTTGAATTCCCATTTCTGTCCCTTCTTGTCGGGGTATTTATTCTTGCCCTTGTTGGCATTGCCCTTCACGCTTCCGTAGCCGATGTCAAACTTCAACGCCATACGTGGGTTGATGTTGTATCGTCCCATCAGTCCGCCTGCCATCGTCACGTTCTTGTAGAAGCCGTTGAGGTTGGCGTCTCCCATGTAGAAGCTGGGACCGCCCATCGCACCAAGTTCCAATGCATATTCCAGTTCTTGCGCTTGTACACTTACTGCGAGGAGGAGCGTGATGATTATTGTATAGAGCCTTGCCATACCTTGCCGTTTTCCTGAATAATCCATAGATTCTTGTCCACAGCTACGATACTTGCCACGCCATTAGCTGGTTTGAGATCCGTTGGCATGGGGTATTTCTTTGACTGTGGGTGCCACGTGATGCCGTTATCGTCCGAACGGTACAATTCACCGTACGCATCGTCTTCTACGCCGATGGCATACAGCGCACCATTGTATTTGGTTACGCTGGAGTAGTCGAAGTGGGGCATCCCGTATGCATTGTCAGGTGTTACTTGTATGTAAGCCCAAGGCTGGTTGATGCTGGTGTCCTCTGAAGAGTTCTTGCACCAACTCACACCATTTTTGCTATTTTGACTTGACAGTCCCGTCATTACCGTTACCTGCAAATTCTTGTTGGTAGCTGAAGGACTGGTGATGGAGTTAATTGAGATTTCAGGTAACATCTCCAAATCCTCCGTACCTTCTATCGACCAAGTGTTGAGGTCAGAAGAACCGATGATGGCTGTACCATCGTAAGCGTAGAGGTAGTAGGCATCAGCAGCTAGCAGACGCTCCACCTTTTGGTCGGAGGCTTTCGTCCATGTGGTGCCCAATTGCTCTGGTGCACTGTAATAGATGAGGCCATCGTTGCCCAATCCATAGAAGCTATTGTTGAACAAGACGATAGAACCATTGTCAACAGGAATGCTGACAGGTTTGCTCCATGTTTGGGCGTCGTCTACCTCTGCAAACGTCATCACTGGCTGCGCCTCATCGTTTTGGGCAAAAACAAAGACTTTGCCGTCCACGTAGAACACTTTGCTGGCTCCTGTGATGGCAAGGTCAGAAGTGATGGATTTCCATTCCAGCGTGTCGGTATTGCCCACATGCTTGTAGATATCCACCTTGTAAATTCTTTTGGAAAGTCCGTCGGTGGAGGCACACAGCATCTCCACCGTCTGGTTGAAATCGATGATGGTTCTACTAGACTCTAATGGATAGTAGAGTTCATCCTCTGGTTGAAGTTTGTAGTACACATCGCCTTGAGAATAGACTACTGGTATCACTTTCGTCAAATCCACCCAATTGGGTAGAGAATCGACAGTATAGATGTGTCCATTCAGTTGGTCAATATTGAAGAATATCTGACTTCCGTATATCGTTTTTGAGACGATGGTGTCAGTAGCGTTGCCGTATTGGTCGTACTTCTTGGCCAAAGCATCGCATGTGATGCTGTTGACTGCAAAGCTGGTGATGGCGCACTGTGGCGTAGTTTCAATATGATCGCTGCCCAAGCATGACGCAAGTACTAACACTGTTATCATCAGCACAGCCATGCTCCTGAACGTATGCTTCTTATCTAATTTCTTCATTGTTCGCAATAAGCCAATATACAAAACGGTGCAAAATTACGAACAATTTTTGCATCTACGAAGTGTTAAGCCCTATTTTAACGGAATTTATGCTATATTAAGGAAATATTAGGTTGTTTTGAGCAATTCACACAGTTCCTTCATGCCCTCACTGGCTCCCTTCATGATGTGGTGGATGCCCAGAGTCGGATTGTAAGGCACGTCCTTGGGGTCAATGAGGTAGATCTTGCAGTGTTCGTTGGTGAAGTTCAGCAAACCTGCTGCTGGATAGACATTGAGGGAGGTGCCAATTACCACCAGGATGTCGGCTTTGCTGACCTGCTCGATGGCAGGTTCAATCATAGGAACGCTCTCGCCAAACCATACAATGAACGGACGCAGTTGACTACCGTCCTTCGCCTTGTCACCCATTCGGATGATGGGGTTATCTTCGGGTAGGGTGACAATGCAGTTGGGGTCGTTCGGATTGCGTGAAGAGGTAGCTTTCATCAACTCTCCATGCAGGTGGATAATATTATGGGAACCGGCGCGCTCGTGCAGGTCATCCACATTTTGTGTAATGACGGTCACATTGAATTGGTCTTCGAGGCTCGCCACGAGTTTGTGTCCTTCGTTAGGCACCACACTACTCAATTGCTGGCGACGTTCGTTGTAGAACTTCTGCACCAGTTCGGGGTCACGTTCGTAACCCTGAATGCTTGCCACTGCCTCTACGGGATACTGTTCCCAAAGGCCACCGCTGTCGCGGAAGGTGCTGATGCCGCTCTCAGCTGACATGCCTGCACCGGTCAAGAAAACTAATTTTTTCATACTGCTATAATGCTTTCAGGTGTTGCTGCTGGTTAATAAGCAACCTTGCATTGAATGCCAAGCTGCTCTACTTGTTTACCTATCGCATCCAGCACAGCGGGCTCTGCTTTTTTCAGTCCGTGTGCAGGAGTTTCGCGATCAATCGTGTATATCATCACTTCACGTGGACGTATTTCATCGACCGTTTTCAGCCAAGGCTGTACAAATGTTTCGCTTGTGTTGTCAACGGAATGCCCTTTGTGTTCCCCTTTCATAAACATGCTTTGGATGATACAACGATTGCCAAACTCTTTCAGGTGTTCGATGATTTTCTCTACCTCGTAAGTGCCATTAGGACGATCTACTAGCCCAATATAATCGGCAGAAATGGTGTCGAGTTTGCAGATGTTGTTGTCCACCTTGCAGAGGGCATCAAACACGGTTTTTTTATGGATTTGAGTAGCATTGGTCAAGACACTTACCTTAGCATTGGGGAAATATTTGTCGCGCAGGGCAATAGTGCCTTCAATGATTTCTGGGAAATGGGGATGAAGTGTCGGTTCGCCATTGCCCGCAAAGGTCAGTACGTCGGGTGCTGGCCCTTCTTCTTTCATCTTGTGCAACTGATGTTGGAGGGCACGCAACACCTCTTCTTGTGTTGGCATCTTTTGTTGTGGTATGAAATCGTGGTTGAAGCCACACTCACAATAGATACAGTCAAACGAACAGCATTTGCCGTCGCCTGGCAGGAGATTGATGCCCAGCGATACGCCAAGACGGCGACTGTGTACAGGACCAAATATGGGAGAAGGATAGATGATCGTCATGATTGTGATTTACATTTTTACAAATTATTATTTGCTGTACAGTTGGGGTGCAGACGCTTATACAGCCAGTTAGTCAGCACGAAGAATAGAATGGCCGTAATGAATCCAGCGATGGAGTCGATGAGGTAGTGTGCCTTGATATACACAGTGGCACAACACAACAATAGATACAGTGGCATCATCAGCCAGAAAAGCCACTTGTTCTTCGCCTTCCACGCCAACAGCATCGTCACAGTGCTCATGCCCACATGACTGCTCGGAAAAGCGGCAGTGGGGCGTTCGCCAGCCTCATGTGCCCATTGTACAAGTTGACTGAACACGCCCTTCACCTCGAGCGTAAGCATTTCAGTGTGGGTCTGGAAATAATAGCCTACGGGAGGGAACACGCCCGAAGCGGCTTTCTCTGTCCCTATGGCCAAGAAATAGTATTGTGGTCCAGCCACAGGCAGGAATTCATATATTACATAATAGATGAAGAAAGATCCGAGGAAGATAAAACCAGCTCGATCGGCCTGTGAATAGCGACACAGTTGATAGAAGACGATGGTCGTTGCCATCATGTAGAAGTAGGCATAGTAGCCCATATTGAAGGCTTCGCTCCAGAAGGTGCTATTCACTATCTTGCTAAATTCCCAGGCGGGTTGACACCCAAATAAATCTTGGTCCATTTGGGCGAAAACGTGATCCAGATAAGGTAATTGAGAACAGAAATCGTATGTCTCTGGATACCAAGAGATGAGACCCAGCATGGGAGGTGCAATGCGTAGAATGCGCAAAGCACGGCAGGGATACCAACGGTATAGACCATAGAGGGCACCTATGGCTGCCAACATGCAAATTCGGGTGACAATCATGCCTGTTGGGTCGGCAAGTTTGTTCCAATAGATGCCAATCAGGACAGTGGTGAAGAGCATGTAAATCAGCGTAAGGATTTCCATGCTGCAAAGTCCCTTCTCTTCATCCTTTTTAAAATATTCTTTCAGTATCATTTTCTATATCCACTTGTTTTCTTTGTACCAATCCATACACTCCTTCACACCTCGTTCCAAGGGCCATTCAGGTATGTAGCCCAATTCGTCCTTCAATGGTGAAATGTCACATTGCCAGTTGCGTTGACACATGATGCGGTATTTGTCACCATTCAGTGTGCTGGGCTTATGCGTGAGTTTTGAGAAGCCTTCAGCCATAGTGCTAATGATCCATAGCAGCCACAATGGTGCCTTGATGTGCAGCACATGCTTTATATCCAGTTCCTTCTGAATAAGGTCGCTGAATGCACGGCTATCGTAGTTGTATCCATCGCTCACCAAATAGGTTTTCCCGTTGGCTACGCCTGCCTTTCCAATTGCAGCAAAGATAGCCCCCACCAAATCACGTACATATACAAACGTGATGACCTGTTTTTGGTAACCCACAGCAAAGTCGATGTGCTGTTTGATGGATTTTGCCATCATGAAATAGTCTTTTTCGCGAGGACCATAGACACCTGTAGGACGGAAAATGGTGACGCCTTCAACTTCCTTCAAAAACTCCTCGCTCTTCACCTTGCTTTCCCCATACGCTGTGTTTGGCTTTGGCGTGTCCGAAGCCTGCATGTCATTGTAGGTGCCATCGGCATTCTTCTCCTCACGGATAGGACCTAAGACGCTGAGGCTGCTTACATAAAGGAACTGGTCGGGCATCATGTCCAAATCTTGGAGCGTGTTCACCAAATTCTTCGTGCATTGGAAGTTATGCAGATCAAAGTCTTCCCTTTTCAGACATTTTGTCGCTCCTGCTGCATGGATGATGATATCCCATTTACCGATTTGTTCTTTATATGTAGAAAGTTGTTCTTTCAGCTGCACAGCATCCGTCATGTCGAGGGTGGCGAACTTCAATCGTTCGTCCTTCAGCCATCGGCGACTAGAATGTTGTCTCATGCCAGCCCATGTTTCCATGCCTCGCTTTAGACCTTCTTCGCAAAGAAAACTGCCGATAAAACCACTGGCTCCTGTAACTAAAATCTTCATGCTGAATGAATTTTGACTGCAAAGGTACGACTTTTAATTTAAATTCACTATCTTTGCAACCAAATAAAAAAGACTGATACTATGTCAAAGAAAGAATCAAGGCTGGTGAAGTCCAGCATCAACAAGCGTGAAATGAGAGACATGGTGGGCGACTATCTGCACAGAAATCAAGGTAGGCAGCTCGCATTAAAGAACGTGTTTAGTGAGATGGGGTTGACAAAACACCCGTTGAGGATGCTATGTGTGGATATCCTGAACGAGATGCTCGAAGCAGGAGATCTGGTGAAGAACCACGATGGTTATTTCATCTACCGAGGTACGGCGCATGTGGTGGAAGGAACCTTCAACCGCACTTCGGGAGGACGAAACTATGTGGATACTGATGATGGAATGGGTATCTCCATCTATGACGAAGACACCCACCATGCATTGCCTGGTGACCGTGTCAAAGTGGGCATTCATGCCAAGAAATATGGCAACCACAAATTACATGGTGAGGTCATCGAGATTGTGAAACGTCGGGAGAAACCTTTTGTGGGAACCTTGGATGTGCAGCACAGTGTGGCGTTCCTGTCTGTTCCTACAGGCATCTTACAAAGCGACATTGTCATTCCTGTAGAAAAATTGAAGGGTGCAACGAATGGGCAGAAAGTGGTCGTGAAGGTGACGGACTGGCCTCAAGAAGCTCGTAACCCGATTGGCGAGGTGATAGATGTGTTGGGTAAGGAAGGTGACAATAACACTGAGATGCACGCCATCCTCGCAGAGTTTGGCTTACCTTACAAATATCCAGAGAAGGTGGAGGCTGCAGCCAATCAGTTGGACACAGGTATCACGCCTGAAGAGATTGCTCAACGTGAGGATTTCCGTGACACCTTTACCATCACCATAGACCCCCGTGATGCCAAGGACTTTGACGATGCCATCTCCATCAAACAATTGAAGAAGGGGCTATGGGAAGTGGGTGTCCACATTGCTGACGTGAGCCACTATGTGCTTGAAGGTTCGGTCATAGACCAAGAAGCACAGCAGCGTGCCACTTCTATCTATCTGGTGGATCGCACCATTCCAATGTTGCCCGAGCACCTCTGCAATATGCTTTGTTCGCTGCGTCCCAACGAGGAGAAACTCACTTATTCTGTCATCTTCGAGATGAACGAGGAGGCCGAGGTGCTGAATCGACGCATCAAACATACGGTGATCAAGAGTTGCCGACGCTACACTTATGAGGAGGTGCAGTATTTGCTCGAACAAAATGGTGAGGCACGTGAATGTGAACTCATCCGTGAAGGGAAGGTGCAACCCACGCAGCCCATTCCAGCACAGGAGGTACTGCCTGATACAGAACTCAATGCTTTTCGTGACAACCTCGCTCCGATTGATCCGACCAAGATCCCTGTCACACCTGTACCAGCCGACCATCGTCAGGGTGAGTATGCAGACTTGCTCATCACCCTCAACCGTATGGCGCATCAGTTGCGTGACAAACGGTTTAAGGAGGGTTCCATTGACTTTGATCGCGAGGAACCACGTTTTGAGATAGACGAGCAGGGTAAACCTATTCGCGTGTATTTCAAACATGCCAAAGATGCCAACAAGTTGGTGGAGGAGTTCATGCTGCTGGCCAACAGGGCTGTGGCAGAAAGTGTAGGAGCTCCAGATGGCAAAAGCGAAAATAGTAAATCACATAAGACCCTCCCTTACCGTATTCATGATATGCCCGATATCAACAAACTGGACAATCTTGCAGGTATGGCTTCACGTTTCGGATTCCAACTCTTGACACAGGGTAAGAAGGAGGATGTGGCACATAGTTTGAACAAATTGCTCAAGGATGTGCAAGGTAATCGTGTACAGAATCTGATAGAGATGGCATCGCTTCGTGCTATGCAGAAAGCCGTCTATTCTACTTATAATATAGGACACTATGGCTTGGGTTTCAAGTATTACACCCATTTCACGTCGCCTATCCGTCGTTACCCCGATTTGATGGTGCACCGTCTGCTGACTCGCTACGAACAGGGTGGGGCTTCAGCCAGTCAGAAGAAATATGAAAACTTGTGTGAGCATTCCTCACAAATGGAGCAATTGGCTGCCAGTGCCGAACGTGCCAGCATCAAGTATAAGCAAGTGGAGTTCATGAGTGACAAACTCGGACAGGAGTTTGATGCCCACATTAGTGGCGTGAACGAATTTGGTATTTATGCCGAGATTGATGAGAACCACTGCGAAGGACTTATTGCCGTGCGTTTCTTGGGTGAAGAAGCCTTTGATTTTGACGACAAGAACTTCTGCCTTGTGGGGCGTCAGACGCATCATCGTTTTTCCCTTGGTGACCCCATCCGCATCAAGGTGGCGCATGCCGACCTTTTCCGCAAGCAACTTGACTATGAATTGGTTTCCCACGAATCTTCTCTTTATACAGCAGAACCAGTTTTCTACGAGCCCTTCGTTCAGACGACCCAAAAGCGTGGTGCCAAGCATACGGGTAAGGCTCCGAAGAGGGAAAGAAAGAATGGAGGCAGACAGAAGATGAGGAAACGGAAGTAGATCCGTATCAGCTTATCTGATTAAGACCACACAACAAGACGGGGATGCGCTCAAAACGCATCCCCGTCCTTATTGATGATCCCTTGTGGGATTATTGCATCACCTTCACGCCGTCAACGATCACGATGCCCTCATAGCTTTCGTCAACAACGATACCGGCTGTGTTGCGGCGGATACCGTCCTTCACTGGCTCTACAGGAGTTACATCTTCGATACCAGTAGCAACATTCTTGAATGTGTCGCCAGAGAGGTATGAGATATGGAAGTCGTCGAAGATCACCCAGTCACCACTTGCACCACCAGTCTTGCGCAGACCGATCTGGAGAGTCTCACCGCTCTTCACCTCAACGCGTACCTTGTTGAGCACCTTTTCAGGAGCCTTCACCTCCCACATGTAGAAGCCGTACATAGACTCTGGGAAGTAATAAGTCGTACCACCTACTTCAACAGCTGCGTCGAATGGTTGTGAGCTCAATTCACCGTGTGTCCATGCCATTTCTGGGTAGTTTGTGAATCCATACAGTTCAGCATCTTCACCTTCGCCCTCTGGAGCGCAGATGGTCATTGCAGTTGCGTATGGTTCGTTGGTGTCTTCATTTACTTCGTATGCTGTAACAACACCCATGAATGATGGCTCAGTACCCTTCAAGCTTTCGATTGCCTTGACGAACGTAGTCTGGTCGTTACTGTCAGAAGTCTTTGCGAAGAGCACGGTATTGTGATTTGCCCAAGCCTCTTCACTACCAGCCTCGTCGTATGCAGCTACCATGTCGGCAGTCACTGTGCTACCTTCGCGGTATGCAGCGAGACAGCTGATTTCGTAAATACCTGCTGGCATGCCAGAGAGGTTCTGATAGAATGTGAAGTTGTTTGAACCAGCATTCCAAACCTCGTAGTTACCACGTGAGTACTCATTGCTCTGTGCATTACCACTTCCTTCGAATGTCCAACCATAACGGTGACCCTTGCCCCATGCATCAATAGGAGTGACAACACCATCGACTTGATCCAGCTCGAAGCTTGGGTTCACAATCATAGATGTGAGGTCAACAGGAGCTGCCTCCGTAGCCTTGTCAGCACCCAGTGCTTTCATCTTGTTGATATTGATAGGTGTAGCCAGACTTGAGATGTACTGGTCGAGCGTTTCGATCGTTGCAACAGCAGCAGCAAGGGCACTCTTCTGTTCAGTGAGGGTTGCATTCAGCGAAGCGTCATCGAGCTCCATAGCCTCTGCATATACCTTCACATAGTCGCCATACTTGTTAGCAACCTTGTTGGCACCATCAATGTCCTTGTATGTGTCGTTAGCACCTTCACCCAGTTCGGTTGCTGCCAACTGAGCAGGAGCAAGGATGTCGCTCACGCCAGCCACGCCAGCATTGTTGGTAGCGATGTCAGTATAAGTATCGATGGCCTTATAGTTACCGTATTCCTTAGTTGCTGCAGTGATGTACTTACGTGCATCGTTCAGATAACCTCTGTATTCTTCGAAGAGTGCTACGCCTTCGTATGGCTCCTTGCACTTCGCAATCTGTTCCTCAACATACTTCTTGTCGCCTTCGAATGTGAGCGCTTCAGCAGCTTCCTTCACCTCGGCCATTTCCTGTCTGATGAGCTTGTCCACTGGAGGCTCCTCACCGTAGAAAAGAAGACGGAAACCAGTGTAGTGTGCATTGTAGTCAGACTGACCACCGATAAGGAGCTGTCTGTCAGACACGTGGATGATACCAGTTGTCACTTCCTTCCAACCTGAATCCTCAGCTGATTCGAGAGGAGACTTCATCACGTCACCGTCATTGTTCTCCATGAAGATGTTGTGGAAATTGCCGTTACCGTCACCCCATCCGCGGATGAGCGCCTTCAGGCTGTAGTAACCAGAAGGAAGACCGACGATGTTCTGACATACATCCATAGAACCGCTGGTGAAGAGGCCTGCGTGCCAAGTGTCGGCAGCACCGATAAGACCTCTGTCATCATAGTACATATAGAGACCATTTGTCTTGCCCTCATAACGGATGCGCTGGAACCACTGGTTCTTCACATTCTCATCGTTCAGCACGATAGTCACGTCAGAAGCAATCTCTGTGCGAGTCTTGTCTTCTTCATTCTCCGTATATTTCAGCTTGTCAGTGTAGTTACCGTCACCGCCACCAACAGCATTCAGCCAAGTTTCCTCGTTGATGGAATAATTGCCCTCTTCGTCCTTGACAATCTCAACACCATCGTTCACGAACCATGGGTGGTTGATCACAGCAGAGAAGTCCTTTGCACCATTCTCATCAGCCTCCTGCGTGTCGAGGTAGTCACCACGAGCATCAGCCAGTTCGTTGAAGTACTTTATGCAGAAGTCAAGTGGAGAAATCTCCTCAAAGTCAGCAGCCGAACAACCGTTGATCTTACCAAGAATATCATTGTAGGCGCTCTGGAATGCAGCCTTACCAGGATAGTCCGTGCTTTCCATCAATGTCTTTGACTTTGCCAACACGAATGAGAGGTGACCCAGATACTGATACAACTCATCATAGTCGAGGTTGCTCTGCTTGAGGTCTTTGATGAAGTCCAAAAGTTCGTCACCCTCAAGTGTAGCGTATGTCATCTTAGCAATTTCCAGTTCGTCACTGATCTTATCGGCAATGGCAGCCGTGAACGAAGCGTCGAAACCGTCAAATGTTGCTGTGCTGAACTGATCCTTCCATGCCTCCAATTTTGCACTTTCATTATTGTACTCAGTCTCAGCAAATTCTACTTGAGCTTCAGTGGTGTAGCCATCGTTGTAGATCACCTGCCATTCGCTCAAAGCCAACCAGTCCTCTGTCACGTAGTCAGTCTTGCGATAACCAATACGTACATAAGTATCTTTGTCCAGCAAGATGTCAAACTCGTTCCAATAGTAACCTTTCTGGAAGTAGTAACTTGCACCAATGATACTTCTTGGATAGTAGTAAGTCTTTTCAACCTCTACTTCCTTACCTCTAGCGTTGATCTCCTTTGCGATCATCACGAAGCTACCGTCATTTCTCCAGTCGTCGCCGTTTGGAGTCCATCCGCATAATTTTTCTTCGCATGTAATGTCGAAGATGTGACGGATAGGAGTGATGAAGGTACGAGTAACATCCTCGCCTGCTGTTGCACTTGCTTCGTCTGCATAAGTCTCTACGTATGCCCAAGCATTCTTCTTGCTTTGACCTTTCTTCCAAGCATTGAAACAGTCAGTAGTCTGCTGACCGCTGGCATCACGATAGCAAGCTTGTACTCTAATGGTGTAGTAACCAGCAGGAAGCTTCACTATCTGATACACATCTGGATTGTCATCAGTTACGTGACCGTCACCATAGTAACCCATACATGTGCTACCCTTTTCGTGGTCACCATACATGGCATCGTTTTGGTCAATGTAATCGAAGAAGAACTTCTGACCAACACCCTTCCAGTATTCGCCATAGTTGCCTTCTTTGCCTGCAGATCCGCCATTGCTCTTTGTTGTCCAAGCCTGTGTTGGATCTACATCCTTCATGCCGAGATCAGCAATCACATTTTGTCCCTTTTCCCATTTTGATGGGTCGGGATTCTGTGCAAAGGCAGTCATGGAGGCTACCAATGCCAGAAGCAAAGTGTAGATTTTTCTCATAACAAATAGTTTTAATTAGTAAAAAAGTTGATAATTTATTAAAATTGTTTTGGTAAAACTTCCTGCACTTGGTTAGTTCCGTGGTGACTATCGATGACCCTCGTTTGGAAAGGGAAAAATCGACGCATCACTATTCGGGGCAAAGTTCGGGATTTTCTTGTTAAAGAAGTATAAATTATGTAACACGGATTTCAAAATTTGATACAAAAACTTTAAAAAAGCGGAACGGTACGTGATACCATTCCGCTTTTGTTTTCAGCTATGTATAATTTTGTTGCAAATTAGAACTTGAAGTCCACTGCAAAGCGTATTCCGTTCTTCCTCAGTTTGTCGCCTCCAGGTACTGCTGGCAAGTCGGTGTAATTGAGTCGGCGGACATACTGTACGGTGAGCACCTTGAAGATGTTACTGATACCGACCGAGAGCTCCATGTAGGGTTTGTTACCCATAACGAAAGAGGTGTAGTTGCCATCTCGGGTCGGGAAGCGGAAGAGGTCATTGTCGTTGGTGCTGACAAATGGGTTGTTCTTGTCTGTCAGATGACCATAGAGCATCTTGAAACCGACATATTCACGCAATTTCATCTTCTTCAACAATGGGATGCGGTTGAGGATCTTACCATCGAAAGACCAGTTGATGAGTAGAGAGACATAGCGGTCGTTGAGGAATTCCATGTTGCGGAGCATATTGAATGACCAACTGTCGAACTGCACAAAGTAAGAGAGGTTTGACTGTGGTGTGAAGAGCATGGGGAATGGCACCTTGTTCCACTGTGCGCCACCTTTCACATACGCCTCAATGCTTCCGCAAGCACCAGGTAACCAGAACTTCTTGAAGATAGTTGCTTCAGTCATGTTATAGTTATACTGACCACCCAGGAAGCCATCCATACCCATTGTGTGCTCCAACGTGATGATAGGTGCATCGTTGTTGATAGGCTGCCGCTGCTGCTTACTGTTGATGAAAGTCTCGCGAGGGGCATAGCGGAAACCAACCTTGATGTCACTGGTCTTGATGTGTGACAACAGGGTTCCATCCACGTTGCGCATATAGATGAGTTTGCCCGTGGGCGTCAGCTTCGAGTGGTCAAGGGTTGCCGACCACGTCATGTGGTTGTTCATCTCGTACTGATACTTCAGCTTCATGTCGTTCACATACATCATCTGGTCCACCTTGCTTGTCTTGAACGAACTGTACATGTTGTCTTTCACCGTGTTGGCGAACTTGTCAACAGGCGACATGTCATCATACATGTAAGAAGCGATGATACTGCGACGTGGGAACTCATGTGCCATGTACTTCTTCTTGTTGAAGGAGTACTCCACCTCAGCCTTGTACTTCCACTTCTTGTCCTTGGCTCCGTAGGCACCATAACCACGCAGGAAGAGGTTGGGCAGGAGGTTGGCGGTTGTCTGGAGTGGGAGTTGGTATCGCATGCCGTCGATATCATTGTAGGAGATGATGGAGTTGATTGGAATGAGGTCAATCTTGTTGGGCTTAGGAGTCAATTCCACAGAGTTCTCGACCACAGCCGTGAGGAGGAACTTCCAGAAGCCACCTAAGTCTTCGTTGATTTTATCCACACCATTGCCGAGGTGATTCTCTGCGTTGGTGAGTTGGATAGGACGGATGGAAGCCCAGTAAGTAGAGTCTTTGAATGCTGCATCGGTCAGCACACGCTCGACCTGAGGCGACTTGAAAGCCTTCTTGTCAGTGATGGGCGAGAAGTCGTAGTTGCTGTACTGCGAGTAGCGTTGGCACTGGAACTTGATGGCTCCGTAGAGTCCGCTCAACTCTACAATCATGTTGTCCACCTTTATGACACGTTCACCAGTGGGCAGGGTCATGAAGTCTTGGATGACCATGAGGTTATCGACGAAGTTCACACCAGAGTTGGTGGGCACATTGATGACGGCACGTTTCACTTGGTTGAGTTTGTCATCGGTGATGTACAGGTGTCCTGCAAATCCAAAGTCCTGTGTGTTGTTGGGCAGGAACGCCACATCGATACAGCGTTCATTGTCCACCATGATGGTGTCCTGTATATAATAATGGTAGAAGCCGATGGCCTCGCTGGTGGAAATCGGGCTGATGAAAGGGTGCTGGAGCAATCGCACATTGTCCTTGTAGATGTCCACATCGGTGAAGATGTCCTTCACGTAGGTCGTGAGCATGTCGCCCGACGAGAGCATAGACTGGAAACCATCGCTGCGTTGCGCTTTGATGGTGGTCTTCACCGTCTTGGGATTCTTGCGATAGCTCTCCTCCGAAGCCGTCTCGTCCACCATGATGGGGATGATCAGTTTACCAGTCTCAGGACAGATCTCAGACAGCAGCGTGTCTTTTGTTCCCTTGATGTCGTTGTAGGAGAATGTCTTCTTCTCGTATTTGTCGAAATGATAGAAGTCCTTCTCCTTGATGTCGCTCAACTTCTTGTTGGCAATCACCTTACGCATCAAATCAACAGCAGGATTGTTCTTGCGTGAGTATTTGATTTTTGACTTCTTCACCACCACTTCGCCCAACAGGAAGTCCTCTGAGTACATCTTGATAATCTGGCCACGAATCTCCTGTCTTCCACGTGGCACAGTGACGGTGACGGGTTTGTATCCCAAGAAGGTGATCTCAAACTTGTCATAGTTGTTGAGGATGGGCAAGACGAAATTACCGTCCAAATCGGTGGAACGTCCCTCCGATGTGCCGACATACTTCACGGCAGCAAAGGGGATGGGCTCTCCATTGGCACCATCCACCACCTGACCGTAAAACTGTGCCTTTGCGACAATGGCACAAAGGGCAAATATCAAGAAAAAGGATATTTTACGCATGAATGTTAATCTATGATTAAGCACTTACCAGTCATTTCCTTAGGCTGCTCCAAGCCCATGATGTGGAGGATGGAAGGAGCCACGTCTGCCAAGACGCCGTTTTCTACCTTGGCGTTCTTGTTTTCCGTCACGTAGATGAATGGAACAGGGTTGAGCGAGTGTGCAGTATTAGGGGTGCCGTCAGCGTTGAGGGCGTTGTCAGCGTTTCCGTGGTCGGCGATGATGATGGTCTCGTAATCCATACTCTTGGCAGTCTCCACCACCTCGTTCACACACTGGTCAATCGCCTTGACAGCAGCTTCGATAGCCGTATAGACACCTGTGTGACCCACCATGTCGCCATTGGCGAAGTTCACCACAATCCAGTCGTATTTGTTGGTCTTAATAGCTTCCACCAACTTGTCCTTCACCTCGAAGGCAGACATCTCAGGCTTCATGTCGTAGGTAGGCACCTTGGGAGAGTTCACCAAAATACGGTCTTCACCCTCGAAGGGTTCCTCGCGACCACCATTGAAGAAGAAGGTCACGTGTGCATATTTCTCAGTCTCAGCGGTATGGAGCTGCTTCAAACCCTTCGAGGCGATATACTCACCGAGTGTGTTCTCCACGTTCTCCTTAGGGAAGAGGATGTGAACGCCCGTGAACGAGGCATCGTATGGAGTCATGCAGTAGTATTGCAGGCCTGGAATGGTCTTCATGCCTTGCTCCTCCATGTCCTTCTGAGTCAGCACGATGGTGAGTTCCTTGGCACGGTCGTTACGATAGTTGTAGAAGATGACTACATCGCCTTCCTTGATGCGGCCATCCACGTTGCAGTTGATGAGTGGCTCCATGAACTCGTCCGTGTTCTTGTGCTCCTCCGTATGGGTGTCGTAGCAAGACTGCACGCCTTCCACCATATCAGCCACCTCACGTCCCTTACCATGTACCAGCTGGTCGTAAGCCACCTTGATGCGATCCCAACGCTTGTCACGATCCATGGCATAGAAACGGCCGATGATGGAAGCGATGGCACCTACACCCACCTCGTCAATGTGTTTCTGCAAGTCAGCAATGAAGCCCTTACCAGACTTTGGATCAGTGTCACGACCGTCCATGAAACAGTGTACATAGCAGTTCTCGATGCCATACACCTTGGCAATGTCGATGAGCTTCAGGATGTGGTTGAAGGAAGAGTGCACACCACCTGTTGAAGTCAAGCCCATCAGGTGAACGCTCTTGCCGTTCTCCTTCGCATAGCTGTAAGCCGACTTGATTTCAGGGTTCTCCAAGATAGAGTCATCTGCACAGGCGCGGTTGATCTTCACCAAGTCCTGATACACGATGCGTCCAGCACCGATATTGAGGTGTCCCACCTCCGAGTTACCCATCTGCCCGTCAGGCAGACCCACGTTCTCACCGCTTGCCTGCAACTCAGAGTGAGGATAGTTTGCGTTCAAGTAATCCATGTAGGGTGTTGGAGTCTGATTAATCACGTCACCCTTGCTTTTGTCACCGATTCCCCAACCGTCGAGAATCATCAAAAGAGCTTTCTTAGCCATAATAATACCTTTTATACCTTATAATTTTAATGTTAAATTCACGCGTTCAAAGTGTTACGCCCACACTTTGAGGGTGCAAAGACGGCGCAAGCCGAACACAATGAAGCTTGCTTCAATTGCTGAGGCGCAGCCTGTTTTCGCGCCAATTTGGCGCAAAGTTACGAAAAGATTTCAAAACATATGTCCCCTCCCCACATATTTAACACCCTTTCAGGGTAAAATCGTGGGGTTGGAGGAGGTAATGGACGCTTCGGTTACAAAGCTTCTTCTGTTATCTCTGATGGATCAAAAGGTATCTGTTCCGTTTCGACAGGCGTTTCCAAATGCTTTGAAGAAGACGCCTTGGTTTAAATCTTCAGTTCGTGATATTCGCGCATTTAAAGTAGAGAATTGGTCTGATTTCACACAAATCGTGAAAGAAGATTGAACATCAGCAATAGATAAAAGAGATTATTTTTTCACTTGCGTTACAGTTGTTACAGTTGTTACAGTTAAAAACTAAGTACCCCAAATGTGAAAAGTAAATTCTATATTATATATATATATAATATAGGCATATTTTTGGGGTGTAGGAATACCTTGAAAACAACTGTAACAACTGTAACAACTGTAACGCTTGCTTGGATTTTCGCGACCATTCAAAAAAACTAAAAAAATCAGGCATTTTCCGAATTTTGTACTACCTTTATTTGCAAATGTCGAAAATTTGTCGTAACTTTGTAGTGTCAAAAGATAAGGCAGAAAGGGCGGTCATTAAAGAAAAAAATTGTTAGCATTAAATCTAGAAATTGCGCGCATTAATGGTAGCAAAATTTATCATTAAGGGACACCCCGAAGCGGACTCGGAAGACAAAAGAAAAATCATCTACTAACTAACTAATTTACTAACCAACTAAAAAACAGAGTGAATTATGGCTATTAAAGTAATTGCACAGCGCCGAGAGGTGAAGCTCGGAAGCAGTTCGGTGAAATCCGAACAATAACTGACGCCCAGGGCGAGACCTTCTTCGTAGGCAAGGACGTGGCAATGGCACTGGGATATAACAACACACGCAAGGCACTCCAAGACCATGTGGATGAAGAAGACAAGGGGGTAACGAAACGTGACACCCTTGGAACAGGCGAAGTCGTTCACGCGTTGGGCGACCTAAGAGATGCTGCAGTCGGTGTCGTGCCTTACCACCACGCAGGTGGCGAAGGAGATGAACATGACAGCCTCTTAAGGGGGGGTGAACAATGAGTGATGAAAAATGAAAAGTTCCTCTTTTCTTTTGTTTGTGCTGCGGGATTTAGGTATTTCTCTCACGTAATTGTACCGTTGAGCTTCGCTCGGAGGTAGGATGCACCTCAACAATAAAAATAAAAACCGTTTTATTTTGTATTGTGTTCGGCTTTCACTACCTTTGCAAAATAATTAAAAACAGAATAATATGAAAAAGGCATTTTTGATGTTGGTTGCCTCGGCTGTTGCAGTGTTGATGCTCAGTGGCATGACGGCTTGCAAGGAAGTGGCGAAGTCGGTGAATGGCACTTCGTCGGATAGTGATTCTGTGGCACAGGAATTGCCACGCACGTTGGACAATGCACCTAAGCCAGAAGGGAATGTCACCACGTGGCTGGTGGCAGGATTCCTGGAAGACGGTGGTTGCAAGTTGTTTATTGTGGATGGCGATGAGAGCCGATTCGTGCAGGACAATCTCGGTGACACCGACACCATCTATGTGCTCCGTCTGGTCAGTTACAAGCAAACCAAGGAGGAGAATGAAGCGCTGGAAGATGGCGGTACCTTTAAGGAGATTGAGGGCGATATGGTGGTGGATGCCTACGACCCTGCCACGAAGGCATTTGTGGGTCGCTACGAGGGTCAATACACCAGTGGTGGTGAATATGATAAGTCGGGCGAACTCCTGCATTGTGGGGAGACATACGCGGGTACTTTCACGAAAGCTGACGGCGAGAAGGAGGAGTTCTCTTACTACGGCGATTGACGGGGGAGATGGAACTGATGACCCGCATAGACATTCCTGCATCGGAATGGAAGATTGCTGCTGGTGAGAAGGTGCTGCTGGTGGGTTCGTGCTTTGCTGACGAGATAGGGGAGAAGATGGTGCGAGGCGGCTTTGAGGCGATGGTGAATCCCTTTGGTACACTCTACAATCCTGCGAGCATCGCTGCAAGTTTGTTGAGAAGCATCAGTGAGAAAGAATATACGGCCGATTCCGTAGAACTGATTCAGAGTGAATCAGATGGGATGTGGCATTCGTGGATGCATCATAGCAGTTTCTCCTCACTCGATGTGGCAACACTTGTCGAAAGAATCAACGGCACCACCCATTGTGTGGCTGATTTCCTGCGGGAGGCAGATGTGCTGATTGTCACGATGGGCACAGCCATCATCTATCGGTTGAAGGAGACGGGCATGTTGGTGGCCAATTGCCACAAACAGTTAGACAGCCTTTTTGTGAGGGAACGATTGAATTCTTATGACATCGTTGACCAGTGGGAGATGCTCCTGCAACTGTTGGAGAGCGTGAATCCGAAGTTGAAGGTCATCTTCACCGTTAGTCCGATTCGTCATAAGCGTGATGGATACCATGTGAACCAGGTCTCGAAGGGGATTTTGCTCCAAGGGGTAGATGAAATCGTCAATGGTAAATCGTCAAATAGTCAATGCTTTTACTTTCCCTCCTATGAAATTATGATGGATGAACTGCGCGACTACCGCTTCTATGCAGATGATATGATACATCCATCGGAAAAGGCGGTTGAGTATATCTGGCAACGATTCCAAGACACTTACTTTGATAACAAAACAAAAGATGCTGTGGCAAAGGCAACAAAAGAGTGGGCACGACACCAGCATCGCCAAATAGTAAATAGTAAATTGTCAAATAGTAAATGACATACACGATTGATGAAATTGCGCAAGTCATTGGCGCAGAGAGAAAAGGGACGACAGAGGCGAAGATCAATTGGCTGCTCATTGACAGCCGAAGCCTTTGTTTCCCGGAGGAAACGCTCTTCTTCGCATTGAAAACGGAGAAGAACGATGGACATAAGTATATAGAGGAGTTGTACAGGAGAGGTGTGCGCAACTTCGTGGTGGAGAGCCTTCCCATTCAAGGGACGAAGGACTGTAACTTTTTGATGGTGAAGTCACCTTTGAAGGCTTTGCAGGATCTGGCAGCTTATCATCGCAGTCAGTTGGACATCCCCGTGATTGGCATTACGGGCTCAAACGGAAAGACGACAGTGAAGGAGTGGCTGTACCAGTTACTTTCACCCGATTTCAATGTGTGCCGTTCACCTCGCAGTTACAACAGCCAGGTGGGTGTGCCGTTGAGTGTGTGGCTCATTAATCCTCATAACGACCTTGCCATCATCGAGGCAGGTATCTCGCAGTTGGGCGAGATGGCGAAGCTGGAACGCATCGTCAAACCCACTATCGGTGTGATGACCAATTTGGGTGCGGCGCATCAGGAGAACTTTATGAGTTATGGCATCAAGTGTGCTGAGAAGATGCAACTCTTCAAGGACTGCCAGACGTTGGTGCTCAACTCGAAGGACGCCACCATTCTGCAATGTGCGGAGACCTTGCCTGAGCGTGTGAAGCGCGTCAGCTTACAGGTGCGACAGGTGGAGAAGGACAACGATCATGCCACGATATGGTTTGAACATGAGGGACAGATTGGTCAATACACCATCCCCTTCATTGATGATGCCTCCATCGAGAACTCCATCACGTGTTTCTCGACAGCGTTGACCGTGTTCACGGGCGACATCCGTGTGCTTTGTGAACGCATGAGCCGGTTGGAACAGGTGGCGATGCGTCTGGAGGTGAAGGATGGCAAGAATGGATGTACGCTGATCAACGATTCCTATAACTCTGATGTGCAGTCACTTGACATCGCGCTTGACTTCATGAGCCGTCGTCCTGAGACGAAGAAACAGCATCGGACGCTGATTCTGAGTGATATCCTTCAGAGTGGAGAAACACCACGTAGCCTCTATTCGCGTGTGGCACAGATGGCTGCCTCGCGTGGCATTGAGAAGGTGATTGGTGTGGGCGAGGAGCTCACAGCTTGTGAGGGCTATTTCCCGATGGAGCATTATATGTTCCGCACGACTGACGCCCTGATTCATAGCGAGGTGTTTGAGCGGTTGCGCAATGAGTTCATCCTCATCAAGGGTGCCCGTCAGTTCCGGTTCGACAAGGTGAGCGACCTCCTGACGCTGAAAGTGCATCAGACCATCCTTGAGGTGAATCTCAATGCCCTTGTCAACAATGTGCGCTATTATCGCCGTTTCATGAAACCTGAGACAAAGATGGTGTGTATGGTGAAGGCGAGCGGTTATGGTGTGGGTTCGTTGGAGACGAGCAAGACCTTGCAGGACAATGGTGTGGATTACCTGGCTGTGGCTGTGGCTGATGAGGGTGCCGACCTTCGTGAGGCGGGCATCACTGCCAACATCATGATCATGAATCCGGAAACCACCTCGTTCAAGATGCTGTTCGACTATAGCCTTGAACCCGAAGTGTTCAGTTTCGACCTGCTTGAACAACTGATTTATGCTGCTGAGAAGGAGGGCATCACCAACTTCCCCATCCATATCAAGCTCGATACGGGCATGCATCGCCTGGGCTTCAATCCGGAGAAGGATATGCCGCGTCTCATCGAACGTCTGAGCCGTCAGACGGCACTGGTTCCTTGCTCTGTGTTCAGTCATTTCGTAGGTAGTGATGGTGACGAGTTCGATGCGTTCTCTCATCGTCAGTTTGACCTCTTCGACCGAGCCAGCCGTCAGTTACAGGCAGCATATTCCCACAAGATTATCCGTCATATCTGCAATTCCGCAGGTATCGAGCACTTCCCGGAATACCACCTTGATATGGTGCGTCTGGGTTTGGGATTGTATGGCATCAATGCCCGCAACAACCATATATTAAATAATGTGGCGACGCTCAAGACTACCATCTTGCAGATTCGCGATGTGCCTAAGGGAGACAGCATCGGCTATTCGCGCCGTACCGTCCTCGACCGTGACAGCCGCATCGCTGCCATTCCTATCGGTTATGCCGACGGACTCAATCGCCACCTCGGCAATCGGGGTTGCTACTGCCTGGTGAATGGTCAGAAAGCCGACTATGTGGGCAACATCTGCATGGATGTCTGCATGCTTGATGTGACGGGCATCGACTGCAAGGAGGGCGACCAAGTGGAAATCTTTGGCGACAACTTGCCGGTCACAGTACTGAGCGATGCGCTGGGAACCATCCCATACGAGGTGCTCACAGGCATCAGCAATCGTGTTCAACGGATTTATATACAGGAGTGAATGAGAAAGTTACTTGTACTTATATTTTTGGTCATTTGTCAACTGTCAACTGTCAACTGTCTTGCCCAGCGAATGATTTGCCGATCCAGCCGATTCTACGTCGAGGATCAGGCGCTTCCTCAGCGTGTGGACCCGATACTTCAGGATAGCTGGTATCAGGACACCCCTAATAATAATATGTGTCCGCTGGACAAGGATGGCAAGCGCTGCTTGGTGGGTTGTGTGGCCACTGCGATGACGCAGGTGATGCACTATTGGGAGTGGCCAAGAAAGGGAACGGGTTCTTATGAATATGTGGATGTCAAGGGTTGCGGACAAAAGCTTTCTGCGAACTTTGGCGAACATTCCTACGACTGGCCGAATATCTTGGATCATTACAAAGAAGGACAATACACCTCAGCCCAAGCCGATGCCATCGCCCTGTTGAGCAGCGATTGTGGCATCGCCGTCAATATGATATATGGGGCAGTAACGAGTGGGACTCGTTCCATTTATCAGCCCATCGCCTTAGCGAATTATTTTGACTACGACAGAGGCATTCAGATGCTTTTCCGTGACTTCTATTCGTTGGAGGAGATCACCCTGATCCTGAAGAAGGAATTGGCGGCGGGTCGTCCTGTGCTGGCTGCTGGTGGCAACAATGTGAGAAGTCACGCTTTCGTGATAGACGGCTACGATGAGAACGACTGGTTCCATCTGCATGTGGGTAATCCCGATAATGAGGAAGACGGATGGTCGTATCTGCCTTATATGGTTCCTGACCACCCCACGTGGTATGACAAGGACAGCCCTGAGAATGGCATGAATCTTCTGCAGATTTTCACGATTGGCGTGATGCCTTCTGCCGATGGTCGCGCCACAGGTATCGAACGGCACAACTTCGCCTTTCAGTATATCAATGCCGTGAAGGAAGAAGAGAATTCACGTCCTGTCTATCCTCGCAAGAATGTGTCGGTCACCGTTCATGACCTCTCCAATGTGGGTTGGAATCTTCTGGGTGATTCTGTGGCCATCATGCTGAAGCAGGACGATGATTTGGTGTGTCCGCTCTATGTCTATGACCACGAATTCCAGTTGGAAGAGGTGGAGGACACCACCTATACCGACACCTTGCAAATAGCCTTCCCCGCTGAGGTGAAGGATGGGGTTTATACGATGGTGCCGATGTATCGTGACAACGCGCTCGACGGAGGGAAGGAGTGGCGAGAGGCACGCACCACGACCGGCAGGCCTAACTATCTGATTGCCCAAGTGACTGGAGAGAACGTGACGCTCAGCAGCGACACCGCTTCCATTGCCTATCTGACATTGGAGGACTACGACTTCCCCGACTACATGATACACAACACCAATCCAGAGTTCAGCCTTACCTTCAAGAACCATAATGCGGAGATGGCTGGTTACTTCTACCTGAGACTGGAAGATGTGAATAACCCCGACAGGATTTTCACGATGCAAAAGCAGGGTCTGACCCTTGCTAAGGATGAGGTGAGCACCAGAACATTCAAGAAGAGCAAGATCTATATACCTAATTTGGGGACGTACCGTCTGCGCATCTTTTACCAAAACGATCTTTTTGCCGATTACTTGTATGAGTTCGTGCTTCCCAAAGACATCATCATCACCATCCTTTCTGGTGATGAATGGGAAATAGCGGAGAGGTGATAGAGGTAAGTGGTAAGAGGTAAGAGGTGAGAGGTTAGAATTGGAAATAGATGAATTGCACCTTTTCTCCGCCCAACATGATGGTCGCGAAAAAGACGATCAGATAACATGCCATTCGAATCCATTGAGAGGATTGCCATCCTTGATTTTTCCATAGGAAGGGGTGTGTAGCCTCTTTCATCAACCATTCGGTGATAACAAGCAAAGCAATCAACAGCAGCGGCATCTTGCTGCATTCTGGGGCTGCCATCCAGTTCGGATTGAACATGTGGCTGAGGTAACCCCATGCCATTCCCACATCTTCGGCTCTGAAGAACACCCAACCGATGAGCACCGCGATGAAGGTGATGTATTTCACGGGCAGTTTGTACACCAGCGCATGATAAGCGCCCCAAAGGACGAATGTCCAGTTGCTGCCGTGCCATAGACCGCTGAGCAGGAATACGGTCAGGATGTTCAGTTCCCTTCTGAGCTTCCCCTTCCGATTACCGCCTAACGGGATGTAAACATAATCCTTGAACCACCCCATGAGTGTGATGTGCCACCTGCGCCAGAAGTCCTGCATCGAAGTGGCAAAGTAGGGCTTGTTGAAGTTTTGCGAGATGTTGATGCCAAACAGCTTGGCAGATCCTACCGCCATATCGCTGTAGCCCGAGAAGTCTCCGTAGATTTGGAAGGTGAAATAGAGGGCACCCAACCAGAGTGTGGGCAGACTGAGCGTCGCATAGTTGGAGAAGATGTAATCGACCTGTGCTGCACAATTGTCGGCAATCAGCATTTTCTTCACCAGTCCCCACAGGATGAGCCGCAGACCTTCTGTGGCTTGGGTATGGTCAAAACGTCGTTGACTGTTGAATTGTGGCAATAGGTTCTTTCCTCGTTCGATAGGTCCTGCCACCAGTTGTGGGAAGAAGCAGATGAAAGTCAAGAATTGCAGGAGGGAGTGGGTGGGTTCCAACTCCTTCTTGTAGCAGTCTATCACGTAGGCTGACAGTTGGAAGGTGTAGAAACTGATGCCCACAGGCAGGATGAGGCTGAGGGTGGGCATGTCGGCATGAAGTCCCCAAAGGCTCATGAGGGAAGCCAAGTTGTCAGCAAAGAAGTTGAAGTACTTGAACACGCCAAGGACGCCGAAGTTCAAGACCAGTGACAGGATCATCCATACTTTCCGCTTTCTCGCTCGCTGCATCTGATGGATGAAGAGGTAGTTGAGCAGGCAGGTACCTACCATCAGTCCCAGACAGGGCACACTCCACCAACCATAAAACACCATACTGGCCAACAGAATCACCCAGTTCTGTGTCTTGACGCCTTTTGCCACCCAGTAGAGGACGAAGACAATAGGCAGGAACAATAAATATGTCAGCGTGTTGAATAGCATCGGATGGCCTTGGTCAGTTTTTGGGCTCCTTCGTGGTTGAGGTGGTCTGAGTCATAGAAGTCGTCGGACGTGAAACGCTGGTCTGCCTCCCAATCAAGATAGTTCACGGTCGGATAGTCGTGCAACAACCTGTTCAGTACTTGGGTGTTGATGTTTCGTTGTCGTGGGTCTTCGTACGTCCTGAATGTCTCAGACACGGGGGTGTTCAGCAGGATGACCCTGATGTGCCGCGCTTGGCAATAGTCGAAGATGTCACGCAGGAAACCTTCGTTCAGCTTCACGATGTCGCTATTGTGACAGGTGTTGGCTTCGGCTCTGTTCTTCCCGTCGTCCCATTCCTGCGGACGTGCCTCTTTCGTGTATTCCGTTGCCCATCCGAGCGCATCCCATCGGTTCCTCCCTGGGGTGAACAGGCTTCTCAGCTTTTCCGTGACCAATGGCATATACATCACCTCAAACCCATACCAGCTCAGGCGTGGGTGAAGGTCACAATCCATATAGATGCGGTAGCGCATAGCCTGGAATTCCTCCTTGGGCACGCTTTCGAAGTCTTCCCACAGCAGGGAATAATCGACATTCAGGATCACGGTCTTGAGCTCCTTCATCGGATAGTGCTGCAACAGATAGCGGTCGTAGCGGTAGGTCTGCGATTGTTGTGCCAACGAGAATGCTCCCTCTCCCAACAGGTCGGGACGGATGCCGTAGAGGTTATGGCTGTTGCCTAACACAAGCGTCTTCACCTTGTTCGAGTGCTGCAACATCCATTGATGCTTGTCACGGGCAATGTTGGGCATGCTTTCCACATACACCTCCATCGCTGTCAATACAGCCAGTACCGCCAAGGCGAAGCACCCAAGTTTCAGCAGGAAGGACTTCATGACTCACGTGCTTTCAGACTGGCATAATAGCCCAATTTGTAGAGGGAGAAGAAGAGGAGTACAGGATGTGCTGACAGCAGATTCCGTTTGAGCAAGCCGCCAAACATCGCATGAAGACCGCTGGCGACACCTCCCAGATGCCACTTGCAGAGTCGTTGGTATGCCCTTCCCACATGGCTGTGCTGTTCCATCCGTCCACCCAGCGCCTTCAGCGTGCGCAGGGCTTGTTCGCTCTTCTCAAGAAATCGTTCGTTGGTGTCCAGTCCCGTATGGATGAGGGGATTGTCGATGTGCAGGATACTGATGTCCCGCTTCTTCAGTTCCACGCCAAAGAGCGCATCCTCATACCCATACTCTCGGCAGTTTTTGTCGAAGAGGATGCAGAGAAACGTGGAACGTCGCATCATGAAATTGAAAGTGGTGAACTTGCTGTACGGTTGCAGACTCCGTTCTGCCGCACTGCGATGACCGTCCGCCTCCTTCTCATACTTGAAACGCAAGGAACGGTGTGGGTCGTGGTTCTCCTGCTGGTGCAGCAATCCGCCCACCACCACATCTGCCTTCCCGATGTGCTGATAATAGGTCGAAAGAAAATCCTCCTTTTCCACCTTCGCATCGCTGTCGATGAAGATGATCCAGCCGTATGCCGCCTCCCGTGCCAGCAGGTTACGGATATTGGCAGGTCCCACATTCTCCTTGTTGACGATATGTCGGCAATGGCTCAGTTCCGTGATTTTATGGTTGGCGATGAGACTCACCTGCGAACGGCTCCCATCCTCTGCCACCAGTATCTCATAGGGAATGCCCAAGCCCTCTGCCTGCTCGTGCAGGTCAGCCACCAACTGATAACAGGTGTAGTCACGTGTGGGAATAAGGATGGACAGCATACCGTCAGAATTTGGATGCAAAGGTAGCACAAACCCAAGACAGTACAAAATTAAATGGCTTTTATTTCCATTTCTGTTGTGGATATGGATCACTTGTCGGTTCTTCTCTTCTTGAGGTACCACATGACACCGTACACCAATAGCGCAATTAACAGCACATAGCATACAATGGCAACAGGACTTAACCATGCAGGAGGCAGAATGGTGATGCGCAATTTTGCCACATCGCCGTTCCACACCTCTGGGTTGAAGCTGGCCTGAATTTCCAAGTCATAAGTGCCTACTGCCAGGTTGGTCAGTTGCAACATGTCTGCACGACGATTGAGCACCCATGGTTCATCTGGATTGAGGCGATACCTGTACCATACGTTGACGCCATGCTGGAAGACAGGTGTGGCATAGTTGATGGCGAACGTGTTTTGGCTATACTTCAAGGTCAATTTCTTGGTTGTGTAGAGGGTCTGCTTCAGAATGTCGGTGCTGTCGCCAGGAAGGATGAACCTGCCATTCATGTAGAGATTCAGGATATAAGGAGTCAGACGTCCTTCTGGCGCATTATACATATTGGGATCAAAACTCACCAGACCCTTATAGGTGCCCACGTACACCCTGCCGTTCTTGCCAATATAGCCCGCAGAATAGTTCACGTAATCCGACGGCAGACCATTGTCAGTCGTGAAGTGGCGGAGCGACCCATTATCGATGTTGTAACTGTAAAGTCCGTCGAACGTGTTCAGCCACAAGTTGTGTTTGTCATCTTCCATGATGTTGTTGACGGACTCCTGTGTCAAATGTTTCGACACTGTCAGCTGTCTCGTCTTCCCACTTCGGGCATCGTAACCCATCAAGCCGCGATTGTCGGTGCCCACCCAGTAGTAGCCCCTCGAGTCCTCATACACTACTGTCGTGCAGGCATAGCTGAAGGAAGTCCGTTCAGCTTTCCACTGCCCCTTGTGCTGTTGGGTACCCCACATGTCCTTATTCTGATGGATGCGCCATAAGCCTCTGTCGAAGGTCGCCACCCACACCTCGCCATGTCGGTCAGCATGCAGATGGTGTGCATACGTGTTAGCCAGTTCGGGCATCAGGTCGAACGAACCCTTCTGTTCGTCAAAGATGAACACACCTTGCCACGAACCAACAAAGATGGTGCCGTTCTGCTGGCACATGCTGACGCCGCCCAGCGCAAAGCCCTTGTCCTGCTCGTTTGTCTTCGTGTAGTGGCGCTTCAACTGACGGCTCTTTGTGTCCACCACATAGATGCCATTACTGATGGTCAGCACCCACAAGTCATCGCCCACCATCATCAAACTCTGTACATTAAAGGGGACAGACTCCCCGCCCCAAGCCACATCGGCCACTTGCAATCTGCCCTCCTGGCGGTTCAGTTCATACAGTCCACCATCCTCGGTGCCAACCCACAACTGACCCTGCGAATCCTCACACATCTCGCGCACCACGTCTACATCATGACTCTCACTCTCAGGCGTAAACGTGCTGAAGTTCTGCGATGAGATGCTGATGCGGTTGATGCCACCAAAGAACGTGCCAGCCCACACACCACGTTCCCTGTCCACAAAGAGCGAGTGGACTGCATTGCCCGACAGTGAGTTGGAAGATATGTTAGACTGACAAAGACTGGTCATACTGCCATCTTGCGTGTGATAAATCACAATGCCATGCTCCGTACCAATCCACAGCGCCTCCCCATCAGGAGTGATAGACGTGTGGGCAATGATGGGAACGCCTTTATCGTCATGCGAGAAGAGCAACTTAGACGTGTGCGTTTTCAGGCTGAACTGATAAACTCCCTCTGAGCCTGTCACCAATGCCAGCAAACCGTTCTTCATCTCTGTGATGCTCTCGATTCTGCCAAACCTATCCTGACCCTCAGGCTTGGCCGCATAGGAATGGATTCGTTTCTTCTTCGGATCATAGCTGTACAGCACACCTTGTTTGTCGCCCATCCACACTTTGCCATCGTGGGCCACCGTCAGGCAACACGGCATCAACAGCTCGTTGCCAACCCTCTCCGCCGTCTTCTTCTTCACATCCACCACATACACGCGGCTGTCCACCAATGCCCAAAGCCGTCCCTCATAGTCAACACGAAGTTGGGAGATGTTAGCATTCTTTGGCAATCCCTTGACGTGGAACGGATCCAGACTCTCCGTAGTGATGTTGAACATGTAGATACCACGCTTTGTGCCCACCCAAATGGAGGCGTCGGGTGCCACCTGAATGTCGGTGACACGGCAGAAGAAACCACCCATCCCGTCTGGGTCAGGAATGGGATATAAGTGAGCATGACGACCATCGAACACAATCACGCCATTCGTTGTTCCAATCCACATGAATCCATTGACTTGAGCGAAGCACACCCTACTGCGCACTCTCAAGTCATCCGCCTTTCCGAAATTCTTGATATGATACTCTTCCTGTGCCGATACACTTATTCCACACAGAACCATCAAAAACAAAAAAAGAATCTTTTTCATCTAGTATCGATATATGAGTGATTCGTCAATCACTTCTTTTCATTATGCCATTCTTTTGGCAAATCTACGTAGAAAGTATTAAAAAAACACCCTACATTTACAACTAATCCAACAATTGCTTTCATTTTCTTCTATTTTCTTGACATTTTGTCAATAATATACGCATTTACAGATAATACATGTGTCATGAATGTCATTGGTCATGAGTGTCATTAACGATTTCTGATTGAGAGGGTGTTTTTCAGCCCATAATAATTATTATTTATGGCACTGAAAGTAAAAACTTTTCCAGCAACTACACGATTCAACATCTAATGGATGTTAAAAGAAGGGGGTGATGTTTGGATAATCCGAGAAAAGGGTGTTACTTTGTGCCGTCATAACATAAATTAGTGTTGAATATGATGAAATTGACGGTAAAAGAAGAGGAGGTGATGGAGAAGATATGGCAGTTGGGTGAGTGTACGCCTCGTGATGTGCTGGCGCTCTATGAGGAGCCGCAGCCGCTGATCACCTCCATCTCGAACACGTTTCAGGCTTTGGAACGGAAGGGTTTTCTCACGCATCGTTCCCAGGGACGGGGGTATGTCTATATCCCTGCTGTGGAGCAGAAGGAATATGGGAAGTTGAAGATCAGTTCGTTTGTGGACAAGTACTTCACGGGCGATTATCTCAGTGTGGTGTCGGAGTTTGTGCATGAGGAAAAGCTGAGTGAAGCCGAACTGTTGCGTTTTTTGGCAGATTTGATGAACAGTAATCAGGAATCGTCATGATGGCAGAGTTTTTCATTTACATCCTGAAATGGGCTGTGACGCTCACCTTGCTCTATTCGTTTTACGGCCTTTGGCTGCGTCGAGAGACCTTCCACACGCTGAATCGTATGGTGCTGCTCGGCATCCTTGTGATGAGTGTGCTGCTTCCTGCCTTTCATGTTACCACCACCCAATCCACGGTGCTGAATCAGGGAGTGGAGCGTGTCGAGGTGCTGGTGCTGGAAGAAGATGCCTATGCGGCTATGCTGAGTTCTGAGGAGGCTAGGGAGGTGCCCGCACCCCGTTTCTCGTGGATTCGCCTGACATTCATCATTTATATCATAGGAATGTTGGTGTGTTGGTTGCACTACTTTTATCTGCTTGGGCGATTCCGTCTGCTTGTTGGTCGTGCCAAGCGTCTCCCTGCGTCGGACGTGCCGGCTTGGGTGCATGTGGCAGTCAGTCCTGACGTGAAGAACTCGTGCAGCTGGTTCCGTTGGATTGTCCTGTCTCCTGCTGATGCACACGATGCCAGAGCCACCATCCTGACACACGAACTGGCTCACATCCGAAGAGGGCACTCATGGGACAAGCTGCTGTGTGAATGTACCTGCCGCATGCTTTGGTTCCTTCCCTTCGTTTGGATGCTCCGACAAGATTTGGCGGATGTGCACGAATTTGAAGCCGACCGCGCCGTGCTCGATACGGGTGTCAACCTCAAAGAATACAATGAGCTCATTATAAGAAAGGCCGTTCGCTCGGGACTGCAGCCTGTGGTGAACGCATTCAACGAAAGTAAAACTAAAAAACGTATGATGATGATGTTCAAAAAGAAATCAACCAAACTGGCGGCGCTCAAGGTGCTTTACCTCTTGCCGCTCACCGCCTTTGCCATTACCGCCTTTGCCAAGCCACAGCTGGTGGAAGAGGTGGAGGAGGCCATCACGCAGGCTCCGCTCGACATCTTTCCCCAAGAGGAAGAGGTGGTGCCGGATGTGCCCGTAGGGACTGCCTACACACAGCCGTTGACCCTAGCTGCTGACTCCATCCATCAGGAAGTGACCAACATCTTGCTGGTCATTGACCGCATTCCTGTCAATCTCGACCAACAAGGGAACCTCATCCCCCTTTATGTGGGGCAACAAGAACCTGTCACACTTGCCGCTCTTCGAGGCTGGGATGCTGACAAGTATGCCGAGATCGCCAATGTCGATACGACCAACATGGCGTCCATCACCATTCTGAAAGATGCGGCAGCCAACGCCATCTGGGGAGAGAAGGGCAGAAATGGTGTCGTTGAGATCATGACCAAAGACGACAAAGCGTATTCTCAGGAACTGAGGGCTGGCGACGTGATTTCTGGAAGGGTGTGGACGGAAGAAGACGTGGAGGATTACGTCGCCATCGAGAACGCTAAAGTGTGTGAAGTGACAGAACAGGGTACGGTGGTCGGACAGCCTGTCACCACTGACGAGAATGGTGAATTCAGACTGCGCATCGCTAATCCTGCCCATAAGATTCGTATCGCCCATGCAGGTTACAGCAATGTCCTCGCCTCCATCCGCAAACGCTATTCCTACTACCAGATCTACCCGACGGACTACTTCTCTGTCAAGGCTGGTGACATCGTGACAGGCGAGGTGATCGACTACCCGAACCCTATCGCCGATGTCTATATCGCTGAGATAGATGGAGTGGGCAATGCTGTCAACTACACCAAAACCGACGCGTCTGGCAAGTTCTCGCTACGTATCGCTGATCCCACCCACCGACTCGAATGCAGGAAAGACAACTATACCACCGAGACGGTCGTCGTCCACAAGGGCAACAACCGCATCCGCATGAACGTTCTCTGTTCCCAATCTGTGCGCTAAATTCGCTTTTCATTTTGCAGTTTCATAAATACTTCGTACCTTTGCCCCACATATCGCATAGCTCATGAACATCCTCCTTTCATTCATCATACCTGCTTACAATGCCGAGCCTTACCTGAAGGAATGTCTCGACAGCATCAGCCGTCTGAACATGCGGGGTAGGGGGTATGAGGTTATTGTCGTGAATGACGGTTCGACGGATGGAACGGCGGCGCTGTTAGAGGCGTATGGTCGTGAACATGCGGAGGTGACGGTGATCTCGCAGGAGAACAGGGGGCTGAGTGCGGCTCGCAATGCGGGGATGCGTGGGGCAAAGGGGAAGTATGTGTGCTTTGTCGATGCGGACGACCATCTCTTTGCGGCACAGGCTCCGTTGGATGTGCTGGAGGGTGAGGAAGTGGACATCGTGGGGGTGAATGTGTTGCAGAAGGACAGGCAGGGAAAGCGGATGCCGTATCGTCGGTATGTGCCTGAATATAACAAACTGTATGAGCCTGCCCGCAAGTTCATGCAGGGACGCAATCTGATGCCGTGCGTGGTGGCTTATTTCTTCAGGAGGGAGTTTCTGGAGCTGGAGCAGATGCAGTTTACGGAGGGCATCTACCATGAGGACGAGGATTTCACGGTGAGGGCTTTTGCGAAGGGCGCGTCGTTTAAGGCGTTGAATGTGGATTGGTATGAGCGTCTGCTTCATGCTGAGAGCATCACGACGACGACGGATGTGGAAAAGCAGCAGCGGCGGTTGCGCGACTTGGTGAAGATTCTTCGGAAACTGGACGGGTTGGCAGATGCAGATCCTGAGTTGAGGGTGTGCATGCAGTATAAGTTGGACTATCTGGCAGTGGATATGTTGCGCCTGTTGCTTCGTCAGCGGCATCCGAAAGTTTTCCGACAGGAGATTGTGGGTGCAATGCGGACATTGGGTTACTTCCCCCTGCATTGGCATTGGGAATGGAAGTACATATTGTTCAATCTTTATACAAGGTTGAGAAATTAGAGGTAAGAGGTAAGAGGTTAGTGGTGAGTGTGGAGGAATCGGAAGAGTTGGCACACGCCTTTGACGCCTAAGAGTTTGAGGAGGAGGGCTTTGAGTTGAGAGTTGAGAGTTGAGAGTTGAGAGTTGAGAGATGAAAAGCGGATGTCTCGTTTGGGGAGCAGGATCTCTCCACCTCGTTCATAGACATCTATTTGTATATTCAGCATGCGCATATAGGAATGGTCATCCACCCATTTCACTTTCAGATGACCCTCTAAGAGGTCGGTCAATGCTTGTCTGTCGGCAGTGGCTGTGATGCCCTTGTCGTTCCAGCAATAGTGGTAGAGTCCTTGGTTGGTGGTGGCGATGCGACGGGCTTGTTGCAGGAGCTGGGGTAGGGTGTGAATGTCTTCAAAGACACGTCCTTTGGGGTATCGGACGTGGTCGAAGAGGGTGCGTCGGTAGATCTTGTTCCAGGCGTAGGCGTGTTCGTAGGCTCTTCCGTTGAGCCAGTAGTCTTCCATATCGTCATAGACCTTTGGCTGAAAAGTCAATAGGAAGGGGTTGGGACCTCCGCAGAAGCCATCGACGGGGTATTCCACGATGTCGTTGTCGGCCATCGCTGCCATCACTTGGGCTAAAGTTCCTGCTTCAATGTAGTCGTCAGAGTCGATGAAAGTGAGGAAGTCTCCTTGTGCCATCTCAATGCCTGCATTTCGTGCATCGCTAAGTCCTCCGTTTGCTTTGTGGATGACATGGATTCTTTGGTCTTTCTCTGCCCAAGCATCACACAAGGCAGGAGAACGGTCGGGTGAGCCGTCATCCACTAAGATGATTTCAAAGTCAGCATACGACTGGCTGACGATGCTTTCCAAACATCGGTCGAGCGTGTTCTCCACACAATAGACGGGGATGATGATGGAAAGCATGAGAATTGAAAGTTGAAAATTGAAAATTGACAGTTGAGAGATGAAAATCGCCCAGCGCGTGGGCTGGGGTTAGCGGATGATGAGGATTTTTGCCACAGCGTCTTTCTTGCCTGCCTCGTCAGTACAGAGGGCGTAGTAGATGCCTGAGCTGACGCGACGTCCGTTCTGCATGCAGCAGTCCCATGAGAACTCACCTCCGATGCTTGTGCCTTCTGCCACCAGTTTGCCTGCGGCACTCACAATCTTCACGTCCGAGTTGTACATCAGTCCTGTGATGTGCACCTGTCCCTGATAGTCGGGTCGGACGGGGTTGGGATAGACCTTCAGGTTGTTGGAACTCATGGAAGTGGCTGGGTCGGTGGCGTTGCCATGATAGGAACAGAGTCCCTTGCTGGTGGCGATGAAGACTTCGCCCGTCTCGCCGTCGATGGCAAGGTCGTTGATTTCGTCGCTGATGAGTGGGGAGTTCTCTGCGGTGAAGTGCTCGATGGTCTCCATCCCGTTGGCGCTCAGCAGATAGACACCGTTGTTGAGTGTTCCCACCCATTTGCGGTTGCCGCCATCGATGAGGATGCACTTGACGGGGATGCCGTTCAGCAGGTAGTCGCCCAGTCCTGAACCGTCGTTTCTGGGTACGATGGGCTGTGTGAAGGTGAAGCTGCTCTTGAAGACGTCTTCAGGGGTCTTGGTCATGAAGATGCCCTTGGTGCAGCCCATCCACAGGTGCTTGTCGAGGTCTTCCATCACGCAGTAATAGAGGTCGGGCGTGTAGCTCTCTCCGTTCTGGTTGTGGAAGGTGGAGATGTAGCGGTGCTGGTCGTCCGACTGGGTGTTGATGGTTCCCTTGGTGTCGATGACGAGCAAGCCAGATTCTCCGTTGTTGGAAGTGCGTCGAGAATTGATCCAAGCCCATCCGCGTTGGTCGAAATAGGTACGATCCCATGTCGGTTTCTTGGATGCTTCGCTATAATAATAGGCAGCCCATTTACCATCTTTCTTCAGGATACGCACGATGGTGTCACATTCGTTGTTGCACATCCAGAGGTTGCCGTCCTTGTCGAAGTTGAGGGCTGTGACACGCACATACTGAGCCGCATTCTTGTCGTCGGGCAAGATACTGGTCAGCGGCGAATTTTCGTAGGAGTAATGATTCACCAGTTTGTAGTCCTTGAACTCATAGATGCCTGAACGCATCGTTCCTAACCAATGGTGCTCCGTATCGTTGGGGTCTTGTACCACGTCTGTCACGTTCATGTAGGCTTTTGCTCCCACTAAAGCAATGGCGGCCTCTTCGTCGAAGGCGCTCCATTTTCCTTTCTCGTACTTCATGGCGGTGCCTTCATAGTTGGTGTTGGGGTAGTAGAAGTTACCACCAGCCACCAAAAGGCGGTCGCCCAGCATGTTCAGTTTATAGGCATAGTTTCTGATGGGAGAATTGGGGATGATCTCCTTCACCTTCTCCAACATGGCCGATGTCGCAGTTTTCTCTTCGGCAGTCTCTCCGAAGGTGACGGTGCTGGCATCCACTTCCTTCCAGTTGTTCACGTCCAGCAGGTTGGCATCGCGGTCGCCTTCCAGCACTCCCTTAGCGGTCTTGGCATAGATTTTCTTGCCGGAGATGGTGGCGTTGATCACCTTGCTGCCCAGGGTGTAGAGATTCACGAAGTAGCCCTCCTTCAGGTTGAGCAGCGCCAAACCAGAGTTGAGGCTGATGAGTGCTTCGCTGCCCACCACCTTCAGTTCGTTGATGGTCTTGTCCTCCAAGGTCTTGGTCTTCAGGTCGGGCATGTTCCAACGGGAGTTGTTCATCCCCAGCAGGTCGATGTTGCCGTTCTCATACAGCACCACGAGCCGTTTCTCTGTCGATGAATAGGCGATGTCCTTGATGCCGAAATCGCTCAGCGCATTCGTCTTGTCGTACAGTTCCACACTATTGTCTTCTGTGTCGTAACTGAACAGATTCCCATTGGCAACCACGAAAACGCGCGAGTCGCCCTTCACAGCCTTCGTGGCATTGTGGTAGGATGCATAGATCTTCCAGTCGTTAGCGTACAAGTGGTTGACGCTTAACAGACACAATAATATTATGTAATACAGCTTTCTCATACCTTTTATAACGAATTTATGCTGGCTTTATTGCTTTCACCATGCGGTCATTGCCGAACATGTCCTGACGCAGTTCCACTTCTCGATACCCTTTCTCCTGCAACATCTTGACCACTTCCTCACCAAACCTCCTGTTGATTTCGAAGAACAACAGCCCTTTCTCCTTCAGCAGCGACAGTCCCAATTCGGCAATCCGCCTGTAGAAGAGCAGCGGGTCATCATCAGGCACAAACAATGCCAACTCGGGTTCATGTTCTAGCACGTTCCTCTCCATCTCCGCCTTCTCTTCTTCGCAGATGTAGGGAGGGTTGCTGACGATGATATTATAAGAGGTGAGAGGTGAGAGGTGAGAGGTAAGAGTTGAGAGTTGAAAGTTGACAGTTGATAGTTGAGAGTTGGAGTTAGCGTAAATGTCTAAAACATCCACCTTGCTGGTCTTCACCTGCACACCGTTCCTCTTGGCATTCTCCCTTGCTATCTCCAATGCGTCGTCGCTCACATCCCACGCTTCCACTTCTGCCTCCTTCAACTTCTTGGCCAATGCTATTGCGATACATCCGCTGCCGGTGCCGATGTCGAGGAGTTTGAAAGGTGAGAGGTAAGAGGTAAGAGGTAAGAGGTTAGAGTTGGCCTTAACGTTTTCCACCACCCACGCCACCAATTCTTCTGTCTCAGGACGGGGAATGAGCACGCCTGGTTTCACTTTCAGCGTCAGTCCGCAGAAGTCAGCCTCGCCCAAGACATATTGGACGGGCTCGCCCTGTGCCACACGAGCCGCCAGCTCAAGCAAAGTTTGCCGTCGGCAAAGCAGGTCGTTGCCGTCGGCAATCAATGCCTTTGCCGTCGGCAATCCTGCCACCTTCTCCAGCAGCATCAGAGCGACCGCCTTTGCTTCGCCCTCCGACATGTTGCCTTCCATCAATAGACCCTTGATTTCTTGATACGGACTCTTCATGCTGCAAAAGTACATCTTTTCTTGTTCCCCACCAAATGAAAGGGGATAAAAAAGTAGCGGACTCCTATACGGAATCCGCCACCTGATTATAGAATGTTATTATTGACTACAGTTGGTTTACTGGAGAAGTACACCCGTTGCGCTGTACTTCAAGCCATTCTTGTAAATCACTATCTGTCCTTTTTCAAAGAACTTACCGTTCTTCACGTTGACTGGTTGAGCATCTACCTCGGTAATGTCAGTTTGGTCAATTGGTGTGAGTTCCTTCTCGCTCTCAGTACCGTAGCATTTGAGCTTGAAGTCATCCAGACAAGTCCACTTGTCACCTGTATCAGACCAGCTAACACCAAACTTGAGGTCACCTGGCTCATCAAGTTTCACAACAACTGAGTAGAGTCCTGAAGTTGTAACGGAAACACTAGCGTCATTCACATAGAGGAGAGCGTCTTCTGCAGAAGAGTAAACGTATGCAGTGATTTCATAAACACCTGCAGGCAGATTAGCCAAAGTCTGGTTGATGTCCACAGTTCCGTTCACGTGCCATTTCTCTGCATAGTAAGAACCTTGTTTGTTGTCAAATGAGTCGTTACCCTGAGCCTGACCTTCAATAGTACCAGAGTTTGTCCAACCATTCAGGCTGTTTTCTTCGAAGCCTGGATTTACAATCATCATGGTCAAGTCAGCAGGATTTTCGTCAGATGCATTTGCAATTTGAGCTTCCTTATTAGCTTCTTTAATCTTTTCTGTCAAAGCGTCCAGTTTAGCAGCCATCTCATCAAGCTCTTCATTGCTAAAGTCTAAGTAAGCATCGCCTTCAAGCTCTGCGTCCATCTCGTCACATTCAACCCAGATTTCAGCCTCCTTGTTGTCGCTGTATGGAAGCACAACATCCAACTCGTCGCAAGCCTTTCTGTAATTTTCTTCAGCAATCTTGTAAGCTTCTACCTTATCAACATTCTCCTTAGCATCGTTGTAAGCAGCGTTAGTCTCAATCAGCACTTCATACTTAGCTGCATCGTTGAGGTCAGTCTTTTGTGCCTCGCCCAATGCGTAATTCGCATCCTTAAGAGCTTTTTCTGTCATGTATTCGCCAGAATTCTCGATGAGATTGCGCAGTGCTTCAGCCTTGAGAGTGAGCACCTTCTGAGCTACCTCAGGATTCTTGCCTTTGAAGGTCAGCTTGAAGTTGTCAAAGATTACCCAAGAGTCACCAGACTGATTAGAGCTTCCCTTCACACCGATACGCATGTTTTCTCCCTTCATAACCAAACCATATGCAGTCTGGGTGTACATGCCAGCTTCGAATGCTACGGCTGCAGAACTCATGCCGTTAGGATAGTATTCGGGTTCATCGCCCTCACTGTATTTATAGGTGTCGTAGTTGGTGCTACCATAGAACTCCTGACCCTTATTTTCTTCACCGAATACGTTGGTGAATGGAGTAGTCATAGTGTTCATATATACATAACATGGAGAACCACCTGGCTTCACATATTCACTGCTTTGATCCTTATAAACCTGGAAGGCTGGGTTGCCACGCTGGTAGCGATAGAAGCCCTGTACAGAGATTTCATACAATCCTTCTGGAAGATCAGCTTGCTCCTGATAAATGTCGAACGATGCGTTGTTCCAAGCCTCAGCACATTTTTCAGCCACAGCCACGTTACCACCGCTGGCAGCTTGTTTTGTCCAACCAGTCCAGTCGTTAGTTGAGAAGTCTGGGTTCACAAGCAGTTTAGTGAGGTCGTCACCTTCCTTCATGGAGTTCTTGACAGCTGTGTTAAACAACTCATCCAGGAATTCAGTTTCCTTCTTGATCTCTTCAGCAGTCAACTCGCAATTAGCAAGGATGTATGCAGAATAACCGTTTGCAAAACCAAGTGCTTCAGCTTCGTAACTTTCAGGACCCAGTTCTTCACCCAGCTCATCCAGGTAGTCGAACAGACGGTCAGCATCATCACCTGTCAATGCAGTTGTTTCGAGTTCCTTCTGAATGCTTGCAAGCTTGTCGGTATATGCCTTATAAGCATCTACGCTTGCCTGAACCTCTTCTGCCAATTCGCCAACCTTTGCATAGCCAGCCTTGATCTTTGCAGCATCAGTTCCAGCCTCATAGTCAGCCATAGCAGCATTGTAAGCTTCCATCACGCTCTTTGTTCCGTAAGTGTCAGCATCAACAGAAACAGTCAGCTGAGTGTTCTTACGTACAAAGTCGAGCGCCTCGTAAGAGTCACCAAGGTATTCAACCTTCCAATCCTTAGATGCAACCCAGTTGAAGTTTACATCCTGAGTCTGTACACCAAATGTGAGTGTACCACCGTCTGGAACGATAGCATAAGTCTCGAAGCTGTCCTTCCAATAAAGCAGCATATTGTTGTAAGAACCGTAAGTAGCACCTTCAATTGTGTTCTCTGGACTTTCTACACCTTCCTGAGTGAGAGAAGTGCGGCTGTTATTACCAAAGAGGTATGCACCCTTGACAAATTCAGCACCACTCTCGTTGTAGAGACGGATGTTGGCAGAGATACGATATGCACCAGCAGGAGCAGTGAATGGCCACTTCTCTGGATCACGGAAGAACTTCTGATTGTCGAGTACATTACCCTTGCCCTTCCAGTACTCAATGAATGGAGTGGTCATGTTAGTACCATCATTACCGGCATTACCTTCTACAGACCAAGTGTTGATGTGGAAGTTACCGCTTGTCTTCGTGCTGGTCCAACCTGCCTTTGGAACAGTTCCGTTACCTGCAGAAATAGCGTTAAGGTCAACGAGGTAACCTACAGCGTCTGTGATGTCAGCAGGATTGTCAAGAGAAGCCTTTGCCAAATCATCAGCTGCGATGATGTCTTTAATCTTCTGTTCTGCAGCGGCCATATCTTCTACAGTAGCATCTGCATTGTTATAAACAACTGTTGCTTCAGAGAAGTCAAGCCCAGCATGTTCAGCTGTAGCTGCATCAAGAGCTTTCTTCAGTGAACTATAAGCATTCACACGCTTGGTCTCAGCTTCAATGTCAGCCTGTGCAGCCTCATCATCAGCATAAAGAGCCTCTGCGTGAGCAAATGTTTTAGCAGCATCCAATGCCTTTGCATCGTCAACAGCCTTCTTCAATGCCAAGAATGCCTTGATAAGGTTCGTGTTGGTAGTGAAGATTTCATTAGTTGATTCAGGATCAACATAGATTGCTTCATACTTAGACCAGTCACGTGCAGGATCAGCCTTCTTGGCATCAGCAATCACCTTACCGAAGTTAACAGTTGGAGAGAACTTGTCAATGGCAGTCTTGATTTCATCGTAAGTAACACCTTCTTTGACGAGCAAAGCTTCGTAGGAAGAGAAATCTGCTTCAATACCGAGCTCCTTGGCGTCAGCAACGAGTTTTTCCAAACCTTTAGCGATGTAGTAGAGTTTGAAAGCAGGGAGCTTTTCTTCATACTCTGCAGTGCTGACGATAGCCCAAGTGCTGTAAGCTGTACTTTCGTCAAGATAGGTGTCAAGGTTTCCTTCGTCGAATTTTTGTACGCCGAAGATACCCATGGAAGAGTAATCATATACAGTTTGCTCACCTTCTTTGATGACGTTACCTGCTTCGTCTTTTTTCTCGGTTCTCAGCATGTAACCCAACTGGAAAGTCTTGTCGCCATTGTCTTTGGCGATGTACCATCCGTCATAAGGACGACCGGTGTCACCATCCACCCAAATGCCGTCTTTGTTGTCTGCGGTCAGATAGTTTTTCCCGCTCTTGTTTTCGAACATGTAGCAGGCTTTACCATCTCGCTGGTCTTGTGCAGCAGCAATAAACCACTTGTTTCCCTTAAATTCTCCTGCCCCCATAATCAGGTCATTGTAGGTGCTTTTGTCTTTTGTGCCAACCAGAGAAGCACGGGTTCCCCATGCACTACCGGCAGAAAGAAACATACCTGCCTCCACATTGTAGAGGTAGATGTCAGCTTTTTCTTCCACAGATGCCCAGTCGGAGTAAGTCACAGTAGGCTTTGCGGGTTGTGCAATAGCACTCACCGCTGCAAGCATTAAGCTTACGAAAAGAAGTACTGATTTCTTCATAATGAGTTAGTAGTTAATAAATAATAAATAAAAGATTAGTTAAACATTTGACTCTTTCCCGTATTCGTTATTATAAATAATGTGTAAATAGGTTGAAGTCGTTATTAATTAGTCTCGAGCACCCCCTCCCACGCAAGGGCGGAGGCATAATTTTAGGTGGCAAAGGTAAGAAAGTTTTGCCACACGTGCAAGAGTTTCCTCAAAAAAAATGAGGAAAAGACCAAAAATGAACAAAAAAGGAGTAGAGTGGGAATTTATTGCTTGGCTTTCTCGAGCGCAACGTTGATATTGGGGCAAATATTCTCTTCGCCAATGAGTTCGTTGAAGCCATTCTTGACCAGAACACCACGCACGTAATCATTCACACCTGAGAGGATGATCTTGATGCCCTCTTTCTTCGACATCTCAATGAGGTTCGTGAGGTTATGCATACCCGTAGAGTCGATGAAAGGCACTTTACGCATACGGATGATGCGCACTTTTGGACGTTCCTTCATGCGCACCATGACTTCCTCAAACTTGTTGGCAATACCAAAGAAGTAAGGACCATTGATTTCATATACCTCCACATTTTCAGGGATGGTCAAGTGCTCAATGTTCGGATTCTCAGCCAGATCCGTCTCTGCTGTTGGGTCAATCTCGTCATCATCTGTCAACACGCTGACCTGTGTGGTTTCAGCCATACGACGCATGCAGAGAAGGCAGGCGAGCATCAAACCCACTTCGATGGCGATGGTCAGGTCGAAGATAACCGTGAGGATGAAGGTGAGCCAAAGCACGAAGGTGTCGCTCTTGGGGTTGTGCATCATCTCACGGATGGTACGCCAACCACTCATGTTGTAGCTGACCACCACAAGTACTCCTGCCAAGCAAGCCATTGGGATGTATTTGGCGTATGGCATCAGGAAGAAATAAATGAGCAACAGCACCACAGCGTGGATGACACCAGCAATAGGTGTGCGACCACCGTTATTGATGTTGGTCATCGTACGTGCAATGGCGCCTGTGGCAGGGATGCCACCAAAGATAGGGCTCAGCACGTTCGCGATACCTTGACCGATGAGTTCCTGGTTTGAGTCGTGCTTGTGTCCGATGATACCGTCAGCCACTGTGGCAGAAAGGAGACTCTCGATTGCACCCAGCACAGCGATGGTGATGGCAGGTGAGAGAAGCCCCTTGATGTTGTCCCAATTCAGCGAAGGAACATCTGCTTCTGGCAGTGAAGGGTTGATTTCAAAGCGGTCACCGATGGTGTCAACATGGATGCCAAAGTAATTCGTCATAATGATGCCTACCACCGTCATGATGATGATGGCAACAAAAGAGCCTGGCACTTTCTTGCTGATGAATGGGGTGCAGGCAATGATGACGATAGACAGGATGCCCACGATGGCTGTCGCAAGGTCAACGGTGTTGAAATTCTGGATGTAACAAATCCACTTCTCGATGAAGTCGGCAGGTACAGCCCCTTCGATATGGAGTCCCAGCAGGTCTTTCACCTGTGTGGAGAAGATGGTCAAGGCAATACCGCTGGTGAAACCCACGATGATGGGGTAAGGGATATAGCGGATGATGGTACCCAAACGAAGTACACCAAGTAGGATGAGGAAAAGTCCTGCCATCACTGTGGCGATAGCCAATCCTGTAAGTCCGTATTGTTGGATGATGCCATAAATAATGATGATGAAGGCACCGGTAGGACCGCCTATCTGCACACGGCTACCACCAAAGACGCTGATGGCAAAACCTGCGATGATGGCTGTGAGAATACCTTTTTCAGGTGACACACCTGAGGCAATACCGAAAGCGATAGCGAGTGGCAGAGCAACGATACCTACGATGATACCAGCCATCAAGTCGGCAGTGAATTTCTGCTTATTGTAGTTCTTGAGTGTGTGAAACAACTCGGGCTTGGAAGGACGAATTTTCTTCATGCTAACTTTTACTTTTTAACTAAAACTCTGAATATAAACCAAATATGTTGTCCGATAGTTGGCAGAAGCCCATAGTGCTTTGCCATAATCTTGAATCTTTCTTTGAGCGATGCCTTGTGATTGGCTGTTGTCATTCCTTCTGCCAGATAATCAGCCACAGGCTCGTGGATGTAGAGGTTCTTCATGCCTCGCTTTTCTCCCTCCTTCATGCAACGGATGCACCAATCGAAATCTGCTGAGAAACGGTAGTTGGTGTCGTAGGGAAGGGCGATTTGACGGTTGATGTAGAAGGCCTGATGGCAAACCAGCATACCCTCTTTGAAGGAACGCCACGTGAGATGTTCTGGAGGCGTAAGACGTCGATTGCGAATGAATTGACCTTGTGCATCAACGATGTTGGTGTCACCATAAAGGACTCCGATGGGGGAATCATTGGACCCAGACACACTATTGGAAACTGATGAAGCAAGGTGTGCTAATGTTTCCTTGCTGTGCAGTTTGTCTCCTGCGTTGAGGAAGCACAGATAGTCGCCAGTGGCTCGTTGAAGTCCCTTGTTCATCGCGTCGTAGAGTCCCTTGTCTGGCTCACTGATATAGCCCCCCAGCCCCCGAAGGGGGAGGGCTGACGCTGTGTTACGGAGGAGTTCGTAGTTATAGCGTTTCACAATCTCCAGTGTGCGGTCAGTCGATGCCCCGTCAATGATCAGATGTTCCACATCCGGATGAGTCTGTTGCGCAACACTTTGCAATGTGCGCTCCAGGGTTGCCTCAGCGTTATATGTGACGGTAATGATGCTAATCTTCATACACATCTATATATTTGCGGGCAACGGCATTTTCACTATAAGTGACCATCACCTTGTTGCGTGCATGTCTGCTCAATGCACCATGATCGGCAGCCAAAGTCCAGAGGATGCCGTTGGCGAAATCTTGCGCATCTTTGTATGCAGCCACATAGCCATTATCCTTGTGGTCGATCATTTCAGGGATGCCTCCCACATTGAAACCTACGCAAGGGGTACCACATGCCATCGATTCCATGATGGTGTTGGGCAGGTTATCTTGCAGAGAAGGAGTGACATAGAGGTCAACCGCATTGTAGAGCTGCACCATCTTCTGTGGGTCTTTGACATAACTGATAGGGATAGCATTGAAAGGCACTAAGTGACGCACATTCTCCGCAGCGCCTCCTACCACAACCAATTCGCAACTCTTGGCAATGTTGGGATTCTGCTGTTTGATGAGTTGCAACGCTTCCACCAAGTAATGGAACCCTTTTCGCTCGTCTGTGATGCGTTGGCATCCAAAGAGCAAAAGACGTTTATCTGTGGGCAGATTGAAAGCCTTTCGTGCTTCCATCTTGTCTTGTGGACGGAAACGGTCTGTGTTGATGGCATTGGGGATGCTGATCACCCGATGTCCCTGCGTGAGTTTGGATGTCTTGGCCAAATCTGCCATCCATTGACTGCATCCCACGAAAGTCAGTCGGGCATCGCTGTACATCCTCTCTTTTTTGAGGAATACCTGCTTGGCGAGGTCACCAAACAACGTGCACTTCATCAGTTCACAATGCTGGCAGAGCTCTTTATATTTCTGGCAATCACCAGAATAGTGGCAAATACCTGTGAAATGCCATTGGTCGTGCATCGTGATGACAACAGGCTTGCCTGCATGGATGATTTTGTTGATGTTTGACAAAGAGAGGAAACCTTGATTGACCCAATGCAGATGGATGACATCCGCTCTCTGAAACTCTGTGAATCGGGTGACATCAGTGCCTGTGTTGGCAATATCTACACGGAAGAGATTTGTCCGACTGAAGCAGTTGGCTGCGAAGATGCAAAAGCGTTCCCATAAAAACTTGAAGGGCTGTGTCCAGTTGTGTCCAACGGGAAGCACCGTGAGGTGATCGGTCTGTTTGTCGCGTACAAGCATCTTGACCTTGACACCATTCTTTTTCAAGGCTTCCATCAGTCGATTGGCCGCAATTGCAGCACCTCCGACCCGCTCAGATGTGTTGATAATTAGTACTCTCATTGCAAAATCGGGTGCAAAGGTACGAATTTTTCACTTTTCACTCTTCACTTTTCACTTCTTTTTTTTATCTTTGCAACCAAATCCAAGGATATGAAGGAATTTATTAAGGAGGCAAAGGTGGAGACAGCGGTGATTGTAGGTCTCATCACGCCTCAGCAGAATGAACGGAAGACAACAGAATATCTGAATGAGCTGGAGTTCTTGGCTGAAACAGCAGGGGCGAAAGTGGTTCGACGATTCACCCAACGCGTGAATGGCCCGAGCAGCATCACCTATATCGGTAGTGGAAAATTGGAGGAGATTGCTGACTTCATCAAGCAGAAAGATGATGAGGAAGATCCTGTGGGTATGGTGATTTTCGATGATGAGTTGTCTGCCAAACAGATACGTAATATTGAGAAAGCCTTGCAAGTGAAGATACTTGACCGTACGAGTCTCATTCTTGACATCTTTGCCATGCGTGCCCAGACAGCGGCTGCCAAGACCCAAGTGGAACTGGCGCAGTATCGCTATATGTTGCCACGACTGACACGTCTGTGGACACACTTGGAGCGTCAGCGAGGTGGTAGTGTGGGACTTCGTGGTCCTGGTGAAACCCAGTTGGAGATGGACCAACGTATCATCCGTCATCGTATATCCCTCTTGAAACAGCGTTTGGTGGAGATTGACCAGCAAAAGACCACCCAGCGAAAGAATCGTGGAAGACTCATCCGTGTGGCATTGGTGGGTTATACGAACGTGGGGAAATCGACGTTGATGAACCTGCTGTCGAAGAGCGATATCTTTGCGGAGAACAAGCTTTTCGCCACCCTCGACACCACGGTGCGCAAGGTCATCATCGAGAACTTGCCCTTCCTCTTGTCCGACACAGTAGGTTTCATCCGCAAGTTGCCGACCGACTTGGTGGAGTCGTTCAAAAGTACGCTTGACGAGGTACGGGAGGCAGACTTGTTGTTGCATGTGGTTGATATCAGTCACCCTGACTTTGAAGAGCAGATTCAGGTGGTGGACAAGACATTAGGTGACCTTGGTTGTGCTGATAAGCCTTCAATGATTCTCTTCAACAAGATTGATGCCTATACGTGGGTGGAGAAGGAAGAAGATGACCTGACCCCTCGTACGAAAGAGAACATCCCATTGGACGAGCTGATGAAGACATGGATGGCGAAGTTGAATGACAACTGCTTCTTCATTTCTGCCAAAGAAAGGGAAAACATTGATGAACTGAGGGAACTGCTTTATAAGCGAGTGCGTGAACTGCACGTGCAGAAATACCCTTACAACGACTTTTTGTATGATAACTATAACACAAACGGAGAGATAGAATGAGAGAACTAACTGTAAATGAAATCGCTCAGTTGGAAGAGCGTGGATGTTGGGCTGAGGATTGGTCAGACAT
>Ga0256407_10000653_pt1 | contig 79291 bp, 67 predicted proteins | sample RumenRJG_04DNA_FD_193489 | JGI IMG/M metagenome (GOLD analysis project Ga0256407, IMG submission 193489) | Bovine rumen microbial communities from Lethbridge, Alberta, Canada - RJG_04 | ecosystem: Host-associated > Mammals > Digestive system > Stomach > Rumen | place: Canada: Alberta... | reverse complement strand
TACAACGTTCGATAATTAATTCGCGGCAATGATTGCTGCCAGAACCGATGGTGGCATCAGGATGATGCCAGGCATCCGCTCAGCAGGATCGCCCTCTGTTCCTTGTACCGGCTGAAAATCTCCGTCTTCATCAGCAGCTTGCGGACAGCCCCTTTCATCGTGAACGCGTGTATCGACTCCCCAAAGAGACGTTTCACGTCGCTGAATCCGCATTCTGATTTCCAACGGCGTCCGTAACCGCTTTTCTCGACCCATTCCGCATATGGCATGCTGCACCAGAGCCTGGTCGCCTCTCCTCTATAACGAGAACCGCCGTTCACAGGCTTCGTGTTCACTTTGAAGCTGGTGACGAATCTCGTCCCGAGTCTTCCGCAGACGTGATCGAAGTTCTCCGCCGAGCTGTATGCCCCGTCGGCATACACGGTGCCGATACGGTGGCCTGCGGCCACCGCCGCATCCAGCAGGGGGATCATCAGCGGCGAATCGCCCATGTTTTTGTCCGTCACGGCGAACGCGATGACTTCTCCCGTATCCACATCGGACAGCACATGGAGTTTCAGCCATCCCCTGCGTTTCGGGCCCGTCCCCCATTTCTCCTTCCTCCAGAGACAGGTGTTCGAGAGGTTGAATCCGGAAGAATCTATGCCTACGTTGCGCGGGCGGCCGATGACGTTGCTTCCTGCCCTGATGATGTACGTTCCGCCATTCTCTGAAAGCATCCGGTCCAGCATTTCCGCAGAACGTTCGAAGAGTCTGGAATACGAAGGTGCCTTCATGCCGTGGCCCTCCAATATGGCCGCCGCCAAGCCGGCGGCCGTACGGTATGTGCCCTTGATCAGTGTCTGGAGGGATATGATCCAGACAATCATCGAATCACAGAAAGAATAAGGTCTCCCGACCTTCCCCGAGTTCATTTCCGCCAGTTCCTTCCGGAACAGCGGGATCCAGTTTTCGACCGAAGCCGATCCCCTGGAGAATTCGACCGGGGCGAGGTTGTTCGCCCGCTGTTCTTCGGAGGTCGGTTTCCTCGGCGGAAGCTTCTCTTTCTTAGGTGGTTCGGCGAATGTGCCCTTAACCTTCGCATCGTAGGGGGTCATCCGAGCATCGGTCTTTAAATTCCTCTGAGCCTTATTCCTTCTTGTCATCTGTTGTCATCTCCAGGTGGCCGCCCGCAAGGTGTGGTAATCGTTACGGGCGTACTTCTGTTTTCGAATGAGCCAGCAGTTGTTTTTACTGGCAGTATACAGTATGCATTTCTACTATTTAATACCGAAAAAACTAAATATTAGAAGTGCACACGAAACGGTGGTTTATTTAAATACTATTTCCACTGGAAACTAAAACAGGCGGTCGAGATTACCGCAGATCGGGGCCGTCACAAGTCATTCGGAGAATTGCCGAACGTTGTACCAGCGCGTGCATCCGCGCGGATAGGTCTTTTTTGTACGGGGATGCTCCGGGAATGAGGTAAAACCGAATGTGCCAGACATCCGAAAACCCCTGTCACGGGCGTCCTCCGGCCGGACCGGGGCGGCACTCACAACCCTTATAATAAGAAAAGTCCCTGTCGCGCGCAATGAAGATTGTCATCGTCGGTGGAGGCAACGTCGGACAGGCCACGGCCAAGGCCGCTCTATCCGGTAACGACCTACACGTTATCGAGAAGGATTCCACCGTGGCGGAGAACATCAGGAACGTCCTGCCCGTGTCCATCCTCAACGGAGACGCCAGCAACCCCAACACCCTCCGCAACGCCATCGAGCGTATCTCCCCCGACATGCTCATTTCCGCCGTCAGGGAGGACGGTATCAACATCTTCGTCTGCTCCAATGCCAAGCGCTTCAACAAGGACGTGCGCACCATCGCGTGCATCAGGAACCCCGAGTTCCTGGACAAGGAAGGCTACGAGGGAGTGGACGTCTTCATCGCCCCCGACGACCTCTCGTCCGACAAGATGATCAAGGTCGCCCTGCTTGAGAACGCGGTCAACTACGAGAAGCTGTACTTCAAGGACTACTCGCTCACCACCTTCAAGATCGAGAGGGGCCACCAGATCGTCGGCAAGACCGTCATGAACATCGCCCTCCCCGAGGGCTGCACCATCATCTGCATCTACCGCGGGGACAAAGCAATCACTGAGATATCCACCACCGAGGTCCACCCCGACGACAGGATCGTCATCCTCGGAACCTGGAAGGCCACCCAGGAGTTCAACGAGCTCATCGGCATCAAGAAGGAGGCCAAGGAGTTCGTCATCCTCGGAGCGGGACACCAGGGACTGTCCATCGCCAGGGCCATCACCGAGTCCGGCAAGAAGAACTTCGTCAAGATCCTGGACAACGACATCAACAAGTGCCGCGAGGCGTCCAAGCAGCTGAAGAAGGCCATCGTCGTCAACGGAAACATCGTCGATCCCCAGTTCCTGCTCTCGGAGAGCATCGACAGGGCCGACGCCCTCATCTCCGTCACCGACGTCGACGAGAGGAACCTTCTCGCCTGCATGACCGCCATGAGGTTCGGCATCAGGAAGATCATCTCCCGTTACTCCATCGAGGAGTACGAGGGCATCTTCAAGTACGCCGGTATCGAGTCCGTCGTGGGTTACCACAAGATCATCGCCAACGAGATCACCAGGTCGCTGAGGAACAAGGCCAACTGCGCCGTCCATGTGATGGAGAACCGCGGTGACTTCTTCCTCGGGTTCAAGCTCGACAGGGGATCCCCCATGGCCGGGGAGTACTACGGAGACCTCGTCATCCCCGAAGGGGTCAACGTCTGCGCCATGATCCGCAAGGGCGTCATGACCTTCCCCGACATGCTCACCAAGTTCGAGATCGGGGACTGGGTCCTCCTCTACACCCACGAGGTCGAGCCTCTTCAGCTTACCGGCCTGCTCGGTAACAACGCACCGGAGTTCTGAAGAAGATGCTGGAGAGTACGATCAGGAGAATAAAGGCCCTTCAGCGGTGGGACGGCACCACCATCCGCATCCTCGGTATGATCGAGCTGCTGCTGGCGGGCGCCCTGGGCGTCAACGCACTGTTCGCCCTCGCCATCGGCGAGGATACCTCCTACTTCAGCTACATCTTCCCCGTCGTCGGAGGTCTGGGTCTTTTCCAGACGCTCTTCTTCTCCAGCAAGAACAAGCTCAGTCCCGCGGTCGGTATCCTGCTGATCGCGGTCATGTGGGCCATCTCCTTCATCGTGGCCTCGCTGCCCTTCATCATATACGGCATGAACGTCACCGACTCGTTCTTCGAGGGCATCAGCGGATACACCACCACCGGTGCCACCATCGTCGACGACCTCGGCGCCATGCCCGACAGCCTGCTCCTCTGGAGGGGAATCATCCAGTGGACCGGAGGTATCACCGTCCTTATCAGCTTCGCATTCCTCTTGCCTGCAATCGGCATGGGTGCCGCCGGACTGAGCTCCAACGAGTTCACCGGCTCCGACGATGCGGGATACACGCAGAAGATCACCTCCGCCTCGCTGAATTTTCTCAAAGTATATGCGTTGCTCACGGTCGGAGAGGTCATCGCCCTCATGGCCTGCAGCGTATCATCCTTCGATTCGCTCTGCATCGCGCTCTCCAACGTCCCCACCGGAGGTCTGCTCCCCCGCAACGAGAGCATGGCCTGCTACTCCATCTACGCCCAGGCCGTCACCCTGGTGTTCATGATCCTCGGGGCCACCAACTTCTACCTCGTGTTCCGTGCGATGTTCAAGCGCGACGCCCAGGTACTCAGGAACGGGGAGGAGAAGGCCATGCTCGGATGGTTCGCCCTGGTCTCGATCATCGTCTTCGTAGCATACATCGGGCCCCACCTCGAAGGCCTCACCGCAGGCGATCTCGGTGATTCCGCATGGAAGTCCGTCTACAGCGTCATCTCCTCCGGTACCGGTACCGGATTCGCCATCTTCAGCTACTCCCAGCTCTACGGGGCCGGAAACCTTGCCTTCATCTTCTTCATGCTCATGATGGTGGAGTTCATGGGAGGTGCCTCCGGTTCTACCGCGGGAGGTATCAAGATCTACCGTATGATGGCCCTGAAGTCATACATCACCAACAGCCTCAGGAGGGTCCTCCACCCCAACGCCGTCGTCTCCATCAGGTCCAACGGCAGGAACATGGAGGACGAGGCCCTCAACAACGCGCTGTCCACCATCTTCCTGTTCATCATCGGAACCCTGGTGGGAGTGGCCATCATCATGGTCTGCGAACCCGACCTGAACCTCCAGGAGCAGTTCGGTGTGACTCTTGCGGCAATCACCAACGCCGGAATCGGTCCCCTCGACTCCTACGGTTCGCTCTCCATCATCAGCAAGGTAGCGATGTGCTTCATGATGTGGCTCGGACGTATGGAGATGGTGCTCATCATCGTCCTCTTCACCAGGGAGTTCTGGTCCGACCTCCGTCTGGAGGCGGGCAGCGCGAAGGGACGCAGCAGCCATTACAATGCCCACAGGCACAGGAAGCACTGAGGCGGTCGGATGCGGAAGGGCCCACTTGCAGTTCTGATTCTCGTAATGAGCATGTTCGGGCCCCTGTCCACCGATATGTACCTCTCCGGCCTACCGCAGATGGTCGACGACTTCGGGACCACCGAGGCCACGATGAACATGTCCCTCTACATGTTCATGCTCGTGCTCTCCTTCAGCATCCTCTTCCTGGGACCGATCAGCGACAAGTACGGCAGGCGCAACGTGCTCGCCGCGACCATGTCGGTGTACATCGTCTCCAACCTCGCCTGCATGTTCGTTACGGACGTCTGGGTCTTCATCATCCTGAGGATGATCCAGGCCTTCGGAGGGGCGGGTGCGATGGTCAGCGCGTTCGCTCTCATCAAAGACTACTTCAAGGGTACGGAGAGGGGCCGCATCCTCTCCATCGTGGCGGTCCTCGGTATCCTGGGGCCCATCCTCTCGCCGGTAATCGGCACGGTGCTGATCAACACCATGGGATGGCACTCCACCTTCCTGGCCCCCGCCCTCATCGCCCTGGCATGCCTGGCGATGGGCATGCTCCTGCCCAAGGAGCTCCCCACGGAGAGGCTCACCGGTAGCATCGCACAGACCGTGAAGAGGATCGCGGTGGTCCTGAAGGACAGGGGTTTCACCATGTTCCTGGTAATGATGACCATCTTCGTGGCATCCCAGCTGGCCTACATCTCGGTGTCCTCGTACATCTACCAGGACAAGTTCGGGTTCTCCACCACCGAATACAGCATCGCCCTGGCCGCCGTATGCATCATCAGCCTGGGCGTCTCGCAGGCGATCCTCAGGATGCATCTGTGCAACCTCAAGAACGTGGCTGTGGTACTGATCCTCGGTGCCGCCAGCACCGTTATGATGGCGCTCCTTGCAGAGCACAGCTGGATCCTTTTCATGGCATCCATGATCCCCTGCTGCGCCAACACCATCATCTGCCGTTCGTTCGGTTTCGAGATCCTCATGAACCACCATCACGGCGACAACGGATCCGTATCGTCGGTGCTCAACTTCGGGGCGTTCATCTTCGCCTTCTGCGGGATGGTCATCGCCTCCTCCTTCCCCAGCGACCTCTTCATCTACGGCATCGCGGCGGTGCTGGCACTATCGTGCCTGGTGTACCTGGTGATGTGGATCAGGCTGAAGCAGGCCGGTTATCCCGTGAGGAACCTGACCGAAGGCTTGGTGTAAAAAAGGATGAGGGGCAAACCCCTCGTTAAGGTTTCAGTTGTCCTTGCAGACCGCGAGGATCCTGAAGACGGCGGGGCTGCCGGGCTCAATCTCGTTGATGGCTCCGGCGGCGATCTTGGCCTCCCAGAAGGATCCCTTCTCGGCGAAGCAGAGTCCGATGGTTTCCAGGGCGCCGAGGTGCTTGTTCTCCAGCTTGAGGGCCTTGGAGGAGAACGCTCCTCCGGCGGTGGTGTTGCCGTCGAGCCACTGGTAGAACGCCATCAGCGCGTAGCCGTCGGCGGTCTTCTCCTTGAGGCGCTCCTTGGCGTACTTGGCCGCCTCCTTGGTCCTGTCGGCGAGGACGAGGGCGGAGATGTAGCACCTTCCGGCACGGTAGCTGTTGCTTCCCTTGAGGATCTCCTGGGCCAGGGCGATGGCCTTGTCGTGCTTGCCCATGGATCCGAGGACCTGCACCTTGAGCACGCGGTCGGGCTCGGTGAGCTCGGACATCGCTCCGAGGGCGGCGAGGGCGTCCTCGTACCTGTTGGTACCGTGGAAGACGGCGGCGCGTGCGCGATGGACCTTGTCGCTGGGGGGCATGTCGGCGAGGATCTTGCCGGCGTCCTTGAGGCAGCCGAGGGAGATGAGTCCCTGGACGACCTGGTATTTGGCGTCATCCTCCTCGGGGACGTGGGACATGATGACGGGGATGATGGCCTGGAAGTCCTTGTCGTCGCCGATAGTGAGAAGCATGGAGGCACAGGTCAGGAGGGTCATGGGGTCATCCTGGTTGCGGGAGGCCAGCTCCATGATCTGGGGTCCGGCATCCTCGTTCTTGCCTTCTTTGATCGTTTTCCTGATTGCCTCGAGGGCTTCAGTGTTGTCCATGGGTAGGGGGAACCTATCGCTGTATATAACCCCCCTTTCAATTTTATATCGGCGCGGCGTTCGGTCACCCATGGATGACTCCGACCCCTATCGCGGAACCAACCCGTGGTCATTGGCTAGATACCTCAGGAACAGCTGCACCCGCTGCCCCGTATGCAGGAAGGAATGCGGTTTCGAGGTCAGCTTCGACAAGGAGGAGGAAGTCATACGCATGTCCTCGGACTGCCCCTCCTGCGGGAAGACTATTCTGGTCCCATATGTGACCGAGGACGGGGACATCATGATCGAGACCGTAGAGGGTACCGTTTACGAACCGGACCAGGATTGCTTCGAGATCCTGAGCCGCGGTTCCGCGGACCCTGCCGGGGCCGATCCCGAGAGGCTCGGGGACCTGTCCGTACTCGCGAAGGGATGGGCGGATACGAGGCGCAGATCGGCTGCCGCCGATTTGGGAAAGAGGATTGCCTCCGGGTACCGTTCGAACATCGTGAAGGAGGGTTGGGAGGAAGCCAAAGACAGATGTCTGGCACAATGCAGTTCCACCGCCAATGTGCTCATCGAATCCAACCGCACCTCGGAAGCCCTCGCATTGTTCAACGAGTTCCTCCCGCTCACCGAGGACAACCAATCCGGGGCCGCCTACGCATTCATACTCAACCGCTCCTTCGCGCTGTTCAGCGAAGGGGACACCAAGGAATCCACCGCCTCCGTCAGGGAGGTCATCTCCTCCCTCGACCGCATGAAGTCGGAGAACCGCCTGCCGACCGACGACCCATTCATCCGCTCCCGCGCCTACGAGGCGTTGGGGGTCCTCCTGTCCGCCAAGAACGACAAGACCGGTTCCATGAAGGCCATGAAGAAGGCCTTCGAGGACTCGATCGCTGTCCTCTCCAACAAGGTCACCGAGGAGGGCCTGACATGGATGAACCGCTGCTCCAGGGAGTACGCGTTCGCCTGCTTCCAGGCCGACATGAAGAAGCGCAGCATGGAAGCTCTGAAGGACGCGGTCAAGTTCTGCGCCCAGTACCGCGACAGGTATCCCCACGCATACGCCGAGGCACTGCTCGAGAGGGCGATGTTCATCTCCGATTCGGGTGCTGACCTCCCGCCCTACATGCGGTCCGACATGGACGCCGCCATCGAGATGCTCTCCAAGCCCGGAAGCGACGGGCACCGCGGGGCCCTGCTCCCGGTGGCCTACTTCTACCGCTCCATGACCGGCTCCGACAAGGAGAAGCTCGACCCCGCGGACCTCGAGACCGCCTACGGGCTGCTCCGCGACGGCACCGAGCAGGGAAAGCTGCCCGACGGCGTGTTCACCTCCGTGGTGGACACCTACGTCACATACCTCGACGCCAACGATCAGGACCGTGCCCTCGCGGTGCGCAGGGAGCTCGCCGAGATGGGCATCATGGTGCGTCCCCCGCCGGTGAAGAAGAACTGACAGGCAAGCGAAATCCGTCCGATTTCAGTACACCGTGTCCCTATTCGGACATATTATCAATCAATACTAAATACGTTCATAGCGGTTTCTCATAGCGAAGGAACCATGCTGACCAAGATCGCTGTTCAGGGACTTTTCAACGAGATAGATTACGAGATACCCTTGATGGACGGCCATCTGACGTTCATCCACGCCCAGAACGGGTTCGGCAAGTCCACCCTCATGAGGCTTGTCTACAACATCCTCCAGGGCAACCTCGAGGACGTGCGCGTGGTGCCGTTCGAGAGACTGGACCTGATCTTCGACGACGGCTCCAACCTCATCGTGGAGAACCGCAACCAGGAGCTCACCATCCAGATGTCCAAGAACAGGCTGGAGGAGCCCGTGGACGCCGATGATCTCCCCTCTCTGCTCGGTTCCCTCTACATCGGCCCCGAGAGGCTCTACCTCTCCGACGGCATGGGCAACCTGAAGCCCTCCATCGACATCTACATGCAGGAGCTCTCCGACAGCATCAGGAGGGCCATCGCAGACAGCGAGATCGTCCCCAAGTCGGAGGACTCCAAGAAGTACACCGACGCGGACCTCGACACCATCTTCAAGAACGTCGAGGCCAAGATCAACTTCATCAGACAGGCGGGCTTCCAGCCGGTCATCCCCTCGGGATACCGCTTCCCCCCGAGCCGCTTCGAGATCGGCGACAACCCCGAGAAGTACAAGGCTCTGGCACTTACGCTCAAGGCCTACACCGACACCTACTATCAGTTCGCCGAGAGCATCGTTGTGTTCCTCGACATCGTGAACACGCTGTTCGTCAACAAGACGGTGGAGATCAACGACAAGGGATTCCCGCAGGCGCGTATGGACCGCAGCGGCACCATCATCCCCATCTCCAAGTTCTCCTCCGGAGAGAGGCAGATCCTCATCATGTTCTACCTGCTCCTGTTCAAGGCCGGGACCGATTCCCTGGTCATCATGGACGAACCCGAGGTCTCGCTCCACGTATCGTGGCAGCAGCAGATCGGCAAGTTCGTGGGCGACGTCGCCCGCATAAGGAACCTGCAGGTCATCATATCCACCCACTCGCCCTCCATCATACACGATGACTGGGACAAGACCGTGGAACTCGCCACCACCCGCAAAGACTGATGTTAACATGTTAGACCAGCTCACCTCATCTGACATCGCCAACGAAGTCTCCATGATGCGTTCGGTGTTCAAGGGCACCGTCCTCATAGTGGAGGGAGTCAGCGACAGCCGTCTCTACGGCAAGTTCACCGACAGGGAGAACGTCAGGATCATGATCGCCCATTCCAAGAACAACGTGATGCAGGCGGTCAGCACGCTCCGCGACAGGAGGAAGGACAACGCGGTCCTGGGGATCATCGACCGCGACATGGACGCCCTCCTGGGCAAGAAACGCTCGCCTCCCCTCTTCTCGACCGATAAACGCGACCTCGAGTCCACGATACTCGCCTCCCCCGCGCTGGAGGCGGTAATCGCGGAGTACGGCGACACGGAGAAGGTCCGTGCCTTCGAGGACCGCTACGGCCCCCTCAGGGACTGCCTGGCCCGGGCGGCCAGCCCGGTGGGTCTCCTCATGTTCGTCTCCTACAAGAAGGGGATGAACCTGAGCTTCAAGGACCTCGACTTCACATTCTTCGTCAACCCCCACACCCTCAAAACGGACCTCCCGAAGCTGGTGGCCCATGTGTACTCCGTGTCCATGGGGCAAAGGTATCAGAGGGCCGCGGTGGTCGACATGGTCGCCGAGCTGATGAACGACTTCGGGGAATCGTGGGACGTCACCCGCGGACACGATGCGGTCACCGTCCTGAAGCTCGGACTGAGGTCCGGCCTCGGATCCTACAACGCCAAGGGCCTCACCGACGGGGAGCTCGGCGGCGCCCTCCGCCTCGCGTATTCCAGAGGCGCCTTCGAATCCACCGTCCTCTACCGCGCCACTTGGGACTGGTGCCGGGAGAACGGGCTGAAACTCTGGTCCTAAGTTCTGTTAAAAGTTAACGGTGCTGGCACATCGAATATTCTTAAATACGAAAATGCGAGTCCGCATAAACCATGGTTAACCTTGACCTGCTTTGGGTGGTGGCCGCCGGACTGAGCGAGCCCATATGGATGGTGTCCCTGAAGAAGTACAACGACTCCAAGAACATACTCTGGGGAGCCGTCGTTCTCGCATTCATGTTCATAGGGCCCACCTGCCTCTCCATGGCCACCAAGGGGACCATTCAGGTCAGCATAGCATATTCGGTGTGGGTGAGCATCGGCGCCGCCATGGTCACCATCGTAGGATGGGTATTTTACAAGGATCCGATCGACAAGCAGACTCTCGCCTTCCTCGGGATGATCGTCGTCGGTGTGGTCGGACTCGACCTCATAACGGGGGCCTGAATATGAACAAAGGATGGATCTGGGTCATTGCGGGAGGAATCGTTGAGGCGGTGTACACCACCTTCATGGGACTCGCTGACGGAATGACCGATCTGCTCTATTCCGCGCTCGGTTTCGGACTCAGCATCGTGGGCACCCTGCTGCTCAACGAGGGTCTGAAGCGCGGACTCGCCATGGGTGCGAGCTACGCCGTTTGGGTCGGGGTCGGAGTGGCCGGTGCCGCCGTGGCGGACATCCTTGTGTTCTCCAACGGACTCAGCCTGCTGGGCTACTTCTTCGTGGCGCTGGTCCTCGGCGGGGTCGTAGGTCTTAACCTCAAGACCGACAAAAAGGCGGACGACATCCGCGAAACGCCGGGACAGAACTGAAAGGGTTATATTGGCTCAATGCGAGTTACGGGATATGGCAGACCTCAATCCGAACTGCAACTGCCCCAAGACCGAGTGCCCCAGGCACGGGAACTGCATGGAATGCGTGGAGTTCCACAAGAAGGAGGGGAAGAAGATCCCCTTCTGCCTCAGGTTCATGGTCGAGGGACCCAATTGAGTAGGGTGGCTGGGTCAAGCCCCAGTCTGCCCTCTCACACCACCGTGCGTACCGTTCGGTACACGGCGGTTCAAACACCTTTCCTTTACGTTCTCCACGTTGTCGAGAAGGTAATACATCCCTCTTTCCCTCAGGTATTTCAGCGTCAGCGCGTTCTTTATCGGAGTATAATCGGATGCGCTCCAGTATGAACTGTTGTAGCTGACCCTGTAGATGTTGGTCTTGCATGGTTCTGACAAATATCCCGGAACAGGAGACTACCATCCTGGGGTAAGGGCCTTCAGGTTCCTAACCCTGTTCTTGGGGGTCTTCCACTGCTTGAATATATACTGCCTGAGTCTCCTGCGTATCCAGGCGTCGAGCTTTCCCGCCCTGTAGTTGGCGAGGCCGATTGCGAAATATCCCAGCCATCCGCGTTCGTAGGTCTTCAGCTCTCCCAGTATCTGTTCGAGTCTCCTACCGCGGTTGCGCTTGGTTATCTCCCTGATTCTCTTCCTGAATCTCTCCAGACTCGACGGGTGGACGGTAATGCCCACCGATTTGGTTCGATAGAGTCTGAATCCTAGAAACTTTACCATGTAAGCGGGGCCTACTGCGGTCTTCTCTTGGTTCACCCTGAGTCTGAGCTTCCCTTCCAGGAAGCGGGTCACGGATTCCCTCACGCGTTCCCCAGCACGCTGACTCCTGACGAATATCATACAGTCGTCAGCGTATCTGCAGAACCTCAGGTCTCTGCTTTCCAGGAGCTTATCGAACTTATCGAGATAGATGTTCGATAGGAGCGGGGACAGAGGTCCGCCCTGGGGCGACCCCTCCCTGGTCTGCCTGACGATTCCGTCAGGCATGACCACTCCGCTCCTGAGGAAGCTCTTTATGAGCCTCAGCAGGGATTTATCCGCAATCCTTTCCCTCAGGATGTTCAACAGGATATCCTGGTTCAAGGTATCGAAGAATTTCTCCAGGTCCAAATCCACAACGGTACCATATCCTTCCTCGAAGTACGCTTTCGCCTGAAGTACCGCATCCTGTGCGCTCCTTCCAGGACGGAATCCGTAGCTCGATTCCGAGAAGGTGGGTTCGTAGATCGGGACCAATACCTGTGCGACCGCCTGCTGGAGCACGCGGTCGAATACCGACGGGATCCCGAGATTCCTCACACCGCCGTTGGGTTTGGGAATCTCCTTTCTCCGTACGGGCAGAGGTTTGTAAGTGCCGTTCCTGATTTTATCAATCAGGACGGCACGGTTCTTCTCGAACCATTCGGGCACCTGTTCGACGGTCATTCCGTCGGAACCAGGTGCTCCGTGGTTGGCAACGACCTGTCTGAACGCATCCGCGAGGTTCTTCTCGGAGATGACGGCTTCAATCAGGCCGTCGTAAAGTGTCTCCTTTCCGTCAGGTTCAGGGAGTGATATGCTATCCGCTCCAATCGGTGCTTCGGGTTCCGCCCTATCTCCCGATTGGTAGCTTTCCGATGTTTTCTGTTTTCTATGCATATCCTCGCTTCTCCTGCTGAAGACTTGGTGTTCGTTCGGTGCTTCCCCAGAACCCTTATCCGTAAGCATTCGTTTGGGTACTATCACCTCGGCTGACTCCTCATCGGTTCGGCACATCCCTCGCGGGATGTGTTGCTCCCCCTTTTTGTCTCGGTTGGAACGTACCGATGAGGCCTCCCCAGGTAAGAACAGAATCTTTCACCGCATGTAACTGGCACATTTACTGGAACGGTTCCGTACAGTCTTGGATTTCATTGTTCAGTGTCAACTCATCCACCTGTTACAGCCTACTATGTGCTTTCTGTCCGTCAGTTCGCGGTTTTGCCTCCTCCTTCCTTCACTCATCATCCTCGCGGATGATGGCTTGGACTTGGCTAACAGTTCCGACTGTCAAGCCTGTTCGGGACTTTCACCCTATAGATTCTGTCCATGCTGGGCGCACACTGAAACCGGGCGGCAGGGAATGCCGCCCCTTCCTTCTCACTCCAGTTCGCTGAAGTCTTCCCTCTTGGTACCGGAGGCCGTCTCCATGATGGCCTGCACCTTGCGGTCGCTCTCGTCGAGGATCTTCCTGCAGTGCTCGCGGAGGGCGACGGCGTTCTCGTACACCTTGAGGCTCTCGTCCAGGTCGAGGTTGCCCCCCTCCAGCTTCTTCACGAGCTCCTCGAGCATGCTCATGCTCTGCTCGAAGCTCAGTTTCTCTACGTCAATCTTTCCGGTCTCGGTGTCGCTCATTGCAATTCCTCCTTCTCGACTATGTCTGCGAGGGCCCTTCCGTCCCTCATCCTTACTGTGATCCTCGAACCCACGGCCAATCCTTTGACCGAGGTCACCGCCTGTCCGTCGGGACCGGCCACGAAGCTGTATCCTCTGTCCAGGACCTTGTAGGGGCTCAGCGCATCCAATCTGGCGGCCAGGGTCTGTTCTTTATGGTCCTTGGTAACTAAAATGGCCTTCATACCAGGTTCGATCCTGCCGAACACCCTGTCCGATTGATTCCTCTTGTTGGAGACCATCGCCTTCAGGGCGGGTTCCGGACGGTTCTCGACCGACAGGAACCTCTTGTGCATCTCGGAAACGGTATCCTTCACCGCCGCGGATGCCCTGGAAGACAGATCGTCCAGTTTCATTCCGAGGTATTCCACCTTCTCCTGCGCCCTGGCAGGAGACAGCTTTCCATCCACGGCCACGAACCTGCCCCTCATGTGCTCTATGACCGAAGACAGAGCTTTATTCATCCTTACCGTCAGATCGCTGAACTGGCGCATAATCTCGGTCTTGTTCCTCACCGCTAACTCGGCAGCTGCGGTAGGCGTAGCAGCACGTTTATCCGCTACGAAATCCGCCAAGGTGAAATCGGTCTCGTGTCCCACCGAGGAGATGACGGGAACCTTGGATGCTGCGATGGCCCTGACCACGGGCTCCTCGTTGAATGCCCAGAGATCTTCCAGAGAACCTCCTCCGCGTCCGACGATGATGACGTCGACGCCCTGCCTGTTGAGCAGCTCGATCCCTGCCACGATGGACTTGGCCGCACCCTCGCCCTGCACCTGCGCCGGTGCGAGGAGGATGTCCGCGGGGAAGAGCCTCTTGGTGGTCGTGAGTATATCATGGATAACGGCTCCCGTGGGGGAGGTGACCACTCCGATGGTCTTCGGGTACTGGGGGATGGGGCGCTTGCGGGCGCTCTCGAACAGCCCCTCGGCCTCCAGCTTCTTCTTCAGTGCCTCGTACTTGAGGTAGAGGTCGCCGATACCGGAGCGCTTCATCGATTCGACTATGAACTGGTAGGAGCCGCGCTCCACGTACATGTCGAGATGGCCGTAGGCCTCGATCTTCTGGGAGTCTCCCGGTTCGAAGTCTATGCGGGATCTGGCACTTTTGAACATGACGGCCCGGATCTCGCTCCCGGCATCCTTGATGGTGAAGTAGGAATGGCCGGAGGCGTACAGTTTGAAATTGGAGATTTCACCGATTACCCAAATATCCTTCAGACCCGGCGTCGAGCCGAAAAGCTCCTTCACGCGGGTGTTCAGTTCGGTTACGGTGACTCTCTCCGACATCCTGTGGGGGTACTCGCTACGCATACAAAAACGCTAGGTGGTTATACTCCATACGTTTCGGATCCTTGCGTAAAGACGGAGGTTATATGCATATTTTATTCAATTTTATATGGATATAAAACTAGTCATATGCATATTTTAAATGGTAAAATATCCATACAACATCTGTGAGAAACTACGATTACGGATTCATCAGAGATCTCGGTATACCCTCCAAAACATTCAGAGTTATGCACAAAGTCATATCCTTGAATGATGACCTTGAACAACTGATATCCTCGAATGAGATACTGTTCTCCAAGCTGATGGAGATAGCTTCCGTCGAATCGGTAAAAGGAAGTAACGCCATAGAAGGTATCGCTTCCACGGATGAACGTACCCGCGGCATCGTTCTCCATAACACGAAACCGATCGGTCACGATGAGAAATCCATTGCAGGATACAGGGATGCGGTGGAACTGATCCATAAAGACTGGGAGAATCTCCCGTTTGATGCGGTCACCGTATGCGGACTCCACGATACGATCTATACTTATCTAGGAGGCGGGGGCATGTTCAAATCTACTGACAATGTGATTGTGGACAGAACCTCCGAAGGTGACAGAGTACGGTGGACGCCCGTTTCTGCAGAGGATACCGAGAAGAACGTCAAAGCTATGATTGCCGCCTACAAAAAAGTCTGCGGCGATCCGGAAATAGAGCCCCTGGTCCTGATTCCCTGCGTCATCTTGGACTTCCTTTGCATCCACCCGTTCAGCGACGGCAACGGGAGAACATCCAGATTGCTGACGGATCTTCTGATGTATCGTCATGGACTGATGGTTCAAAAGTATGTTTCGATTGAATCTGCGATCAATACCACCAAAGACAGATACTACGAATGCCTCAGGGCCTCTTCGGAAGGATGGCATGAGAACAGGAATGATTACCTGCCGTTCATCATGTATTTCATTGACATCCTTTCGATGAGCATAAAGGAACTGGACAAACGCAGGATTGCGATAGTGCCCAAGAAGAACAGCAAGACGGAAAGAATCGAGGCGACAGTGATGGACTCTATGGTGCCAATCTCGAAATCCGAAATCTGCGACATCCTGATCGATGTATCGCCCAATACCGTCGAAAGTGTTCTCTCGAAAATGATCAAAGAGGGGAAGATCATCAGAATCGGCACCAAACGCACGGCGAGATACCGGCGCGTATGATTCGGGAATCCCGAACGCCGTTAAGATAATCCATATAACCCAGAGTTCTCTTTTCGGCACATGGACAGGTCGGAAGCCGAGAAACTGGTGTCTGAGGACTGCAGGCAATATCTTGACAACATCGTTGACATGCTCAACGCCCCCTTCTTCAGGGACAACGGCATGGAGGCCGTGAGGATCTCCATGGAAGGGGTGGAGATCAGGAAGAAGGTCGTGCCTTCCGACCGCAACAGCAACGGCTTCTGGCACGGAGGGATCATCTACGGCGTCATGGACCATGCCTTCGCCATCCTCACCAACATCGAGGGCCACGCGGTAGGGCAGAACTCCAACGTCAACTTCTACCGTCCCGGCAGGGGAGATATTATCTCAGTGAAGGCGAGGTTCGTCAACGTCTCCCGCTCTCTGTACCATGTGTACATCGAGGCCTTCGACGGGGAGAAGCTCGTAGCCTCAGGAATCTCCACGGCGTTCAGGCTGCAGGAAGTCCACTCCTAAACCATATGGGCAGTTATAGGTAATTTGTCACTTCATGAGAAAAACTGTGTACCCTGTTCTTTCAGCAATTTGGAAAACACATCGATTTCCCTAAGTCCCGCGTCAGTTATCGAGTAGAAGTAAGCTTTTCCTATTTTTGTACGTATTAATTTACTGTCCTCCACCAGAACTTTGAGTTTATTTAAAACAAAGGATAAATTCTTGTTCAGTGAAATTGCAAGGGTCTGTCCAGAAGTATTTGGATTACCTCTTATGTATTGAAGACAGTGATATTCAATCTCTCTTTTAGACCTTTGATAACAAACGCCGCAGTCATGTTTTCTTAAAGTACGATAGAAGATTGAACAACTCCAAACATAGTCACATACATGACACTTCCATTTGATAACCTCATCATCACTAGCCAAATGATCCTCAGGTTTATCTGGATTATCTGGGGACCACTCATGTAGCAAGATGGTGCGGTTGTGACTAACACACCATGTCGGCAGATCATTAACGCCTTTTTTAGGAGCTCTTTTTGAAATATCTTGTTTGACCAATTCCGACAGTTCTTGCTTATTCAAACTATCTATGATGGAGGTACCTTTATCTGTTATCGAATATGCAAAAGATTCAGGCCCCATTATGTTTTTACGTACTTTTTCATAAGAAATTTCTTCTTTTTTCACCATGTCCCCCAATTTTGACTTTACAGAAACGACGGATACCCCCATTTTTCTCTGAATCTCTTTAGCAGTGATTCCAGGATTATCGCGAATCATCACCAGATATTGAATTGTATATTTTGCCCCACTATTACGACTACGATCATTCCTTTTCTTTTCGTAACACTTAGGGCATCCATGAGCCTGACTTCCAGTCCGTTCATAAAGATGAGTGGTCTGCCAAGAACAACCACATCCGGGTATATGACATACCCATTGAATTGGCCCTTCATGAGAACCTGCCGCCATCTTGTTTGGATAAAAACCATTTGCACTGTTATTTACCCAATCCCAATCTTTCAATTCTTCGGGATTCGTTGTTGCAAAATCATTGACTCCCTCAATTACTTCTTTGTTATCCAACACCCCGCAAGGAAATTTTTCCAATGGGTTTCTTGTGACTGCATATACAATCAAATGATGATTGTTGCCACATTTGGGACAAGTCCACCAGATCTTCCCATTGTGTGATAAAGGCAATCTGGACAGCACATCTCTGTTCTGAGGGTGCTCTGCATTACTGGCAATAAAAGGGACGAGGTCTGGCCTCTTTACCGAAATCGAATTGTTAAGTTCGGTTGTATAAGCTCTGCTCACAATGTCGCTTAAATCCTTATCGCGGTTAACTTCAAAATCATATCCGACTCCAGTGATATCGGACAATAGATGCAAAAGTTGGCGAATACAATCGTTCAAAGATTCGTCTGTTACCCCAGTACCATTGCGACGTATCTCCAAAGAACCATCTACTATGGAAGGTGTATCTTTCTCCCTAATCCTTATCAACTTAATTCCATGAGTTCTTACTTCTAAACCGTTTTTCAAATCGGTTTTATATCTTGAGTGATCGTGGAGAACGCCATCATATTGTATGGCAATCGATTTTGAAGGAATATAAATGTCTAAATCTTGTTTTTTATTCCAATCCGGGTGATAATTATCAACGATTTGCCCTTTACCAAACATTTTTTCAACATAATAAGCAACGGTTTTTTCCGAATCGGAAAATTTCTTTCTACGATTACATCTAGAACAACCATTTCTTTGGCTACAGGCATCATTTCTCCACGTATGACCGAATCCACATTTCCAATGTAATCTGATATTCGAGTTAGATAATATTTCCTCCGGACGAACACCGTTTGGATGTTCTTTCGTGATTACTTGATCATTCTTTTCATAATCCCAATATTTGAGCTGATCGGGATGTTCGGTTGCAAAAGAATTGCTCCCATCTGGTCTAACTTCTGTATGTGCACAATACTTACACCGATTTCCCCTATAATACGTCTTGACCATCATTGAAAATGGTTCGTGACATTTGGAACAAACAAAGTTTGCTACATAATGTGAACCGTAAGTCACATCAAAAGGGGTCAATTGTTTTTTCTTCTTTTTGTCCCAATTATTGCCATAATCCCACTCTGTTACAGCGTCTTCACACCACTTAGCTAAATCATTAAACCCTTTGAGAACTCTTTTTCCTGCACAAAACGGGCAATTTTGTTTCAAACTTGTTCTTTGATAAATTGTCATATCATACAAATGATCAGAATATTTTGGGCATTGCCAAAAAGCATTGGTGCGGGTAAAAAACACTGGTCTATCGAGGGATAACCCAAGCTGATTATTTTTTTCCGCGTCCCATTGTTCAATTAAATCGGGACGACCGTTTTCAACGCACCACTCTCTTAGAGAGGTTTTTTGTTTTGATCCCATTCTTTCGAAGGAATGCTGTTTCGAATTAAATAATAACAGTACGAGATAATTCAAATGTCAAACGAACACATTCGGAAGTCTCTAGAAAATTGGTGTAAAAACAGAATACCGTTTATTAAAAGACTGAGACTTCGAAAACAACTCCATACTACCAAGCAAAATGGATTACGCACCCATATTCTTCCTACGAGTCTCCCATACTTTTTTCCTAGCACAGATTGGACATCCAACACCTTTTGAACGATGATCTAGTCTAGACTCCCATTCGTGTCCACAATTGGGGCACAGCCACCATACCTTACGTCTCGATCCCGCCCCTACCATATTTGGGGTTAGATCTCCATTCTTGTTCGGATGCCATTCTTTTACGAGGTCAGGATACATGTCTAAAAGAGTTTTTCCTGGGTCTGGTGTCGATTTAGTCTTGGATATCCTTGCACCTTTACATTTGGGGCATCCGCGGCCCGATGTGCGATTACTAACAGTTGCGGACCATTCATGCCCACATTTGGGACACGACCACCATACCTTACGACTCGATCCTGTTTTTACATTGAATGGCGTCAAATCACTATTCTTGTTCGGATGCCATTCTTTTGCGAGATTGGGATTCATATCACCTAATGATTTCCCAGGAGCAGGGATGGATTTTTGCAATGCTCTCTTTGCGTTAGCACATTTTGGGCAACCTACACCAATAGTACGATGATTGACAGTATCTTCCCAATCGTTTCCACATTTTGTACAATGCCACCAGACTTTACGACTCGATCTCGGTTTCACATCAAATGGAGTAAGGTCGCCATTGTCAACAGGGTGCCATTGTGTTATTAATTCGGGATTCAAATCACCGAAAGATTGCCCGGGTTTCGGCATCGTTCTGGCTTTAGAAATTATCTTCCTTGCACATTCGGGACATCCATCCCCTCTATAACGATGTGAAATGGGCGCTTGCCATTCATATCCACACTTTGAACAAATCCACCAGACTTTACGATTGGAACAATAACTAAAATTATCAGGACGAAGAAGACCATTTTTAGAAGGGTGCCATTCAACAAGATATTCAGGATGTAGTTCAGTAAGAGATCTTTTCATCCAGCCCGTGCGCTGAAGTTCAAGAATAGAAATGTGATCGCGACTGAGATTCACGTCAATTTCAAGTTCTTTGCCGATAACTGAACTTATAATACCCAGCACGTCGATGATTGCAGATTGCATTGATGTGTCAGTTTTATCCGCCATCAAACAAATGGTTCCCCCAGATATTTCGGGAAGCCCAGGGTAACGAATACGGATAAGATTGATTTCATTGTCCACGCAAAGTTCAGTTTTGCGGTTGTCACGATCAATAGTCTCTGAATTGCCATGGAAAGGACCATCGAATTCCACAGCAACTTTGTATTCAGGGATATAAACATCAAGTTCCAAACCACCCCAACCTTCGGGTTTATAATTTGATATTACTTTGTCTGCTCCAAGTAGTTTACAAGTGTAAAAAAACAAGGCTTTCTCTCCGAAAGATGTCTTCAATGTATTGGTACATTTAGGGCACCCAACACCTTTAGAACGATTGGCGATTACTGATTGCCAATCAAATCCACATTTTGAGCAATGCCACCATACTTTACGACCGGATTTCGGTTTGACATCATAGGGTGACAGAGGTCCATTCTTCGAAAGATGCCATTCCAATACCAAGTCTGGATGTAAATCTGCCAGAGATTCCCCAACCCTAGGTATAGAGTGTGCTTTGATAGTTGCCTCTCTACCACAGCGAGGACAACCACGACCGTTTATGCGGTGATGGGGATCTGCCGCCCATTCATTACCACACTTAGAACATAACCACCAAACTTTAAGAGTGGAGCCGCAGCCAATATCCTTAAAGGTCAAACCCTCGTTCTTGGTAGGGTGCCATTCCATATACAAATCGGAATTGTTTTCTATGCACCACTCGTAAAGACTCTGTTTAACCATGTTTTAGTCCCTGTGAATACAAGGTAACCAGTAACACAAAATAAACAAATTGCGATACAAATGGAACTATGTATGTGGCCCCCAATGAATATGATTTAGCTCTGGTAACCCCTTCCTTCTCTTCCGCGTTATCTCTGCTAAGGGTGTCACTGAGAGGCCCATTTATGCAATGTTAAAAACAAACCGATGCTAAAAATCGTCGAAAAACGACCATAGGCCTTTTATTTTATGAGCAGATACGAAGGCCATCGCCCGGGTTCTTAACCATTCGTACCGGGTGCTAGGCCGCTCCAGACGTTCTCAAGTCGTCTGTATGTCGGAGCGGCCGAACAATTTTCGGGATGATTTTCCGTCAAAATGTGCGTAGTCAGCGTCGGTTCTGCAATTTGTCTACGCATCCGCTTTATAGTAAATCCCCGTGGAGAAAATAACAGGGAGAACCGCGTAACATGTGCCCTCAGATACAAGAACTCACCATGGTGTCCTCAGTAGGAAAGAACTTCGCCAACGTCTACGTCTCCGAGAGCTTCGAGGAAGTGGACCGCACCGTGGTCACCGTCTATCTCGAGGCGGACGGCGTCGAGTACAAGCATTTCACCTTCGTGCTCGGCAAAGGGAAGACCCGCGTCACCCTCACCGAGCTCGGTGCGGGGAAGTACAACTGTTACGCCATCCAGTTCGCCGGCGACGAGAAGGCGGAGGCGAAGATCTCCTTCGAGATCAGCGACTCCGACAGCGCGGTCGGAATCCTGGGCGAAATCAGGGACCGCCTCGACAGGCTCTGAAAACCGCAATCTTCTATATGTCTCCGCCAATCTCCCCTGCGATGAACGGTTCCAGAGACATGGACGACGAGGACTACATCCGCATGATGGTCTACATGCCGGACAAGATCGGCAAGTGCGTGGACGCCCTCGCCGCCGCGCATTTCTCGGATCCCGACATGAAGTCATATTTCTTCGCCTACATCCTGAGGCTGCATGCCATCGACGGGGCCACCCAGAAGGACCTCGCCGAGGTCATCCCCTTCGACAAGTCCCGCATCTCCGTGGTCGTCAACCAGCTTATCAAGCTCGGCTACGTCTACGACAGCGGCAAGGGCAGGAACAGCTCCCTCCACCTTACCGAGAAGGGAAAGAAAGCCTACCCCGAATGCCGCAGCTTCCTCGACCTCCTCGCCGAGGAGATCTTCGGCCTCGATGAGGACGGCATCGAGATCAGGCGCATCAACATCGAGTTCAACGACCGTCTCGACAGACTCCTCGAGAAATGCCGGCAGTAATTATCACATCGCGAGCGACGGGACCGCCACCATGGCGGCGAGGTATGCCGCGTATATGCCCAACAGAATGAACGCGGTGGGGCGGCTGATGCGGTGCTTCCAGCGGACGGCCGCGTACATAGCGAGGGCGAGCAGGATCATCACGGGCAGGTGGAAGTAGAGCACGGTGTCCGAGACGGGGATCTTCGCCACGATGCATCCGACGCCGAGGACGGCGCAGGCGTTGAAAATGTTGCTTCCTACGATGTTCGCCACGGCGAGATCGTTCTCCCCGCGGGAGGCGGCGATGAGGCAGATGCAGATCTCCGGGAGAGAGGTGCCGATGGCCACCACGATGAGTCCCACGAGCAGGTCGGAGATGCCGATCATGTGGGCGAGCTCCACCGCTCCGTCGATGAAGAAGTTGGCCCCGTAATAGAGGAGGATGAGTCCTATGGCGATGAGCGCGATGAGGATCGGATATCCCTGCTGCGTCTCCTCGCCGACCTCGTCGAGGTAGGCCTCCTGACCCACTCCGCTGTCGCCCTTGGCGCGGTACACGACGTAGAGGAACACCACCAGTATGATCAGCAGGATGATGCCGAACCACAGGGAGAGCAGTCCGAAGACCGCAAGTGCCAGCACGACAAAAGAGATGACGACCATCATGTTGATCTCGAGCTTCATGTCGTGGTATTTGGCGACCAACGGACAGACAACGGCGGCCAATGCGATGGCCAATCCTATGTTCGCCACGTTGCTCCCGATGACGTTGCCCAGAATGATGGCGGGAGTGTTGGCGCTGACGACGGAGGTCACCATCTCGGGCGCGGAGGAACCGAAGGCCACAACGGTGAGTCCGACGACGAAGGGTGCGACGCCCAGGCGCAGAGCGAGGTTCTTGGCGCCCCTGACGAGCCATTCGGAACCGAAGTAGAGCATGACGATCCCGAGAGGTATACCGAGCAACACCCAATCCATACAGGGACATGGGGGGACTGCTTAAACTCTTTTGCCCGTGCGAACAATCAAAAACGATGAACCGATGGTGTGGCAGATACGATGCTCATCAAAGCCCAGTCCGTCTCCAAGTCCTTCGGCCCCATAAAAGTCCTCACCGACGTTAGTCTGCAGATCAACGAGGGCGACCGCATAGGGCTGGTGGGAGCGAACGGGGCGGGCAAGTCCACCTTCCTGAAGATCCTCCTGGGGGAGGAGAAGGAGGACACCGGCGAGATCGTCCGCAGGACCGAGAAGATCGGATACATGCAGCAGTTCACCGACCTCCCCGGGGACAAGACGGTCAGGGAGGTCCTGGAGGAATCGTTCTCCTACGCCGAGAACCTGAAGAGGAGGATGCAGGAGATCGACGACCTCATGACCGCCGGAGGGGACATCGACTGGAACGCCCTGGCGGAGGAGAGCGCCGAGCTCCAGAGCAGGATGGACCAGTTCAACGGCCAGATCGGCGACCGCCTCCTCGAGGTGCTCAGGGAGGTTAACTTCCCCGAGGACGGGCTGGACCGGACGATAGGCACCCTCTCCGGAGGGGAGAAGTCCAAGGTCGTCATGGCCAGGACCGCCGTGGAGGTGGGGGACTGCGACGTCATCTTCATGGACGAGCCCACCTCCCACCTGGACATCGGCACCATCGAGTGGATGGAGCGCTCCATCCTCGCCTCCAAGTGCGCCGTGGTCATCGTGAGCCACGACCGTTACTTCCTCGACAGGATAGCCCTGAAGGTGCTGGAGATCGAGAACGGCAAGTCCACCGAGTACAGGGGGAACTACTCCCAGTACGTGGAGAAGAAGAACATAGCCGTCGAACGCCAGATGAAGGAGTACGAGAGGTACGCCAGCGCCAAGAAGAAACAAGACGACCTCATCGAAGCGATGTTCCACGACTCCCGCAGGTACATGTCCGCCTACAAGACCCGCAAGATGATGGCCTCCAAGATCGAGGAGAAGGAGCGCCCGGAGGAGCAGAAGGAGATCAGCATGAAGCTGACCGCCGCCCAGAAGTCCGGCAAGAACGTCATCATCGCCAACGACGTCTCCGTCGAAAGGGGTGGGAAGACCATCCTCTCCGGGATCAATCTCGACATCCAGAAGGGGGACAAGATCGGTATCTTCGGCGTGAACGGGGCCGGCAAATCCACCCTCGTCAAAGCGCTGCTCGGGGAGCTCCCCGTGAAAGGGGACCTGTGGGTCGCCCCCGGCGCCAAGATAGGATACTACTCCCAGGAGCACGAGGGCCTGGACCTGGGACTCACCGCCGAGGAGCAGATGCTGATCACCATCGGACCCGACAAGAAAGCGGAAGCACGCAACCGTCTGGCACAGTTCCTTATCACCGGCGAGAACGCCACCAACAAGATGTCCTCCCTCTCCGGAGGACAGAGGGCGAGAGTTGCGTTATGCGTCATGATGTGCGGCGACACCAACCTCCTCATCCTTGACGAGCCCACCAACTATGTGGACATCCCCTCCAAGCACATGATGGAGCAGGCCCTTTCGGAATACGATGGAGTGGTCATCACCGTCACCCACGACAGATTCTTCCTAGACAACGTCTGCAATAAGGTCATCGAGGTTGCCAATGGAAAAGCAATATGCCACAACGGCAACTACTCCGACGTCAAAGGGGCACCGGAACCCGTCAAGATGGCCGAGAAGGGTCAGATGTACAGAGTGGTGGAACCGTTCACCAACTGGACCACCCGCAAGAAATACGCCAAGGGAGACAGGATCTCCATCACACCTTCCGAGATGCCCGGTTTCCAGGACGCTCTCGACAAGGGCAAGATAAGGAAGAGCTGACCCATCCCCTTTATAGAAGACATAACATTACGAGACTATCCCTGTGATATTATGTGGTACGTGGTGGACGGTATGGACGGCAGCGGCAAATCGAGTGCCGCCTCATGCATCACCGCCCAGCTGGAATCCGAGGGCCGCAGGGTCCTGGAGCTCACCCACCCCAACCGCGACACCGACATCGGAAGGAAGGAGGCCGAGTATCTCCTCCAGGACGGCAAGTACGCCAAGATCATGGCCACCGTCATGTACATCTTCGACGTGATGCACTCAATCCGCGTGATGAAGAAGGCCAGGAAGAACAATGAGTACGACGACTTCGTCTTCGTCAGGTACATCATGGCCGTCTCCTATCTACCGAAACCCCTGGCGAAGCTCGCCTACAAGTTCTTCGAGATAATCTTCCCCACGCCCGACGTGAAGATCTTCGTGGACGTCACCGGGCCCAACGCCATGGCCCGCATCAACTCCCGCGGGGAGCAGCTGGAGACCTTCGAGACGGAGGAGCAGCTCACCGCCACCCGCGAGAAGATGCTCATGTTCATCCCCAAGGGATGGCACCTCGTGGACAACAACGGAAGCTTCGAGGAATCGAAGACCCAGATATACGGAATCCTGAAAGAGGTGAACGATGGCGATTCATGATCCCACCCATCTCTTCGACGGTCACATCTCCGATAGGACCAGGGACAGGGCCAAGATCATCTCCGCCCTCACCCAGCCCCAGTTCGCATCCATCATCCTGTTCGCGATCGTGTGCCTGGTGTGCACGTCGGTGACGGAATACGTCGTGAACTATGCCATCTGCGTGTTCTTCGGCTGCATCTTCCCCATCATCGAGGTCCTGTACTACTCCAAGAAGTTCCACAACGACGACGGTGACGTGGTCAGGCGCGAGGACCGCTTCATGCCCCTCCTTCTCGGCACTTTCTCCTACATCCTTGGAGTGCTGGCACTATGGCTCGTCCATGCACCGAGGATCATCTTCGTGCTGATGGTCTGCTATGCCGTGGTGACCTTCGCCATCACCATCATCACCAACTGGTGGAAGATCAGCATCCACGCCTGCGGCATGATCGGCCCCGGCATGGCGATCACCTACGCCTTCTTCCCCTGGGGGCTCCTCGTCTACATAACGGTGCCCTTCATCTGCTGGTCCCGCTACGTCCTGAGGAAGCACACCCCCGCCCAGATGGCCGGCGGCATCATCGTGGGATTCGCCATCACGCTCGCCATCTTCCTGCTCATGCTCTGAGCTGGGACCGATAAGCAATTATTAACGCGCGTAATTGGGGGGGCATGGCATCAGGAACATCCCGCCCCGTCGTGCAGCTTGATTCCTCCGACCTTGGTATCGAGCTCGTCGGAGGCAAAGGAGTCAACATCGCAAAGATGATCTCCAACGGATTCAACGTCCCCCCGGCATTCGCCGCCACCGTGGACGCGTACGAGATGTTCCTTGACCGCAACGACCTGAGGAGCCGCATCGCCGAGATCCTCGAACAGACGGATTTCGACGACGATGCCTCCCTGAACGCATCCTCCGAGAAGATCCGCGGCATGTTCCTGCATGCGGACATCGGGGACGACGAACTCGTAGATCTGAAGAAGGCGCGCGGAGAACTCGTCGGGGAGTACTTCGCCGTCCGTTCCTCCGCCGTGGCCGAGGACCTCGCGGATGCCAGCTTCGCGGGTCAGCAGGACACCTATCTCAACGTTCAAAGGCACGAGGTCGTGCAGATGATCCTCACCTGCTGGGCATCCTACTGGAACGCCCGCGCCATGAAGTACCGCCACGACGCCTCCAAGGGACATCTCTCCTCCGGCATGGCCGTGGTCGTGCAGAAGATGGTCAAATCCGAGATCAGCGGAGTCATGTTCACCGCCGACCCGGTCACCGGCGCCGACAGCGTCGTCATAGAGGCCTCGTGGGGACTGGGGGAGTCCATCGTCTCCGGACTCGTCACTCCCGACAGCTACATCCTCGACAAGAACACCCTCTCCGTCAAAGAGGCCAACATAAACGTCAAGGAGCAGGGCTACTACCTCGTGGACGGCAAAGACCAGCTCATAAAACTCCCCGAAGAGAAAGCTAAAGCACGCTGCGCCGACGATTCCATACTCAGGGCCATAGCGGAGCAGGGTCTCGCCTTGGAGAAGCACTTCGGCTGCCCGCAGGACGTCGAATGGGGCGTGGAGGACGGGAAGGTCTACATCCTCCAGTCCAGGAACATCACCACCCTGCCCGACAAGTCCGAGAAGGACGACATCCTGTGGTCCAGGGGCTATGGGGACGAGTACTGGGCCGACGCCACCACCCCCATGTTCTACACCGTCATGGGAAGGATGCTCACCGACTACGTCAACCACGAAGGGGCGCACATGATGGGCTACAAGGACCTGGAGTCCGGCCCCCTCACCAAACTTCACAAGTCGAGGGTGTACTTCTCCGCCACCGTCCTGGAGAGGATCTTCGCCCACTACCCCAAGTTCATCCGCTCGAGGGAGCTCCTCGAGTACTTCCCCGCCAAGGAGCAGGAGAGGATCGCCGCCTACGGCAACGACTACTACGGCACCATAAAGTCCCAGATATGCCTCCTGTTCAGGGACAGGGACGGTATGATCTGGAAGACCGACAAGGTCTACAGGAAGTGGGCCGAGGGCTTCCTGGAGCTCTGCAAAGAGTTTGACGAGACAGATCTTTCCAGCATCTCCGACGGAGAGCTCGCCGACTGGTACTTCCGCATACAGAAGGGCTCGACCAAGCACTACCAGCTCATCCGCTACGGAATGGTCTCCCATTCCATCATGACCAACCTCCTGGTCAAGAACTGGTGCGCCAAATGGCTGAAGGACGACGGCACCATCTATGCGGGACTGATGTCCGCCCCGGAGGACAACAAGACCGTGGAGACCAACAAGGGATTCTCCGACATGGGCAAGGCACTCAGGAACGACCCCGCCACGCTGGAGAAGGCGGAGAGCATGCCCGCGAAGGAGTTCGTGGAATGGCTGCAGACCTCCGACTCGCCCTTCAAAGAGGCATACAATTCATTCATCAGGGAGTTCGGCCACAGGTCGGGCACCAGGGAGCTCAACGCCCTCAGGTGGGCGGAGGATCCCGAGTACATCATGGGCGTGGCCGTGCAGATGGCAAAGGGAGACTCCGACCTCAGGGAGGAGTTCGACCGCAGCGTCGAGCGCAGGAAAGCTACGGAAGAAGAGGTCCGCTCCAGGCTCGGGGTGTTCAAGAGGTTCCTGCTGTTCAAGGTCCTCGGCTACGCGCGCACCTACCTCACGTTCAGGGAGAACCAGAGGTTCTACCTCGACCACATGATGTACAGGAACAGGCTCATCTTCCTCGAGGAGGGCAGGAGGCTCTGTGAGAAGGGCCTCATCGACGAGCCCGACGACATCTTCTTCCTGGAGGACACCGAGGCCATCGGCATCCTCCGCGGAGAACCGATTTCAGATATCAAAGCGGTCATCGCACCCCGCAAGGCGGAGTTCATGAAGTACCGCGACAGGCTCCCGCCGAAGTTCCTGCTCAACGGCGTGGACTTCGACGACGAACCTATCTCCCACGGAGCCACCCTCATGGGTGCGGCATCCAGTCCCGGCAACTACACCGGGAGGATCAGGGTCATCATGGACGTCAGGGACCTCGGGCAGGTGGAGAAAGGAGAGATCCTGGTCACCAGCAACACCGACCCCGGATGGACCGTGGTGTTCTCCAAGCTCGGAGGACTCATCACCGAGACCGGCGGCATCCTCTGCCACGGCGCGGTCATCTCCCGCGAGTACCGTATCCCTGCGGTCACCGCCGTGAAATCCGCCACGACCATCCTCAAGACCGGGGACATGGTATCCGTCAACGGAAGCAAAGGAGAGGTAACAATCCTGGAGGAAAAAGAATGAACGACAATCCCGAATGGAACGAGAGCTACTACTTCAACCTGCACGACCACTCCAACGGAGTGACCGTCTTCATGAGGATCGGCAACAAGCCCAACAAGGACGAGAAGTCGATCTTCCTGTTCGTCATCGAGAAGAACAGGGTCTGCGGAATGAGGAACGCCGTCCCCTGCGACGGGGACAAGACCTCCTGCTGCGGACTCACCTTCGAAAAGAAAGAGGATGTCTGGCACATCGTGTACAACGGTCCCCTCTTCAACATCGCCGCGGAGAAGCCCGTGCCCCTGGTGTCCTGCATGGACATCGAGTGGAGACCGGTGAACCCCGAGATGGACTACCGCGACTGCGTGGACGCCCACGGCACAGCGCTGTCGGCGAGCACCGCCTCGGAGCACTACGAGCAGTTCGGCATCGTCAGGGGAAAGCTCTGCATCAACGACCTGTCCTACGACATCTCCGCTACCGGCGAGCGCGACAAGAGCGTCGGCGTGCGCGACTGGGGAGCATCCAAGATGTGGATGTGGCTCAACTCCGTGTACGGCGACGACGTCGGATTCAACGCCACCAAGCTCTGCACTGCCTACGGCGACGTGGATGCCGGATTCTACGGCACCGCGCAGTCCAACGACCCCGTCGTGAAGATCGATATCGATGTAAGCTACGACGGCAACATGCCCGCCGGCTACGACATGACCATGCACGGCAAGAGCGGGAAGACCTATGCCGTGAAGGCCAAGATCCTCGGCAAGGCGGTCCTGCCCATGCAGGGCAGCAAGGACATGCTCCTTGTCGAGACCGTCTCCGAGACGGTCATGGACGGCCGCACCGGTTACGGAATCGCGGAGTTCCTGATCCCTGCCCAGAGGCAGTGAAACATTACAAAACGCCGGGGTCCTCCCCGGCCCTTCCTTTTTACTAATAACTCAAAGACCCAGCAGCACCAGGACGACGGCGATGCAGAGGGGGATGGCGATGTTGTCGAGGTCACCGGGCACGACCGCTTCGGCCACCGATGCGATGACTCCCGCAAGGGCCGCATAACCGATGGCTGCGACCGCGCTGACATAAGGCACGCGGGACACGGGGATCATTCCCTGAGAGACCAGCCATCCGTAGTAGGCGATGATGACAAGGGATACGAGGAACGTGGCGAGGAACACCGCGAAGCTTCCCTCGGCGGACTTGCCGTTGATGATCTTGTGCTTCCCGTACTTCTTCCCGATGACGCTTCCGAATCCGTCACCGCGGGTCATAGCCACGATGGCGATGGTGGCCGCGAGCCAGTGGTCGAAGAAGAATGCCACCATGATGATGATCGTCATCACGTAGAGGAACAGACCGTAGCGGTGTCCCATATCGCTGGTGATGGCACCGAGCTTGGAATCCGAGACGGGATTTCCGGGGAACATGGCGAAGAACAGGATGACCTCGAAGGGTATCGCGAAGAACACCAGCATGATCCAGTTGGCGGTGAAGGCCCACCAGACGTAGATGAACGCACCGACACCGATATGGACGATCTTGCGGACGTCCCAGTTCCAGCCCTTCTTCTGGACGAACTGGCTGAGGCCGAGCGCCGCCCCGATGATGAGGTAGACGAGAATCAATGCGATGATGTCCTGGGTTTCCATCCGTACACGTCCTTAACGGTATTAATCAGATATGGGGGATGTTGCCCGCGTTCATATAACCTACGCTTGCTGGGACATGGTGAAAACAAAGAAAAGCCCCGGATTGCTCCGGGGAAGTGGTTTGGGTGACTTTCACTTCTTCTCCATCTCGCGGTCGACCTCGGTGACGTCGTCGAGGGTCATACTGCTGTACTCATGGGCCTTGTCCTTCTTGGTGAGGAAGAAGAACGTTCCCGAAATCAGGAATATGATAGCTGCCGCGAAGAAGATGATGAGAATCACGATGACCGCTGCCGCCAGGAGGGCCTCTAGGATTCCCGTATACCATGCGTATATCAGGGATGCCACGAGTACGATGAGCAGCAACAGCGCTCCGATTGCGTATCCGTCTTCTTTGGTCATGTTCATCAGTTCTGTTTCTCAGGCAAGAAAGGGACGAGCGCCATGGCAAGGTCTGCCAGGGTCATGGATTGGATAACTACCTTTCCGGGGCCGGTCAGGGTGGTCACGAAGAGTCCCTCTCCGCTGAAGATTGCGTTCTTGATTCCGGTCGATGCGATGTCGTACTGCACGCCCTCCTGCCATGCGACGGCGTTGGAAGTGGAGACCTTGAGCACCTGTCCAGGGCCGAGGTCGACGACGTTGAAGTCTCCGCAGGCGTGGATGAATGCCATTCCGCTTCCGGACAGCTTCTGAAGGATGAATCCCTCGCCTCCGAAGAAGATGGATCCGAGCTTCTTCTGGAAGGCCATGTCGAGGTTGACGGACTTCTCGCTGCAGAGGTAGGCGGTCTTCTGGCAGAGCCATGCTCCCTTGCCCACATCGATGTCGAGGATCTTTCCGGGTGCGTTGCCGGCGAGGCTGACGGTTCCGGGACCGTTGGCCGCGGTGTAGTTCACGAGCATGAAGGAGGATCCTGAGAGGGACCTCTTCAGACCGGAAAGGAAACCGCCCTCCATCTTGGAGGCCATGGTCACATTGCCGGACATGGTAACCATTGCACCTGCCTGGGACTGGAGAGTCTCCCCGGGCTCGATCTCGGCGTTCACGAACTGAAGGTTGCTACCGGTAATAGTGTATTTCATGCGCTCTAAATCGGGATATTGCTTTAAAAAGCTTGATGCGAAAAAGTCAGTTAAGAAGAGCTCCCCCGAAGGGGAGTAAGAGGTTTCAGTGACTGTCCTTAGGGATTCACATTCCGAACTTGGCCTTGACATCGCTGTCAAGGAGGCCCATGAACATGAAGACTCCGATGATCATCATGCAGATTCCGATGGGGATGGTGATGATACCGAAGAGGGCGATGACACCACCGATGATGGTGAGGAGGAACAGGATGAGGAGGATGATCCAAACGATCTTGTCCACGACAGAGTCCTTTCCGTCGGTGATCTTCTTGTAGAGGAAGAGTGCGATAACACCGATGATGATGTCTATTACTCCGTTTGCGAGGAGAGCGTTGTTGAAGAAGCCGCCGATGATCTCGAAGACTCCGCCAACGATGCGCACCATTGCGAAGACCTTGACGAACTCGCAGATGATGTCGAATTTGTCGTTGAGTGCTCCGCCGCTTACGCCGAGTTTGTCACTGATTACGTTAGATCCGGTCTGACCCCTGACCCTCTGTGCGAAGGCAAGGTAGAGGAATCCTCCGATGAGGGTTCCCACTGCTACGATGATGTTGGCGACCTGAATGTCGCTTCCATCGACGACCTCCCAAATCATGGTGACGATGGCCATCACGATGGAGACAATGGCAAGGATGAGCAGTGCGAGACCGGCATGGTCCTGATTATCGAAGAATGCCATGCCCACATCATGTAAAAATCTGCTATTAATACATTTTTAAGGATTTGTCAAAAAATCCAATATGCGTTGATACACAGAAGGTGTCCAACGAAAAATGCGAGAAAGAAAAGTGATTCTCCCCCGAAGGGGAGAAAGGAAGTTTTAGCTCAGATTCCGAACTGGTCGCGGACGTTGATGACGTAGACCAGGAGGACGAGGTAGAGGATACCCTCAACCAGGGATGCGATGGCGGTGATAATGTTGACGCCGAAGACGCCGAGGATTCCACCGACGAATCCGAGGAGGAAGATGACCACGAGGACGATCCAGATGATCTTGTCGCCAAGGGTGTCCTTGCCGTCGTTGATCTTCTTGTTAGCCCAGGTAAGGATGACCCAGATGATGACACCGACAACGATGCTGATTGCTCCCTCTGCCCACATCTCTGCGATGAAGTAACCGATACCTCCGATGATTCCAGAGATAAGGCTGGCGTATGCGACAGCTGCGATGAAGGCGCTGATTACCTGGAACTTGGAATAGGATCCATCTTTGATGTCCTTTCCGAGCTTGAAGTAAACAATAGCGGCGACAAGGGAACCGACTCCGATGACCGCGAATCCGACTTGCTTGAGCGTTTTCCAATCTTTGCACTCATCGAGGATGAAAGGCGCAATGATTGCGAGGATTCCGGCGATAATCATGAGGATTCCGCCGATCCAGAGCAGGAGACCTGCGTTTTTAGTATCGTCAAAGAACGACATGAGTAGTTATCTTCTAAACAGTATATATAGGATTCGCTAAAACCACCGATGGGAGTTTATAAAGTTACCGTGCTTTGGACGAATCACGTGTGCATTAACCCAGCAAAGGTTTTTTCAAGCACGGTGTGAAGAGTTGGATAAGATGTTTTTGGAGAGAGGAGAAATCACTTTTTCTTCTTCATCTTCTTCTCGAGTTTCTCGAGTTTCCTCTTGGCTTCGGAATCGCCTGCGTCAGCTTTCTTCTGAAGCTCCGCGGCTTCCGCCTTGTCCTGCTGAGCCTTCTTGGTCAGCTGCTTCTTGCTCATAGGCATGTTAATTTCCTCGAAGGTGACTGTTGATTTCCGTATATACGCATTTTCAAAATTGTGCCTGCTTTTTCTTTCACCGAAGAAGATGATATAACTCAGTACTCCGTTCCCGCAATGTTCGGAGGGGACATATTGGCGAAAAAACACACGGCGAGACTCGATTCTGGATTCATTCCGTCCGTGAATTTCCCCGAACAGTCCCTGAGGGTTTCCGCAGGCAGACATCCTGTGGTCCCCTACGTCCCCTCCCGCTACAGGAATCCCGATTATACCGTACTGAACGAGGAACAGATCTGGTCGTACCTTACCTGGAAGGAAGACCTGGACGAGGGCATGCACGTGAAGGCAGACCTGGGGTACGTCAACCTCCTGATCTCGGAGACACTGTGCTCCGACATGCCCCCAATCCGCAGGAAACAGAGACTGCTGGCACTGTACGGTTACTTCGATGACGACCCTGCGCTCCGCGGAGATATCGCCTCGGCCGTATTCGACCTCTGCGTGTCGGAGGGGATGACCCTCCCGATCATCGATTACGGCAGCCCGGTACTGAACGACATAGCCTCCGCCGAGGCGTTCTCCTCCCCGCCATCCTTCGTCTCCGCCCTATTCATAAGGCTGTTCCGCCCGGGATTCAGCGAGAAGCTCACCGGAGCATTCAATGCCACGATGCGCGAGCTCGACCGCCTGCTGAGGACCGAGGACGGCAAAGGAGTGGTGGAGACCTACGGGAACGGCACCCGCTCCTTCGAGCACCGCCTGTTCCCCGGAAGACCGTTCATGAACGGCGGGAACACGGTAATGAGTGCTCCCGACACCCGCATCGAGGGCCGCTTCGGAGATGCGGTACGTGCGGTGTGCGACCTCGTTTCCGGGAAGAAGCCCAAGGCCGGCATCCTTCCCGACTACCTGACGCCTGCGGCTTCGGTGGACGACCCCGAGTTCCGCAGCTCCCCCGTTTACCGGGTAGAGAAGGGTCCGTACGGCAGGATGCACATGCTCTTCGGCTACCAGCCCCTGCCCTCCGATTTCACTAAACAGATGAGGGCCCGCTGGGAGGAATACAGCAACAAGGCCTGTGCTTACGTGCCTTCCGGCACCTCCCGCGCACATTACTCCGAGATGGACAGGGCCCAGACAGCCTACTTCCGCTACTGGAAGAACGAGATCCGCGAGGACAGGTACCCCGAGACGGATACGGGATACGTTTGGCTGTTCGCCAACGAGCAGATCTCCTGCTTCCGCAACCGCGCGGAGGTCTACCGCCGGCTCTGCGGCATGTGCAAAGCGTACGATTTCACCGAGCACGGCCTGCTCCACCGCCTCTGCTTCGAATATGCGGTCCTCTTCGGGCTACCCCCGAGATTCGCCACCTCCGCCCACCCCGCGAGCATGTCGGCGGTCATGATCGAGTTCATAAAAGGTCACGACGCCGAGGTACTTCCCTCCTGTTTCGCTGCGGCGGCGGATGTCCCCGCCCCGTGGAAGAGGGCCTTCGACGATGCCTGCTGCAAGGTGGCCTGCGATGCCCTGAGGCAGATATCCCAGATGCTCTCTGAAGCGGGCACTCCCCTGGAGACCCTCGGAGGCGTAAAGACCGCTCCCTTCAAGTTCGCAGTGTTCTCTGCCACGGGACTCGGACACGCTCTCAGGACCACTGCATGGGCCGATCTCCCGAAGGTGGAGAGCGGCGGTCGCCTGGAGGAGCTCCTGAGGTTCCTGCTCTGCGAGTCCGTGGAATGGATGCGCACGACGAAGGGCAGGAAGGAGGAGAACAGGACGTTCCTGTTCGAGGGCATCGACTGCGGAAGGATCCTGGAATCCTGCGTCTCCCGCAGGATGTCCTCGGGTACGGTGAGATCCTACGAGAAGCTCGACCTGGAGGCGATCGCCAGGGCCGAACGCGATCTCGACGAGGTGACCCGCATCATGGCTACCGAGGAGGAGCCCGAGGAGGGGGCCCCAGCCGAAGAAACCTCCGAAGAGCCCGGCGGATGGGGTTCGTTCGCCGAATCGCTCACCGAGGCAGAAGCGGAGTATCTGCGCTCCGCACTCGGAAACAGACTGAAGAAGAAGGACGGATCGATCGAGGACTCCGTCAACGGCAAGGCTCTCGATACGATAGGGGACACCGTCCTGGAAGGAGGGAGCATCGTGGAGGACTACCGCGAAGACCTGGAGGGGATACTGTGAGCGACCGGTTCTCCGAGCAGAGGTCGAAACTGGCCACCGAGATTCCCGGGTATGCGGATAAGACCGCTCCCGAGTGCAAGGCGGTAGGCATCACCCTCAGATATCCGGTCTACACCGACCTCACCGCCGACCAGCTGGAATACTATCTCTATTGGAGGGGTACCCTGGGCACCCCCGCATTCAGACGGGCGGCCGAGGGATACACATGGCTGCTGGTCAGCGAGCTCCTCAACACCTCCCCCGAAAGGATCGCCGCGATGTGCTCGCATACGGGCAGGGACGGCTCCCCCGTCTATCCCTCTCTACTCGGCACCGCCACGGAATGCGCCATGGTGTTCGGCACCCCTCTCCCGGAGTTCGCCCCGTGGATGGCTTCCGTAAAGGAATGCGACTTCCTCTCGAGGGCCTTCTGCCAGCCCGTCTCCGACATCCCTCCCGAGGCGCTCCCCGAATATGTGCCAGATGTCATGCTCAGGATCAAGGACAAGACGGCGTTCTCACGCTTCTCGGGCACCGTCCTGAGGGAGTACGACGCCCTGCTCAGGAAGAAGACCGGCAGGAGTCTGAGGCAGACCTTCCTGAGACCCGCGAAACAATCACTGCTCCCCTTCGCGCAGTACGCCCACCTGGGGAGGAAGACCCCCGTCGAGAAGATAGTGTGGGCCCCCTTTGACGATTCCGTGAAGGACCTCTTCAACATCCTCTGCGACGTCTACTCGGGCAGGCCCGTGCCCAAATCGACGGAACTGCCGCTCAAGGGCGATCTCGTCTCGGCTGCCGACCGTGTGCTCGCATCCAAAGAATACACCAAGGGCCCCTCGCCCTTCTCCAAACCCGAGGGGATCAGATTCAGGATGTTCGGCAGCGTCTGCACATCCCTCGGACCTTCCTGTCTCCGCGACCCCTCCGCCGGGTCGTCCAGGAATCGCTGCACCATGGGCGACATACTCACCTTCTCCGCCATGCCCCACAGGGGACCCGCGGAGTTCGTCACCTCCGACATGGAGCATCCCTCTTACAGCGACCTCTCCCGGGACCAGTTCGCCTACTACCTCTACTGGAGGGACATGTTCAGGGAGGGCAGGCGCCTGGACACCGACTGCGGATATGTGAACCTCTATCTGACGGAGCTCATAAACACCGACCGCGGGGAGGCCACCGCCGGGATCGTCAGCAGATTATTGGAAGCGTACGGGGACTGCGAGGGCAGCCTGATAGGCACCACGCTGATGGACCATGCCCTCTGCAACGGTCAGCCCTTCACCGACTACCGCGTGTGCATGGACAGGTATGTCGTGAACGCCTGGGTGGAATCCTTCGCGGCGGGGAGGAACACCGTCCCGGTGGACGACACCCTCCTCGGCATGATGAGGTCGGGCTCCATCGGAGTCAGGTACATCGGGAGGTCCGTCCTGACCGAGCCCATCGGCCGTGCGATACAGAGGATCTTGATGGAGATATCATCGCGCAGGGACCCTGCCGAGCTGTTCGGTGCGGAGCGCATAACGGTCAAGAGGGGACTCTACTTCGGGTTCGACTACCTCCGCGGGAGCCCGGATTGCAAGGTGGCCTACAGCAACTTCATCGGCAACAGGAAGTTCACGCATTTCGCCGACAAGGTCTTCCAATACGCCGTGGCGCTGCAGGGCGCTCCCCCGGGAGGCAAGAGACCCCCGTTCACGTTCTCGGGCGTCAACTGCGCCCTGATAATCGCGGAGGAACTCTCCGCATGGGAGGAATCCCGCAGGAAGGAGATCGAGATCAGGCTCGACTCCGACGCCATCGACGACGCCGAGTCCGACCTGAGGGCGGTCACCGACATGATGAAGGTGTCCCTCGACGGCGACGAAACAGAGGAGACTGTTCAGACAGTGACCTCCTCCGCGGAGGATCCTTGGGAGGGATTCGCCGCCTCCCTCACGGAAGCCGAGATGGAATACCTCAGGAAGGTCCTGGACGGGGAGACATCCGCCCGTCCCGGGATAGAGGATGCGGTCAACGGCAAGGCCCTGACGCACGTCGGCGATACGGTTTTAGAGGATGGCAGACCTGTCGAGGATTATTTGGATGAGCTCAGAAGGATGATGTGATGGTTGCAAACGTACCCAAGAGGACACTGAACACGCTTATGAACGCGATCTCCTCCGGCGTGGTACCCCGCAGGGGGCTGGAGTATATCGCGGTCGGAAGGAAGAAGGAGACGCAGACCTTCGTCAACGATCTCGACGATACCGCCGACGGAGGGGGTGCCTTCCGCTTCATATCCGGACGCTTCGGGAACGGTAAGAGTTTCATGACCCAGATGGTCAGGAACTATGCCATGGACAAGGGCTTCGTCGTCATGGACGCCGACCTCGCCATCAACCGCAGGATCACCGGCTCCAAGGGAGAGGGGGTGAACACCTACCGCGAGCTCGTCAAGAACACCGCCTACCGCACCCGTCCCGAGGGCGGGGCCGTGGAGCCCATCCTGCAGGAGTGGGCAGAATCCCTCTGCGACGAGCTCGGCGGAAGGGATGCGGTCACCCTCGACGGGGTCAGGCACATCGTCAGGCAGAAGACCGCTGACATGGCGAGCATGCAGTACTACCGCGACTTCGCGACCGTCCTCTCGCAGTACGTGTACAGCTACCTCACCGACCAGGAGGACGACCCCGCCATCAGGTGGCTCAAGGGGGAGTACGACCTTAAATCCAACGTGAGGAAGGACCTCGGCGTGAGCACCCTGGTGGACGATTCCGACTGGTATGAGATCATCAAGCTGTGGACCAGGCTGTTCGTCACCCTCGGATACAAGGGCATGGTGGTCTTCCTCGACGAAGCGGTGGTCCTCTACAAACTGCAGAACAAGGTCTCCCGCTCCAACAACTACGAGCGTCTGCTGACCATGTTCAATGACATCATGCAGGGCAAGTCGTCCTACCTCTCGATGTACGTGTGCGGAACCCCCGAGTTCATACAGGACCCCAACAGGGGACTCTACAGCTACGAGGCCCTCAAGTCGCGCCTGGTCTCCGGACGCTACGAGACCGGATACGACAACTACCTGGGGCCGGTCATCAACCTGAGGCCTCTCTCCAATGAGGAGATCTTCGTCCTGCTCAGGACGGTCAAGGGACTTCACGAGCAGAGGTACGGCTACACCTCGGACATAGACGACAGGAAGCTGGAGATCTACCTCAAGACGGTGCTCAGCGGCAGCGTCTCATCCTCCATGCTCACCCCCAGGGAGATCACCAGGGACCTCATCAGCCTCCTGGACACCCTCCATCAGAACCCGCAGGCCACCTTCGAACAGCTTGTTCAGGGCAGGAAGGTCGCCAACGACCGCAACCCCGACGACGACATCATAGAGGACCTCGACGTATGAGCGACCTCTTCGCCGACCTGCCCTGGTTCCTCAAGGAGTACGTCCACAGCAACCGGTGGAGCTCATTCAGGAGCATACAGACGGAGACCTACGAGCTCATCAGGAACAGCGACTGCCATATCCTGATCGCCGCGGGGACCTCCTCGGGCAAGACGGAGGCCGCCCTGTTCCCCGTGATATCCTCCCTTTACAGGGACCCTCCCAAGGGCATCGGCGCATTGTACGTGGGTCCGCTCAAGGCCCTCATCGACGACCAGTTCGAGAGGGCCGACTACCTACTGCGCGACTCCGGGATCAAGGTCACCGGATGGCACGGGGATGTGGGGCAGAACGCCAAGAGGAAGCTCTTCGACAATCCCTCGGGCATACTGCAGATCACCCCCGAGTCCCTGCAGAACATCATCTCCAACCACCACGACCAACTGGTCTCCATGTTCGCCTCCCTGAGGTTCGTGATCATCGATGAGGTGCATGCCTTCATGAGCTCCGACAGGGGGCTTCAGCTGCTGTGCTGCCTCGAGCAGATCGAACGCATTACCGGATGCAGACCGAGACGTCTGGGTCTGTCGGCCACGGTGTCCGATACCAAACCCTTCCGCGATTGGCTTTCCGCATTCACCGGGGTGCCCACCGAGGTCGTCTCGGACGACAGCATCGGGAACCGGGAGCTGGAGATCAGATACAACATCTTCCCCACGCCTCAGGAGGAGCAGGGGGTCCCCCGCAAGAAGGCCGTCACCGCCTACTACAGGCGCCTCTACTCAGATATCGAGGGCAGGAACTGCATAGTGTTCACCAACAGCAGGGACTCCGCCGAGAAGACCTCCCATTCGCTGATGAAGATGGCCGAGCTCGACAACCGCCCCGGCACCGTGTTCATCCACCACGGGAGCGTCTCCCGCGAGCTCAGGAAGGAGGCCGAGGACGCGCTCAAATCGAACAGCGGGAAGAAGTCGGTCGTGGCGACCGTCACCCTCGAATTGGGGATCGATGTGGGGAACCTCGATCGCATCGTGCAGATCGGCGCTCCGTATACTTGCTCGAGCATGGTGCAGAGGATGGGCCGTTCCGGACGCAGGGGAGGTTCGCAGAACATGGTCATCTACTGCAACGACGACCTCTCCCGCTACTGGGCGGAGACCGACGGCATATCCATGGACACCGTGAGGTGCATCGCCATGGCCGAGCTCGTGCTCAAGGAGCATTGGGTGGAGACGCCTTCCGTTCCCAGCCTCCCGTTCGGTCTGCTCTTCCATCAGACCCTGCAGTACCTCAAACCCGGACTGGGGGCGAAGTTCGCGGAGCTGGCGGAGAACGTCCTCACCCTTTACCCCTTTAGGAGGATCGGCAGGGATGACTACAAAACCCTCATCAGGAGCATGACCTCGAACGGTTTCCTGGAGAGGATGGAGGACGGCACCTATCTGATAGGGAGCAGGGGGGAGCGGATGGCCTTCCACCGGGACTTCTGCTCGGTGTTCACCGTCGGCAAGGAGTTCGAGATCAGGTTCGAGGGGAAGTCCATCGGTTCCGTGCAGCAGATCCCCTCGCCCGGTGAGCTCATACAGCTCGCGGGAAGGGTGTGGGAGGTCACCGAGGTCGATATGAAGGACTACCACGCCGATGTCATAGAATCTGACGGAACGGTGAACACGCCGTGGACCTCGGGGATACCCGGTCTCGACACGCGTATACTGAAGAAGATGAAGGAGGTCCTCGTGACCAACGACGACTATCCGTACATCGACCAATCCGCCAAAGAGTGCCTGAGGCAGTGCCGTTCGGCGGGATACCTGCAGGATATCGGTTCCACCTTCGTCTACAAATCCAACGGATACCGCATCTATCCCTGGCTCGGGAGCAAACAGTTCGACACCCTCAGGAGGATACTGCAGCAGGTCGAGGGGATAAAGGGGATGCGCAGCAGGCAGCCTTACTACATCGATGTGGCCACAGACCTGTCCTCATCGGACATAAAGGCGGAGGTGAAGCGCATCATGAAGAGCCGCAACGGCATCTCTCTGGTGGTGGAATCCGACGACCTCCGCATCGGGAAGTACGACGAGCACGTGCCGGAGTCGCTGCTGATAAAGCAGTTCGTGGCCGACCAGATCGACACCGATTTCGAACTGTGATCAGGCTTCTTCCTGCTTCTCGGGCTCGACGGTGCCGACGAAGTCGTCGATGTAGGCCTTGAGCTCTGTGAGGACCATATTGACCCTCTTCTTCTGCTTGAGACGTCCGGAGGTTCCGGCGGACATGGTCATCTGCAGTGCGTTGCTGAGATGTTCCAGAAGGTCGGTCCTGTCGCTTGCCCTGCGCTCCCTGATGGCCTCGATCTGCTCCTTGGAGAGGGTGGACACCTTCCTCTCGAGGAGGATGGCGAGGTTGGTGAACAGGGTGTTGATGATGTAGCAGAAGGTGCCGCCCATCTTGGGCTTGACCTTGCCGGCGTAATCGTTGCCTTTGAACGCGTAGCACATCTGGGATGCCTGCTTGCCGAGCCTCTCCACCTCGCCGCACTTCTCGGCGGCCTCTTTGATATCGGATGCGAAACGCAGGTACCCAAGGATGGAGTATGCTCCCGCGATGTAGGTGTAGGTGACGGTCTCGGGTCCGGGCTGGACGTCGAGGGTCTCCTTCACATGGTAAAACAGTTCGGTGCAGATGAGGGGCCTCCACTTGTCACCGTGCTTGATGACGGCCTCAGCATCCACCTCGGCGACCATCTGGGAGGGGATCAGCTGTCCCTGGATCGCGCCCTCCTTCATCTTGAGGACGACTATATCGAGGATGTCCCTGCGGAGCTTGTCCAGGAGCTTGGTGGTCTCCTCGTCGTAGCGGTCGACGGCGCCCACCCAGTAGATCACGGCATGGGGGAGGTCGTTGTCCCTGGCACTCTCGAATCCCTTGTCCGCCCACAGATGCCAGTTGGCGTCGTCGGCGACGGCGGGCTTCCATGCCTCCGCGGGTTCTGCTACCTTCTTCTCCTTCTTTCCGAAAAGTCCCATCATGTCACCTCAGTATCTGCCGCGTCCGCGCTTGGGGGTGTCGCGGTTGGAAGGGTATCTCTTGGGCTTGGGCGAATCCCTGTTGGAGGGGTACCTCTTGGGGGTGTCGCGGTTCGACTCGTAGCGCTTGGGGCGGTCGGACTGCTCCCTGGGCCTGTCGCCGAAGTCCCTGCGGGGCCTGTCTCCGTCGTCGGACCTAGACCTCCTGTCGCCGTAGTCGCGGCGCGGACGGTCTCCGAAGTCGCGCCTCGGGCGGTCTCCGTAATCCCTGCGGGGACGGTCGCCGTAGTCGCGTCTGGGTCTGTCGCCATAGTCCCTGCGGGGACGGTCGCCGTAGTCGCGACGGGGGCGGTCGGAGTACTCTCCCCTGGGCCTCTCGCCGTCGTCATCGAACCTGGGCCTCCTGTCGCCGAAGTCCCTGCGGGGCCTGTCACCGAAATCGCGTCTCGGCCTGTCGCCGAAGTCGCGCCTCGGGCGGTCTCCGTAATCCCTCCTGGGCCTGTCTCCGTAATCCCTGCGGGGGCGGTAGCCGTCGCCGTGGGATGCGGAGGGCCTGTCGTGGAACTCCCTGCGGAGGTATCCGCGATCGCCGAAGTCCCTGCGGGGACGGTCCCCGTACTCCCTGCGGACCCTGTCGCGGTATCCGCCCTCGTGGCGTCCGTATCCGCGGGACTCCCTGGGCCTCCTGTCCTCCTCGCCGTCGTCGAACTCCTCGATCTCAGCGTCGTCCTCGGCGTCGGTGTCCTCCTCGGCCTCCTCTTCGCGGCGGGCCCTCTTCTCATAGTTCTTGTAGCGGTTCTCCCTGCGCCTGTCGAAGGTGTCCTCCTCTTCGTCGTGGTACCTCTTCTTCTCGGGGGCGGGGGCGATGGTCACGGCCTTGCCGTTGTACTCGCAGCCGGACATGTTCTCGAGAACGTAATCGGAATGGTCGAGAGACACCTCCACGAAGGAGACGTCGTCCTTGAGGCCGACCTTGCCGATGGCGTCCTCGGGAAGGTTGGCGCGCTGCCTTATGAAGTCGGCGATATCGCTGCGCTTGACCCCATCCGCCTTGCCGAGGCTGATTTCGAGGGTGGCGAATCCCTCCCGTTCCGTGCTTCCAGAATTGGCCCGGCTGTTGTTCCTGTGTTTCTCGACCTTCATCTTCCTTTCCTTCTTCGGACGTTCCCTGAATACCATCTCGTGGACGGCGTCGATGGGCTCGAGGCCGTCTGGTGTGATCTTCTCCATCTCGGTGTCGGCTTCCTCCTCGCACATGCGTACGAGTTTCCTGTCGCGGGGGTTTACCAGCGAAACCGAGATTCCTTCCTTCCCCGCCCTTCCGGTCCTGCCTATCCTGTGCAGATAGGTCTCCGGATCGATGGGCAGGTCATAATTAATGACGAGGTCCACGTCCCTGACGTCGAGACCCCTGGCGGCCACGTCGGTGGCCAGCAATGTGAGTATGTGGTTGTCCCTGAAATCGCCGATGACCCTCTCCCTCAGCTTCTGGGGCATGTCTCCGTGGAGGGTTCCCACCTTCACTCCCTCGGCCTTCAGTTCCTGGTAGATCTCGTCGACCATGGATTTGGTGGCGAAGAAGACGATGGTCTTGGGGGTTCCCTTCTCCAGGAGCTCGTAGAGCAATTCCTTCTTCTCGTTCTTCCTGCAGGGGATGATGTACTGCTTGGTGAGCCCGGTGGTGGGCGTGTCTCCGGAGATGTCGACCATGGCGGGGTCGGTGAGCATATCCTCGGCCAGTTCCTGGACGTCCCTGTCCACGGTGGCCGAGAACAGCAGGGTGTGCCTGGTCTCGGGGATGTGCTCCATGATGAAATCCAGGTCATCCTCGAATCCCATATCGAGCATACGGTCGGCCTCGTCGAGCACCACTTCGCTGACCTGAGAGAGGTCCAATGCCTCCCTCTCGATCATGTCCTTCAGCCTTCCGGGTGTTCCGACGATGATGTCCGCTCCTCTCCTGAGGGCGTTGATCTGCCTGTCGATGGGTGCTCCCCCGTAGACGGCGGTGCTGATGTGTCCCGATTTGCGGGAGATCTTCCTGAGCTCGGTGTCCACCTGCATGGCGAGCTCCCTGGTGGGGGTGATGACAATGGCAGAAGGTATCTGCCTCCCGTGGCCGATCCTGCTGAGCACGATCATGGCGTAAGCGCCGGTCTTGCCGGTCCCGGTCTGGGCCTTGGCGATCAGGTCGTTGCCTGCCATCCCTACGGGTACCGCTTCGCACTGGATGGGAGTGGGCTCCGACCACCCCATGTCCATCATGGAGTCGATGAGCGCACTGTTTATTCCGAGTTCTTCAAAAGAGGTCATTGGTTTTCAATCCTGCACGAACGGTACCGCGCGACAGGGGTACGTATATATGCCCCTATAAAAAGGGTTGGAGCGTGCCGGCAGCTGGATGGGCTGCCGGCGGCGCGTTCACGATGACTCGTGTTCCAGAAGATACAGGACGGCGTGGGCGCCGCGGGTGGCCACTTCCTTCTTGAACTCCTCATACTCCTCGGGCGACAGGCCGTCGTCGGACATCGCCCTGATGATGACGAACGGCACGCTGTTGAGATAGCATACCTGGGCTATGGCTCCGCCCTCCATCTCACAGCACATTCCCCCGAAGACGCTGGTGATGGCGTCCTTCTGCTCATCGGTAGAGATGAACTGGTCTCCAGTACAGATCCTTCCTTCGTAGACATTCACCTCGGGGCAGCTCTTGGTGATGGCTTCCACAGCCTTCTGCCTCAGGGCCTTGTCCGCTTCGAAGGCGTACTTCCCGGTGTAGGGGATCTCTCCCTTCTCGAAACCTATGGGGCTGACATCGAAGTCGTGCTGTACTACATCGACAGATACCACGAAGTCGCCGAGACCCAGAACAGGGTCCAGGGAACCTGCCACACCGGTGTTGATGACCGCTCTCGCATTGAACTGCGTTATGAGGATCAGGGCGCATGTGCCAGCATTGACCTTGCCCATGCCGCACTGGACCACCGCCACATTATGTCCGCCGAGCTTTCCGAGGTAGAACTCCATGCTCTCCACGGTCACCTTGCGGTCGACCTGCATGGATTCTTTCAGAGAGGAGACCTCCTCGTCCATGGCCCCGATGATGCCAATGCGCTCGGGTTCGCTGGTTTTTCCCATAGTGTCTGCCAGGTGGACGCATCCTGCGGTCGCCAAGATGGCGACAAGCACGACGGTCAGGACCTCGTAGGATTTCATGACATGGAGTAGGCGGGACGCCCTTAAAAATGTAATTTTGCGAGATTGTGCTTATCCGGGACCGTGATATCATTTCGGTCATTTTACAAAATCGAACAATTTTCGATTTTATTTCTTAACCTTAGATGAAATCAATTTTAGCACTAGGTTTCATCTGTTGTGCCTATACGCGCACGTCCCCTGGAAAGGGTCAGACCTCGTCGAAGTCGACGGAATTGTTGCCGCACCTCTTCGCCAGGCCCTTGGAAATCATGCCCTCCTCCAGCCAGCAGGCGTTGAACACGGCCGGCATGGCAAGGCATTCATAGCACACGTTGCCGCGGACCTCGGGGGTCATGATCTTCCCGTTGTAGATGTCGAGGATGTCGTCGGAGGACACGCCGTCCTTCAGGGCGTCGCCGAGCTGCTGGAGCTTGTCGCAGTTGGAGACGATGACGATGTCGTCCCCGCCCTCGCGGTGGGTAGCGGTGATCCTGCAGGTCTTGTCGCATACGCGCATGTTGACGTTGACAGTGGTGCTCATGCTGAGCATAACGCACCGCGTGCATATATACGGAGAGTTTCCAAAGGGAAACCTTAACAGCTGAAAAAAAGGGATCAGTTGTTGCCGACAGTCTCTTCCGCGGACTGGATGCACTTGGTCAGCACGGTGTACGCGTTGATCATGTCGGGCTCGTTGACGATGAAGATGGTGTCGGTGTGGCAGCTGACGGTCTCCTCGATGTTGATTCCGGCGTCCGAGAGGTTGGTGATCAGGTAGGCGATTACTCCCGCGGTGTCGACGATCTTCTCGGGGGACTTGACCACGATCTCCACCAGGTTCTCCCTGATCTTGATGAGGTTGAACCTTCCGACGGTGTCGATGATCCTGTCCTTGAGCATCCTGTCGGCGATGATGGTGACCGCCGAAGCGGACTGTACGCACTGCATGATGGAGTTCTCGTTCCACATGTCCTTGAACAGGTTATCCATCTTGTGGAGAACGGTCCAGTCGTTCTTGGCGGTGACGATGCAGGTCTTGGTCCTCATCTCGAGCCTGCTGTCCTTGAGGATGGAAAGGATGCTGAGCTCATGGTCGGTGGTGACGCTGAGCTTGGAGGCGTAACGCCTGCAGGCGATCATGACCGCCTCCTCGTTCTCGACCTCCAGGTCCTTCATGATCATACGTGCCAGGGAGGAATAGTTGATGAGACCTTTCGCGACGCAGTCCTTGATGCTGGGGTGTGCGTCGATATAAATCCTGGTCCTCTCTGCGAGGCTCTCCCTGGACACTGGTTCGGACATAGGGTAGTAAACGGATGGTGTGTATAAATGTCTATTGTCGGACATTGTGTCAATATTGCTCCGTTTTACGGGATTTCTTATCAATTTGTTCCCCTAAACGTCCATCGGCCTAAAATATAGCGAGTATCTACGCCCGAATATAACGCCGGTCGGACCGGACGGAATGATACAATGGACAACATCAACGAGACCATCAGAAAATACGCGCTGCAGAACGCCGTATTCTTCAAAGGCAAGGCGAACCCCAAGGCAGTCGTGGGAAAGGTTCTGGGCGGATGCCCCGAGCTCCGTGCCAAGAGCGCGGAGATCACCCCACTCATCAACTCCATCGTCGAGGAGGTCAACGCCATGAGTCCCGAGGCACAGACCAAGGCCCTCCAGGAACTGGACGCCTCCCTCCTCGTGAAGGAGAAGAAGGAGCGCAAGTACGAGCTCCCCGAACTCAAGAACGTCGACGGAAAGGTGGTCATGCGTATCGCACCCGGACCCTCCGGACCCCTGCACATCGGTCACACACGCGTCTCCATCCTCAACGACGAGTACGTCAAGCGCTACGGCGGCGACCTCGTCCTCAGGTTCGAGGACACCAACCCCGAGAAGATCGACCCCGACGCGTACGACATGATCCCCGAGGACCTCGAGTGGATGGGCGTCAAATGCAACAAGCAGTACATCCAGTCCGACCGCTTCCCCCTCTACTACGATTACACCAGGAAGCTCCTGGAACAGGGCCACGCCTACGTCTGCACCTGCGACGGCGACCACTGGAGGGAGCTCAAAGAGAAGGGAATGGCATGTCCCTGCCACGACCTCCCCGTGGAGACCCAGCTCGAGAGGTACGACAAGTTCCTGAACGGCGACTACGACGACGGAAAGGCTGTCGTCGTTGTCAAGACCGACCTCCAGCACCCCAACCCCGCGGTCAGGGATTTCGTTGCCCTGCGTCTCGTCAGGACCCCCCACCCCAGGACCGGCACCAAGTACATCGCCTATCCCATGATGAACCTCTCCGTGGCCATCGACGACCACGAGATGGGTATGACCCACGTCATCAGGGGAAAGGACCACCTCAACAACACCAACAGGCAGGAGTACATCTTCGACTACTTCGGATGGAAGAAGCCCGAGTACTACCACTACGGTCTCGTGCACATCCCCGATACTGTCCTCAAGACGTCCATCATCAAGGGCGCCATCAAGGACGGGGAATACTCCGGATGGGACGATGTCCGCACCGGTACCGTCCGTGCCCTGAAGAGGCGCGGCATCAAACCCGAGGCGGTCAGGCGCTACTGGGTCGAGGCCGGAATGAAGAGCGTCGATATCGAGTTCTCCTGGGACGGACTCTACAGCATGAATCGTGATGTCATCGACCCCGTTTCCAACAGGTACTTCTTCGTGGACAACCCCGTGAAGTTCGACATCGAGGGCGTAGACGAGATCAAGGGATCCGCACCCCTCCACCCCGACTATGCGGACAGGGGAAGCAGGGACTACGACTTCAAGGCACCCATCTCGGTCTGCCTCTCCAAGGAGGATTCCGAACTGTTCGCCGAGGCCGGCAAGATCCGTCTGAAGGACTTCTGCAACCTTGACTACGGAACACCCGCCAAGTACGCCGGCAACGACGTCTCCATCCTCAAGAAAGGAGCGAAAGCCGTCCAGTGGGTCGGTCCCGACGCCATGAAGGCCACCCTCCTCATGCCCGACGGTTCCGTCAGGGAGGGACTCATCGAGCATGCCTTCGCCAAGGAACAGGGGGAGAGCGTGCAACTCGAGAGGACCGGTTTCGCCCGTGTCTCCGAGAAGACCGCGGACTCCGTCTCATTCGTGTTCTCTCACAGGTGAAAGTCACATACCCAGAAACCCTTTACCAAACCTCTTCCCCCGTTTTCATAACCGATTGAAAATCCATAATAACGTGTGACGCCATCCACCCGTCATGAAGGTCTTCGTCTACAACTTCCGCCGGTTCGACGAGGAGGAGTTCTTCGTGAAGTACACGGAGGAGATGGGCATGGAACTCGCATGGACCGAGGAGGCCCCCACCCTGGAGAACTGCAATCTCGCGGCAGGATGCGAATTCGTATCGATCATCACCACCCCCATCACGGCACCCATGCTCGACAGGTTCAGGGAGCTCGGGGTGAGAATGATCTCCACCCGCACCATCGGCTATGACCACATCGACCTGAAGCACGCAAAAGAGATCGGGATGGTCGTCAGCCACATAACCTACGACCCGGAAGGCGTGGCGGAGTACACCGTGATGGGGATCCTGATGGCGGTCAGGAAGATCCGCGAGGTCATGGAGCACACCGCCTCCGGCGACTTCAGGCTCAACGGCCTGATGGCGGGGGAGCTGAAGGACATGACCGTCGGCATCATCGGAGCGGGAAGGATCGGGAAATCGGTCCTGAGGGACCTCTCCGGTTTCGGATGCAGGCTCTGCTACTGCAACCGCAGCCCCTCGGAGGAGGCGGACAGGTACGCCGAGCGGGTGGACCTCGACGAGCTCCTCGCGAGGTCGGACATTGTCTCCCTGCACCTGGAGCTCAATGCAGATACCAAGCACATCATCGGCAACGAGGCATTCTCCAAGATGAAGGAGGGAGCGATCCTCGCGAACACCGCCAGGGGACCCCTGGTGGACACCGCCGCCCTCATCAGGGCGCTGGATTCCGGCAGGATAGGCTATGCCGTCCTGGACGTATTCGAGGACGAGTTCGGCCTCTGCTACAACGACTGCAGGGACATGGACCTGGAAAAACGCTGGTTCGGCATCCTCAGGAAGCGTCCCGATGTCCTGCTCACCCATCACATGGCGTTCTACTACACCAACGCCGTAAGGGATATGGTCTACAACTGCCTGTACGGCATGAAGATGTTCGGAGAGGGGAAGGAGGTCCCCCTCCGTCTAGCATGAAGATGTCCAGAGCATTCACGTCGGAGGAGTACGAGCAGAAGGAGGTGCCCATAGTGATACCTCCCAAGATAGAGGAGACCCCCGACCACGACATCGTCATGAGGTACTCCCACGGCAGGAGCCTGGAGGACCCCAAGCTTCCGTACGAGATAGGCATGGGCTTCCTGAAGGGGGAGGGCGAGTTCTTCCGGAGCGACGAGTTCGCGGTCAAGTGGCTGGAGCGCGCGGTGAAGATGGGCTATGCCCCCGCCATGGTCGCCCTGGCCGAGTTCTGCCTGAAGGACACCAAGACCTACGGTTTCCGCAGACCCGCCAGGCTCCTGAGGCAGGCGGCCGACCTAGGATCTGATGAGGCGAAGGCGTACATCGACATGTCCTCGATATCCGATCCCTCCACCAAGAAGGCCTACACCGCCTACCGCCTCAACGGCGAATTGGGCGATATCCCGGCATGTCTGGCACTAGCGGAGGGATTCGAGAAGGGCTACTACGGGAAGGACAAGTCCCGGGCCGCGGCCACATGGTACATCCGTGCCTTCAAGCTCGGCGATGAGGGGGCCGCCAAGAAGGCACTCGCCCTGCATTACAAGAAGAAGACCGAACTCACCGAGGAGGAACTATCGCTCCTCAAACCTGGCAAAAGCTCCTGATAACAGTCATCTTTTTCTGGCGAGGGTCTCCAAGACCCTGTCGTAGCACTCGGGGAGAATAGGGAGATCGGACATTATTTCCTCAGCGGTTTTCCCGGTCTCGGACATCTTCTTGGCGACGTATTCCGCGTAGAACTCGACCAGTTCGGACAGTTTCCTCTCAGAACCTTCTTCACGGCCTTCCTCACGGACCATCTCCATCTCCTCTGCCAATGCACCCATAAGGTCTGCCTCCTCGATGATAGTATCACTTACGTCGATATCATAGTTACGCAGGAGTTCATCCGCCTTATCTTCACCCTGGAGCTTGCTGGAAAAGAGTGTGTTCAGTACACGAAGGATAGGTTCTGTGACAGAGTCCAGATACTCGCCGACATGGATCTCATAGATCTCCGTCTTATTGAGCGGGCTCGGCTTTACAACTCCAGGTGCGTACGAGGATTCCCGCGAACGATAATCCCTGACAATGGTGTTCTTGTCCTTTCCGCTTGATGCCAGCATCACCCAGATCACAACAGTCTTCTTCAGGTTCGCATAGAGCTCCTTCTTCGTCTTGTATAGCATCCCCTGATCCGAAACAAGTCTGCAGGAGTAATACTGCTCCCTGTTGTAGAGGTCACTCTCTGCCATCGACCTGCCCTGGGCCTCGATGGCTACAATGAGACTCAGGTCTCCTTTGACGGGAGATTTCACATCGAAGACCGAGTCCAGGAAGATCGGTCCGTTGTACACCGACGGACTCTCCACATTCCTCCCCACCACCGTCCTCCCGTCTGCTTCCAGCGGGAGACATTCGATGATCTCTTCTTTATCGAGATTCTTGAACTCTGGGACCACTCCTTTTAGCAAGGCCGCGAGAATATCACGGTCTTTTATGATACTCTTGAAGGCCTGGTCCCTCTTGACATCCACTTCCGTTGTATCTTTTCCGGTGTCGGTTTTCTGTTCCATGCGGATAGTTCCGCGCGGAGATTGATAAATCGAGCATACTACAATTAGTCAGTTAACACTAGAATATACAGAATGACGAGTTACCCGCTCACGCTCAGACGCGGTACTTCTCGCGGCCGTAGAGGTTGATGAGGATCATGGACGCCTTCTGCGCCAGCTCCAATGCTCCCCTCTCCTTACCGACGTTGGCGGGGTCGGAGCGCTTGAACATCCTGTCGTAGGCCTTGCGGATGATGTGGGCCTCGTCCTCCGGGTACTTGCACCTGAAGCTGATGGGCTGGCGGTTCATGATGGAGGGCATGACGTGCGCCTCCAAGGTTATGTCCCAGGGGGCGTTGATCAGGTATTTGGAGAAGACCTGTCTGATGTCGTAGCTCGTGACGTACTTGTCGCTGATGACCTTCTTGAATCCCCTCACGGCTTCGTCAACGGGCATGCCCGCGTAGAGCGAAGAGACGTTCAGTCCCTGCTCCTCCGCATAATCGAGCTTTGCCTTTCCGACGTACTTGGGCTCCAGACCGAGGGTGGCGTCGTAGACAGAATCGAAATCTCCCGCCTCCAGATCCACTGCGCAGACTGCAATGGATAGGATCTCGTCATAGGGGTATCCCTGTGCGCCGTCGCAGATGGCCTCCACCACGTAGATCTTGTCGGTCATGCGTTCCCAATCGGCCTTATGTATAAAAAAGTCACAGGTTCAGGGGTATCCTGTGGAATTTGAGGGTCTCGGTGTCCCCCGCAGCCATGGCCAGGAGCTCCGCCAGGTGGATGACGGGCTTGCCGCCCTCGTAGTTGTCGTAGAACCACTGGCAGTTGGGGCAGCCCATGACGATGACGTCGGCCTCGGCGCATTCGGCCTCCCTCTCGGCCATCAGCTTGTCGTTGATGCCCTTGACGTTCTTACCGCAGCAGCCGTAGGCGTTTCCCACATACTCGGCGCCGGTGGCCTCCACTATGGCGATGATGTCTTTCATGTACCTCTCGGCGGAGCATCCGGGCTCGATGGCGACCTTCAGCTTGACCCCGGGGAGCTTCCTGATCCTGTCGAGGTACTTCACGAGGTAGGTGCAGATGTGCGGAGCATATACTCCCGACCTGCCGAGCTCGTCGGTGCATCCGGCGCAGAGGGTGACGGTGTCCTTCCCGTGGGCCTTGGCGCGCATCTTGTACTTGTACTCGTTGCGTTCGGGCTCCTCCATCACACGGAAGGGCACGGGATACATGCAGCAGGTGTTCTCCGGCAGCTCCCCGAGGCCGATGCCCAGTGCCTGGAAGGCCTTCACCGCCGCGTATTTGAGATATGGGAGACGGCCCTGCACGATGCATCCGGGGAGCATGTAGACGTCGTTCCCCTCGGTGTAGGCGGGCACCTTCTCCTTCCATTCGTCGGAGGCGGGAGGTATGGAATACCCGGTGGACTCGAAACTCTCGGGGACCTTGGAATTCAGGTACTCGGCCCTCAGATAGAGCAGCGCGAGCTTCGGATCGGTGTGCTTGCAGACCTCGCTGCACTTTCCGCACCCGATACACATGGTGGCGTTGGCGTTGTCCCTCTCGAGCATGGAGAGCCACGGGCTGCATCCGCCGTATTTGAACGAAGGGCAGACCTTTTCGCATCTCCTGCAGCCGAGGCAGGAGGCCATGATGTCCTCCACGAAAGAGGGTAACGCGCACATACGACGGAGATAGCGAATCCCGATTATATCCTTTTATCAGCGGATGACGATTACCACCCGATGCGCGGACTCCTGATGATGAAATACTACCTCGATGAGATCCTCGACGGGAAGAAGGACACCGACGCCCGCCTGTATCCCACCGGCACCAGGGGCACCATCGCACTCGTCGACTCCGCCACCTTCAAGGTGTACGGCCTCGCCGAACTCACGGGTTGCGATGCCATACCGTACGAGGAGTTCGTGAGGTGGCATCAGGTGGGTCCTTTCTCACAGACCGCCATCGCCCCATATCATGCCGGGAAGACCTGCTACTCCTACCGTCTGCAGAATGCCCGCAGGATTGCGGTCCCCGTCAGAATAGCTAAAGACCCAGATGCGAAAATGTGGGTTGAAATCCCCGATTCAATCGTGAAGAGTTTCTCCTATCAGAGGACGCTCTTCTGAACATAACATGATGGCCGTTTTATATCTCAAGATTATACCCTGATGCATGAACGGAGGAGAGGGTTCCGCAGAGGAATTGATGTGGCTCCTTGAGGAGCGCAGGCGCCGTGCCGGCGACATCGAGGAACAGCTGTCCTCCGAGAAGAATCCCGAGGTCGCCAGAGGCCTGAAGGGCATGCTTGCCATGCTGAAGGACGAGATCGCGGAATATGAGCATAGGCTCGACGAGATGGATGATGCCGGTACCGATTACGATGCGGAGATTGCCGACATCGATTCCAAACTGAGGGACATCTCGTCCCAGATGGGGCTGGAGACCGACCCGGTGATCCGTAACAATCTCGAGGTTTCCAAACGCTTCCTCCAAATGGAACGCAATCATCTTCTGATTGAGAAGACCCAGGGTGTACCGAAGAAGGATCCGATGGAGGAGCGCCTCGAAGAACTTACCAAAAGGATCGAGGCCAACACGAAGTACATCGCGGACCTGGAGAGACGTCTTGAGAAGGCCGAGAAGGATGCTTCCTACTACAAACGTCTGGCCGAAAACCCTGACAGAGAGGTCTCGTGCGATACCACTCGGGTCACCGTGACCGCCGAAGCTCTATCGGAACTGCGCAACGATGCCAAAATGAAGGCCATCGAGAACGGCAACCTCAAGATGGAGAACCGGGAGCTCAAGAACCAGATAGACATGCTCCGCAGGAACGTGAGGGAACTCACGGAGCACTGCAGGGAAGCGGATTCGCAGATAATCAAGCAGCAGGCCACCCTGGCCCTGCTGCGCAAACAGCTTGAAGACAGGGAAGAGAAGAAAGGAGGTCAGTGAGTGTCCAAGAAGAAATTCAGCAGAGAGATCGAGAAGGCGTCCGAGAAGAAGCTGCTGCGCATGTACGCCGAGAGACTGGAGCGCGACCCGCCATACAGGACTGAGCGTGAACTCAGGAAGCTCTCCGACATCATCCCCGACCCTGTGCAGGAAGAACTCATCTACCATCACTACGCGGCCGAGGCCGACAAGCTCGAACGCCAGAGGTTCAAACTGCTCACCGGCTACGGACAGTGCAGGGGTAGCCTCATCGTCCACGACAGATCGGTCATCGTGAGCTGCTGCCGCGACATGTCCGCCCTCGTCGCATACCAGGGGGCCTACTACCAGGACCGTTTCATATGCGTCCCCGGCAGGGACCAGAAGAGCGCCTGCAGGTCCGGGAGCAGCGTCTACCTGCTGGATGACGGCGACGACGTGAGACTCGACCACTGTCCTTTCTGCGGTTCCTCCATCCACGAGAAGATCGATTTCTACGAAGAACCCGAAGAGGAAGGCCAGGAGGAATGACGCTGAAGAGAGCCAAGTCGATCGACGAGCTCTACGAGGAGGTAAGGGACTTCGATTACGTCCTGACCTGCGATGCGGCCCTCGCCACCGCCCTCAACGCCAAGATCGACGACTACCGTCTCGGCGGATTCGCCTATACCCCCAAACAGATTGCCGGCATGCTGGAGACGCAGGTCCTCGGAGAAAAGGCATACTCCGACCTGGAGACCATCGAGGCCATCGAGAAGGAGACGGGATTCGATTTCGCCTACATCCACGGCGAACTCGAGAATATCCGCGACATCATGAAGTACACCGAGAACGTCGAGGGATACCTCCCCACCAGGAAATCCAAGACTGTCCTGGAAGCTTACTACAGGCTGCCGACCCTCCACAGGCTGATGCAGATCTACGAACCCGACCTGTACCGCACGGAGTTCAGCGGGAAGAGGTGCGCGGTCATCGGGGTCGAATTCTTCAACCAGCTCGACAAGAAATTCATCCCTCTGGAACATACGGAGATCGATCTCTTCGGGAAGGAGGAGTTCTCATTGGATACGGTCTACGCCATCGGCAACGACAGGCAAATTGCGGGAAGCGTGGTAGACCTCATCAGTCCCGAAACCGCAGACGATACTGCTATCGTCCTCGATGCCTCCGGACCCATAGCTGATGCAGTCCGCTCAGCGCTTTACCGTAAGAAGATTCCTTTCAAGAACGGACTCGACGTGAAGGATCTCTCGCAGATCAGGGACTTCGTCGAATTCCTCTCGTTGGCACTGGATTACGAAACCCTGAGGGCGGCCGATGTCCGCGAGCTGTTCTCGGCATACCAGAAGGGCAACAGGGTGAAGGACAAAGAATACAGCTTCCTGACCCCCAAAATGGACCGTTATCTCCTTTCGCGCGTTCCTTTCGACAAAGAAACCGATCCCACCACCCGCCGCCTCACGGAGACCATGCGGGACATCAGACAGATGACCTTCGGGGAAGCCATGGAGAGGCTATTCGAGGGCTGGCCCCAGAGAAAGACCTCGGTCGCCATCTTGGTGGATGCCATGCACCTAACCGAGGAGAGGATCACCTCGGTGCTTGTCAACCGGATTTCCTATGCCGTGAACAACATAAGCGACCTCAAACACAACGAACAGGTCCCAGAATACGAGAAACGCGGGGTGCTTCTGGCAGACTGCAGGAATGCCTACTATGTGGACAGACCGTTCGTCATTTTCATAGGCCTCGACTCCTCGTGGGACGTGACCGCCGCAGGTAAGGACTATGTCGACAAAGAGGCATTGGAAGAACAGAATGCCGACCGTATCAGCATCCTCCTGCAGCAGGGAGAGCAGAGAATCTATGCAGTCAAACCTGTCACCGACGGTAAGGAAACCATGCCGGGAAGTGCTTTCCAAACCATATACTCAGGAAAGAGAATCGAGAACTTCGCCGACATCTGCAGCGAATATCGTAAGGGGACATGGTTCACCTCGAAGGAAAGGGAAAAAGTTGCTACGGGAGAATCCGGAGTCGCAGCCGATCCCGAACCTGAGGATTTCTCCAAGAGTACATACAACAATTATGCGGACTGTCCCCTGAAATATATGTTCGGACTGCTGGTCCCGACCGAGGATAACGACAAAGCCATCTTCGGAAATGTCCTTCATGATTTCGCCGAATTCTACTTCTGCTACCCGGAGACCGTGAAAGAGAGAGGACTGGATTACTACGTTGAACGTCTCAATACCATCTACGCAGGTATCTCCAGCGATGCCATGGAAGAACTCGATGCCAGCAAATTCAGGGTCTTCCTCCGCAATATCACACGCTTCATCGACAGGGTAAGACCTGAAGAGGTCCCTCTGGACTCAACCCAATCTGGACGTTCACACCCCAACATATTCATGATTGGGGAGGGAATGAATTCCACCAGCAGCATGACTGAGGCCAAATTCGATTCCAAAGCCCCTCTTTTCGCCAAATATGACCTCTGCATCGGAAACATCATCTTCGACTACAAGACCGGAGAGGCCAATGACGCCAAGTCCATCAGAACGAAATTCAGCCGTACCGGCAACAGATTCTCCGAATTCCAGCCCTTGATCTACCTGCAGGCCCTGTCCGAGAACCGCGGCATACCCTGCAGTTTCAAACTGTTCTATCTGGGGGCCAACCTTATAGAATCGCTCAGCGACGACTTCGACATCATGAGGAACGTCAGGGAGATCAGACTGTGCAGCGAGACCCTTCCCGAACTCGCTTTCGGCCTTAACGGATCCGTATACAATAATGCAATGTCCAAGGCGAAATATCAGCCACTCAATGGTCGCTGGGACGTCGTACAGGCCGAACTCACGGATATGTACGCCAACGGCACACTGTCTGCTGACGCCGATACCACCGAGCTTCTGAACATGCTGGGCCTCAAACACACCAAAGGGAATGCCGATATGATCACGGGAGTCTTCAAGCTGGCCGTCAAGGAACTTGAAAACGATTACCTTGTAATCGGCGACGATACTGTACTGGTTCCCTCCGATTCCATGAAGAAGTTCGTGGAACAGCTCACAGCCGACCACGCGGCCTGCACCCATGAGAAGAAGATTCCCGTCTACCAGTTGAAGAAGGGCAGATTGGACTGCAAACAATGCAATTACCGCAAGATATGCATCAAAGCCGAGGAGGAGGCAGAAGATGGCACTGAATGAGTCTCAAAGGAAGATTGCCGAGACCACCGAAGGAATGATGGTAGCTGATGCGGGACCGGGAACCGGCAAGACATTCACCGTCGTATCGAGATGCATCAACATCCTCCGCAAGAAGGACGTTGGCCCCAAGGACCTCATCATGCTGACATTCACCCGCAACGCCGCCGCGGAAATGAAGGAGAGAGTAACTGCCGAGGTAACCAGGATGCTCTCCGAGAAGGAGGTCACCGCCGAGGAGTTCAGACATGTCTCCAAACTTGTGAAGGAGACCTACATCGGGACCTTCGACTCTTTCTGTCTCGCTGTCGTGAAACAATCCCCGTTCAACATCAGCAAGTTCTTCGGATTCAAGGAGGAACTCAGCAGAAGTGCGGACATCACTGAGAACGACAGCATGAACCGCGCCCATTTCTCCCGTTTCCTCGACCGTTTCATGCATACCCGCGGAGAGAATTTCGGAGACCTGGCCGCTCTGGCGGCAGAGAACCCCTCACAGATGTACAACCTGCTGAACCGTCTCATGGCCCGCGGTATCCTCCCGTACAAGAAATCGTCCACCGGACGGTATCCCTGGTTCGGAGGCAACGACGGAAAGGATCTGGTAGGTGATACCGAAACACTCCGTCAGATGCTCGAAGGGTTCAAGGGATTCGACAAGAGCGATGATTTCGGAGACGTATCCTCACTTGAAGGCTTCGACGTCTATGCCAAACCGCCTGGACAGGAGATGAAGGATGCGGCTGCCTTCGAGGATCGTTCAGCCCTCATCGACATGATCCATGAGATCTACTACGCATATCTCCGCCAGTGCGTCATCGACGGCCACCTCACATTCGGGGTGGTTGCTACATTCGCCTTCGTCATCCTCTACAGCGACCCGCAGGCAAGGGAATCCTTCAAAACGAGATATCTGATCGTGGACGAATTCCAGGACACCAACACCAACCAGATGATGATTTCCCTGATGCTCCTTAAGGAACCGAATCTCTGTGTGGTGGGCGACTGGAAGCAGGGAATCTACGGATTCAGATTCGTGACCATCGAGAACATCACGCGGTTCGAGGACCGTATCTGCGACCTCAGGAAGTTCCTGAACGATGATACCGTCCGCGTGTCGGTGCACCCCGGGGACATCATGAGGTTCCCGCTGATGGAGAACTACAGGAGCTCGCAGCTGGTTATCGACAGGGCTTACGAGAGTCTGACCATCCCTGCCACCACCAGCGAGCCTCTGGACAAGGATGCGGTCAGGAAGGACATCACTTACATTACCTCGAGCCGTGACGAAATAGGCGACAATACGGGATTCCAATGCGTGCAGTGCGAGTCGCAGGATGCGGAGATCGAGGAGGGCCTCAGACGCATACTCGACTATGTGGAATCCGGCAACTATACGGTTGTCAAAGACAAGGAAAACAGAAGACCCAGATATGGAGATATCGCCGTACTGTGCAGGACCTCGGCCGTCTGCCGCAAGATCTTCGATGCGTGTCAGGAACACGGAATACCGGCCTTCCTGCAAGGCGACGTGAGCGTCATGGCCACCCGCTACGGAAAGATGCTTCTCGCCTGGCTGAGATACATCAGTAACGACAAGGATATGTGGGGAATCGTGCCGATTCTTGCCGATCTCGGCTACTCTGAGAGCGAGATCGAGCGTCTCCGCTCATACAAGAATGATACCGCCGACGAACCCATCCTGGTGGAACTCAGGGAGTTCAAAACCAGGCTCCGCGCCAAGAGAAGACGTATCACGGAACTCATCTCGGATATCTTTTCCTACTACGGCTGGGACAATGATATAACACAGGCCATAACCACTATACTGTCGTCGTCCCACCGCAACTCCCTGATGACCATCTCCGATCTAATCAGGATCATCGAATCCGATATCGAGACGGATGCTAAGTACGATGTGGACGGACTCCCCCTCAGCAACGCGGTCATCATCCAGACCCTGCACAAATCCAAGGGACTGGAGTACCCGTTCGTCATCATCCCCCGCATCGACCAGAACTCATACCCGTCGACCGGCGGAGACAAGTCGGTGTTCCGCTTCAGCGACCTGACCGGCATCAGGTGCAGCCGGACGATCATCTATTTCGGTAATGAGAAGAAAATAGGCAGCTCCTGGAGAACATCTGCGGTTAGCAAATCCATCGTCAAGGACTACAGCGAAGAACGCAGGCTGCTGTTCGTCGGGATCTCCAGGGCGAAACAGTACGTCACCCTTATCGCCGGAAAGAAGCCGTCAGCATTCTTCAGCTACTATGCCGACAAATATGGAAAAACCGAGGGAGGCACCGAACCGGTCCCCGTGCTTACACTCACCGAGGAACTGCTGGTCGAACGCCCCGTCATCAATGCCATCAAACCCCGCAGGAAGAACATCCCCGTGCACGGCCTCATGCATCTCGACAAGAGCGGATACCGCGCCGAGACCGAGTCCGACGAGTTCAACAAGAAGGGTATGCAGTACGGAACCGACGTCCACAAATTGGCGGAGATGCTGGTCCGCGGAAGGCCGTTCGACGCACATCTCTTCAAGGAATATCCGCAGCTCAACATGGCCCGCGACGTCGTCGAGCGCCTGAAAGGCGAGGGTGCGTTACTGACCGCGGAGAAGGAATGCAGTCTCCCGCTCAACGACCTGAATGCCACGGTTAGAGGAGTGATCGACATGTATGCAGAGTTCCCCGACAAAATCGAGGTCCACGACTGGAAGACCGATGCGGAGCCCGTCTACGTGAACGAGTACAAATTGCAGCTGACCGTCTACGCACACGTGCTGGCACATATGAAGAACAAGCCCGTGACGTGTCACATAGACTGGCTCACGCAGGGAAGATCGGAAGAGTTCCAGCCCCTGCCGATGGACCTCATAATCAAGAGGGCGAAGGAGTTCCTCTCCGCCGTTACGAAGACCCAGTACATCCCCGACGAGGAGGAACTGCTCTAAGAAGGACGGGCGCGCACCCGCAAAATTATTTTATTCATTTAACGTGACCCCCTGCATGCACGGCAACGGACTGACGTCCCAAGAGGTCAAGGAGAGGGTCTCCCAAGGACTCTCCAACGACAAAGAGGAACGTCAGAGCAGGGGATACCTCGAGATTCTCGCCAAGAATCTGCTTACCCCCTTCAACGTTGTCCTTTTCATCCTCGGTATCGCCCTTCTGTACTTCCAGGAGCTCACCAGCGCCATCGCGGCGACCGGGGTCATCATCTTCAACGTGATAGTCTCCACCGCCCAGGAGTGGAAGGCCAAGCGCCGTCTCGACAAGATCGCAGTTCTCATGAGACCCAAGGTCAACGCCTTCCGCGACGGCGAACTGAAGGTCATCGACCGCTCCGAGATCGTCATGGACGACCTCCTGTTCCTCGGTGCCGGGGATCAGGCGCAGGTGGACGGTGTCATCGACGACGAGAAATCGCTCGAGATGGACGAATCACTCCTCACCGGGGAGTCCAAGACCATCCGCAAGCACAAGGGTGACCAGGTTTTCTCCGGTTCCTACTGCGTCACCGGCGAGTGCTGGATGAAGGTCACCAACGTCGGCGACGATACCTACTCCGCCAAGATGCTGAAAAAGGCCCGCAAGTTCGAGAAGAAGAGCACTCCCCTCCAGACCGAGACCAACACTGTCACCCAGATCCTGATGGCCATCGCGTTCATCTATCTGATGATTCTCATCGTGATCAACGCATTCGGGGGACATGCGCTGACCACTTACCTCAAACAGGCGGTCATCGTCCTCGATATCGTGCCCATCGCACTTTTCCTGCTGATTTCCCTCACTTACATGATTGCTGTTGTCAGGATGGCTGATTCCGGAGTCCTCCTGCAGAACTCCAACTCCGTGGAATCCATGAGCCATGTCGACACCGTCTGCATGGACAAGACCGGAACCATCACCACCAACAACCTCGTCTTCGAAGGCATCGACTATGTCGGCAACGACCCCGCCGCCACCGAGGACCTAGTGAAGAAATTCGTATCGGTCACCGGCAGCAGGAACAGGACCGTCCTCGCCATCGAGGCGAAATACGGACATGAGGACGTGGAACTCGTCGATGAGGTACAGTTCTCGTCCGAGAGGAAGTTCAGTGCCGTTCGTTTCAGAGACGGAGAGGAATACAGGTCCGTCTACATGGGCGCATGGCCCTTCCTCAAGGACAAGGTGACCGACGGTACCGATGTCACTCCCGCTCTCAAGGAGCTTTCATCCAAGGGACTCAGGTCTGTCGTCCTCTTCGATGCCGGTTCCGCCGAACTCCATGACGCATCCGGCGAGATCGTCCTCCCCGACCTGAAGGTGCTTGCCGTGATCTCCATCAGGGATGAGATCAGACCCGACTGCAAGGAGATCATCTCCGAATTCGTGGACCACGGGATGGATATCAAGGTCATCTCCGGCGACGATCCGGAGACTGTGGAGGCCATCTTCAAACTGGCCGAGATCCCCGGCGAAAGGAAGATCATCTCCGGGGATAAACTCGACAGCATGAACGAGGAGGAGTTCGCACAGGCCGCCCTCGAGACCAACATCTTCGGCCGCATGAGGCCTGAGCAGAAGGAGAAGGTCATTGACTCCCTCCGCAGAAGCGGCAGATATGTGGCCATGGTCGGGGACGGAATCAACGACGTCCGTTCCATCAAGAAGGCCCAGGTGGGCGTAGCGGTTCAGAGCGGAAGCGGTGCAGCCCGCGGAGTGGCCGATATGGTCCTCATGAACGATGATTTCAAAGCTATTCCCCAGGCTATCGTAGAGGGGAAGAGGACCGTCAGCGGTATGAGGGACATCCTGAGGCTGTACATCACCAGGAACTTCGTCCTGGCTGCTCTGGTCCTGGTGCTGCTGCTCATCTTCGCCAAATGTCCCCTGCGCCCCATCCAGAACTCGCTTTACGCTCTGCTCACAGTCTCCATCGCAGCTTTCCTCATGACCTTGTGGGCCAAACCGACGGAGAACAAGGATCTGGTGCTTCCCGGAGTCATGAGATTCGTACTGCCCACCACCGGCACCATAACTGTGTTCGCACTAGCTATCTACGCCATATTCTACTTCGGTACCATGGAGCACTGGATGGACGGTGCCTTCGAACTCGCTCCCTCGTATCAGGAGATCTGCGAAAGACTGAACATGACCATGGAGCAGGTTTACAGCAAGCTCAGCATCGAGGGCTCGCCTGACCATTTGGTTCCTGTAGATCTCCAGCATACCGCCGAGATCAACGCCAGGAACGCGATGCTCCTGTTCCTCCTGATTTCCGGTATCCTCGAACTGATCATCCTGTTCCCCCTTACCAAGAGACTCTCCATCACGGAAGACTATCAGAGGGATGTGAAACCCACCATCCTCGCCCTGCTCCTCCTGGGACTGACCTACGCATTCTATCAGATCCCCGAAGTATACGTCACAGTGGCGGAGACCCTGCCTGTAGGGAACATGTGGGTGTTCATCGCCGGATCGGTCGCGGTGTGGTACGTCATCACCCTGTTCGTACTCAAGAGTCCCAGACTCCAGCCTCTCTCCAACTTCTTCGACAAGATGGTTAGGCGCGGACTGCAGAAGAGCTTCGAGAAGCAGTCCCGCAAGGAACTGCAGGAAGAGGACGACTGATCATCTTCCGCCGTGGCGTCCCGAGAGGTCGTAAGGATCGTAGCAGCCGTCGTCGTACAGTTTTATCATGACGTAGGAGGCCACTCTCGCATCCGAAAGTGCACGGTGGTCCTGCACCCCGTTTATGCCTGCTGGGTCTTCACCCTGCAGAATGTGTTCGTAGGCATAATCGAGCTTGGGGTAGCGGTATTCCTTGACACCGTACAGAGGACTCTTGAGCTTGCAGATGTCGCGGGCTGAGAACATGATGTCGCGGCATTCCTTGAACAGGTTCCTGAAATTCCAGGGGAATCTGTAAAGGAACTTGTCGAGGTCGTATTGAACGTTGTAGGTGGTCAGGAATCTGTCCTTCACAATGTTGTAAACTTCGCGCCTGACCTGCGAGAAGGGTTTGCCGGCAGCCACCTGCTCCACGGTCAGATCGGTGTTCTCGAAGATCCATGAGGTCTTCATCTCCTCCGTCCAGGTGGAGACATCATAACCTACGATGGCGGAATACACTTCTTTGACCGTATGGTTCTTAAGAGATACCTCGGTGATACCGACATCGACCACCAGATCGCCGTACTTGCTCCAGTCGAGCTTGTCCAGCCTCGAATCATCGAAGAAATCCAATGCGCTCTTCTTGAAGAACGGGTCGACGAAAGGATCGTCCTCGTAACGGGCACCGTCGAGACCCGTGGTCTCGGTATCCAGCACGAGGATCGTGTCGGGGATGTCCTCCACCGCCGCCTCCAGACCCGTACGGAAGTCCGAGGTCACTTTGAGGACCTCCCCTGGATTGCTGAAAGCGGAACGGCTGGACGCATAGCTCGGATATTGCCAAACCACTTATAAAACGACGTTGTTCCCCCGGACATGAGCGCCACCCTCATCATCTCAGGCAAAGAACACCAGGTCCAGCCCGGGCTCACCATAGAGGAGGCCGTGCGCTCCGCGGGTGCTCTCCCCGATGCATTCCTTTTCCTCGTGGACGGGAGGCCTGTCCCCATGGACACGCCCATGGAAGACGGTATGACTGTCAAGGCCGTCAAGGTCGCCTCCGGTGGATGATCATTCTTCCAGAAGCTTTGCGATCCCTTCGAGGTCCACACCCGACTCTACGGCATTGTCGATGAGCCTGTCTAGGTTCCTTATGAACTCCTCATGGAGGTCGCCAGAACCGATGTTTCCGCCCGTCTGGGACAAGCTGTCCTCCTCCGGGAATTTCAGCGATTCGTAGGGCACGATACCGAAGCATTTCATGCCCGTGAGCTCCTCTACTTTCTGAATGCCGGGGCCCAGGATGGATGCGTCTCCGCGGAAACGGTTGATGATGAATCCCTTCATCAGAGGCTTGAGTTCGTCCGATATCAGGAGCCATGTTCCGTAGATGGCGGCGAATACCCCACCTCTCTCGATATCGCCCACAAGGATGGCTTTCACTCCGCGGGCCTTCATCAATCCGACGTTGGCCATATCGGTGGACATGAGGTTGAGTTCGGCGGGGGAGCCGGATCCCTCGCAGATGACCGCGTCGTACTGCTCCATGAGCCTGTCATAGGATTCGCAGGCCTTCTCCATGACCGCGTCGCGGTCCCAGGGCTGGTCTCTGACGATGTCCATGTGGGGCTTGCCGCGGAGGATGATCTGCATCCTGCCGGAGCCTGCGGGCTTCAGGAGCACGGGGTTCATGTCGCTGGTGGGCTCGATGCCGCATGCCCAGGCCTGGAAGGCCTGACCCATGCCAATCTCCTCGCCGCCCAGGGTGACGTAGGAGTTGAGGGAGAGGTTGGAGCCCTTGAAGGGGGCGACCTTCTTCCCGCTGCGGACCAGGTATCTGCAGAAGGCTGCGTCCAGGGTGGTCTTGCCGGCACCGGAAGAGGTGCCCAGGAAGAGCAGGGACTTCATTCCTTCACCCCCATGATGGAGAGGAAGGCGTCCATGTCGAGACCGCTCTCGAAGGCGTCCGCCAGAAGGTCGAGGTTATGGTCGACGACCTCATCGTAATCTACGGATTCCGTCTTGGCGACGGGCTTCTCCCCGCGGGGCTTGATTAGCGACAGGAACTTCTTCCTGAAGGCGGGCTTGTCGAGCACGCCGTGGAGATAGGTTCCGTAGAGCATCTCGTCCTCGCGGACGGAACCCTCCGTCTCGTCGGTCCTGCCGTGGGAGGTGATCCTGAACAGGGGCTTCTCCTTCACGACGGAGAGACCCATGTGGATCTCGTATCCCTCCACTTCGCCTCCGCCGTCGATGAGCTCGGCGCGGTCGCGGATGACCCTCTTGTCGTACTTGTCCCAGTAGGCCACGTTATTGAAAAGACCCAGACCCTCGTAGCAACCCTTCTCGCGGCCCTCGATTCCCTTGGGGTCGAGGAGCTCCGCACCCATCATCTGATAGCCTCCGCAGATACCCAGGATGGGGATCTTGCCCCTGACGCATTTGATGGCGTCGGCAATGCCCGAAGCGATCAGCCATTCGTAATCGTCGATGGTGTTCTTGGTGCCGGGGATGATGACCGCGTCAGCAGTCAGCACATCGCTGGGACAGTCGGCGAACACCACTGTCGTATCCTCTGTGTAAAGCGGGTCGAGGTCGGTGAAGTTAGCGATGCGGGGGAGTTTGATGACCGCTATGCGCATCGAACCGTTCCCGCGTTCCTTCACTCCGCGGAATGCTTCCGAATCCTCCTGCGGGAGCTCCACCTCGGCGTGGGGGATGATTCCGATGACGGGTATCCCGCACCTCTTTGAAAGCTCGTCAGCGCCGTCCTTCATGCGGGACGGGTCGCCCCTGACGTTGTTGAGTATGATGCCCTTGATCCTCTTCCGATCCTCCGGGGGCATGAGCTCCACGGTGCCGATGGCGTAGGCGAACGATCCTCCCCATTCCACGTTCACGACGAGGATGCAGTCGGCGTCGGCGATCTCGGCGGCCCTCATGTTGGCGATGTCCTTATCGTAGATGTTGATCTCCGCCGGACTTCCCGCGCCCTCCATGAGGACGAAGTCGTAATGGTCCTTGAGGAAGTCGATGTTCCTCTTGACGATCTCCCTGCCGGGCCCGGGGACGAATTCGTTGTAGTACGAAGGGACATCATAGTCGCCGAAAGGCTTGCCCTCCACCACGACCTGGGAGACGGTGTTCCCCTTGGGCTTTAGGAGGATGGGGTTCATGTGGTAGTTGGGGATGGTGAGTCCCATGGCCTGGGCCTGGAGCATCTGCACCATGGCGATCTCCTCTCCCTTGGCGGTGACCCTGGAGTTCAGGCTCATGTTCTGCGATTTGAAGGGTGCGCACAGGTATCCCCTCCTAAGGAGGATCCTTCCCAGGGCGGCGACGGTCATGGACTTGCCCGCGTCCGAGGTGGCGCCCACGACCATGATTGCTTTACCCCTCTTCCAGCAGGCGTCCATGCTCTCCCTGAAGACCTCCATCATACCCTCGTGGTCCCCGGGAGCGATGCCCTTCTCCAGGATCCTCGGCAATGCGTATTCGACGGTGCGGTCGCGGTGGATGAAGAGACAGTCCTCGCATGACCAGATATCGCCAATCTTGGTCCCCCTGATGTAATGGCCGTTACGCTCGTCCTCGCAGGGATAGAACGGACAGTAGCAGAAGGAGCAGTTCTGCCCCTTGAAATGGGACGGATGGTAGGGGCACCCACGGTTGCTGCGGATGTTCCCTGCGGCGAGCTCGTCTTCCACTCTCTTCTTGATGGTCTTCATGGGGGCACCTGAATGCACGTGTATGTTCGCGCGGATAGATAAGCTGTCGTACTCATCCATCCGTATTCCCATGCGTCAGTGACCGGCGGAGATTCACTGCCTCGGATCCGGACCGCTGCCCGCCAGAGCCCTCTCGCGGTTGTCCGCGATGGCGGTGAAGAACACATCCATGGAGGAGTTGAGGGCGGTCTCGAGGGAATCCTGGATGACCCCGATGATGAAACCGATGGCGATTAGCTCGGAGGCCGCGTCCCCGGGGATCCCCAGCATGGAGCAGGCGAGGGGGATGAGCAGCAGCGATCCGCCGTTGACCCCCGATGCACCGCATGCGGACAGTGCCGCGACCACGCAGAGGGCCACGGCCATGTAGAGGGGGATGCTGATGCCGAGGGTGTTGGCGGCCGCCAGAGTCATCACGGTGATGGTGATGGCGGCGCCGTTCATGTTCACGGTGGCTCCCAGGGGGATCGACACGGCGTAGAAGTCCCGGTCGAGCTCCAGCTCCTCGCAGAGCTTGAGGTTCACGGGGATGTTCGCGGCGGAGCTCCTGGTGAAGAACGCGGTGATGGCACTGCCCCTGAGACACTTGAGGAGCAGAGGGTAGGGGTTCCTGCGGCTGACGATGAAGGCCAGCAAAGGGTTGGTGACGAACATGACCAGGACCATCGCCGCCACCAGAAGGATGATCAGGTGGCCGTACTCGGTGAAGATGTCCAGCCCATTCTCGGAGACGGCGTTGTAGATGAGTCCGAAGATTCCAATGGGGGCGAACTGGATCACGAAGCCGATGACCTGGGCCATGATGTTGGAGATGTCCTTGGAGACGGTCTTGGTGGTCTCGGAGCCATACTTCTTCATGAAGAGTCCGATGATGACCGCCCAGGTCAGGATACCCAGGAAGTTGGCCCCGGCGAAGGCGTCCACGGGGTTGCAGATCAGCTTGGAGACGATCATCTCGACGATCTCGTAGGCCTCGTCGCTGTAGAACGGTGAGTATGCGGAGACGAAGGTCACGGTGGCGGGCCAGAAGTAGCAGAGCACGGTGGCGATTACGGCCGCGATGATGGTGCTCGCGAGATACAGCTTGATAACGGTCCTGAACCTCGCTCCCAGATTGAAGGTGGAATGGGAGATGGCGGTGATGACCAGGAAGAAGACCAGGAACGGAGCGACGGCCTTCAGCGCCCAGATGAACGCGTCACCGAGCAGGAAAAGGAACTTGCTATGCGGGTAGACCAGCGCGACGACGATACCGATCACCAAAGCGATGATTATGCGGAGCACTAGGCTGACCGATGTCCATGTGTCGTACGCTTTCCTAAAGTCTACCATGGGCGCGCATGGTCCTTTTCCCATTTAACTGTGATTAAGAAAATAACATCCTATTCTATAAGAGTCGGAAACTCATATTCCCTGCCCATGGGATGCGAATTCACCTTCATTCACTGTGCGGACCTGCACCTCGGCAGCCGGTGCTGGGGCAGCAGACACGACGACCCCGCCCTCGGCAAGAGGTTCTACGAATCGACCTTCGCCTCGTTCAGGAGGATCGTCGACCTCGGACTCGCCAGGGCGGATTTCATGGTCATATCCGGGGACATCTACGACGAGCTCACCGAGACTCCCCGCACACGCCTGTTCTTCGCATCCGAGATGAAGAGATTCGCCAAACCGTGCTTCATCGTCACCGGCAACCACGACGCCCGCCACAGCTGGTCGGAGAGCATCCCCTATCCGCCCAACGTCTACCAGTTCGGCGCATCCCCTTCCAAATACCGCGTGAACATCCGCGGAACCCCCGTCGAGGTCACCGGCATAAGCTTCGACGGACCCCATACCGACGAGAACCTGGTGGCAAAGCTGAGGGGCTCCCCCGGGGTCTTCACCGTAGGCGTGGTCCACTGCGAGGTCGGTACGGCCGGAGGCTACGCCCCCTGCTCCATGGAGGACTTCCTCGGGAAGGACATACAGTACTGGGCCCTCGGGCACATCCACAAGAGGATGGTGCTGAGGGAGGCCGAACCCGCCGTGATCTACCCCGGGAACATCCAGGGACGCGACATCTCCGAGTCCGGGGAAAAGGGATGCATGCTCGTGCATGTGGGCGGCGGCAACGTATCCGCGGAGTTCGTCCCCACGCAGGAGATCCTCTGGAAGGAGGTGGCCGCCGATATCACCGGGAAGGCCACCCTCGGGGAGCTCATCGCCTCCGTGAGGGCGGAGATCCCCTCCGACTCCATCATCGGTCTCGACATCGTGGGCAGGGGCCCCCTCAACCGGCCGATCCGCCGCGACCCGGCCGGACTGGCCGAGAGGATCGAGGAGGAGACCGGCTGCCCCACCACCATAAGGAAGCTCACCTGCACCGACGACATCGACCTGGAGAAGCTCGCTCAGGGCGAGACCCTGGCCTCCGCCGTCGTGAAGGCGGGCGATTCCTTCTACAACATGAGCGAGGAGGAGCTGCTAGACGCCATTTGCTGCACCGCGCCCTCCAAGGACGTAAGGATGTACCTCGAGTACTTCGCCAAGCACGGCAGGCTGCACGACCTCGTGAGGGAGGCGCAGCTTTCCGCCGTCAGCAGAATCCTGGAGGGGAGCGAATGAGGATCCTCCGCATCAGAATCGGCTCCTTCGGCAGGCTGAAGGACCGCGACATGGAGATGTCGCCCGGACTGAACGCCGTGTACGGGCCCAACGAGGCGGGCAAGAGCACCCTCAGGTCGTTCATCACCACCACCCTCTTCCCGAAGTCCAAGGTCGGCTATCCCACCCCGAAGACCAGCGATTCCGGCTCGGTCGACGTCGTCCTCGAGAACGGCGACAGGGTCACCTTCACCAAGGACGGTAAGAAGAGCAACGGTGTTGGCTCGGTGCTCTGCGGCATCGACGACAAGGAGTACGTCTCGATCTACTCCATGCAGCCCGAGGACCTCAGGGACGTGGACCGCCTGGAGAACGGCGGCATCCGCAACCGCTTCCTCACCATCCCCGGCGGAGGGGACCTGCCCGGAGCGTACGAGGCCATCAACTCGGAGCGCACGGCGCTGCTCCCGGACGGACGCCGCAGCCCGACCTGCGGCATCACCAGGCTGGTGGACGCGGAGAACAACGCCGCCCGCCGTGTCAGGGAGCTGCAGAACCGCGAGAGCGGAGACAACAGGTACAGCGAGCTCGTCCGCAGGAAGGGGGAACTTACCGCACAGCTCGAATCCGCACAGGCGACCTTCGATACCGCGGATAAGAACCGCCTCGACTCCAACGCGTTCGCGCACAGGGCGGAGGACCTCCAGAAGCTGGAATCGCTCGTCGAGAGGGAGAAGGCGCTCGCCTACTCCGAGAACACCGATCCCTCCAAGCTTGAGGTCCTGGACACAGACATAAAGAACCGCAGGACGGTCTTCGAGAGGGCATCGCAGAAGGAGGATGCCTGCAGGACCGCCCTCGAGGGAAGGGATCCCGAACTCTATATGAGATACAAGAAGAAGATAGAGCAGCTGGACCGCTTCTCCGCGGACTACGAGTTCTACCGCAGCAGCAGCGTCCCCGCAGAAGCTGCTCCCGTCAGCAGGGGAGGTCTCCCCATGCTCACCATAGCAGGAGCCGGAGTAGCCATCGTGGGAATCGCGGTGGCAGCGCTGGTGAACGTCATAGCGGGAGGGGCGGTGGCCGCCATCGGTGCGATCGTCGCTGTCTTCGGACTGCGTTCCCGCGGCAGTGCCCCCGCACCCGCTCCCGCCCCCGTCAGGCAGGACAACGACACCGCCCGGAGGATGGAGGAGGCCCTCGACCAGGTCGCGTCGGTATTCGACATTCCCCGCAGGGGATACCATGCGGACGTGAGGACTCTCATGGACGGGCTCCGCACATCGGAATCTTACAGGGAAGCGGCCTCGGAACTGAAGGCCGCCGAGACCTCCCTGAAGCAGGCCTCCGACGCCAGGGAGCTGTTCCTCTCGGGATACAATGGCGAGGAGGGATACCGCAAGGCTATCAACGATTCCAAGGAGCTCATCTCGGTCAGGTCGCAGATCGTGGCTCTCAAAGCAAGCACCTCCAACGTCCCGGAGGCGCCCGTCGACACCGATACCGCGGAGTCAGCGTACGCCACGGCACAGTCCAACCTCACAGCCCTCAGAGAGGAGCTCTCGAGCATCGACCAGGCGCTGAAGGACATCGGCGGGGACACCTCCGTGGAGGACGCCCTCACCGCCAGCTCCGACGCCTCCGACAAGGTCTACGACGCCTGCTACAGGTGGGCGAGGCTCATGATGGAGAAGCTCATCCTCGACAAGGCTTCGGAAGAAGCTTACGGCAGCCACCGCCCCGAGGTGATGGAGCGCGCCGACGGATTCCTGTCGCTCATGACCGACGGGAGATACAGCATGAGCACCGATCCCCGCGACACCGAGCTCGCCATCGTGGACCGCGGTACCGGTGAGAAGAAGGTCGCGAAGGAATGGTCGAGCGGTCTCGAGGACCAGGTCAAGCTCTCGGTCAAGATGGCGGTGTCGCTCAGCCTCTCCAAGGAGAATCCCCCGGTGATCCTCGACGATATCCTGCTGACCTCGGACAGCGGGAGGAAGAAGGCTGCCTGCAAAGCGCTGGCCCAGCTGTCGGAGGACATCCAGGTGATCTACTTCACCTGCGACCGCGAGACCAGGGACTTCCTCGCGTCGGAGGGGGCCTCGGTGACCGATCTGTGAGGTCAACAGGCCTTTCCTCCCGCCCTGTCGGTGTTATAAAGTCTTCGCAAAATAACAACCTATATTTACCGTAATAATATACGTCAGGAACAGGGAAAACACTGGATGTTTTCCTGTTCACAATCACTATCACTCGCGCGGTCGAGCAAGGCTCCTGCGCATCAAAGCCGACAATCCGATGAGGACACTGCGGCAGAAAAATGGGATGGAAACACGTTACCCGGACAGCCTGTACTAGGCTGAAAAATGGGTAAATGCAGTAATGGTACTGCGGAACAGGAAACCGTAGGTTTTTTCCCGGAATAACAACCCGGAGTGGTTTCATGAGCGGAGTATCAGACCCCAGTTCAATCAAATATCAAGTCAAAGCAAAGATAAACGCAGACGGAATCGTCGACAAACCCGATGTCGTGGGTGCCATTTTCGGACAGACCGAAGGTCTGCTCGGCGACAACCTCGACCTCAGGGACCTGCAGAAGTCCGGAAGGATCGGCAGGGTCGAGGTGGAGATCGTCTCCAAGGGAGGAAAGTCCGAGGGTATCCTCTACATGTCCTCCTCTCTCGACCAGGTCGAGACCGCGATCATCGCCGCCACCCTCGAGACCATCGACCGCGTCGGTCCCTGCAAGGCATCCATCAAGGTCATCGGCATCGAGGACGTCCGCGTCACCAAGAGGGAGCAGATCGCAGAGCGTGCCAAGGAGCTCCTCGGCATCCTCATGGACCAGGCCAAGGGAAGCGGTTCCAACCTCACACAGAACATCAGGGAGTCCCTGCAGGTCGAGGAGATCACCACCTACGGCAAGGAGCGCTGCCCCGCCGGACCCAACGTGAAGAACTCCGAGGCGATCATCATCGTCGAGGGCAGGTCCGATGTCCTCAACCTCCTCAGGGCAGGCATCAAGAACGCCATCGCCGTCGAGGGAACCAACATCCCCAAGTCCGTGCAGGACCTCTCCAAGGAGAGGGTCACCACCGCCTTCGTGGACGGCGACAGGGGAGGGGAGCTCATCCTCAGGGAGCTCTTCCAGACCTCCGACATCGACTACGTCGCCCGCGCACCCCGCGCCCACGAGGTCGAGGAGCTCTCCGCCAAACAGCTGGTCAAATGCCTGCGCAACAAGGTACCGGGCGACCAGTACATGGAGATGAACGGACTCTCCTTCGAGGAGAAGGAGCTGTCCGAGGACGCCGAGAACGACCTCAGGGACCGCCACGTCCGCAAGAACGCGGAGGAGTTCGTCCAGGAGGAGGAACCAGCCGAGGAGGAGCGCTCCTTCAAGATCCGCAGGGCCAACGGCGACGATTCCGAGGAGGATTCCCGCTTCGGCAGGAACCGCCGCGAGCGCCGCCAGCGCGGAGACGACGAGGACTCCAGAGGCAGGAACCGCCGCGAGCGCCACACCAGGAGGTCCGCGGAGGAGACCGCCGAGGAGATGGGCGTTACCGGAAGGAGGTTCGAGAGGAAGAAGAGGGAATTCTCCAGGAGGGACTCCGAGTTCGACGAGGAGGCCGCAGAGGAGAAGCCTGTCAGGGTAAGGAGGAGGTTCGCCGACGAGGAGCCCGAGACCGAATCCGTAATCACCGAGACCGAGGAGGGCGAGATCGTCATCGACGAGGTCGAGGTCACCGAGGAGAAGATCGAGGAGCCCGTTGCAGAGCCTGCCGCCGAGGAACCTGCTGAGGAAGAGGTCGCCGAGACCGAGCCCGCAGAGGAGCCCGCCGAAGTAAAGGAGGAACCCGTTGCCGAGGAGCCCGTCGCAGAGCCTGCCGCCGAGGAACCCGTCGAGGAGAAGACCGAGGAACCTGCTGAGGAAGAGCCCAAGAAGGCCATCAGGGCACCCGTCAAGAGGAAGACCTCCAAGAAGGACAAGGTCCTCACCGAGGAGCAGGAGAACTACAGGGCCATCCTGTCCGAGATCTCCGGAACCAAGAACTCCGTGCTCATCGACGCCGATGGCAACATCCTCGATAAGGTCGAAGTCAAGAACCTCGCCAACTACCTGAAGGACTCCTCCGCCGAGAACATCACCACCATCGTGTTCGACGGTGTCATCTCGCAGAACATCCTCGACATCTCGTCCGGAAAGGGAATCAAGACCCTGGTGGGAAAGAACAAGGGCAAGATTGCCAAGCTCCCCGCCGAGATCACCATCTGGACCAGGACCGACCTGCTCTGAAAGTGAACTATCATGCCATCGCCAAAGAAAGTGACCGTGAACGTCTGGGAAGACGTCGAGAAGCTCAAGCACACCGGGCAGATCGAGATCCCAGCCGACCCCCTGGACCGTGTCCTCGGACAGGAGGAGGCCATCAGCCTCGCCAAGATCGCGGCCATCCAGCGCAGGAACCTGCTGCTGGTGGGCCCTCCGGGAACCGGTAAGTCGATGATTGCACGCGCCATCTCCATGAACCTGCCCAAGGCGACACAGGAGATCCGCGTATCCCACAACCCCGAGAATCCCGAGAGGCCCTTCCTCAACATCATCGAGGCCGCCGAGGTAAAGAGCGAGGAGGGTGACGAGAAGGGTTCCGACGGTACCCTCGTGAACCCCGAGGACATCCCCAAGAGCGTCGCCGAGAGGCTCGGATATCTCTGCAGGGGCTGCGGGCACATCTCCTCCCCTGAGGAGGTCAACTGCCCCAGCTGCGGCAGGAGCAAGCTCGAGGGACAGGGCACCGGCGGCAACAACCCGTTCGGCGTCAACATCATGGGAATCCTCCAGTCCACCGGCCTCTCCCCGCAGATGACCGCCGGCAAGGAGAGGGTCAACACCATCCGCGTGCAGAACGGGGTGGAGGAGACCGTCGTCTTCGAGCGCGCCGGTATGAAGGTCAGGATGCTGGACACCAAGGCCCTCGAGAAGAGGAACAAGCTCAGCAAGAAGTCCAACACCAAGACCCTTGTCAAACTGGACAGGAACCCCTTCGTCATGGCCACCGGAGCCTCCGAGACCGAGCTTCTCGGAGACGTCAGGCACGACCCCTACGGCGGACACGACAAGATCGGAGTCCCCGCCTACCAGAGGGTCATCCCCGGAGCCATCCACGAGGCCCACGAGGGAGTCCTGTTCGTGGACGAGATCTCCCACCTGGGAAGCCTCCAGAGGTACATCCTCACCGCCATGCAGGACAAGAAGTTCCCCATCACCGGCAGGAACCCGCAGTCATCGGGAGCCAGCGTCAAGGTGGAGAACGTCCCCTGCGACTTCATCCTCGTGGCAGCCTGCAACATGCAGGACCTGGAGAACATCCTGTCCCCGCTGAGGTCCAGGATCATCGGTAACGGATACGAGGTCCTCGTCGACGTTGCGATGCCCGACAACAGCCACAACCGCGCCAAGTATGCCCAGTTCGTGGCACAGGAGATCGCTATGGACGGACACGTTCCCCCGGCCGCCATCGAGGCCGTAGAGGAGATCATCTCCGAAGGAAAGAGGCGTGCCAAGCTCGACGGTCAGATGAACTCCCTCACCCTCAGGCTCAGGGAGCTCGGAGGACTCATCAGGGCCGCCGGAGACATCGCCGTCATGGAGAAGGCCAAGTACATCACCGCCGACCACGTGAAGCGTGCCAAGAAGAGGTCGGAGCCCGTCGAGGAGCAGATCAAGCAGCGCTACGGCTCCTACCAGAAGGGTATGACCCACGACATCTCCGATGCCCAGAAGCAGAAGTCCGAGTACTATCTGCAGAACGAGCACATCGACGACTCGATGTATCAATGAAATTACTTAGGCGGGCCCCAAGGCCCGCCGGTTACTTTTAAAGGTCACTCCGAGACGGCACCCATCTTCTGGGCGGTGGCCTCGGTGGCCGATGCGGTGGGCTGGTTGAAGACCAGGGTTTTGCCTCCGCCGTAGGTGACCACGATGTACCTGTCCACGTCGGCGTAGGAGTACATGGTGTAGATCCCGAACGCCGAGTTGACGTATTTCCCGATGTACCTGCGGTCGGTCTTCTCACCGGAAACTACATGTCCCAGGTTGAAGGATGCTCCGTCGACGAGGATGGCATCCTCGATCTCGGAAAAGGGTATGTTCAAAGAAACAAGGCTGTGGTCGATGATGATCCCGTGATCGTCGACCGTCAGATCTTTCTTGGATAGACCCATGTTAACGACATAGCCGACGGGATACATAAGTGTACTGATTCGCTCAGGACATATCGATGGTGACGACGTTGATCTGCTTCTTCAGCACGTTCACCATGAGCTGTGCCTTGCGGTGCCCCGATTCGGCGGCGAGCTTGAACCACTTCATGGCCTCGAACTCGTTGACGGGGACTCCCTTGCCCTTGTGGAACGCCATGCCGATGCTGAACTGGGCCTTGTTGAATCCCAATGCGGCGGACTTCCTGAACCATTCCATGGACTTGGAGTAATCCTGAGGGACTCCGTTGCCGTCGCGGTGCATGGTGCCGATGTTGTACATGGCCTTCGCGCTGCCCATGTCGGCCGCCTTGAGGTAATATTCCATGGCCTTGGCGTAATCCTGGTCGACGCCCTTGCCTCCCTCGTACATCACGCCGAGGTTGTAGGTTGCCTTCTGGCTACCGGCCTCCGCCGCCTTGGAGAAGCATTCCATGGCCTTCTCGAAGGACTGCTCGGCGGCGAAACCGTTGTAGTACATCACGCCTAGATAGTACACGGCGTCCATGCTGCCCATATCGGCGGCGCGGGTGAAACAATCGAACGCCTTCGGAAGCAGGGATTCGTCCTTGGATTCGTAGTATCCGTATCCTTCCTCGAAAAGTGCGGCAGCGTCGGCCTCGTTCACCATGTTCACGTGAACGTGCAGGCTGTATTTATGTGCGATACCCGGCGCCCAGGTCGCAGACCATCCTGACTCCCGATGAGCCGTCGTTGTAGAAGGACTCGAGATACTCGACGGGGACGAAGCCGTTGCGCTTGTAGAAATCCATGGCGCGGGTGTTGCGCTCCTTGACCTCCAGCTGTATGGAGGAGAATCCTTCCATCAGGGCGGCCTGCTTGAAGCGGTTCAGGACCATGGTTCCGATCCCCTTCCCCCTGCTGCCGGAGGCGGTGGCGAACAGGTGGACCGAGACGCGTCCGTTGGGGAGCTTGGTCCCCGCCAGGTAGCAGAGGACGTTGCCGAAGAGGTCGCAGGCGACGATCTGCCCCGCCGGCCACTGCATGCGGAAGAAAGTGATGACCTGGGGTGCGAAGTACTCGTCGAGGCTCTCAGATATGAGAGCGAAGACCTTCGCCTCGTCCTCCGGACGCATGAGCCTGATTTCCATCATCCGTGAATCCCCCCGGCAGTATTTGGTTTATCTGGAACCGAACCTGGAATTCCGCCCCCGCCTGGGGGCCGTAGCGCGCCCGCGGAGGGAATGGGATATGATGCCGATGGCAAGGACTGCTGCGGCCGCTGCGGCGATGCAGTATGTGTACGTACTGCCCCCATGGTCCTCGGGCACCACGCTGTACTCAACGGTCCCGGTGAGTTCGGAACCAATAAGACGGACGGTCGCCACGTATGTCCCCGCCCCGGGAGAGCGGAACAGAACCGTGCAGGCATCCGTGATCCTGGTGGTCCCATCCCCCAACGACCATTCGTAACTGTATCCGGGAGGCCCGTTCACGGAGAGGAGGACCATCTCCCCCGCAGGAGTCATCAGGGTCTCCGCCCGCAGCGACAGTCCGGTTTCCTCCGCTGTGAATATGTTGACGCCGAAGTCCTCCAGGAAGCATGCCGCGAAGAAGCCGGCCGCCTCGGGGGAATCGATGATGACCGCGGTCTCGCGGTTGCGGAGGAAGGAGGATGAGGTCCAGTTGACCGATCCTAGCCACACCCTGTCGTCGGCGATGACCCCCTTGTTGTGTATCAGGGAATACTTCTCCGAGCCGTCCTTGGAAACAGCCTGCACCGCCGTGGCGGAGGATATCAGCTCTGTGTATGACACGTGCTTGGAGGAGTCCGACTGAGAGGAGTCGAGGATGAACTTGGTGTCGACCCCGCGCTCGGCGGCGGACACCATCCATGCGACCGGGGATTCGCCGGATACGACGGCGAGGTCGGAACCGAGGTCCATCTGCTCCGCGTAGAGCCTCTCTCCGGCGCCGCCCATGAACCTCTCCATCATTGCGAACGAGTTGTCGGGGGAGAGGACCGGGGTAACAGTAGCGGAGCAGAGGAACATCTCCGAATGGCCGATCTCTACGGCCGGAAGATCCCTGCAGGGATTGGAGTTCGGATATAGTGCCAGCAGTCCCGATACGTCACCCCATTCGGAGGAGAAGTCGTTCTCGAAGACACGTTCCATGTAGGCCGCGAAACCCCCGCTGCGGATGACCGCTCCCCAGCCGCGGTTGCCGTATTCCCCCAGATTGCCCGAGGTCCAGTTCTCCGAAGTCATCACCGTCACGGACCCATCGATCACCGCGTATTTGTTGTGGAGATAGTTGTAACGGTCGTCCCCGCAGCCGGTGCTGTTGATGAACCTCACCTCCCCGCCGGAATCCTGCAGAGACCTAAGCAGGGAGATCTCCTTGCTGAGGTCCGTGCCCAACGGGAAACCCTCCGCAAGGACCCTAACACGGACCCCCGATTCGGACTTCTGGCACAGCAGCGATACTAGCTCCGTGCTGGTGATCAGGTAGATGGATATGTCGATGGCCGAACACGCCCCCGCGAGGCTCTCCATGACGGGGATCCCGCGGCTCTCTGGGAAGGTGAACAGGCCCACCTCCGCTTGGAAGGAAGGGAGCGCGTCCGCGCTCTCGTTGATCCATCCGGGCTTGGTGGAGATCCAATCGGCCGCCCGGCCGGTATCCCCTCCTACGCGCAGGAGGTACCTTCCCGATGCGGTATCCACGGGTTCCCCGTACCATCCGTCCGTCCCAGGTGATCTGCCGTAGCACACCGAGTCCGCGAGGACGGAGCCATTCATCAGGGACAGCTCGTCCCCCGAATCGGCGAGGATGAACGACCTGCTCTTGGAGATTAGCTCCGATGGATATGTAACGGTCCCGGGGCGGGAATCGAACCAGCAGGTGCCGGACGCCTTCGCCGCGGTGAGGCTCCCGCCTGGATGCAGGATGCAAGTTGATACGAAGGTCAGGGTGCCCTCCCCGTCCGTCAATGAATATCCCCGCAGGTCGATGTCGGACCCGCCGGGATTGGAGAGCGTGAACCCTTCGCATCCGGGGTCGACCTCGGTGATGAGGGGTGCGGAAGACGGTGCGGCATCCGAAAGAAATGTGTAGGATGGAACAAGTACGAAGAGCAGTATGGTGAGTACAGCGACAGCGACCGTCTTCCGCATGATACTCATTCGTCATGCGTAATAAAGCATCGGCACACTACACTTAGTACTAACAAAAGTGGCCCCGCCCGGAGGCGGGGAAGATGATTGTGGTTTCAGAGCCCGCTGACGAGGTCCCTGAGGACTGCGCGGGGGTCGGCGGCCTTGACGACTCCGGATGCCAGGAGGACTCCCTCGGCACCGAGCGAAAGGGCTGCGGCGACATCCCTGCCGTTCTTTACGCCGGCTCCGCAGAGGACGCGGATGGCGGGGTTGACGGCCTTGACCTGCTCGACGGTGTTCCTCACGATGGAGGGGTCGGCGGTGGTGACTGAAATGTCCCCTCCGATGAGCTCGGGGGGCTCTACCGCGATGTAATCGGGAGCGAACTTCGCCAGGATCTTGGCGTCCTCGACGGTGTTGGCGCAGACCACGGTGACGAGTCCGAGCTCCTTGGCCATCTGGACTGCCTGTCCGACGGCCTCGGCGTCGACCTTGTGCTCGGCGTGGTTGATGAGGGTGCCGCGGCATCCGCATGCCTTGACCATGGAGGGGGTGACCCATCCGGTGGCCGAACCGGGCTTCTTGGGGTCCACGTTCTGCGAGAACACGGGGATGCCTACGGCGGAGGCCACGAAGGCGGTCTCCACCATGGGAGGGCACACGATAATCTGTGCGCCGGACTCCTTGGCGATCTCCTCGCAGGCGGCTGCCAGGTCGGCGGCCTTGGGGCCGTCGACCTCGGCGTATGCCTTGAAATTAACGATTACGACCTTGGAACCGAGATCACTCGACATCGGTCTTGTCCTTCTTGGAGCAGCAGCACTTGCTGTCGTCATCCTTGGGGGACACGAACCTCTTCTTGAGGTCCTCGAGGACTGCGGGCCTGGAGGTGTACTCCATCTCCTCTGCTCCCAGGATGGAAGGCATGAAGGGTCCCTGGCGCCTCATCATGACAGAAGCCTTGATAGCGTTCTGGCGGGCGAGGTCCCAGGTGTTGCTTCCGAAGATGTCGACGGGCTTGTGGTCTCCGCCCTTGACTCCGGGTGCCTCGAGTCCCTGGAGATGACCCTCGCAGAGCTGGAATCCGAGACAGCAGATTCTCGGGGGTCCGTCGTAGTAGACGGGGTTAGAG
>Ga0256407_10000650_pt1 | contig 79606 bp, 57 predicted proteins | sample RumenRJG_04DNA_FD_193489 | JGI IMG/M metagenome (GOLD analysis project Ga0256407, IMG submission 193489) | Bovine rumen microbial communities from Lethbridge, Alberta, Canada - RJG_04 | ecosystem: Host-associated > Mammals > Digestive system > Stomach > Rumen | place: Canada: Alberta... | reverse complement strand
GAGTTAGTTGTATGATGTGGCTCACCGTTCCGTTGTCTTTATCCTCTTTGTAAACCTTGTAATGGTTCTTTCCCTGTGCCGCAATCTGTGGCAGGTGAGTGATGCTGATAACCTGTCGGTTCTGCTGACCCATGTTCTTCATCATCTCCGCCATTTTGTCGGCAATGCTGCCTGAAACGCCCGTGTCAATCTCGTCGAAGATGATTGTTGGGAGCTTTACTGCGCTGCTAATCAATGCTTTGAGCGATAGCATTACGCGCGCAATCTCACCGCCCGATGCCACGGCAGACACCTGCTGAAGCGTTCCGTTCTTGTTAGCCGAGAATAGGAAGTTCACCTTGTCGATGCCCGATGGTTCTGGCTTCGCACTCTTCTGCAAGTCAATGACAAACTGCACGTTAGGAATGCCGAGCGGCTTCAGAAGTTCAATCATCTGTTTTTCTACTTCTTTTGCCGCCTTTGTTCGCAGACTGCTGAGTTTATCTGCCTGTTGCTGAACTTTTTTCAGCATTTCGTTTCTCTTCTTCTCAAGCTCGGCGATGTGCTCTTCGGAGTTGTCTATGAGGTCGAGTTTCTCTTGCAGATTGTTGAAGACATCTATCAGCTCCTGAAGGCTGTTTACGCGATGCTTCTTCTCCTGCTCGTATATCTCGTTAAGTCGGTCGTTTAGCTGCTGAAGTTGCTGAGGGTCGTACTCCAGACTGTCCTGAAGCGAGCTAATCTCGTTGCTGATGTCCTTCAGCTCGATGTACGCGCTTTCGGTGCGCTGATAAAGTTCGGCAACCGTCGGAGTCATCTTTTCGAGGTTTGCGAGGCTGTGCGAACATTCCTTTATCATGTCCAGGACGCCGTGTTCCTGCGTCATTATGCTGTCAACCTTGAAGAGTTCAGCCTTGATGTCCTCGGCATGACTGAGTGTTTCCACCTCGTCCTCTATTTCCTGCTGCTCGTTAGGGTCGCTCAGGTTGAGGGCTGCAAGTTGTTCAACCTGAAAGCGGAGGAATTCCTCTTCTGCCTTGTCTTTTTTCGACTCCTCGATAGCCTTTGCCAGAGCCGTTTCAACGGATTTGTATTCCTTGTAAGTCTGCTTGTATGTTTTCAACTCGTCGTTGTCTTTCGCAATGATATCGAGCACGTTAAGCTGGAAATCTTCTTTGTTTAGAAGCAGATTCTGATGCTGCGAATGAACGTCGATAAGCTGTTCGCCAAGTTCCTTCAGAAGCGGAAGTTGTGCCGGCACGTCGTTGATGAATGCGCGGCTCTTTCCCGAAGCATGAAGCTCGCGTCGGATGATGCAGTCGGTCGGGTCGTAGTCCAGCTCGTTGCGTGTAAAGAAATCCTCCATTCCGTAGGCTGTAAGGTCGAAATGCGCCTCGATAACGCACTTTGTCGCGCCGTTCTTGATAGCCTTCGTGTCGGCTCTCTGACCGAGCAGAAGTCCGATGGCTCCGAGGATTATTGATTTTCCCGCGCCAGTCTCGCCCGTGATTACCGAAAAGCCGTTTTCGAAATTGATGTCGAGTTTTTCAATAAGCGCGTAGTTCTGTATTATAAGGTTCTTTAGCATCTTATTTTTTCTTTATAATAGCGTCCCAGAAATCATTCTGCGAAGGGTTTAGGTTCGACAAGAGAGTGTAGACATCTTCCTTCTCCTTGTTGTTTCCCTTCGAGTAAATGTTTACCAGTTCGTCTCTTTTGTAATCTGTAAAAATCTGTGGCAACAGAGCCATCGGCTTGCTGCTGTGAGCCTGCTTCAGGAGAGCGAGCGATTCGGTAATCTCGTTCCGTCCGCGTTCTGAGTTCGTTGCCATTATGTCGAGTCCCTTGCGATGATAGTTGTACTGCAAGGTGCGGTACGCCTCCATTGCCGGATCCATGTAGTCGTTTATTATTGCATGGCGGTTCTTGCTGTCGGAGTAAGCCTTCCAGCCGGCCTCGCTCATGTTTTGTGCGCTGTTCACAATGCTTTCAACCTTACGCAGGACTTCCGTTCCGCCCATCGGTGCCATCGTGTCCATGTCGAGTCCGATGATGAGGTAGGCATAGTATGCCATCATCGCTGTCAGATTGCTTTCCATCTGGTCTTCGCGATATTCCAGTTGGTCGTTCTCCTGATAGGTAAAGTTGAAGTTCTGGTCCTTGTTTCCGTAGACCACCGTATTGATGTTTGTATTGAAGATTGGGCGCGTGCTCTGCACCATCAGTTCGCACTTGAAAGTGCCGTCGGCAGCCGAATATTCGTTTACCGTTATGTTGAATGTGCAGTTTATGCGCTCTATCTTGCTGTATTTCTGCGTTGTCCACTCGCGTGAGTTCATAAACTCCGTGAGGGCAGTCTCGAGGGTCGAGAAAACCGTCGTAGAACTCGAAATCTTAGAGTGGTTGATGCTAATCTTGCAGTTCAGTTCCTGCGCCCTCAAAGGTGCTGATATACAAAGAAGAATAGCTGCCACACAAAGTAGCAGCTTTCTTGAACGTGCTGTATTTCTTTTTTTTAGATTCATTCTTTGTTTTTCAAGACCTCTTCGAGATTGTTGATGATATCGTGCGCAACCTCACTCTTGCTTTTCAGCGGATAGGGCGTTGAGCCTTGTGCCGAGATTATCGTAATCTTGTTGGTGTCAACCCTGAAGCCTGCGCCTTTGTCTTGCAGCGAGTTCATCACGATGAAATCGAAGTTTTTTCGCTGAAGTTTGTCCTGAGCGTTTTGCATCTCGTCGTTTGTCTCGAGTGCGAAGCCAACCAAAACTTGATTCTGTCTTTTCTGCTTTCCGAGCGAAGCGGCTATGTCTTGTGTAGGCTTTAGCTGAAGCACAAGGTCGTCGCCATGACGCTTAATCTTTTGTTCGGCTCTCGTCGCCGGAGTGAAGTCGGCAACGGCGGCGCAGAGAATTCCGGCATCGCAGTCGGCAAAGCGGCTGTTGGCAGCCTCGTACATTTCCTGAGCCGACTCAACATCTATTCTGTTGATGTTCGGATGTTTGACGCCCAGCGTTACCGGACCGGCTATCAGTTCAACCTGCGCGCCTCTTGCGGCACATTCCTCGGCAAGGGCGAATCCCATCTTTCCCGAAGAGTAGTTGCCTATAAAACGCACGGGGTCTATCTTTTCGTATGTCGGACCTGCGGTTATCAGAATTTTCTTTCCGCTGAGGTTTGATTTTGCGGCGAAGAATTCTTCAAGTCGGGCGATGATATTCTCGGGCTCTTCCATTCTGCCTTTGCCAACAAGGTGGCTTGCCAGTTCGCCCGATGCAGGCTCAATTATTATGTTGCCGTAACTTTCGAGCGTCTTCAGGTTCTTCTGTGTTGACGGATGCGCGAACATGTCGAGATCCATTGCCGGTGCAACAAAGACAGGCGCTTTCATCGAAAGATATGTGGTTATGAGCATGTTGTCGGCAATGCCGTTTGCCATCTTGCCGATGGTAGATGCCGTTGCCGGTGCGATGAGCATTGCGTCAGCCCACAGACCAAGGTCAACGTGGCTGTTCCATGTTCCGTCGCGCTGCGAGAAGAACTCGCTGACTACAGGCTTGCTCGTGAGTGCCGACAGCGTGATTGGAGTGATGAACTCCTTTCCGGCAGGTGTAATAACAACTTGTACCTCAGCGCCTTTCTTTATCAGACCTCTGATGATGTAGCAAGCCTTGTAGGCGGCAATGCTGCCCGTTATGCCCAGTACAATCTTCTTTCCTTTAAGCATATTATTTTGTTTTTTGCGCCTCCTTGAACTCTAACAGCAGACGTGTGAGCACATGTTTTGTTTCCTGCGGAAAATCTCCGCGCTGCATCCAGTCGTAATACGCCGGGTCTTTTGCAAACACGTTGAATACGCTTTCGCCCTTGTATTTTCCGAAGTTGACCGTCGGAACCTTTTTCTCGTTGTAAACGAAACGGCCTGCGAGGTCAACGTTGTCGTTCATCTTGCTGAAATCGGCAAGTTTCTCGATGTCGTTTTGCAGTTCGTCGGGATATTTGTCGAGCTGAGCCTTCAGAACCTCGTAGGTGGCGATAGTGTCGGCAAGTGCGCTGTGAGCCACAACCTTCTCGCCGTTCTCAAGCGTTACGCCGTCGTTTTCGAGGTCGCCTCCGCAGTAGAACTTGTAGGCGGCAACGAGAGTGCGTCGCTCCAACTTGTGGTAGATGTTCTGCACGTCTACGAAGTTGCGCTTGCTAAGGTCTATGTCGATGCCCACGCGGTAAAACTCCTCGGCAAGCATCGGGATGTCGAACTTGTTTGAGTTGAATCCTGCCAAGTCGCAGCCCTTTATGTAGTCGGCCAAGCCTTTTGCCAGTTGTCTGAAGGTTGGGCAGTCCTTCACGTCCTCGTCGGTGATGCCGTGAATGGCTGTCGAAGCCTCTGGAATGTGCATTGTCCTCTCCTGCATCATCTGTGTCTGGGGGTCGAAATAAGCCTCGGTTGGTCTTATTCGGCGAACCTTTCGCTCTTCGTCGCCGTTAGGCATAATCTTTATGCAGCTGATTTCTACGATGCGGTCCTTCATCAGGTTTACGCCTGTTGTCTCGAGGTCGAAAAATACGAGCGGACGTTTAAGATTCAGTTTCATTGTGCCTGCGTATTAGTCGTTAAGCATCATAGGCATGAGCAGCATCAGTACCTGCTCCTTCTCGTTCTGCTCGGCAGGAACGATGATGCCCGGACGCGATGGGTTGTTAAGTTGGAACAGGATGTCCTGACCGTCCATATTGTCGAGAATCTCGCGAAGCAGAGTTCCCTTGAAGCCGATGCTCAGCGGATTGTCTGTATAGCTGCAAGGAAGCTTCTCCTCGGCAGATGTTGAGAAGTCGTAGTCCTGACCAGAGATGTTGACGCTGTCGTTGCCGAACTCAAGTTTGATGAGCGATGATGTCTTCTCGCTGAAGATGAGCACGCGGCGGAGGGCGCAAATCATCTGCTGGCGGTCTATTGTTGCGCAGAACGGATTGTCTGTTGGGATAACTGCGTTGTAGTTAGGGAAATGACCCTCAATCAGACGGCACATGATAGAGTAGTTCTCGAGTAGGAACAGAGCGTTCTTGTCGTCGAATTGCACGCTAACGTCGCCGCTTTCCTTTCCGAGGATGTTCTTCAGCAAGTTAGCCGGCTTCTGCGGAAGGATGAAGGCTGATTTCTCGAAGCCCTTGTATTCTGGGTAGATGCATCTTACGAGCTTGTGTCCGTCTGATGCCACGAGTGTAATCTTTTCAGAGTCGATGTCGAAGTAGATACCGTTCATCACATGTCTCAGCTCGTCGTTAGCTGTGGCGAATATCGTCTTTGTGATGCCCGAAAGCAGATTGTCGGCAGCGATGTTGAACTTCACGATTGAAGGGCTGTTCATCTCCGCGCTCTTTGGATATTCGTCGGCATTCTGTGCCATGAACTTGTAAACGCCGTTCTGGTAGCCTATCTCGAGGCTCAGGGTTGTTGTGTCAACCTTGAAAGAAATTGGCTGCTCTGGAATCTCCTTCATAGCGTCAAGAAGAGTCTTTGCCGTGATGGCGAACTTGCCTTTCTCGTCCAAATCAGTTACAGGAACTTTGGTTATGAGGGTTGTCTCGGTGTCTGAAGCTGTTACTGTAAGCGTGTCGTTCTCGGCCTCGAACAGGAAACACTCAAGTATAGAGATTGAGCTTTTTGAGCCGATAACACGTCCTATTGCCTGCAAGTGCTCGTTAAGTACACTGCTTGAAACTATGAAATTCATACTTCGTTTTTGTTTTAAAGATTAAGTTAATGAGCGCAAAGTTAAGAATTAATTTTGAGAGAAAAGTTATTTTTCAAAAAAATGTTTGAGCGAATGCTTTCAACTAAAAAAAAGTGTTACTTTTGCAGACATTTCAAAAATGAAATAATAATATTATATATGGATTTCACAGGAAAAATTATAGCCGTGTTGCCAGAAAAGACAGGTGTGTCGGCTAAGGGAGAATGGAAGGTTCAGGAGTTTGTAATAGAGGACAGCGCATCGTCACAGTATCCTCGCCGTATGTGCTTCAGCGTTTTCGGCGCAGACAAACTCGCTCAATTTAATATTCAGGTAGGACAGGATTTGACAGTTTCGTTCGATATTGACGCAAGAGAATATCAGGGCCGTTGGTTCAACAGTATCCGCGCATGGAGAGTAACTCCAGCGGTTCAGGCTGCGCCGGGTGTTATGCCTGCTGCCCCATACGGAGCAGAGGTTCCTCCGGTTGCTCCAGTTGCAAGTGCTCCAGCTGCGCCAGCCGCTGCTCCGCTTGCTTCAGATGAGTCATCTGATCTGCCTTTCTGATTCGTTTTTATACAAGAAATTACAAGGACGGTATGCTTTCGGGCTGCCGTCCTTTCTGTTTTTGTTGAAATTCATAATTAGTAAATTGAAAATTGAAAGTTGAAAATTTGGAACTGATTGATAATTAAAGAATTATAATGAACAGTTTCGCTAGAAATTGTTCGAACGTCGTAGGAACGTCCAAGGAAGGTAGAGGGAAGATATATGGGTATAGCTGGATTAGGGGAATGAAGTAAGTCGATAGCAAGAGGGTAGTAAGGGGATAGCAAGGGGATAGCAAGGGGGAAGGTTCGACGAAATCCACATTGTCCCGCCAATTCAGACGGTGAGGATTCATAATGGTAGAAAAAGTGGAATATTTTGTCTTTTGGTATATACAAAATAGTGCCAAGGTATATGCAGGGTATATGCAAGATATATGTAGGCTATATGTAAGTTATATGTAAGTTATATGTAAGCTATATGTTGGGTATATGTAGGCTATATGTTGGGTATATGTAAGCTATATGTTGGGTATATGTAAGCTATATGTTAGATATATGTAAGATATATGTAAGCTATATGCAGAGTATACGTAGAATAGGTGATTCATAATTCAAAATTCATAAATCACACTTCCTCAAGAAGTAGGCAGAACTTAAGGAAAACCCGAACGCATCCCGAAGGATTAGCCCCACATTAAGCCAGATTTCCGCGCTCGGACTTCGCACCACAAGTTCAGTCGAATTTCCGAATTCGGCTGAGAAAAAGAAATGGGAATTTGTAATTTCCACCGCTGAAAAACGTTCGCTTGCTACCGAGGGGGCGCAAGAATTTTCATCGCTGAAAATAACAATGTTTTGTGTTGCGCAAGAATAAAAAAGTTGTTATTTTTGTGGCTGGGAATAAAGTGAGTTCTTACCTCCCTTGGTTGCAAACAAACTGAACTCTAACGGCAAATTTCCATAATCTATGCTGCTGAATTGCAGATTTGGCAGAATGTGAGGGATAATGGCTATCATGATAAGGATATGGAGTCCATGAAATCTCTATTTGAATAATTCATTATGTTTTTATTTTATGTACACAATATATAGAAGCGATACTTACAAATTAGCTTTAAAAAGTCTATTTTCAGTTTTGCTTTTTCTTTCATTCTGGTTGTCTTGGAAAGTGACACTCATTCTTCTTTTGGGATGGAGTGGTCTCTATGCATTGTCTTGTTGGAAAAAAGGTTATGTTGTTTTTAAAACAGATGAGAATGGCATTTTTCTATGTGGAAAGAAAGACAAAGGTATTTTTATCCCATGGGAAAGAATTAGATTTGTGATATTCGTAGTAGGTAATGTACATGAATCAAAAATTTTAATTCGTCAGTTAAATAACGAAACTCATCAACTTTGGTTAGGAGGGTATTTCTATTTTACTCCCAAAAGTGCAATAAATGCAGTTTGTAAATATGCTGACAATAAGAGTAAGGTTAAAATAACAGAAATGAAACTGTATTCTGATGAATATTATATTGAGAAAATATTGGAAGAAGAGAGAAAAGAAAAAAGGAGGAAGGAAATAGAAAGAAACCAAGACTTCAAGAAAAGAAACAAGAAAAGAAAGAAGAAATAATATGTTTGTTATTCCTGTTCGTTCAAGTTTTACCGAGCTCTTACCTCCCTTTGGTTGCAAGCAACCATCGTTAGAACGGCAACGTTCGGCAGAACGTTGAGATTTGTTAAATATAAACGAAACTAAATGAAAACACTTATTACAATAATGCTTTTACTTGTGAGCATCTTAGGATTTTCACAAAATAAGCATATCGCTAAAGGCAAGGCTCGTGGCAAATCCACCATTGTTTACGACGGAAAGGATGTTGAGCTTCACAAAAAGAATTGCTTAAAAAAATATGATGAAAATGCCTTTAATGAACTCACATGGGGGCTACCCAGTTCCGAGCGATTTGTGTATAGTCTGTATTATGCTAATAAATACAATTACAACTATGCCTCGTATGACATCTATGTCTTAGTTGATTCTTATTATACAAGACTGAATGAAATCGTAGATAACGCTGACACTCTCTATTATAAGCCAATAAGAATGAGCAAGGAGTGTTTTAATTTTATTTACGCTTATCTTGAACCAATTAAGTTTAAGTATGATGAGGAGATGTGGAAGTTATACAAAGACGGTATTTATCTGCCGAAAGATACCATACTGAGCAAACAGATATATGCTCGCAAGTATAAATCAGTTGTTGACAAATTCGGGTATCGTCATTGGCGGAAAGGCAGCGGACAGTATGGTCAAAATAGACTGAAAGAGTTACACGAGAAATATGATAAAAACGGTCAGCAGGCACTTGAGGATATAATAAACCGTGGAAATACACAAGAGGTATTCATTAAACGAATAATAGCCTATGGCGATACGAGTTTTTATGAAAAGAACAAAACAAAATTCAGCATCGAGAATTTCATTTTCGCCTCGTTCATAATGGCATATAATTTCCATTACAAACAGGCATACAAGGACTTTGCTGAATCGCTAAAATTATTCTTCGCGAAAAACAATCTGTCTGTTGACGATAAGACGGCAAGAATAATCAAGGATTGTTTAGAGCAATAGTACGTGGTGGCGGGATAAGATTCTTCTTTTTGTATTTAGAAAATGATTATTCGGAATGACGCTGAAAGCGTCACCTCTCAGTAACCGCAGTATCCGTAGGATCTGCGGGGCTGGAATGATACAAATATAATCGACCCTGAAAGCGGTCGCCCATTGCGATAGATGGGGCACTCTTTCAGAGTGCTTATTTTGATAGTTTTTATTTCGCAGGTCGTTCCGACCTATGGTTATTTAGCGGAGACGCTTTCAGCGTCTATAATACACAGATACTAAGTATTGTAACTTTTATAAAATCAACAAGAAGTAGGAGAAATATTGAATTTAATCCCGAACTCGCGTAATAGTAGATATTTATTCCGAACAGACATAAAAAAAACGATGCCCCGAAATTGAAAGGGACATCGTTTTTTTATATAAGCAAAATTTATTTCTTCTTTGCCGGGTCGCAACTCAGACCAACGCCAAGTTTCTTGAAAATCTTGCGGTCAACCTCGCTGAGCATCACCGTGCAGTGAACCTGACAGCCGCGCAACTCTGGAAGTTTCTCCAGAGCCTTTCGGCAATTCTCGTCGTGCTGGCTCAGAACAGAAAGTGCAACGAGCACCTCGTCGGTGTGCAGACGTGGATTCTTGCTGCCCAGATACTCTGTCTTGGTCTTCTGTATCGGCTCAATCATGTTCTGCGGAATGAGCTTTATCTCGTGGTTGATGCCTGCGAGATACTTCGTGCAGTTCAGAATGAGCGCGGCGCTCGGACCGAGAAGGTCGCTCTGCTCGGCTGTGATTATTGTGCCGTCGTTAAGCTCGATGGCAGCCGATGGCTTGCCGTTCTGCTCCTTGCGCTCGCGTGCCGCAACGGTCGTCTTGCGATAGTCGGTGTTAATCTTTGCCTGATTGAACAGAAGTTTGATTTTCGACACCTCGTTGTCGTTGCATGCGCCGCTTGCCAGTTGGTTAAGGGCTGTGTAGTATCGGCGTATAATCTCGTCCTTTGCAGCCTCTTGGCAGGCGTCGTCGTCGCTGATGCAGAAGCCAACCATGTTTACGCCCATGTCGGTAGGGCTCTTGTAAGGATTCTCGCCGTAGATGCCTTCGAACAAGGCGTTCAGTACCGGGAAGATTTCGATGTCGCGGTTGTAGTTGATGGCAATCTTGTTGTATGCCTCAAGATGGAACGGGTCAATCATGTTGATGTCGTTCAAGTCGGCCGTTGCAGCCTCGTAAGCAATGTTTACGGGGTGGTTCAGCGGAAGACTCCATACTGGGAAAGTCTCGAACTTGGCATATCCAGCCTCGATGTTGCGCTTGTGCTCGTTGTAGAGCTGGCTAAGGCAGACAGCCATCTTGCCCGAACCCGGACCGGGAGCTGTGACAATGACAAGCGGACGAGTAGTCTCGACATAGTCGTTCTTTCCGAATCCCTCGTCGGAGTCGATGAGAGCCACGTTGTGAGGATAGCCCTCGATGGTGTAGTGGAAGTAAGCCTTTATGCCCATGCGCTCAAGACGTGCGCGGTAGGCATCGGCGCTGCTCTGTCCGTTGTAGTGTGTTATTACTACCGAGCTTACGAGAAAGCCGCGGTTCTGGAATTCGCTTCTGAGGCGAAGAACATCCTCGTCGTAAGTAATGCCGAGGTCGCCGCGCATCTTGTTCTTCTCGATATCCACAGCACTGATGACGATTACAATCTCAGCCGTGTCGCTAAGCTGGCTCAGCATTCGCAGCTTGCTGTCGGGCTGGAAACCCGGCAGCACTCTGCTTGCATGATGGTCGTCGAAGAGCTTTCCGCCGAGTTCGAGATACAGCTTGTTGCCGAACTTGGCGATGCGCTCTTTTATGTGCTCCGACTGTATCTTCAGATACTTGTCGTTGTCAAATCCTATTCTGTTCATTTGTTATTGGTTGATTGTTTTTTTCTTTTGATTCAGTATTATTCGATACCCTTCATCATTTTCTTAAGCAATGGGCAGAGGGCGAACAGCAATACTGATGCAACACCTGCCATCACGGCAAAGAGTGTGAAGAAGTCGGTAAGGTTTGCAATCTGGATTCCGCAGAAACTCTTGGCTGGCTCGCCTGCTACAGGCAGAAGAGTTGCCAACTTGCCGGCAAGGATGTTACTTGCTGCGTTGCTCATAAACCAAACGCCCATCAGCAATGATGCAAGGCGCGCTGGAGACAGCTTGTTAACCATTGAGAGTCCGATAGGAGAGAGTGAAAGCTCGCCCAGTGTGTGAATGAAGTAGAGGGCAAACAGCCACCACATTGATGTCTTTGCACCGTCAGAAACGCCAGATGTGGCGTATGCGATTACGACATATCCCAAAGCCAGAAGTCCCAAGCCGATAGCCTGCTTAACAGGTGATGCTGGCTCGAGCTTGTGCTTTGCAAGAGTCTCCCACAATGTTGCCATTACAGGAGCGAAGCAGACAACAACGATAGGGTTGATGCTCTGGAACCATGTTGTAGGCATCTCCCAGCTGCCGATGTGGCGATCGCACTGCTTGTCGGCAAAGATTGTGAGCGATGAGCCTGCCTGCTCAAACGCGCTCCAGAAGAAGATTACGAACACGGCGATGATGTATATAACGCCGATGCGGCACTTCTCTACGGTTGTAAGACCTCGGTCGGTGATGATGAAAACAGGCAGAGCGACAGAGATAGCGTAGATTGCAGCCGAAATATAGTCGTTGAAGTTCTCGACGTTAAGCGAGAAGAGAACGAACAATGCCACAGCACCTGCGATGCAGCCCCAAAGACGGATAGGAGAGTTCTTCGCATCCTCGTCAACGTGCATCTCGGCAGCCTTCTCTGCTGCCTCTGCGTCCTTCTGGTGGCGAAGTTCGCTCTTTGAAGGAGCAAGACCGATAGCCAAGCCCTCAGGAGTGTTAAGATACTTGTCCTTACCGATAACGAACACAACGATTGACACAATCATGGCAACGCCAGCGCAGAAGAATCCCCACTTGAACGCACCCGGATTGAACCAGTTACCGTCGCTTGCCAACGAACCGCAGATAAGCGGAGCGATGAGCGCACCAGTATTGATACCCATGTAGAATATAGTGAAGGCAGAGTCCTTGCGATGGTCTGTTGGCTCGTAAAGGTCGCCCACCATTGTGCTGATATTTGGCTTGAAGAAGCCGTTACCGATGATGAGGGCAGCCAGACCGGCAAACATCAGCCACAGAGAGAAACTGTTGTCGATGGATGGGTCGATTGCGCCGCCATCTGTTGTGATGCTCTGCTTTACGAAGCATGCCGATGCGAACATCAGAAACTGACCGAGAGCCATCACCATTCCGCCGAAGATGATACTTCTGCGGTTACCCCAATAGCGGTCGGCAATGTATCCGCCAAGCAGCGGAGTAAGGTAAACAAGTCCGGTGTACGAACCGTAAATCTGACTTGCGTCTGCGCTGTTAAAGAAGGCAGCCACAAGGTAAAGTACAAACAGGGCGCGCATTCCGTAGTAAGAGAAGCGCTCGGCCATCTCTGTCACAAACAACAGGTACAGGCCTTTTGGATGTCCATTTTTTGCCATATAATCTAATCTTTCTATTTTATTATAATCATGTTGTGTTTTATTTCTTCAGCCATTTGTCGAGCCAGCCGAAGAATGTGCGCTGCCACAGAACGCCGTTCTGTGGTTTCAGAACCCAGTGGTTCTCGTCGGGGAAGAGCAGAAGTTGGGCAGGGATTCCGCGCAACTTAGCCGCATTGAATGCCGCCATGCCCTGCGATGCAAGGATGCGGTAATCCTTCTCGCCGTGGATGCAGAGGATAGGAGTGTCCCACTTGTCAACGAAGAGGTGTGGCGACTGGGCGTAGCTTCTCTTTACAGCTTCGCTGTCCTTACGCCAGAATGCGCCACCCAAATCCCAGTTTGTAAACCAGAGTTCCTCTGTCTCAAGATATTGCTGCTCCATATTGAAGAAGCCGTCGTGTGCAATAAACGCCTTGAATCGCTTGTTGTGATGACCAGCCAGCCAGTAAGCCGAGAATCCGCCGAAACTTGCGCCAACACAGCCCAGTCTGTCCTTGTCAACATACGATTCCTTGCAAAGGTCGTCGATGGCTGTAAGATAGTCGTTCATGCAGTTGCCGCCGTAGTTTGTGCTTATCTCCTCGAGCCATTCCATTCCGAAGCCCGGCAGACCGCGACGGTTTGGCGCGATTACGATGTAGCCGTTTGCCGCCATTATCTGGAAGTTCCAGCGGTAGCTCCAGAACTGGCTTACAGGGCTTTGCGGTCCGCCCTCGCAGAACAGCAGAGTAGGATATTTCTTTGTGCTGTCGAAGTCGGCAGGGTAGATAACCCAGCTGTGAAGCTGCTTGCCGTCTACTGTCTCGACCCATCTTGGCTTAACATCGCCAATCTTCAGTTGCGACATAATATGGTCATTCTCGCGCGAAACCTGAGTCATCTTGCCCTTGGCATCAATCCAGAACAATTCTGTAGGGTTCTTCATGCTCTGCTGCTTGCACAAGTAGCGTTTGCCCACGCTCTTTACCGAGTTCAGGTCGAACTGGCCGTCGGTAATCTTCTTAACATTTCCCTTCAAGTCGGTAGTGTAAAGCATTGTGCATCCGTGCCATACGCCGGTAAAGCACAGACTCTTGTTGCCCGGCAGCCAAGCAAAGTTATCAACTCCGCTCTCGAATTTCTCGGTAACGTAGCTCTTCTTACCTGTTGCTATCTCGTAGACACACAGTCTGTTGCGGTCGCTCTCATAACCGTTGCGAGCCATGCTAAGCCATGCAACGTATTTGCCGTCGGCACTAAACTGCGGATTTGTGTCGTAGCCCATGTTAAGGTCGCCCTGAGCATTTACTTTCTGCTCTTTCATAGAGATTGTAGGGTCAATCTCCGGCTCTTTGTAATCGGCAGGTTTGCAGAGGTTTGTAATCTGTCCCTTTGCCGTGTCGTACAGATAGATGTCAGAATCGGTAGAGATGCTGTATGCCAAGCCTGTCTTCTTGCGGCAAGTGTAGGCAATCTTTCTCGAATCAGGACTCCAAGCCAGTTGCTCTATGCCTCCGAATGGCTTCATCGGACATTCAAACTGCTCGTTTTCAAGAATGTCGTTGGCATCGTGTATCTTGCCGTCTGTAACCTCGGCTATGAATGGGTGAGGGATTGACGTTACAGTCTCGTCCCAATGGCGGTACATTAGGTCGTCTATCACCATTCCGCTTGCCTTTTCAAGGTCTGGGTAGATGTCGGCGGTAGATTTTCCGTATTTAACTTCCTTTATCAGAATGATTTTTGTCTCGTCAGGCGAGAATATGAAGCCCTCAACGTCGTCTGGCTCGTTAGACATCTGCTGCTTGTTGCTTCCGTCGGTATTCATAGACCAGACCTGAAGTTTTCTGTTTGTTCCGACAGAAAGGAAGGCGATGCGCGTGCCGTTCTGAATGAAGACAGGGTCGCTCTCGCTCATAGCCGATTTAGTGAGTTGCTTAACGTCCGAGCCGTCGAGTCTCATTGTCTTGATGACGTGCTGGCTTTTGTTCCTCTCAACACTATAGTAAGCTACGTCCTCTACAATGAGACCAGCCTTTTCCGACACGTCGTACGAGCCTATGCGTCCCATAGCCCAAAGCACTTCGGGAGTCATCAGACCGTCGGCAACCTTAATGTCCTTTGCTTTCATTGCTGTCAATAATGGCTGTCTTTTCTTCGCGCCGTCGTGCTGTGCCATGGCACCAATTACAAGGCCGCCAAGAAGGACTGTTAGAGTTAATTTTTTATACATATTTATACGTTATAGTACCAAAAATACACACAACCTTAATAGATTGGCTCTACAAGGTTGTGTGTAACGTGTATTATTTACTTTCTGTTGTTCTGCTGCTGCATTCTCTGCTGCTCTTGCAGTTGTTCCTGCATAGCCTGAAGGCGTGCCATCATGCCACTCTGCTTCTTTGGGTTGTTTTGGTTCTCCTTGTAGTATTTCTCAAGTTTTGCCAAAAGTTTCTCGTCGTTTGTTGTCTTGCGCAGAACCCAAGTTATGAGTACGCTGAACAGCAATGAGATGAAGTAGTAGTAGCTAAGACCGGCAGAGTAGTCGTTGAACCAGAAGAAGAACATCACAGGCATGATGTACATCATCCACTTCATCATCTTCATCTGCTCGTTCTGTCCTGGCATGTTCGACTGCATCTTCATCTGTACCGATGTGTAGATGAGGTTAGTTGCGCTGAACAGTATGCAGAAGAGGCTCAGGTGGTCGCCGATACCGATGATATGGAAGCCCCAGTTTACAACGTCGTCGTATGTAGAGAGGTCGTCAGCCCACAAGAAACTCTCGCCGCGCAACTGGATGGCGTTAGGAACGAAGTTGAACATCGCAATCCAGATTGGCATCTGAATGAGCATTGGCAGACAGCCGCCCATTGGGCTAACGCCGTACTTTGAGTACAGAGCCATCATCTCCTGCTGCTTCATCATTGCGTTGTCGTTGTCCTTGTACTTCTCGTTTATCTCGTCCATCTTAGGCTTCAGAACTCGCATCTTTGCAGATGACATGTAGCTCTTCTTTACCAGCGGATAGGTGATAGCCTTAAGCAGAAGGGTGATGAGCAACAATACGATACCCATGTTTATGCCCCAGCTTGTAAGCCAGTCGAACACATACAGAGTGAAGAATCTGTTAATCCAACGGATAAGAGGCCAGCCCAGATATACAAGTTCCTCAAGATCAAGGTCTTTCTTACCGTTTGAAAGGTCGTTGTGTGCCTGAAGTGTCTTGAAGTCGTTAGGGCCGATGTAGAACTGCAACTTTGTTGCTTCCTTGCCAGTTGCGTCGAACTTCGTCTCCATATTAGCCTTGTACTGCTTTAAGTAGCCGCTGTTCTGGTTCTGCAACTTGCTTTCGAGCTTAACGTTGTCAAGGTCTTGCTGACCAATCATAACGTAAGAGAAGAACTGGTTCTTGAAGGCAATCCAGTCGAGCGATTCCTCAGGATTCTCAGTATCGTCCTTTGTCTCAGACAGATAGTCAGAGCTGCTGTCCTTCTCCTTGTAGGTGAGCGACGAACGCTGGTTCTCGAAAGTGTAGCCTTTCTCCTGCTGGCGTGCCATCTCCATCCACTCAAGACTTACCGACTTTGTTGAAGGAGCGAAGAAACCGTCCATTCCAACAGCCTGAATATCAAGGCTAACCATGTATTCGTTCAACGTATAGTTGAAGTCGATATGACCTTTGGCTGTCTCGATTCGGAGTGTAGCGGTGCTGTCCGAAGCGTTTACTGGAGTAAAGAACAACTCGTTTGTGCGGATATTCTCCTCCTTGCCTGTGAAGGCGAAGTTGAGCGTTGTCTCGCCCTTCTGTGCGTCGAACAAGGTAAGGTCGGGATTTCCCTGCTGGTCCTTGTAGTTCTTCAGAACCGCTTTCTTGAACACGCCGCCCTTTGTAGAAAGGGTAAGTTCAACCTTGCTGTTTTTCAGCACTACGTCCTGTTCCTTGCCGTTTCGTGCGGCAAACAGAACCGAGTTGGTGTCGGCAGCGGCAGCGGCGGCAAGTGCTTTCTGCTGCTGTGCAGCCTTCAGATTTGCGTCAGCCTCATGCTGCTTTGCTAATTCAATTGAGTCTTGCTGTCTCTTGTATCTTTCTTGCTCTTCCTTGCTTGGCTGACCCCAGTAGGTGAAGCCGATGAAGACAAGTACTATCAGAACAAGTCCGATGGCAGTATTTTTATCCATATTTTAAATTAAATAATTACTTCTTGCTCTCTTTTGCTGCTGCCACGAACGACAGGAACAAAGGATGCGGATTGAGCACCGTGCTGCTGTACTCTGGGTGGAATTGTGTTCCGATGTACCACTTGAGCGATGGAATCTCTACGATTTCCACGAGGTCGCTCTCCGGGTTTATGCCCACGCACTTCATTCCGGCGCGCTCATATTCCTTTTTGTATGTATTGTTGAACTCGTAGCGGTGGCGGTGACGCTCCTGAATGTGAGTCTGCTTGTAAGCCTCGAAAGTCTTGCTGCCTTCTTTCAGGATACACTCGTATGCTCCGAGTCGCATTGTGCCGCCCATGTGCGTGATGTTCTTCTGCTCCTCCATGATGTCGATGACGTTGTGCGGAGTCTTTCCGTCCATCTCGCTGCTGTTGGCGTCGGCATAGCCAAGCACGTTGCGCGCAAACTCGATACAAATCATCTGCATACCGAGGCAGATGCCGAATGTAGGGATGTTATGCTCGCGCAGATACTTGCACGCTACTATTTTTCCTTCTATGCCTCGCTGTCCGAATCCCGGGCAGATAACTGCTCCGTCCATTCCTTCGAGCATCTCGGCTATGTTGTCTGAAGTCACCTTCTCGCTGTTCACGAAGTGTGTCTTCACCTTTACGTCGTTGTATGTTCCTGCTTGCGACAAGGCTTCGAGGATTGACTTGTAGGCATCCTGAAGGTCGTACTTGCCAACGAGGGCGATGTGAACCTCTTCTGTTGCCTTGTGTCTGCGTTCAAGGAACTCTCTCCAAGGTCCGAGTTGTGGGGTAGGACCTGCCGGCACGTTCATTTTTCTTAGGATGGCTGTGTCGAGTCCTTCAGCCTGCATCTGCACAGGAACTTCGTAGATTGTAGGAAGGTCGTTGTTTGGAATTACGCAATCCTCGTCTACGTTGCAGAAGTTGGCAATCTTGCGGCGGATGTCGCTGCTCAGTTCGTGCTCGGCGCGCAGAATCAGAATGTCTGGCTGTATGCCTACTCCCTGAAGCTGCTTTACCGATGTCTGCGTTGGCTTTGACTTCAGTTCGCCTGCCGCTGCCAGATACGGAACGTATGTAAGATGTATGTTCAGCGCGTCCTTGCCAAGTTCCCATTTCAGCTGTCTGATGGCTTCGAGGAACGGCAGCGACTCAATGTCGCCAACGGTTCCGCCAATCTCGGTAATAACGAAGTCGAAGTTGTTCTTCGTGCCCAGAAGACGGATGTTGCGCTTGATTTCGTCTGTAATGTGAGGAACTACCTGAATAGTCTTTCCAAGATAGTCGCCCCGTCTTTCTTTCTCAATCACGCTCTTGTATATGCGGCCGGTGGTGATGTTGTTTGCCTTGGTTGTCTGTATGCCGGTAAAGCGTTCGTAATGACCAAGGTCGAGGTCTGTCTCCTGTCCGTCCACCGTTACGTAGCATTCGCCGTGCTCGTAGGGGTTGAGTGTTCCTGGGTCGATGTTGATGTAAGGGTCGAATTTCTGGATTGTAATCTTGTACCCTCTAGCCTGTAAAAGCTTTCCAATTGAAGCGGAGATGATGCCCTTTCCTAAGGATGATGCCACACCTCCTGTGACGAAAATGTACTTAGTGGTTGCCACGATTTTATATTTTTATTTTTGTGTTGTTTTTTTCAGAAACATTCAAATTGCAAAAGTAAAGCAAAAATTGCAGAACAGCGAATTTTTATCCAAAAAAAATAACATAATCGTGCTTATTTCTCTTCCAGAAGGTCGGGACGCAGACGTTTTGTTCTTTCGAGTGCCTGCTCAAACTCCCAGTTTCTGATGTTTGCCTCGTGCCCGGACAGCAGAACCTCAGGAACTTTCCAGCCCTTGTATTCTGCCGGGCGAGTGTATACCGGCGGCGCAAGCAGATTGTCCTGAAAACTGTCTGACAGCGCGCTCTCAACGTCGCTTATCACTCCCGGAACGATGCGCACTATGCTGTCGGCAATAACCGCCGCAGCCAGTTCGCCGCCTGTAAGAACGTAGTCGCCTATGCTTATCTCCTTGGTTATGAAATGCTCGCGAATGCGGTAGTCAATGCCCTTGAAATGTCCGCACAGAATGATGATGTTCTTTGCCATGCTAAGGCTGTTAGCCATAGGCTGGTCCCATTGTTTGCCGTCGGGCGTTACGAAGATAACCTCATCGTAGTCGCGCTCTGCTTTTAGCGCAGAGATGCAGCGGTCTATAGGCTCAATCTGCATAACCATTCCGGCGCATCCGCCGTAAGGATAGTCGTCCACGCGCTTGTGCTTGTCGAGAGTCCAGTCGCGCAGGTTGTGCAGATGAATCTCAGCCAGTCCCTTCTTCTGTGCCCTTGCCATGATTGAGCAGTTGAAGAAGCCCTCAATCATCTCGGGGAATATTGTTATAATGTCGATACGCATCATAAATGTGTAGTGAAATAATATTAAAACGGCTGCAAATTTACTAAATAAACCTGAATTATGAGCGAGTTTTTGAAAAGATTGTAATGCTTTTCAGAAACGCCTTGTGGCGTTTTTCTTGTTTCTGACGATTATTTTACTTATATTTGCGCTTGGTATTCTAATTTTACGAAAAGACAGAATTATGAAAATATCTAATTTAGCATTTGCAGCCCTTGTGTCCTTGATGATGCGTGTGCCGATGGCTGCGCAGACTACTACCGTTGTAACGAAAACCGTGATAAAGGACGGAAAGGTTCTGCTCGACTTTGGACACGGCAAGAAATTCCTCGTCAAGAATGTCATTCTCTTCGACGAACTGGAATATTATCTCAACTATTACCTGACGGATGTCAGCAACGAACAGGAAGTGACGTTTGCCGTAGCCAACATGCCGCGATGGAATCATAAAAACAGTTGGATGCCTCTTTACAGATTTTCCCGAGACACGAAGAAGCGTGTCAATCTTATCCTGATAGGCGGACCGCAACTCACATCGTTGGGCGGCAACTGTTTTGAGGGTTGTACAGCCATTCGAAGCATCTACATTCCCGAGACGGTTCAGAGCATCAGCGGAAAGGTATTTAAGGATTGCAGCTTCAGCAGCATAACAATCCCGAAGAGTGTCAGCAGCATCGGAGCCTATTGTTTTGCCGGTAACAACGCGCTCGAAGAGGTGGTTTTCGAAGGAAATCCGCGGATTGCAGACGATACGGTTTTCAAGAATTGCAGCCCGAGTCTGAAAATCTATGTAAAAAAGAAGTATCTGAAGGAATATCGCCAGAAATATCCGTATCTTGATTTCTTGGTTCGCTAATGAGGAGATTTGAAACTTGAAAATTGAAAAAACTTATACAATCCACAATTCACGATGTTTTTTTGAAGGTCGAAAGCGTCAAGGTCTATTCTAATATTGAACGTAGGGATAGCGAGGGGATAGTAAGGGGATAGCAAGAGGGTAGCAAGGGGGTAGCTTCGAGGAAGGTTCGATGAAGCGTATATTGCAATTCACAATTTGCAGTTGACAATTTTTGAACTTGAAAATTGAAAGTTCTGAATTTGTGATAAATTGTGTGGAAAATATTCTTTTGGTAAATACAAAATAGTAGGTAGAAAGAAGGTAGAAAGAAAGTAGGAAGAAGGAAGGTAGATTCAAGATAGATTCAAGTAAGCCGGAAGGTACGTTCAAGGTATAGGATGGGTAGGTTGAAAGTTTAGAATCCCTCTTCCTAAAAAAACTGCCGTTGTTTGCGAAATCCCGAACGAATCCCGAAGGCATCCCGAAGGAATAGGGCATCTTGTATAAGTTAAAGTTTTGAACAAACAAGCTGTATGCAAACAAAAAGCCAACTCCGAAATTGCGTATGCTTGTTGAATTGAAATGGTTGAATATCAGAATATTTGCTGCGGCATTGTATTTACTTCGTAAAAATCTTTGTTAGTTCAAGTAAATGTCTTATTTTTGCCATCATAAATATCAGTATGTTGATAGTAAGTGTGGATATTAATATATAAATATCACTTTAATGATAGTTAAGATATATGGAAGATCTGTATGAGTATTCTACGCCCGAACTTGTTCGTTTGCTTGGCTCTCGTTTCAAGGAGTATCGTATGCGTTGTAACCTCACACAGAAGGAGGTTGCTGATTTGTCGGGCATTGGTCTGACAACAATTCATAAGTTTGAAAACGGCTCTGCTGGCAATGTGTCTTTGTCAACGTTTATTCTTTTACTGAAGGTTGTCGGTCAGATAAATGCCTTGGACGAGCTGCTGCCAGAGCTGCCAGAGTCGCCTTACCTCATGCGTAAGGATGAGAAGAAGGCGCAACGTATTCGTCACTCGAAATAACCAACAAGAATGATAAAGTCATTAAAAGTAATTCTATGGGGTGAAGAAATCGGGAGGTTGGCTTGGGACGAACGTCGCAGACTATCGTACTTCACCTACAATCCAGAGTTTGTCAAGAAGGGACTGAACGTGTCTCCTCTTGTTGCGCCTGTAAGTGGAGTAAGGGCACTTGCTCCAGTTTGGGGTCAGGATGCTAAGATTTATCAGAGACTTCCTTCCTTTCTTGCTGATTCTCTGCCTGATGCATGGGGAAATCAACTCTTCGAACTTTGGCGTCAGCAAAATCACCTTGCAGGTTCCGAAATCACTCCACTTGATAAACTGTCATTTATCGGTAAACGAGGAATGGGAGCTTTAGAGTTTATGCCTGAGACCAGCCATGAGCGTAGGGCTGAGAAGATAAATATGAAATCGCTGGCAGATTTGGCAGAACGTATCTTTGCAGAACGAGAGAATGCACGTATTTTGCCTGAAGAATCTATCACCATGCAATCGTTGCTAACTGTTGGAACTTCAGCCGGTGGTCGTCAGCCAAAGGCAATTCTTGCCATAAACAAAAATACTGGCGAGATTCGTAGCGGTCAGATTCCGGGATTGGAAGGGTTCGACTACTATATCTTGAAGTTTGGTAATTCTGATTACAGTTCCGCCGAACTTGAGATGGCATATTATGAACTGGCTACGCTTGCTGGCATCACTATGATGCCGTCCGAATTGTTTCCGGTAGGAGATAGCAAGCATTTCATTACCAAAAGATTTGATCGCGATGGGGAGAGAAAGGTTCACACACAGACTCTTGCTGCAATCTGTCCTGATGCCGACAGCTACGAACAACTTGTTGCTGTATGTCGTAAATTGCATTTGCCTGACTCCGATTGTCAGGAGGTATTCCGCAGAATGGTGTTTAATATTCTGTCGAACAATACAGATGACCATAACAAGAATTTTTCTTTCATCATGGACGAGAATGGCTCGTGGAGGTTGTCTCCAGCCTATGATGTTACATATATTTTCGATAGGGGAGGTTTCCTGCCAAACGAAGAGCATTGTATGTTTGTCCGTGCAAAACTTCGTGATATCAGCCGTAGTGATGTGGTAGAATTTGCTCGTGACAATGGTATACGCAGACCAGACGAAACAATTCGTTGTGTTGTAAATTCTTTGAAGCGGTTTCGACCTGTTGCCGTAAAGCATGGTGTGGCTGATGAGTGGATAGGTAGGGTTGAGAAAACTCTTATCGATAATCTGAAATCGTGGGGCGAATGGGACGATAAATCTCAGTTTTCAACAGCCGAAATAAACGGTCATGTAGTAGAGAATATGCGTATTGAGGAGACATATAAGGGCAATTATCATCTGTACGCAAATATTGACGGAAAAGAACGTAAGTTTGTCGTTAGTAAGAACAAGGATGAATTTTCTTTAATAAAAGAGACTGGTTTGGCAAATCTAACTAATGACCAGCTCAAAGCAATGGTTATAAAATATTTTAAGATATAGATACACCAAAGAAAACTTCTTGGAGATTCTGAAAGAACTTTGATGGTATAAAAAAGCAAGCACGAGTCGGCAACTGTCAGATTCGTGTTTGCTTTTTGTTAATTCCAAAACGGTCATTAGAAAAAATAAGTAGCAAAATGTAAGTTGGTTTAAATATTCAGAGTCAATCATTGGCACTTTTCGCTTATATTTTTATAGGCTCCGAATACTTATCTGAACATTATGTAAGGCAAAATTTCTAATGACCGATTTGGGTTCAAGGTACGTTCAAGGTACGTTCAGAGTTCGTTCAGGTAAGCCGATAGTAAGCCGATAGTAAGGTAATGACAAGGGGATGGTAAGGGGGAAGTAAGCCGGAAGGTTCGGAGTAGGTACGGGGTAGCAACGGAGTAGCTACGGGGAAGGTTCGGGGAAGGTACGGCATGGATAAATTGAAATTTGAAACTTGAAAGTTGAAAATTGATAAGGCTTTTCCGAAATACAGATAAGAAATAAATTTAAGACTGTTTCCCTGATTTTTGAGAGGCTCTGCGTTTATAATGATTATTTTTTGTAACTTTGCTTTCTGATAATAGAAATCTGTCACCGTCTTGGTGGAGTAAAAATATATATGGCAAAGAAAATAATAAAAGAGAAGTCAATTGAAGAGGCACTTTGGGAGTCGGCGAATAAACTGCGTGGCTCTGTAGAGCCATCGGAGTATAAACATGTAGTGCTGAGCCTCATCTTCCTAAAATACGCCTATGACCGATTCACAGAGCGGCGTAATGAGCTTGTGGCTGACGGCAAGGAGGCTTTTGCCGATAATCCTGTATTCTACAATGCCAAGAACGTGTTCTATCTTGAGCCTGAAAGCCGTTGGGATTTCCTTATTGAGAATGCCAAGCAAAATGATATTCCTATCAAGATAGACAAGGCGTTAGCGAAAGTAGAGCAGAGCAACCCTACGCTGAAGGGTGCCTTGCCAAGCAACTATTATGCAGGTCTGTCGCTCGACCGCACCAAGCTCGCTGCTCTGCTTGATGAAATCAACAAGATTGACACGCTGAAAGACCCAGAGCATGATGTGATTGGTCGTGTTTATGAGTATTTCCTTGGTAAGTTTGCCATTGCCGAAGGTAAGGGTAAAGGTGAATACTATACGCCTAAGACTATTGTCAACCTTATTGCCGAGATGATTGAGCCTTATCGTGGTAAGATATATGACCCTTGTTGTGGTTCTGGTGGCATGTTCGTACAGAGCATGAAGTTCATCGAGGCACATCACGGTAACAAGCGCGACATCTCTGTCTATGGACAGGAATATACCAATACCACTTACAAACTGGCGAAGATGAACCTTGCCATTCGTGGAATTGCCTGCAATCTGGGTGAGATGGCTGCCGATACGTTCCATAACGATCAGCACAAAGACCTGAAGGCAGACTTCATAATGGCTAATCCACCATTCAACCAGAAGGCGTGGCGTGCAGAGAACGAACTGAAAGATGACCCACGATGGGCAGGTTACGATGTGCCTCCTACAAGTAATGCCAACTATGGTTGGATTCTGAACATCGTTTCTAAGCTCTCTGTCAACGGCACGGCTGGTTTCCTTCTTGCCAATGGTGCATTGAGTGGCGACGGCACAGAACTGGCTATCCGCAAGCAGCTTCTTCAGAACCATTTGGTAGAGGCGATAGTAATTCTTCCACGAAACATGTTCTATTCTACTGACATCAGCGTTACGCTCTGGATTCTCAATAACAACAAGAAGGCCCGCACGGTAGAGCAGAACGGCAAGATGGTTCGCTATCGCAATCGTGAAGACGAGGTGCTGTTCATAGACTTGCGCCAATGGGGAGAACCATTCGAGAAGAAGTATATCCAGTTCTCGCCAGAACAGATACAGCAGATTGCCGTCAATTTCCACAACTGGCAGCGTGTTGGATATGAAGATACCTATCACGACGAGCCAGAATATTGCTACTCTGCCACCCTCGACGAGATTGAGAAGAAAGGTTGGAGTCTTGTGCCAAGCAAATATATCGAGTTCCGCAACCGTGATGAGCAGATAGACTTCGACACTAAGATGAAGCAACTGCAATCTGAAATGCGCGACCTCTTGCAACAGGAGGAAGAGAGCAAACATCAGCTGAAAGAACTATTTAAATCATTAGGCTATGGACTTGAATAACCAAATCATAATATATCAGACAGAGGACGGACAGACACAAGTGGATGTCCGTATGGAAAACGATATGATATGGTTGACTCGTCAGCAGATTGCCGTTCTTTTTGGGCGTGACTATAAGACAATCAGCAAACATATCAATAATGCGCTTAAAGAGGAATTGGCAGATTCTGTGGTAGTCGCAAAAATTGCGAATACCACTCAGCATGGTGCGATAGAAGGTAAAACGCAGACTCATGAGATAGACTATTTCAACCTTGAGGTCATAACTTCTGTTGGCTATCGAGTCAAGAGCAAACGAGGTGTGCAGTTCCGTCAATGGGCGAACAAGGTCTTGAAGCAGTATCTCATCAAGGGTTATGCCGTAAACGAGCGTATGCGAAAGGAACAGATTGGAGAGTTACGTCAACTGGTGGGTATGCTTGGGCGTACCATTCAGAGCCAGCCACTACTGTCTAATGACGAGACCAATGCCTTGTTTGAGGTAGTGACAGACTATGCTTACGCTCTCGACACCCTTGACAACTACGACTACGAGCGGCTTACTATCAATAAGACCACAAAGGAAGAGCCATTCCATGCTACTTATGAGAACGCCATGGAGGCTATCGATGGCTTACGTGAAAAGTTTGGTGGCTCTGTTCTCTTTGGCAACGAGAAAGACGACTCCTTCAAAAGCAGCATAGGACAGATATACCAGACTTTTGGCGGGGAAGAACTCTATCCCAGCGTGGAGGAGAAAGCAGCTATGCTGCTCTATCTCGTTACCAAGAACCACTCTTTCAGCGACGGAAACAAACGCATTGCCGCTACGCTGTTCCTTTGGTTCCTTAACAATAACCACATTCTCTATCATCCAGACGGCACCAAGCGTATAGCGGACAGCACTCTCGTAGCTCTCACGCTGATGATAGCCGAGAGCAGAACTGAAGAGAAGGATGTCATGGTAAAAGTTGTTGTCAATCTAATAAACAAAAACAACGATGAGTAAAGCGGAATACAAACGTTTAGGTGACTATATCGGAGAGGTGAATGTTCGTAATCGGGATTTAAAGGTTACGAACTTTCTGGGTGTGAGCATCTCGAAGGAGTTTATGCCTTCGATAGCTAATACCATTGGCACGGATATGTCCACCTATAAGATTGTGGAACGAGGACAGTTTGCTTACGGCCCTGTCACCTCACGCAATGGCGATAAGGTATCTATTGCCTTGCTGGATGAATACGATAATGCCATTATATCTCAGGCTTATACTGTTTTTGAGGTTATTGACCACGAACAGCTATTGCCAGAGTATTTAATGATGTGGTTTCGTCGTCCGGAGTTTGACCGCTACGCCCGTTTCCATTCTCATGGAAGTGCTCGTGAGATATTCGATTGGGAAGAACTTTGTGATGTCATGCTCCCCATCCCCTCCCTCACTCGCCAGCGTGAAATCGTATCAGAATACGAAACGCTATCCAATCGTATCCGTCTCAACAATCAAATGATTCAGAATCTTGAAGCCACCGCCCAGGCCCTCTACCGCAAAACCTTCGTCGATAACATCGACAAAGAAAACCTCCCAGAAGGCTGGAGGATGGCAGAACTCGGCACATTAGTTGATATTAAAAGAGGAGCCTCACCACGTCCAATAGATCAGTATATGGCGACAGAAGGACTTCCGTGGTTGAAAATATCAGATGCCACAAGTGCTAAATCACCATTTATATTTGAGGTTAAAGAATTTATTAAAGAGGAGGGGCTCTCTCACACGGTTTATCGACATGCTGGAGATTTGGTATTGTCAAATAGTGCTAGTCCAGGATTACCTAAATTTTTAGAGATAGATAGTTGTATTCATGATGGTTGGCTTTATTTCGATAATTCCACACTACCCTTGACTTTTTTATATCTTTCTTTCCAATATATTAGAAAAGATCTGGTTGCGGAAGGTAATGGCGCTGTCTTTATTAATCTTAAAACAGAGATTCTTAAAAAATGGGAAATAATATTACCCCAGAGGGATAATTTAGAATCATTTTGCGATCACGTTAATACTCTGTTTCTATTGATGAAAACAACTGCATTAGAGAACTCAAAACTAACCGAATTACAGTCTTTGCTATTGGCGAAGATGGGGCAATAATATAAAGATATAATGACAACATTTGAAATGATAACCCAATGGGCAACAATATTAAGCCCTGTTATTGCTGTAATAATTGCAATATGGACTTATCGTGATAGTAAAGAAAGTACACGCAAACAGGTGATGGCTATGAGGATAGTATGCCGTCAGCAGATAAATGTGCAACTAACCATGCTGGAAATAGAGTTGCAAAAGATGGCTATGGAGCGTTTTGAGAATCAAGATGAGATAACACAACTTTCAAAGGAAATAAACGATTTGTTCCAGAAGAATGCCGACAAGGCTGAAATAGAAAAATTACAAATAAAGATTAACAGTCTTCGCAAGCAAGTCGGGTTTAAGAGTAACAGGGAATGGCAAATAATAAATACTCAATTCACACTACTCCAGCAGAGTAACAAATTAAAGAATTATGACTTTTAGTTTTGTGGAGCAAGTGATTCATACCGACAACCCAAAACGTAATTAGAGTAGTTTTTTGAAAAAATAAAAATATACTATGTCAAACTTCAACGAACATGCCTTGGAAATGGGCTTCATGGAGCTGTTTGAGCAGCAAGGATATAGCTATCAGAGTGGTAAGACAATTCACAAGGAACTGTCGGAAGTCATTCTTAAGGATGACCTGAGGCTGTATCTGATGGACAGATATGCCCAAGAGGGAATCACGCCCTTGGAGGTGGAGCGGGTCATTGCGAAGCTGACGGCAGACAATGGTGCTCCGCTCTATGAGCAGAATGCACAGACTTACAGGTTGATGACGGAGGGTTTCGCTATCAAGCGTGAGGATGCCTCTTTGCTAGACTTGTTCGTTGAAGTGATAGACTTTGACGATACCGAGAGAAACATCTTCAAAGTACCCGAACAAGCACCCGAACAAGTAAATGATTTGTTGCATACAAGTAATACTTATATTATTAGATTAATAAAAGAAAAAATAGCTTATGTCACACTTCAACGAACACGCCTTGGAAATGGGCTTCATGGAGCTGTTTGAGCAGCAAGGATATATCTATCAGAGTGGTAAGACAATTCACAAGGAACTGTCGGAAGTCATTCTGAAGGACGACCTTAGGCTGTATCTGATGGACAGATATATCCAAGAGGATATCACACCCTTGGAGGTGGAGCGGGTCATGGCTAAGCTGACTGCTGACAATGGTGCTCCGCTATATGAGCAGAATGCACAGACTTACAGGTTGATGACGGAAGGTTTTGCCATCAAGCGCGAAGATGCATCGCAGCCAGACTTGTTTGTTGAAGTAATAGACTTTGACGATGCTGAGAGGAACATCTTCAAGATTGTAAACCAACTGGAGATAAAAGGCAAAGAGAAGCGCATACCCGATGGGATAGTCTATGTGAACGGCTTGCCAGTTGTCGTGCTGGAGTTCAAGAGTGCCGTCAAGGAAGATACCACTATAATGGATGCCTATATGCAACTGACGGTGCGATATCGAAGAGACATCCCAGACTTGTTCCGTTATAATGCCTTTGTTGTGATTAGCGACGGCGTGAACAACAAATACGGCACGCTATTCACGCCATACGAGTTCTTCTACGCATGGCGAAAGGTGGAGCAAACAGACAAGGCAAACGACGGCATAGACTCGCTGCACACAATGATGCAGGGGTTGTTCAGGAAAGAGCGTCTGCTTAGTGTGATGAAGGACTTTGTGTTCTTCCCTGACACATCGAAGGGCGAGCGGAAGATAGTGTGTCGCTATCCGCAGTTCTTTGCTACCCATAGTCTGTATGAAAACATATTGGAACATTCCCATATCAACCTGCACGGCGACGGTAAGGGCGGAACGTACTTCGGGGCAACTGGCTGCGGCAAGAGCCTCACGATGTTGTTCCTTTCGCGTGTGCTGATGCGCAGCCGTCATCTGGCAAGTCCTACCATCGTACTGATAACAGACCGCACGGACTTGGACGACCAACTGTCGGCTCAATTCGTGAATGCCAAGCAGTTCATAGGCGACGAGACGGTCATCAACGTGGAAACACGCAAGGAGCTGGGTGAACTGTTGAGGGGCAGAAAGAGTGGAGGTGTGTTCCTTACCACTATCCATAAGTTCTCTGAGGACATCAACCTGCTTTCAGACCGCGCAAACATAATATGTATATCTGACGAGGCACACCGCTCACAAACAAATATCTCACAGAATGTTACAATCACGGACAAGGGCGTGAAACGTAGCTACGGCTTTGCCAAGTATCTGCATGATTCCCTGCCAAACGCAACTTATGTCGGCTTTACGGGAACACCTATTGACGCTACAATTGATGTGTTTGGAAACGTGGTGGATTCCTATTCCATGACGGAATCGGTTGCCGATGGCATAACACGCCGCATCGTTTATGAAGGACGTGCAGCCAAGGTGTTTGCCAACAATAAGCAGTTGCAAGAGATTGAGAACTACTATAAGAAGTGTGCGGAGGAAGGTGCTAACGAATATCAGATAGAAGAGAGCAAAAAGGCCGTTACGCAGATGGACAAAATCATAGGCGACCCGAAACGACTGGCTGTCGTAGCCAAGGATTTTGTGGAGCATTATGAAAAACGTATCGAAGAAGGTAGTACTGTCTGCGGTAAAGCCATGTTTGTGTGCTCAAATAGACAAATAGCATACGACCTATACAGACAGATTATAGCCCTACGCCCAGAATGGGAGGCTGAGAGGGTTAAAATGGTTATGACTCGTTCGAAGGATGATAACGAAACGCTGTATAACTTGTTGGGTAATGATGAGGACAAGAAGAGACTGGACTTGTCCTTTAAAGACCCAGAATCAGAGTTTAAGATAGCCATCGTTGTGGATATGTGGATTACTGGATTCGACGTGCCATGTCTCGATACGATGTATATCGACAAGCCATTGCAGAGACACACGCTCATACAAACCATTTCGAGGGTAAACCGAGTATATGAAGGCAAGGACAAGGGATTGGTGGTGGACTACATTGGCATCAAGAGCAACATGAACAACGCCCTGAAACAATATGCAGGGGGCGGAGACATGGACGACAACGTGGAAACCATTGAGAAGTCGCTGACTATGGTAAAAGACGAACTGGACATTCTGCGCAGAATGTTCGCAAAGTTCGATTATTCAAAATTTATCAATGGTTCGCCTTTGGAGCAGCTTGACTGCCTAAAGCACGCTGCTGAGTTCGTACAGTCGACAGAAAAGATGCAGAATCTCTTTATGGGGCATGTAAGGAAGCTGAAGTCCGCATTTAATCTGTGCTCGAATCATGATGATATCAGCGATAAAGAACGCGAAGACATTCATTTCTTTACAGGTGTCCGCTCCATAGTATATAAACTGACAAAAGGCGATGCACCTGATGTAACACAGATGAACCAACGGGTAAGCAAAATGCTTCAGGAAGCATTGCAGTCGGAAGGAGTGGAGGAGGTTGCGCAGGTAAACGCTGATTCCAAAGACCTTGACCTCCTGAGTGAGGACTACATGGCAAGGCTCGAAAGGCTTCAGTTGCCAAACACGAAGGTGAAACTCATGGAAAAGTTGTTGCGCACGGTCATTACTGAGTTTAAGAAGGTAAACAAGATGAAGGGCGTGGACTTTACCAAGCGACTGAACGAGTTGGTGAACAGGTATAACGACAGAAGCGACAACGCCGTTTTTGCCCAAGAGGTACTCGATGAGGTGGCAAAGCAGATGGCAGAACTCCTAAAGGAGGTGAACAAGGAGAAGAAGTCATTCAAGGAGCTTGGTATCACCTACGAGGAGAAGGCTTTCTATGATATACTTAAAGAGATAGCTCATAAGTTTGGCTTTGAATATCCCGAAGATAAACTGCTGACGCTTTCTGCTGCTGTGAAGAAAATGGTGGATGACAAGTCGAAATATACCGACTGGGCAAATCGCTCTGACATCAAGGCTGAATTGCAGATGGACTTGATCTTGATATTGGCAGAGCATGGTTATCCTCCTGTTCCGCAGGATGAGGTGTTCAAGGAGATATTTGAGCAGGCAGAGAACTTCAAGAAATACGAGCAGGCAGATGAAGACGATGCAATGAAAGATGCAAATGTCATATCTATGTATCCCTCATTTGAAGAAGGTGAAAAAATGGTTGCTGCTGAAGATATCTTCATCTATGGAAGTATTCCTGTTGACTTGCCTAATACGAAACGCGAAGAGCTGGCTAATGGAAAATTGGATTTGGTTCTGATGTACGCTATCGGCAGTGGTGCTCGTCAGAAGACGGAGGCAGCTGGCAAAATAGCATTGGGTATTAAAGAGGGAATGTTAAAGGAAGAACAGATGGCTGCATACAAGGGTGTCAAATATTTGATATTCCATTATTGGAGTAATCCGAAGGCTTATCAATTGACCAAAGAACCTGTATTGGTTGACAAGAATGCTGTTCCATCTGAATACTTGGTCAGAATGGATAAAGATGCGGTTAAATATCTGTTATTGGATTATATGCCACAGCAATCTGCTGATTTAGGGAATATAAACATCTTGAAAACTCAACGTAAAGGTGAAATCAGATACCTCCCATTTGTAACAACATTAGAAAGCATTGTAGATGAATAAAATAGTTCTTATAGGAAACGGCTTCGATTTGTCACGGTCTAAAAAAACAGCTATAAAGATAACGGACTTGTTTTTTTAGCGGACGCTAATAGAACTTTAACATAACAAAAGCACGAGTTTGACAGATTTAGTCAGACTCGTGCTTTTGTTATTTGGATATTTATAATGTCCTGTTTAACCCAAATCGGTCGTTAGAAGTACATAAATCCGTGGTTAAGTTTGTAAAGCCTTGAAAGTAAGCCACTTGTAAGCTCGTTTTTCTAATGGCAGTCATTAGAAAATTCAATTTGTAAAGTGTTTGTTATCAAACGATTATGAAAGTAACCACGAAAATAGCCATCCTAATAACCGATTTGGGTTTAACAAAAGGATTTAAGAGTGAAAGGACTTTACGAACAAATTCGCTTTATGCCTTTTGCTCTCATTGCATAATTCTGAACGCCTCAACTTCGGCGGCAAACTCATCCAGCAGGCTGCTGCAATAAATCTTCTCTCGTGTCGAGGTGCGGACAATCTTCCACAGAACAGAGGCAGCTTTCAGCTTGTTGGAAAACTGCGAACTCCTTTCGTCGGCGCAGAAATCCTTCAGGAACTTGTTCCATTGGCACGACGAGTTGTCGTATTTAGCGTACGTTTTTGTGCCGTGGTAGATACCGAGCATATCGCGGAGAGTGAACTCCGCGTCGTTGTCCTCCTTCACCTTTTTGGCGGTCGCCACCATGTCGGCGTTGAACTTAAAGTTCTTCGTGCCAGTCTGCTGTGCAAAGAAGTCCCTGAATTTCTGACTGAAACGGAAGTCACATTCAAGTAGTTTTGTATCTAAAGTAAGAACCGTAGCAGTTGCTTTTGGACTTTTCTTAATCTCTTTGCTTCGAACGATATTGCCTTTGAAATACTCTTCAATATTTCGGTTTAGCTCGGCTTTCGTTCCAAATGACGATATGCCGAGCTGCTTGCAAATCTGTTGCAACTCTTCTCTGTACCAGTAGAATTTTGAAAAATCCTCGAACGATTTTATTTCGTTGAAGTGTGGGCGGATTGTCATTTTCTGTGAGCCGTTATAATTGTGTAACTGTTTGCGTTTACGGTAATTACGATGCTATCGGTTTCGCAATACCAGTTTTTGCCGTCTCGTGAAATCTTACATTCTCCTGATGCGATTTTCTGTTTGCAGAAATCAACGGCGTCGATGCCGGCGAGTTTCAGATTACGGCAGATGCGGTCGGCTCCAAGCGGAGTGGTGTGGATTTTTTCGAGATTCTTCAGCAGAATTTCGGGATTCGATAAGTCGTTGGTTTTCAAGAACTCCTTCATCTCCATCTTGATGAATCCTGCAATCATCTCGCGATAGATTCTTTCCACCATATCGGGATTTGCGCCGTATGCTTCAGCCTTGGCGCGAACCTTCTGAATAACCTTCTCTACGCGCGAACTGTCCTTCACGCCCTCCTCGTTCTTCTTGAACCTCGAAGCCTGCGACACGAACGTGCCTCGCTCGGCAATCAGTCTGATTATGCCGTCGTCTATGCGGTCGATGTTTGAGCGAACCTCGTCTAGGCTGCTGCATGATATTGTACTCATATTCTGTCTGTTGTTAATAATTATGTAATGAAAGAGGCATCGTTGCCCTTGACGAATCCGCAGTTTCTTCATCGTTCTCGGCTATGACGGCAATACACATAAAGTCCTTGTAATGCTCTTTACCTGTCTGTTCTGCCATTTTACGATATTTTTTGCAATGTAGCTTTATCTTTTTTATTGCCCAGTCGTAGTGGCTCGATGTTGAACTTACGAAGTATGAGCCCAAATCGGTTGTACCTGTCCACGGAAAATATTTCTTCGTGAAGAGTTCTTCGTTAGAGAATGTCTCTGCCAATGCGATTACTTTCTGATGCGTGTCGGCAAGCAGACTCATGGCATTGTCGAGGCTGGTATTCTGATGCCGTTTCCATATCTCAACATTCATTTCGCCGTAAGTCTTCCACGAATATCCGGTAGGCAGAAACTGGAATGTGATTGCGCTTTTGGTGTTCGTGTTTTTCTCTACGAAGTCGAGCAGCAGCAACTGCCATTCGTAAAGATGGACGAGCACGTCGCGCACGTTCTTGTCGCGTCTCCAATGCGCCTCTTTCTTCTTCTCGTCGTCAGAAAAATCGAACGGAGTGTTCATCTGGCTGTCAGACATCTTGTTAATCAAATTCATCAGATTTGAATAGTTCTCGCTTGCAAATTTCAGCAAGTCTTCTTTGTTTCGTGCTCTTGGCATGTGTTTTGGTTTATTAGTTTTCGTTTGCAAAGATACTAATTTGAAAGCAAATCACAACACAACCTTATATAGCGATTGAGGAATAAAAAAAGCGCCACCTCAAACCGAAGGTAATAGGTGGTGGCGCAGACAGAAAGCGGTAAAGACCAACAATCCATCTTTTTGGCAAATATAGCCACAAAACACTCAAAAGTCAAATTATTAACAGAAAATTTTGAGTTATTCAATAAAAATGACTCATTATTCACAAAAGAAAGGAGATTTCAACAAATAAAGAGCAAAAAAACACCACCCGAGCTGTATTTCCGGCTGCAAAGATAACATTTTAGCGTAACAAAAGCGTCATTCTTCTTCATAAAAAAGGAGAAGAAACCGCCGTGGCTTCTTCTCCCTTAATATTTCGTATCCGTGAAATCCTTGTCTATCCGAGGATTCCTGTCTTTCCGATGAAAATCAGCATCGTATATCCAAGAACCAGCGAGATTACGCCGATAAGGACGCCAATCTTTGCCATCTGCGAAGTCTTGACAAGTCCGGTTGAGTAGGCAATGGCATTCGGAGGCGTTGAGATAGGCAGAGCCATGGCGAAAGATGCCGACAGAGCCAGTCCGATGATAAGCGTAGTAACGCCGCCGTAAGGCGCAAGCTGCTCGGTCATTCCCTTGGCAACAGCCGACAGGATTGGAACCATGAGAGCTGCCGAAGCCGAGTTGCTGATAAATGTTGAGAGGAACCAACAGATGATACCGCTGCCCACAAGGACGAGCATCACGTTCCATGTGTTGAACGGAATAGACTCAACCAGAGCCTTTGCCAAGCCTGAGTCCTTCATTCCAACGCCGAGGGCGAAACCGCCGGCAACCATCCACAGAACAGCCCAGTCAATCTGCTTCAAATCCTGCGAAGTGACGATGCCGAGGGCGCAGAATGCACCGACAGGGAAGAGGGCAACAACGTATGAGTTAATGCACACAATCTTTTCGAGCATCCACAAGGCGATGGTCATTGCCATAATGATGTAGATGGCTGTTGTTTCCCAGCCCTTCTTTGCGCCGCCTTCAATCTTGAACTCAATCTTGTCTGAGCTGAATTTGTACACGTTCAGCAATATGAACCATGAGATAAGAAGGATTACGAGCATCAGCGGAAACATAACCATCATCCACTCGGCAAAGCCTATGTCCACGCCAATCTCCTTCAGTCCGCCGATGGCGATGCCGTTTGGAGGCGTTCCGATTGGGGTGGCAATTCCGCCCACGTTGCAGCCGATAGGGATGGCAAGTGCCAGACCGATGCGTCCGCGTTCAGACTCAGGCATGTTCTTTAGAACAGGGGCGAGGAAGGTGAGCATCATAGCCGCCGTTGCCGTATTCGATACGAACATAGAGAAGATTGCCGTAACGAGGATAAAACCAAGCAGAACGGTCTTAGAATTTGTGCCGAAAGGCTTCAGCATCACTCGCGCAAGCGAAACGTCCACGCCGCTCTTTGAGGCTACGAGAGCCAGAACGAATCCGCCCATGAAGAGCATTACCGTTGGGTCGGCAAAGCAGGCGATGATAGACTTGTAGCTGATTAGTCCGACGGGCTGCATCGCACCGGTCTTCGCATTCTCTACAAGCTGGTCGGCAGGGAAATTCGAAGGGTCGATAAGCTGCACAATGGCGCTGTCGCTCACGGTAAACAGCATGACCACAATGATGAGTACCGACGTAACCCATGCCGACACTCCTTCGAGTATCCACATAAGGGCGGCAAAAACGAAAATAGAGATCATGCGCTGCTGGATAATTGTGAGTCCTTCAATGCCGAAAGATTCAGATGGTAGCAACCATAAAATCAACGTAACAATGATAACAAAGGATATTTTTAGTCCCTTGATCATAACATCATTTAATTTAAAATCCATCTTATCTAAGTTTTAATTATAATATCATCCGTTGGATTTGAGAGTTAACACAAAGGTAGTAAATTTATTTTTTCAGCCAAAATATAAAGATAAAAAAAGGCTTTCTCACAAAGAAAAAGCCTTTTTAATATTTTTTATGAGTTCATGCTTGCAAGGAATTCCTCGATGCTTCGCGATCTGTCGAGGCGGTCTCTTACGAAACTCATAGCCTCAACCGGGTTGCGGTCGCTTATGAACTTGCGCAGAATCCACATTCTGTCGAGCGTTGTCCTGTCATGCAGCAGGTCGTCGCGTCGTGTGCTTGATGCCATAATGTTCACGGCTGGGAAGATACGCTTGTTTGCAAGGTTGCGGTCTAGTTGAAGTTCCATGTTACCCGTACCCTTGAACTCCTCGAAGATTACGTCGTCCATCTTAGAGCCTGTATCAGTAAGAGCCGTTGCAATGATGGTGAGCGAACCGCCGTTCTCGATATTACGAGCCGCTCCGAAGAATCGTTTTGGTTTCTGAAGCGAGTTAGCCTCAACACCACCAGAAAGAACCTTTCCTGATGAAGGCGAAACGGTATTGTATGCGCGTGCCAATCGTGTGATAGAGTCGAGGAAGATAACCACGTCGTGACCACTCTCAACCATTCTCTTTGCCTTCTCCAGAACGATGTTGGCAATCTTAACATGGTGCTCTGCGCTCTCGTCGAAGGTAGAGGCGATAACCTCGGCGTTTACAGTGCGCGCCATGTCGGTAACCTCCTCAGGACGCTCATCTATGAGCAGCATCATAAGGTATGCCTCCGGATGATTTTCGGCGATGGCGTTGGCGATATCCTTCATAAGGATTGTCTTACCTGTCTTTGGCTGAGCCACGAGCAACGCACGCTGACCCTTACCGATAGGGGCGAAGAGGTCGACAATACGTGTCGAGATATTCTCTGTTCTACCACCGCAGAGGCGGAACTTCTCTTCTGGGAACAAAGGTGTAAGATGCTCGAATGCCACGCGGTCGCGAATCTTCTCCGGCTCCTGACCGTTGATAGACTCAACCTTGACCATAGCGAAGAACTTCTCGCCGTCCTTTGGTGGGCGGATTGTTCCTTCAACAACGTCGCCGGTCTTCAAGCCCTGACTCTTAATCTGCGACACGCTCATATAGATGTCGTCTGGCGAAGGCAGGTAGTTGTAGTCGGATGAGCGTAGGAAGCCGTAGCCGTCTGGCACAACCTCGAGCACACCTGTGCCCTTGATGATGTCGCCAAAGTCGTATGGTACAAATTCCTGAGCCGCAGCAACCGGCTGATATGGAGTCTCAGCCTGATATTCCGGCTGTGCGTTGTTCTCAACAAGATTCTCGAAGCGAGAGAAGTCAACCGGCTCGTTGGCTGGTCTTGCAGGCTCGCTGTACTGCGAGTAACTTTCTTCTGGCTCACCGTAAGGATTCACCGGCGCAAGACTGATGATTCTGAATGTAACGCCATCGTCGCCAAGTAGTTTCTTAGGCTTGTGGTCTGGGTTGAACTCAGACTCCGGAACGACGTACTCTTCTGATGGCTTAGCCGCCTCTGGGACATTTACGTCGATAGGCTCGTCAAGCTCGTCGCCCGATGCCTTGTCCGATGTGCCGAACTCAGCCTCAGGAACGCCCGTGAAGGCTGTCTGCTCGTCCTGTGCTTTGGCAGGCTGCTCAACGATGTCAGCCTCGGCAGCCTCTGGAGTTGCCGAAACAACGCTCTCGGTAGCGGCAATCATTGCTGCTACTGCCTCCTCAACCTGCTTTGCCGATTTCTTTGGGGCTGATTTTTTTACTGTAGGCTTTCCTTCCTGTTTTTCCACAGAATCAGAAGTTTCTTCGTTAGACTGTGCTGGTTCTTCGTCGGCTTTCTTAGCCTTTGCGGTTGTAGCCTTCTTTGTTGTCTTTGCGGCTGCCTTCTTCTTTGCAGGGGCTTTTTCAGCCTTCTGCGATGCAGTTGCTACCGCTTGCTCATCAATTATCTTGTAGATGAGGTCTTCTTTTTTAATTTTAGAAATCCCTTTCAGACCGAGTTCTTTTGCTATCGTCTGCAACTCTGTAAGATCTTTCTTTTCAAGTTCCGATATTATATACATAAGTCAATAAACCGTGGTGCTGAAATCAGCCCCTACGCGTTAAGTATTTATGATTAAAATCAAATTATTTAAATGGAAATATTTATTGTAAAGTTTAGGGCGTAGAAAGTTTCCCTTAACCAATAAACGATGCAAAAGTATAAAAAAAATCCAAACAACCTACTTTTTCTTTGCTTTTTTTGGTTATCTTCGCACAACTTTTAACAAAAAGCATCTATTTATGGCAGCAGTAAACCCATATTTACAAGTTGAGAACCTGACAAAGTCGTTCGGCGATCAGGTATTGTTCGAGAATCTGACCTTCGGTCTTGCCGAGGGACAGCGTGTTGGTCTGATAGCCAAGAACGGAACCGGAAAATCCACTCTTCTGAGCGTTCTTGTGGGCAAGGAGGGAAAGAACAGCGGCTCTATTATATATAGGAACGACCTCACGGTTGGATATCTCGAACAAACTCCTACTTATCCCGAAGGGCTGACCGTGATAGAGGCTTGTTTCCAGAACGGTAATGCTGTTGCCGAACTCGTAAGGGAATACGAGAAATGTATTGAGACACCCGGAAATCCGGGACTCGACGCGCTCATATCGCAGATGGAGCAGCACGATGCGTGGGACTACGAGCGTCGCGCCAAGGCTATTCTGTCGCAACTGAAGATTCGCGACTTCGACCAGCCAATCTCGCAGCTCTCGGGCGGACAGGTTAAGCGTGTGGCTCTTGCCAATGTGCTGATAAACCGTCCCGATCTGCTCATTCTCGACGAGCCTACCAACCACCTCGACCTCGACATGATTGAGTGGCTCGAAGACTATCTGAACCGTGCCAAGCAGAGCCTTCTGATGGTTACGCACGACCGATATTTCCTCGACCGTGTGTGCGACACGATTTACGAGCTCGACGATAATGTAATATATTCATACAAAGGAAATTACAGTTACTATCTCGAAAAACGTCAGGAGCGAATCGATGCTCACAACGCCGAGATTGCACGCGCCAACAATCTTTACCGTACCGAACTCGACTGGATGCGACGGATGCCGTGCGCCCGAGGACACAAGGCGCGCTATCGCGAAGAGGCTTTCTACGAGCTCGAAAAGGTTGCAAAGCAAAGAACCTACGACAAAAAAGTCGAACTGAATCAAAAAAGTTCGTACATCGGCAACAAGATTTTTGAAGCAGATAATCTGTGTAAGTCGTTCGGCGACAAGAAGATACTCGATAACTTCAGCTACATCTTTTCGCGCTACGAGAAGATGGGCATCGTAGGCGAGAATGGAACGGGAAAATCAACCTTCATAAAGATACTGCTCGGCTTGCAGACCGTTGACAGCGGTACGCTCGACATTGGCGAGACCGTTAAGTTCGGCTACTACTCGCAAGAGGGAATGAAGTTCGACGAGCAGATGAAGGTTATCGATGCCGTGCGCGAGATTGCCGAGGTCATCGACTTGGGCAACGGCAAGAAGCTTACGGCGAGTCAACTTCTCAACCATTTCCTCTTTCCGCCCGAAAAGCAGCACAACTACGTCTACAAACTTAGCGGTGGCGAGAAGCGCAGACTCTATCTCTGCACGGTTCTGATGCAGAACCCAAACTTTCTGGTGCTCGACGAGCCTACAAATGACTTGGACATCGTAACCCTTCAGATTCTCGAAGAATATCTGAAGAGTTTCGGCGGCTGCCTCATTGTCGTGAGCCACGACCGATATTTCATGGATAAGGTGGTTGACCATCTGCTCGTGTTCAACGGTCAGGGCGACATTCGCGACTTTCCGGGCAACTATTCGCAATATCGTGAATGGAAGGATGCCAAGGAGCATTTTGAGAACGAAAAACAGAAAGCTGAACAACAAAAAGAAGCTAAGACTCAGAAAGTTAGGGTTGAAAGCAAACGTAAGCTGTCGTTCAAGGAGAAGAAGGAACTCGAACAACTCGAAAAGGACATCGAGCAGCTCGAGGCCGAGAAGAAAATGCTCGAGGAAATGCTTTGCAGCGGAACGCTTTCTGTCGACGAACTGACCGAGAAATCGAAGCGTCTGCCTGTACTTAACGATGAGTTAGACGAAAAGAGTATGCGTTGGCTTGAGTTAAGCGAATTTGCATAAATGAGTGTCGTTTTATTGCATTTTAAGAAATTTATATTACTTTTGCAGTAATTAACACAATTTTAGAAAAGCGTATAAAGCCAATATTCAGTAATTTATGAAAATGTCAGGTGGATTATTCTTTGAAAAACTCGATAGAAGGGTAGACTCAACCGTCTCGGGTTGGGCCCGATATATAGACAATGGCAGTTTCTTTAAAGACCCTATTTCAATTATATATAGACTGATTGCTTTTATCACGATGATTTTTCCGCTCTACTTGCTTCTCAAGGCATACGACAGCGGTTTCTTGTCATCGCATACCGAAGGTAAGCTACTTGCTTTGGCTTTAATGCTCATCTTTCTGGCAGTTCCTATCTGCTGGGTGGCTGGAAGCATCTGGTGGTATCGTTCAAGAGAACTGAGCACGATAACAAAGGGTAATTCATACTTCGTTACCACTCCAATCTTTGCCCATCTGCTGCGTACATGTGGCGAGGCGTACGGAATGTTGTTCTGCGTTCTGGGCTGTGTGGTAAACGTCTTCCTTTCAATTTTTGATGTCGATTTATTCCTGTTCCGCTTTATCGACTACGGAACGAAGGGCGTGATAATGTGTCCGCTCGTGGGATATTTCATTATAATCATAACAAGATTCTTGTCCGAACTTATTCAGGCGGCGGTAGATGCTTTGTCGGCTAAGTTGCCGAATGTATCGGAAAATGCCCAGCAGGTTGCTTCTGATGCGCTTGCTGCCGATGTTTCTGCCAACGTGGCTGAGAACTACGACAAGGCAGAGCGTTCGTTTTCCGAACAACCGATTAACCGTCAGACAGGCAACGCCGCCAAGCGCAGAGTGCTGAATCTTAGGGTTCTGGCAATCCTGCTTATTGTTGCTATTTGCAGCATCGCGGCAATTCTCGTCTTGTCTGGTCATCAGCGCGAGGCTTCGCCAAAGACCGAGGAGGAACTCTTGTATGAGCAGGCAATAGGCAAGGGTGAGGGTTACGATTTCTCTGGAGAAGTAGAAGAAAATCAAGACGAACAGAAATCGAAAAAATAAGGTCGGAAATCACTCCCGACGAATAATTAAAATATTGCAGAAGATGCGACATTTTAATTATTTTGATATTTTGTGTGCGCACACTATTTGATATTTCAAAAATAAGTTGTACTTTTGCTGACATAAAACAAAAATGCATACAAACGTGAAAAATCAGATTGTTACTTTTGGAGAGATTCTACAGCGTCTGTCCAAACCGGGATGTTTAAGATTCCCTCAAGGCGTGTCTTACGATAGTATTTTCGGTGGCTCGGAGGCAAATGCAGCCGTTTCTTTGGCAATCTTCGGCAACGACGTGCAGTTTGTAACCCGTCTGCCTAAAAACGGAGTGGCAAAGGCTTGCTGCATGGAACTTCAAAAGTACAATGTAAAGACAGACAATATTGTGTATGGTGGCGACCGCTTGGGCATCTACTATCTTGAGCAGGCTGCGGCAATGCGCAACTCGTCGGTTGTGTACGACCGCAACGACTCGTCGTTCACAACGCTTACAACTGGCATGATTGACTGGAACAAGGCTCTTGCCAACGCCAAGATGTTCCATTGGAGCGGAATTGCCTGCGCCATGTCTTTGAGTGCTGCCGATGCAACGTTCGAGGCGGTTCGCGAGGCTTCGTCGCGAGGCATTACCATCTCGTGCGATATTAACTTCCGCAAAAATCTCTGGAAATACGGAAAGAAAGCCGAAGAGATATTGCATCCTATTCTCGGCTACAGCGACATAATGTTCGGAACAGAGCAGGAATTCGAGATTGCAACAGGCGTTAAGCCAGTTGGCTTCAAGGCGCAGAGTGCCGATGAGGAGATAGACGTAGAGGCTTACAAGGCTTGGGGCGAGAAGGTGCAGAAGGCTTATCCGCGCTGCAAGGTGTTCGTGCTGGCTCTTCGCAACCAGATTACTACGAACCATCATCTGCTCACAGGCTTGATTTATCAGGAAGGAAAGCTTTATACAACTCGCATCTACGACATCGAGCCTGTGGTTGACCCGATGGGAGTGGGTGATGCTTTCATTGCGGCTTATCTACATGCTCAGTACAGATATCCAGACGATGCACAGCATTGCTTGGAGTTTGCGCTTGCGGCTTCGGCTCTGAAGAATACCATTCCGGGCGATTTCAACCTTATTTCCGAAGAAGAGGTTGAGAACTTGCGAGGCGGTTCGGCCAACGGTCGCATTCAACGATAAACAAGGACAACAAACAACCAACGCAAACATACACCATAGATTGGTCGCGGAATTAACAAGATTTCCGTGTATTTTCGAAACAAAAGTGTTGCATCGGTCGTAAACAGACGATGCGGCACTTTTTTTGTTTGAAAAAACTTTTCTGCAATAACCTAAATTTAAGATTTTTTTGATTATATTTGTCTAATAAATTATCAAATTAAAACTATGACAATAGACAAGGAATATCCGGCAACTCACTCAATGGATACAGCATGGTACGTTGCCGATGAGGATGGTAATGTGGCGATAGTAAATTACAACGAAAACGGTCCTGTGCCTTGCGGTACAGAAGAAACGGTTATAGACAGTATCGTTTTGGGTTCGTGCGACGAAGAGCCGACAAGACCTTCAGTTTCCTTGACCGACGACCAGATTGACGAATTGATGGAGAATCGTCACAGTCCGGAAGCCGAAAAAGACTGGAGTTATAACTGTATTGTACAGATAGATACGGCAAAGGAGAGCGAGTTCCTCGAACTTTCAAAAAACGAGGGCTTTAAAATAGAAAAGTGCTTGTCGAAAGAAAGAGGCTTGTATATGATTGATGCGCTTGGTTGTCTGCAAGACAAGGATTTTGTGCACAAACTGTTAGTCAGGCTGCATCTATCGAAAGATGCTCCAAACGCCTTGCAAGAGATGCTCAAACGCAATATTATCGTCTGGGTCTATAGTCTGAAGGATATGTTTGTAGAAAGTGTCTGGGATGATGATAAAGAGACTTTCGAAAAGCATTTCGACAATCTGCCTTATTTTGTCTTTTCTCAGCATTTCGATTCTAATGTGCTTTCCGAAAGACTGAATATTCCGAAGAATCCAGTCAAACTGAGCCAGCTTCCCGAATCTTTGCGGAGAGTCACCCCGGTTCTTCCGATAAAGTTCAGCGAGAAGGATAAATTTCAGATTGCAGAATGGACTCTGTGCAATTTTGCTGATGCCGAAACCGAAGAGATTGACGGCTGCGAGTATGCGCTCACAAGTCTGACCGACGGTTCGAAAGCGTATGTTCTGACAAATATTTGTGCAAAGAATTTCATAAACTATTGTCCAGAGAAAGAGGAATTTAAGTGCGATGAGTGCCGTGGCTTTTGCTATACGGGTGCATCATTTCAACGAATGGGCAACCCTACGGTTTTGCAGATAATAAATCCTTTGGGAAATATCGACAATGCAATTCGCGAGGACATCGGCGAGATTGCCCTACATTCAATATGGCTTCCGTTTTTGCCGAAAGTTCCGTATAGAAAGATGGAAGAAGGAACATTCTTCCCAGAGGATGTTGAACGCAAGGTATCCCGAAAGCAACTCGAAGAATATTATCTGAAGAGCTATCGCTATCTCGAAGACAAGATTGACTGTTTTAAGCCTCGCGTTCTGATTCTCGACGAACTGTCTGAAGAGGTGATGTCGAAGAAATACGGCATCAGCAACGGCAGAATGACGATTTGTGGAGTCGAATATCCAGTATTCAAGAGTTCTGAAATCGAATCTCGCAGGGCTGAAATCGAGGCTCTGGCTCTGCTGCCGTATCGCGGCAAGAAGATTCCGCACATCATCACGGTCGAGGAAATGAAAAAACTGAAAGGAGAATGATTTTGCAAATCGCGACGTAGAAGGCTCTGAAAGAAGAATAAAAACGCGAAAAAATAATTATATTTGCTTATCATTTTATTCTCAGACAATGATAACAGACAAGGAATATCCTGCAACTCATTCTATGTCGACGGCGTGGTATGCTGCCGACGAAGATGGTAACGTGGCAATCATCAATTACAACGAAAATGGTCCTGTGCCTTGGGGAGCTGAGACGGATCTTTGCATAGAAAATATCATTTGGGGTGATGACGAAGATTCTAAAGACTTGTCAATAACCATGACCGACGATCAGATTGATGAGATGATTGAAAATCCGCATCACCCTAAGACAGATAGTAATTGGTGGTATAATTGTGCAATACAGATTGACACGGCAAAAGAAAAACTCTTTCTTGAACTTGCAAAAGGAAGAGGCTTTACACTAAAGAAATGCCTGTCAAAACAACGTGGTTTGTATTTGGTTGACGCGGACATGCATGTGCGTGGCGTAAAAAGAACGTCATTGCAAAAGATGCTTGATAATGAAGTAATTATTAAGGTCTTTGACTTAAAGGACATGGATAACGAGGAAGATTGGGTTGATGAGAAAGTGGTGTTTAAGAAGAACTTCGATAATCTTCCATATTATATTTATGGTCAGCCTTATAGTATTGATTTTCTGTTAGAAAGGCTGAATATCCCGAGAAATCCTATCAAGTTGAGCCAGTTCCCCGAGACGTTGCGCAGAAGAATACCGGTTCTTCCAATAAAATTCAGCGAGAAGAAGAATTTTCAGATAGCGGAGTGGGTTCCGACTAATGTTTATACCATAGAAGAAAATATTGTAGACGGAGTTGAGTATTCATTGCTGAAGTTAACCGATGGGACGGAGGCATACGTTTTGACTGACTTAAATGCGGATGTATTCGTGGAATATTGCTCTGAAAAAGAGAAATACCAATGTGAAGAAAATGGAAGGGGATGTGATAATTGCTGTAGATGCCTTTCTTATCAGCGTACGAGTTCCCCAACCGTTATGCAGATATTTAGTCCGTTTATCGATAGTTTTCGTTTTTGGGACTACATGGGGTACGATGAGATAAAAATACATTCGGTCTGGTGGGCTTTTTTGCAGAGAATACCGTATAAGGATTCCCAAAATTATTATTTATTCCCGAAGGATTTAGAACATAGGATATCCCGAAAGCAACTCGAAGAATATTATCTGAAGAGCTATCGCTATCTCGAAGACAAGATTGACTGTTTCAAGCCTCGTGTTCTGATTCTCGACGAACTGTCGGAAGAGGTGATGTCGAAGAAATACGGCATCAGCAACGGCAGAATGACGATTTGCGGAGTCGAATATCCAGTATTCAAGCGTTCTGAAATGGAATCTCGCAGGGCAGAAATCGAGGCTCTGGCTCTGCTGCCATATCGTGGCAAGAAGATTCCGCACATCATCACAGTCGATGAAATGAAAAAACTGAAAGGAGAATGATGATTGAACTGCTATCTATTGATTTGTCGAACTTTTGTTCGAAACAATGCTCGTTCTGCTACAACCATAGCACGCGCGAGGGAAATACCGTATGGTTGCCCGACGAGGTGATTCGCTTTGCCTCGGATTGCGTCAGTCACGGCATAAAAGCGGTATCTCTTGGCGGAGGCGAACCATTTGAATATGAGGGCGTTTTCGAAGTAATTGATGCGTTATTTACGCGATGTTATCTGTCGGTAACGTCAAACGGTCTGCCGCTCGAAAAGGCAGATGTTTGGGAGCAACTCTGTCTGCACAAGCCAGACAAAATCCATCTTACAATTCATCAACCCGACAACAAGGCCGAGGTTGCGAGGGTGGAGCGGCGTTTGCTGAAAATATCGGAAATAGGCATTAAACCGGGATTGAATCTGTTTGTCGGAGCAGACAAAATCGAGGCGGCAAAATATGTATATTCACGCCTCAGCCAGACGTTGAATAGCGACCAGATAATCCTTGTGCCTCAGCGATTTGCAAATACTCCAACGCCGCGACAACTGGCTTCCGTAGCTGGCGGAAAACCGTTCCAAAGTCCGTCGTGCTTGCTAAAATGCCAGCGTCCTTCGAACTTCTGCTCCGTTTCGTGGGACAAGAAGGTTAATTCGTGCAGTTTTGCCCCCGGCAAGGTTCGCATGGAATCGCTCGACTACAACGGACTCGTAAAAGCGTTGGATTCTGTAAAATGGGGTAAATGTCAGTAAGATCGTGGTTTACAAATCGGACTTCGCAACTCCATCTTGTTCTATTTCATTTCTTCAACTCCAACAAGCAAGTCGTTGGCATAGAATGAGTTGCCGTCAGAAAGTTTTGTAATCGTGTATGTTGTATGCGATTCTGGAGAAACCGAAGTTGAGACAAGTGTGAGCATGCCCGAATTTGTTACGAATTTGTCGCCCGATTTTATCTGGCTGCTTCGCTCGAATCCCTTGTATTTTGCTGATTTAGAAGGATTCATGGAAGCCCAGCCGCGTTTTGTCATAAACGGATGGTCGTCGGTGGCGGTAATCGTCTTGCCGTCCTCGAAAGTGTATGTTACAAGGTTATTATGCTTAACGGAGGCTGTTTCTTCAACTGTTGCGACTTCTTTCTTGTTTGTTAATTTGTTAAATGTCAGAATCTTATCACCTCGTTTTATCTCCTCGATATTTTTTGTTGAGTTGTCGGACATCAGAATTTTTGTGCCAGCCACGAAGCAATGCACGTCCAAGCCGTCGAAGTAGATTTCGGACAGCGCGGTATCGTCGTATTTTTCGCCTTTGTAAACCTCGACAATTTCAAATTTCATTGTCCATTGCTTCTTTTTGTCGGTTAGTGGAGCGATTTTGAAAGTCTGTTCGCTGCGGCTGTCTTCGAGATTAAGAAATGCATACGGCTTGTTGTTTACATAGACCTTCAGTTTCTTCACGCGCGAGTTGTTCTGCCAAGCCGTCAGACTCTTCACATAGCCGTTAGCTATGCGAATTTCAGTAATTCGCGGACTATTAGCTGTGAAAGTATATTCAACCCATTCGCCCTCGCCGTAGCCATCTGCGCCCTCGACCCAAGGCGTTTTGTATGAAAAGTCGTGAAGATTCTCTTCGTTATAACTATTCTTTCCTTGACTTTTTAGTCGGCTCGATGCCTTAATCTTGATTGGACCGCCATCGCCGCAGTACCATGAGCAGTCTCCATCGCCAATGGTCTGCCAATAATCTCCGCCATACTCATCGAATCCGAGTTCGGCAAGGTATTCCCAATCGGCATCGGTCATATTAACACCTTTTTGTTTTATGAACTGCTCGCCTAATTTCTGATTCTTTTCGTATTCGGCTGCAGCTTTATCGCTTAAATATATTTTGTTCTTCTTTGGAAAGAGATTCTTTATCTGTGCCCGACAAACCGTCGTCTGGAATGCGAGAAACGAAAGTCCTAATAGTATTTTCTTCATGATTTTTTCTGATTTTGTTTGTGCAAAAATAATAAAAAATCAAAATGCATAGCCTGTAATGAAAGAAAAATGTCTGCCGAAATCCCGTGGGGGAGATGGCAGACATCGTGATTTTGATTTTAGTGATAGTATGCGTTATGTTTCAGATTTTTCAGCATTTTATGCTTTCTTACGCTCAAGTTCCTGAAGATTTTCCATCTTCTTTGTCTCGAGGAATTCGTAGATTCCGCACAGATGTTCGCGAACCTTCTGATTACCAAATTCGTACACCTTTGTAACAAGTCCGTCGAGGAAATCGCGGTCGTGGCTTACCACAATCAGCGTTCCATCGTAGTGGATAAGTGCCTGTTTCAGAATGTCTTTCGTCTTCAGGTCGAGGTGGTTCGTAGGCTCGTCGAGGATGAGCAGGTTTACAGGCTCGAGCAAAAGTTTGAGGATTGCCAGTCGAGTGCGCTCTCCTCCCGAAAGGACTTTCACCTTCTTCTCACTAATCTCGCCGCCAAACATGAATGCGCCGAGAAGGTCGCGAATCTTGGTGCGGATATCTCCCTTCGCAATATCGTCAATCGTCTGGAAGATAGTGAGTTCCTCGTTAAGAAGCGAAGCCTGATTCTGCGCAAAATAACCGATTTTCACGTTGTGACCGATGGTGATAACGCCATCGTGCTTCAGCTGTCCCATGATGCACTTTACCAAGGTCGATTTTCCTTCGCCGTTGCGTCCTACAAAGGCAATTTTGTTGCCTCGTTCAACGGTCAGGTTGCAATTCTTGAAGATAACCTTGTCGTCGAAACTCTTTCCTACGCCCTCCATCTGCACAGGATAAGTGCCGCTTCGTGGCGAAGGTGGGAACTTCAGATTAAGTGCCGATGTATCCTCCTCGTCAACCTCAACAAGTTCGAGTTTCTCGAGCATTCTTACGCGGCTCTGAACCTGATTTGTCTTTGAGTATGTGCCCTTGAAACGCTCGATATAGTCTTTTGTCTCGGCAATCATCTTCTGCTGCTCCTCGTACTGCTTTTGCTGCTGTGCGCGGCGTTCTTTTCTCAACTCAAGATACTGCGAGTAGTTTACCTTGTAGTCGTATATGCGCTGGCACATAATTTCGATGGTGCGGGTTGTGATGTTATCGACGAACTTGCGGTCGTGACTGATTACAACAACGGCTTTTCCGCTCTGCATGATGAAGTCTTCGAGCCATCCGATACTCTCGATGTCGAGGTGGTTTGTAGGCTCGTCGAGCAGAAGCACATCGGGGTTCTGAAGCAGAAGTTTTGCCAGTTCGATGCGCATTCGCCATCCGCCGCTGAACTCGCTTGTCTGTCGGTTGAAATCCTTGCGCTCAAATCCCAGACCGATGAGTGTCTTCTCAACATCTTCCTCAAAGTGAGTCATGTCGATAGCATAGAATTTCTCGCTCAACGCTGCAACTTTCTCTATCAACTGCATATAATCATCGCTCTCGTAGTCGGTGCGAGTGGCGAGTTGGTTGTTGAGTTCGTCAATCTCTTTCTCCATCTCTTTCAGATGCGAGAAAGCCAGCGATGCTTCCTCAAAAACGGTTCGTCCGTCCTCAGTCATCAGATGCTGCGGAAGGTACGCAATGTTGCAGTCTTTCGGAGCAGAGACCTTGCCTCGCGTAGGCTGTCTTACTCCTGCCAGAATCTTCAGCATCGTGCTCTTTCCGGCTCCGTTTTTGCCCATTAGGGCTATGCGGTCTTTCTCGTTAATCTGGAATGAAACGTCTTTGAAAAGGCATGTGCCTCCAAACTCAACTGTTAGTCCGTCAATACTTACCATATATTGTTTTTACCTTATTTTCTTGATTTTATGCCGCGCCGCCGTGTAGCAACAGGTAAGCCACAACTGCGATTATTACGATTATTATAGCCCACTTTATTATTGCCTTTGCAATCTTCCAGACAATAAACAATACAAGCAGGGCAAGTGCGATGATTATTAAATTGCTCATGATTAAAATAAAATTTCGTGCAAAAATAACTCAATAATTGCTAAGCACCAAATAAATAGGTGTTTTTGTGCCGGAGGATTATGCTTTGCAAAACATTTTGCGCGATGAAGATTTCTGCAAATTCTCTTTGCCATAATATCAAATTGCGATATATTTGCCGCACTAAAAATGAGAGGATAGGGGAATAGGAGAGTCCTCTTTTTTCGAGATTGATTTTAACAACCATACAAACGCAAATATAACGAGGTAAAAATGACGTATTTAGGTGAAATTATATCGATACTCGTAGCGGTATCGTGGACGGCAAGCGCTATTTTTTCAGAAATGGCATCGAAGAAAATCGGCAGTCTTACGCTGAATGTAATAAGGATGTCGATGTCGTTATTCTTTCTGGCTATAATCCTTTGGATTACAGTAGGGAAGCCATATCCAGCGTATGCCGATGCAAACACATGGCTGTGGCTCAGTCTGTCGGGTTTTGTAGGCTATGTTTTGGGCGATTATTGCCTGTTTAAGTGTTATATATCAATAGGTTCGCGCTTCGGACAATTGCTTATGACCGTTGCTGCACCAGTTGCGGCTGTTGCTGCTTGGGCTATCCTCGACGAGAAGATGTCTGACACGGCCATCATTGGCATGGTTGTTACAATTGCCGGTATTGCCATGTCAATCTTCGGAAAGAACGAAAATAACAAGGTGAAACTGAAACTGCCTTTGATAGGAGTGCTTTACGGATTGGCTGCTGCAACAGGACAGGGCGTGGGCTTGGTGTTGAGCAAGTATGGAATGCAGTTTTATCAGCAGTCGCTCGATGCCAACAATGTTTCAATGGGAATGATGATGCCCGTTGCATCAACCATGATAAGGGCAATTATGGGATTTGCTGGATTTACGGTAGCGCTGTTCTTCTTCTCGCGAAGCGGATATTCGCGCATCAACAATGCCGTGCGCAATGGCAAGGCAATGATTTTCACTTTCTCGGCCTGTATGTTCGGACCTGTAATCGGAGTTAGTCTCTCGCTCATGGCAACCTTATATACAAGTACGGGAGTGGCTCAGACAATCATGGCTCTTGCGCCGGTTTTCATTCTTCTGCCAGCGTATCTGCTGTTTAATCAGAAGATTACGGCACTCGAGATTATTGGAGCGGTGGTGAGTGTTATAGGCGTTAGTCTGTTCTTTATCTGATAACAAATTAGTAAAAAACAAAGACTCGCAATCGCATGAATTTCAGCGCGATTGCGAGTCTTTCTGTTTTATTTGTTCTGCTTTACAAAGTCGATAACTTGCTTTGCAAATGCCTTCATTCCGGCTTGTGACGGATGACCGCCTTGCTTGTCGATGTCGTGAAGCAGAAGACATGGAACGCCGTAGTGCTTGCTTATAACTTGCATTGTTTCAGTATGTTCCGGCTTCAACTCGCTGTTAATGATGATGTAGAGTTTTGCGGTAGGGTAGTTCTGGCGAATGTTGCTAACCATTCTTGCAAATGCCGGACGGAAATACCACATGTCGCTCTCTGTCCAGTTGGCATATTTGTATTCGCCGCAAAGTTCGCCAGTCCACGAGTCGTTTGTTCCGCAACAGCACAGAATGATGTCAGGTTCGCCAAGATAAGGAACGCGCGTGTTGAACGAGCGATAATCGTAGTTCTCGTTTCGGTAGCCGTAATATCCAACGGTGCTGCCGCTCCACGAATTGTTTATTTCGAGTTTCCACTTCATCTGGTTTATAACCTGCCACCACCAAGTCTGCTCAACCTGCTTGACGTCGTTGTTCTTCTTGTGCCATTTGCTGCCTTCGGGAGCGTACCAAGGCTCGTGCGTTGATGGAATGTAGCCCTCGAAAGTCGAATAACTGTCGCCAAAAATCGTAACTCTAACCGAATCTTTCTGTGCACTTGCCGAATGTGAGAACGCCAGCATGCACACGCCGATTGCTAATGCTGAAAAAAAATGTTTCATCTTTTCTGTTTTATTTTATATAGTTTAAGATTTTTATTTCTGATTACAAAGATAACAACAAAACCGTTACGACATTCCTAAATTCAGCGTTTTATTTTCTTTTCTGAAGAAATATGCGATTCCTCGGCACGGGGAGAAAGAATTTGCTACAAATCCGATTTAACATAATCGTGATTATATCAGAATAGGGATAAGTAAAAAAGATGGTAACATGAATTACCATCTTTATATTTATTGCGTACGTTTTTTCAGAGAACTGCAATAACTTCGACTTCGCACAGCGCATTTTTCGGAAGCGACTTAACTGCGACTGCTGAACGCGCCGGAGCTTCGTGCTCGAAGAATTCAGCGTAAACTTCGTTGAATGCTGCAAAATCGTTCATGTCGGCAAGAAAGCATGTTGTCTTGACTACGTTCGACAAACTGTAGCCTGCCGATTCGACCAAAGATTTAACGTTTGTCAAAGCCTGACGTGCCTGAGCCTTGATATCACCTTCAACCAATGTTCCTGTCTTTGGATCCAATGGAATCTGACCTGATGCAAACAACATTCCGTTAATTTCGATAGCCTGACTGTACGGACCAATGGCAGCAGGAGCATTTTGGGTTGTAACTACCTTTTTCATTCTATTTTTATTTGTTTTTAATTATCCTGACGGGAAAAGCTTTTGTTTTTAAGAAAGAAACTAAATACAACGCAAAAATACTAATTTTTTTTGACAAACAAAAAGATTATACTATTTTTGCAGCGTTTTCATAAAAGGAAAACAGGAAAATGAAAAAAACAGAGTCTAACAACCCAAAAGTTTTCACTTTTCATCAGTTCAGTAAAAAAGGCTATTCTGCCTTTGCAAGTCTGGGAAAGCAGATACATATAGGTGTGCTCAGCACGCTCACCTTGACTTATGCTTGTCCGCAGACGGCAACCGCCATGATGAGCGTGGCTGGCATTGAGTCTGAATCTGCCGATGAAATGGACGAATTCGATTTGGAAGAAGAACAGACAGGTCTGTGTCTTCTGGCAGAGGAAGTTCTCCTCTGCAACAGCGTTGCAGAAGTTGCGCAACGCCATTCGTATATTAAGCAAAAAATAAGAGATGTTGATATCGGAAAACTGCTTTCAACACACGAAAGACAGGCACGATGCGGTGTAGAGGTGTCTACCCTATCTTATTAAATATCAATTTTTTACTTAATATACAAAAGAACTAAATGAAAAATAATTTTAAGTTGGCGACGATTCTTATAGGATTGTCTCCCCTATCTGTTGCTGCACAAAATGTGGCAGAGTACAACATCGATGAAATTCAGGTAACAGGAACGCGAGCACGTATGGATATGAAAAATTCCGTAAGAATGGTTCAAGTACTTGACCGTAAGCAGATTGAGGCTTCGTCTGCTCAAAGTGTGAACGACCTTCTGAAACTTGTGGCAGGTGTAGACGTGCGTCAGCGCGGCGCATGTGGAGTTCAGACCGATATTGGCGTGAATGGCGGTTCGAGCGACCAGATGACGCTCTTGCTGAATGGCGTGAACATCAGCAATCCGCAGACGGGACATCTTACCGTAGATTTGCCTGTTTCGGTTGATGATATCGAACGCATCGAGGTACTCGAAGGCGGAGCGTCGCGTGTGTATGGTTCGTCGGCTTTCTGCGGAGCGATAAACATCGTTACAAAGCAAGAAAAGCAGAGCAACGTGGGCGTAAATCTGAGCGGCGGTTCGTTTGGCACAATGGCTGGTGGTGCACACGTCAACTATGTTTCGGGCGGCACAACAAACCGATTGAGTGGTGGATATTCGCGTAGCGATGGCGGAACGGACAACAGCGACTTCAAGAAAGGTCAGTTGTTCTGGAACGGTGGCTATCAGAGTCGCGATTTCGATGTTAAGTGGCAGGCTGGCTTCAGCAACATGCACTATGGCGCAAACACCTTTTATAGTGCAGCTTACAACAATCAGTACGAGGAAAACAAGCGTCTGATGATGTCTGTTTCTGCCGAGACGAAAGGCAAGTTGCACTTCATGCCTTCGGTTTACTGGAATCGTTCGTACGACGATTATGTACTTATCCGTACGAATCCTTCGGTTTACGAGAATTTTCATCAGGTAAATGTCTACGGAGCCGATTTGAGCGCGTACACCGATTGGCGATTGGGTAAGACTGCTTTCGGCGTGGAAATCAGAAACGAGGGCGTGCTGAGCAGCAGTCTGGGTAAGCCGCTCGACGAGAAGATGTACGTCCGAATTCCTGGAAACGACGGCTTCTATACGAACGGCGACAACCGAACGAACATAAGTTATTATCTTGAGCACAACGTTATTTTCGACCGAATCACAATTTCTGCTGGACTTTTAGCCAATATGAATACGGCACTCGATTATCGCTATCGCCTTTATCCGGGCGTTGATGTGGCTTGGCGACCAGTTTCGGGACTGAAACTGTATGCTTCGTTCAATCAGGCTCTGCGAATGCCTACGTTTACCGATTTGTATTACAAAAGTCCGACAATCAACGGAAATATCGGTCTGAAACCCGAAAAGAACTCCGATTTCACCATTGGAGCGAGTTATTCCGTCCCAGCCTTTCAGATGCAGGCAAAGGCATTCTACCGTCATGGCACGGACATGATAGATTGGGTTAAGTACAATGCCGAAGATTCGTATCATTCAGCCAACTTCAACCTTAATAATATGGGATTTGAACTTGCATCGGCTGTGAATTTCGGCGAGATTTGGGGCGAATCGTCTTTTCTGAAGCGATTTTCGGCGGCATATTGCTACATTCATCAGGAGCGAAAGGATGATGCTGGAGTTTATCGCAGCAACTACGCCATGGACTATCTGAAGCATAAACTAACGGCATCTCTCGCCCATCGTATCGTCGGCAACATCGAGGCTCAATGGGATTTCAGACTGAAGAACCGAAACGGCAGTTTTGAGAAGTATGAAGGCGGAAAGACGACAGGTGTTCTTACTCCGTTCGGAACATATGCCGTACTCGACCTGAAGGTTCAATGGCAGCATAAGGATTGTAGCGTCTACGTTCAGGCAAGCAATCTGACAAACCACAAGTATTACGATTTGGCAAATGTAGAGCAGCCCGGCTTGTGGCTTATGGGTGGTGTAAAGTGGAATTTTCAGTTTTGATAGATGAATCTGCGATTATTTAATACATATAAGTAAAAATAATCGTTAAATTAGAATAAGACGTCTCGTTTTTATCCGAAAATAGGAAAGCGAGACGTCTTTCTTATGTTGTGCAACATCTTTGATTGCATCATCGACTTTGCATTTTTCAATGCCTTTATCATTGAAATGTTAAAAAGTGACGATTTGAGTTACAAGAGCGTAAAACTGAGAACTTTAAATTGTGGTTGGTTTCCGTTTTTTCGTATATTTGCAATATAATCTAAGAACCATAAATTATTTAGCGATGATCAACAAAATTAAGCACACTCGATGTGGTAACGAATTACTGCTTCTATTTGCTGTGTTTTGTAGTACTGCAAATGCTGAGAATTTCACATCTACATTTCCAAACACAAATACATCCGCATTGTACGATGGCAACAATTCTACTGAAGTTACTAAGGAAGATTTAGAGAATGGTGTTAAGGACGAAAGAGGAGTTTTGTATAGCAAGGATGGTAAAAGGCTGCTCAAAGCACCTGCCGACTTGCGCGAGTATCGCGTGAAAGACCGCACCACGGTTATCTGTGACAATGCTTTTAAGATGGAGGTTGGCTTCGGTTCAAACTCCGAACTTCGTAAGGTCGTCATTCCGCCGAGCGTTACGACTATCGGTAACAGCGTTTTTACTTCGTGCAAGAATCTTGAGAACATCGAAGTTGAGACATCAAATATGTATTTCATAAGTGATGGCGGAATACTGTTCACGAGCGATAAAAAGACGCTAATCTGTTTCCCAGCCGGAAAGCAGATGTTGAAATATGCTATTCCCGAAGGCGTTACGACAATAGAGAAGGAAGCCTTCTGCAATTGCGTGAGCCTCGAATCGCTTACGCTTCCAAGTACGGTTACGACAATTAAGGAGAAAGCCTTTTTCGATTGTGCAAGTGTAAAGGCATTTGATATTCCAAGTCGTGTCACTACAGTCGGAAAGAGCGCGTTCCGAGCATGTATCAACATAACGAGCATTACCGTTCCGCAGAGCGTTACAAGCATCAGCGACGAGGTTTTCCTCGGTTGTATGAGTCTGAAGACGGTAAAACTTCCGCAGAGCATCGACAGCATCGGCCTGAAGGTCTTTGCAGGATGCCGAAGTCTGGAAAGCATCGTCATTCCGAGAGGAACATCGGAAAAATTCCGCAGTATGCTTGCCGAGAATTTACATTCGAAATTAAGAGAAGAATAAACATAAATAAGGCGATGAACATTTTTTGATTTCATCGCCTTATTTTTTTGAGAGAATCTTTTTATTTCTTGTCGCCGTTCTCGATAATCTTCAGCAACCGCTCGTTAATTGCCTCGATTCTTCTGAGGTGCTCCTTCAGAATTCTGTTTTCGAGTTCGAGGTTTGACTGATAGATTGCCTGATTCTGGTCGTTTGTAACGGCTGCAACCTCCTTTGTTTCTTCCTCAACGTCTTCTTCGTGGAAGACTGTTACCGGAACGTCGAGTGCCCTTGCAATTCTTTCGAGCACTCGTGGGCTTGTTGTGTTCAGTTTAATAATTCTCGATAGCCTTGTAGGAGTTATTCCTGCGTCAACGGCAACCTGTTTGAGAGTAATTCTCTTTGTTGCGGCTATTGATTTTATTTTTGTCAGATTCATAAAAAAATGTTTTATATATTTACGTTTCTTATTTTTGTCGGCACACTATGCACCGTTCTCTCCTATTCTATTTCCAGTCGAGTTTCAGACCCTTTATCACTATGCCCGAACCACCTATCGAGCCTGTGTACTGAAGTCCGAAGCCTCCGAATGTAGATGGCTCAACCACAGCCGTGAGCGATGCTTCTGCCGGTATTCCAAGGGTGTCGTACGGAACTTGAACCTTGTTTGTAAGGCTTGCCGTCAGTTTTTTGCCTTTCATCTCTACGCTTATGTGGCATCCTCTGCGGAATCCTGTAACTGCAACAGGCTCGCAAACCTTTTCGTACTCTCCGTTTGTGTACTTCAGGAACACCATCTTTACGGCATGGTCGTAATCCTTATCGCGGAATATTCGGAGTGCGTATCCGCTGTTTGTTCGGTTGTTGTACATTATGTACAAATCCATGTACTGTCCGTTGTTTCCGGCGAATCCCTGACCAATCTCCTTGCAAGGGTCAACATCAAACTGAATGGACATTGCCTTGTACACGATGTGGCTTTCCGGAGTGAACATCATTCTTGCGCCTCGATGTGCCAATGTCAGTCCGTATGAGTTTGCCGCGCCGTCGATTCCCATGTCGTAGAGCCATACGAGCGAGTCTTGGCGTTCAACAGGCCATTTGTACTTCTTTGTGTCGGCAGGCTTGTTTACGGTCATAGTCCAAACGCCGTCTACGATGTCGGGCTGCACCTGAGTTGGCAGATACTTCACGTTTACGTCGTAGCTAATCTGCTTTGGCGCGTTGCGTATAACATCTGATGTGTAGCTCCACACCTGAGGGTTGGCTTCGCATCGCTGGTGCTTGGTTGCAATCGATGCCTTGATGATGTAGCCTTCGTCGGCACGGGTAAGTTTGTATCTGTTATGCGGTTCGCCCACCACGTTTGTCGTGGCTGTCAGATACCACTTGTCCTTTACCGGATTTCCATCCTTGTCTTTTACGCATCTGTACCATTTAATCACGCTTTCGTCGCGCAATCCGTTTTGCAGATCCAGTTTATAGTTTAGAACCAGCTCGTCTTTTACTCTCTTCAGCTCAGGAGTTTTGGTAAACTCTGGCGGAGGAAGTTGTCGCGGATAAATGTTGATTCGTGATGAGGATTCGAGTCCGTTTGCCGATGTTACCTTAATGAAGGTCACATTCTTCTCGTTCTCGTTCTCCTTTATTCCTTTTACGGTACATCTGCCTTGGTCGTCCTGCGTAATACGCAGATATTCTTTGTATGAAGGTTTTTCGAAATCCCATGTCAATTTTGCTGGCACTGGGTTATTGAGGTCTGAGAACATATAGGCTTTTGCTCCGATGTTAACCTCGTCGACCTCGTTTTCCAACTGTATACGTCGTTGTGTTACAGACAGTAGCGTTGGTATTTTCTTCAACCCCTCTGTATTCTGCTTCGTTGGATTCCAATCATCCTCTCCGCGCATCAGGTTGAATATGTTGTATGTGCCGTCTGCCAGTTTGTATGCTCTTAGCAGAGGTTTGTTTGTTATGTCGACCGGAATCCATGGTCCAACCCACAGTTTCATCGAGTCACCGTTAACTGTATTGTTAGACAGATATGCGCGCATGTCAATCTGTCCTGTCTGAGTCCAATATATAAGTTCGTTTCTTAGGTGCGAAACCTCCCATCGGCAGTCAATCATCGTTGCCGGACCGCCCTTTCGCATAACGTATGGCTTGTACTCGTTGGTGCTGAAGTCGCAGTTCAGGAACACTACTCCAGTCTGCATCGGGCTGTACAGCGGTTTGTCTGTATTGAACGTGAACTTACAGTTCAGGAATACCGCATTGGCCGGGAGTGAGTTTTCTCCGCAGATGATTGTGCAGTTTTCGAGAAAATGTCTTCCGCCGTTTATGATGTTAAACGGACTCGTGTTCTTTCCGCCCTTGAAGATGCAGTTCTTCAGGTGAATGCGGTCGCCCCTTACAATCGCAATCTTTGCGCCAGTAACCCTATCTGTTCGCTTCTCGTGGTCGAGGTCGGGGTTACGTTTGTATACGAGGTCGATGGAACAGAAGTTTCCGAAGGTCAGATCCTCCATCGTCAGGTCATCGCCTACCCAGTCGAACATAGTGTACATTCGGTCTGCGCCATATTTTTCTCCACGGTTTCCGGCAATTACAACGTCTTCCGGATTACCTGTCAAACCTATCATATTAATATTCCCGGCTTTTATCTCTATGCCGCTCGCTACTCCGCTGTTTGGGTTTTCAGGCATTACAATCTTGTTGTCGTCCTTGTCGTCTACCCAGTAAACGTTTGGCGAGAAGAATATCCTTATTTTCCTTTTCAATCCGTTCGCACGGACTTTCTCTGCCATCTTCAGAGCATCCCTCACGTTGTCGAAGACGAATTTGTTCGCCTCGTTGTCGAGTGAAAGGTCTACAAGGAAGATAGAATCGCATGTCGTTAGTTTTTCTGTTCTGTATGTAAATTTATGTTGAGCCGACACGCTATTTAACAGTAGAAAGTTTATAAAAATTGCAAAAAAAAGTCTTTTCATATTATCACACATTTGATGTTACTTTTATCGTGGTTTTTGATTCCTTTTATCTAAACTGCACAAATATAAAAATTATTTTGAAATAAAAAGTTAAAAAATGTGAAAAGTTGATTTCGGAACCTTATTTTTATTGAAAAAGACCATTTTTGCAATCTAAATATCACCTCGCGGCTAAGAAATAATTTGTCTGAGCACCTCAACTGCCTTCTCGACAGTAGGGATGTTCTTGATGACGATGCTGCGCTTTCCGGCACTCGATTCCCTAAGTTGGCATCTGCGCGGATTGACTGTAATGTAATTGATAATCTTTCCGAACTCCTCGCTCTGGAAGTAAGGACTTTCTGTATTGTTTACGAAGTAGAGGCTCATGCTGCCTTGTTTTAGCAGGATGCGCTCTATGCCGAGTTGTCTGCCAATGCGCTTGAGTGCAACAATACGCAGCAGTTCCATGCCTTCCTGAGGCACTTGTCCGAATCGGTCTTCCAGTCGGCTTTTGTAGGCATCTACCTGCTCGTCGGTATCGAGTCCGTCGAGTTCGCGGTAGAGCAGCATACGCTCGCTGCTGCTTGGAATGTAGAGTTCTGGGAACAGCATCTCTATGTCGCTCTCAATGTTACATTCGGTAACGTATTCCGAAGCCTTGATGTCCTTTTTCGCCTCTTCGGCATAAAGGTCGGCAAACTCGTCGTTCTTGAGTTCCTTTACCGCCTCTTTCAGAATCTTCTGATAAGTCTCGTATCCAAGGTCGGCAATAAATCCGCTCTGTTCTGCGCCGAGCATGTTGCCTGCTCCGCGAATGTCGAGGTCTTGCATGGCGATGTGTATTCCGCTGCCAAGGTCCGAGAAATTCTCGATGGCCTGAAGACGGCGGCGCGATTCTTGCGGAAGTGCGCTTAGCGGCGGTGCAAGAAGATAGCAGAACGCCTTTTTGTTGCTTCGTCCCACGCGTCCGCGCATCTGGTGAAGGTCGCTAAGTCCGAAGTGCTGCGCCTGATTTATAATTATGGTGTTGGCGTTCGGAATGTCGATTCCGCTCTCGATTATTGTGGTTGACAGCAGAACATCGTAGTCGTAATTTACGAAGTCGTAGATTATCTGCTCCAGTTTTTCGGGCGGCATCTGTCCGTGTGCCACGCATACTCTCGCCTCGGGCACATACTTGTTTATCAGTTTCTCAATCTCAACGAGTCCGTTTATTCGGTTGTTTACGAAATATACCTGACCGTTTCGGCTTAGTTCGAACTTTATGGCATCGGCAATAACCTCGTGCCCGTAGGTGTGAAGTTCGGTTTGGATAGGATAACGGTTTGGCGGCGGAGTCTGGATTACCGACAAGTCTCTTGCGCCGATGAGCGAGAACTGAAGCGTGCGCGGAATTGGCGTTGCCGACATCGTAAGCGTGTCTACATTCGTCTTTATCTGGCGGAGTTTCTCCTTTGTGCTTACGCCGAATTTCTGCTCTTCGTCGATGATTAGCAGTCCCAAATCCTTGAATTTTACGTTTTTGCCAATCAGTTTGTGTGTTCCGACAACGATGTTCACTTCGCCTGTTGCCAATCGCCTGATAATATCTTTTGTGTCGGTTGCGGTTCGTGCCCGACTGAGATATTCGATGGTTACAGGAAAATCCTTCATTCGCTTCTTGAACGACTGGAAATGCTGATATGCGAGTACCGTTGTAGGCACAAGAACGGCAACCTGCTTGTTGTCGCAGCACGCCTTGAAGGCTGCGCGCATCGCCACTTCGGTCTTTCCGAAACCAACGTCGCCGCAGATTAATCTGTCCATCGGGGTGTCTTTCTCCATGTCAGCCTTCACGTCGTTGGTAGCCTTTAGCTGGTCTGGCGTGTCTTCGTATAGGAAACTTGCCTCCAACTCGTGCTGCATGAAGGTGTCGGCACTAAAGGCGAATCCTTTCTCCTCCTTGCGCTTTGAATACAGTTTTATAAGGTCGCGCGCGATGTCCTTAATCTTTGTCTTCGTCTTGTCCTTCAGTTTCTCCCATGCGCCTGTTCCGAGTTTGTTGAGGCGTGGCGGCTCGCCGTCCTTGCTCTTGTATTTGCTAACCTTGTGCAACGAGTGAATGCTGACGAAAACCACGTCGTTATTGCCATACACAAGTTTAATCATCTCTTGTGTTTTGTCGCCATTTGGAACGCGAACCAAGCCGGCAAACTGTCCTATTCCGTGGTCTACATGAACAACGTAGTCGCCTGGTTCAAACTGATTTATCTCTTTCAGCGAAAGTGCAACTTTGCCGCTTCGTGCCTTGTCGCTTCGCAGGTTGTACTTGTGGAATCGGTCGAAAAGCTGATGGTCGGTAAAGAAGCAAGCCTTTATAGTGTTGTCGGCAAATCCCGAATGGATAGTCTTGTTGATGGCTGTGAACTCAATCTTTCTGCCTCGCGAACTCAGTTCCTCGAAGATGCTGCCAAGACGTTCAATCTGCTTCTGGCTGTCGGCAAGAATATATATTGTGTAGCCTTTGTCAAGATATTCGCTAAAACACGAATATACAAGGTCGAAATTCTTGTGGAAGATTGGCTGTTCGGTAGTATCGAACGAGATTATGGCATCGTAGAGTTTCGTCTTTGTCATGCTGATGCCGTATTCAATCTTGCGGAATCCGAGCATATCGTGAGCCAGTTCCGAGCCTTTCAGAAGCAGTTTGTCCTTGCGTATGTCTTCGCCCTGCTCGATTACCGCCTGTTTTACGAATCCCTCTTCGTAAATCTTGTCGACAAAGTCGGTTACGAAAGCATCGTCGCGCATTACGAGCCACGAATTTTCGCCTGCGAATTTGAAGAACGATATTCCCTCGGCATCACATTCGTTAAGTTCGGGAACCACGGTTACAGAATCGCGTTTCTCGCTCGAAAGCTGACTTTGAACGTCGAACACGCGGATGCTGTCCACCTCGTCGCCAAAAAAGTCTATTCGGTATGGATATTCCGAAGAAAAAGAGAAGATATCGAGGATGCTTCCGCGGACGGCAAACTGCCCCGGCTCGTAAACATAGTCGGTTCGCTGAAATCCGAAGTTGATGAGGCTTTTCTCAATCTCTGTCATGTTATGATTCTCGCCCACTTTCATCACGAACATCTGCTGCTGCATATCAGCCTTAGAGATTACTTTCTCGGCAAGAGCTTCGGGATAAGTCACAATCATCAGATTGCCGTTCTCGTCGGCTTGCAGTCGGCTAAGCACATCGGTGCGCAGAATCTCGTTTCCGGCATCTTTCTGATGATACTTTATTGCCTTTCGGTATGATGAAGGGAAGAAAAGAACGTCCTTCTCGCCCAGAATCTGTGTCAGGTCGTGATAGAAATAGCCAGCCTCCTCGGCATCCGACAGAATAAAAACGAAGTTATCCTTTATGCCTTTCGTTCCTTTAAGGCAACTAAGCATGACCGAAACCGACGAAGCACACACGCCACTTGCAAAAATCTTCTTTACCGAAGGTTTTTGCATGGCATCAACCAGCGCCTTGAATCCGCTATGCTGCTGGTAATGATTGCTTAATTCACTAATATTCATAACTCGTGCAAAAATACAACATAAATTTCGTAAAAATGAAAATTATTGTCTATTTTTGCAACCTATTTTGTGAACATTATGGATGATTTGAACAAGATTGACAGTGTCGTTATTATCCCGACCTACAACGAGAAGGAGAATGCGGAAAACATAATTCGGGCTGTTTTTGGCTTGGATAAGAAATTCAATATTCTTATTATCGACGACGGGTCGCCCGACGGTACGGCACAGATTGTTAAAAACTTACAGAAGGAATTTACCGACAGACTATTTCTGATTGAACGAACTGGCAAACTGGGACTTGGTACAGCATACATCACCGGCTTTAAGTGGGCAATAGAGAATGGTTACGACTATATTTTTGAGATGGATGCCGATTTCAGCCACAATCCGCAAGATTTGCCACGACTTTATAATGCCTGCGCCATCGACGGGAACGATGTTGCCATCGGCTCGAGATATGTGAGCGGCGTGAATGTGGTAAACTGGCCTATGGGCAGAGTGCTGATGTCTTATTTCGCATCGAAGTACGTCCGCATAGTTACGGGAATGAAGATTAACGACACGACAGCCGGATTCAAGTGCTATCGCCGAAAGGTTCTCGAGACCATCAACCTCGACAAGATTCGTTTCAAGGGATATGCGTTCCAAATTGAGATGAAGTTTACGGCATACAAATACGGCTTCAAGATTGTAGAAGTACCAATCATCTTTATAAACCGAGTTCTCGGCACAAGCAAGATGAGCAGCGGAATATTTGGCGAGGCGGTATTTGGTGTTATGCGCCTGCGTCTCGACGGATGGTTCAAGTCGTACAAAAGACAATAATCAGAGGTGATATATTTTTTTAAGGCACAAGAAGGGTTATTCCTTTTTGTGCCTTAATGTTATTACCACAATCTCGGGCCAAGCCCCGAAGCGGAATGGATAGACAACTCCGCCAACGCCTGTGCTGACGTATAGCCATCGTCTGCCCTCGTTGTACCATCCGCCCCAGTCGGGATAGATGAACTTGGCTGGCGACAGGCCGAACAACTCGAGTTGCATTCCGTGGGTGTGTCCCGAAAGTTGCAACTGAATGTCGGTGCTGTCGAGCACCTCTCTGCGCCAATGTGTAGGGTCGTGACTTAGCAGAATCTTGAACATCGGCCTTTCAAGTCCTTCGGTAGCCTTTGGAAGGTCTGCCAGAGCCGGGAAATGCGGATTGCCATCGTTCTCCACTCCTATCAGGGCGATTGAGTCTTGCCCTCTTCTTATAATCTTGTGCTGATTCAGAAGCCATTTCCAGCCCTGCGCACTCATTCGGTTTTGTAGGTCGCGGATGTTCGCTTTTCTCTTCTCTGCCGACTCCCAATAGATGTATGTTGAATAGTCGTGATTGCCCATAATGGCGTAGATGCCGTCTTTCGCCTTCATGCCTTTCAGTTGGTTTTCAAAGCCGTCGAGTTCGTTTGCGCGGTTGTTCACGATGTCGCCGGTAAAGACAATCAGGTCGGCGTTCACCTCGTTTATTCGGTCTCGGAGTCGTGCCGGAACATCTTCTGCATAAACCTTGTAAGTTCCAAGATGAAGGTCGGAAAACTGGGCAATGCGGTATCCGTCGAAACTCTCGGGAATGTCTTCGTGGCAGATTTCCACTTCTTTTATGACGATGTGTCTGAAGCCGTAGACAACTCCGCCTATTATCATGCAGAATCCTATGAGCGAGGGAATGGCGGCACAGGTGCAGGGATGCCACCAGCGGCTGCCCCTGATGCACGGCTTGTAGTTGGCATACCATTGCTGAAGTGCGTAAAGCAGGCAGAAGCATATCTTAGGTCCAAAATCGGCAACCCACAGAATGGTGAACGTTTCTGAAAGAATCTGGTAAGGCAGCAGCAGTCCCCTTTCCTCCCAGTCGATACGGCTTATCAGTACGAACAAAGCGGCGGTGAGCAGTATGCTTGGCATCCACCATAGTGCACGCACGAGTGAGTTTTTGGTTCTGCGTTTTACGAATATTTTGTATATGATGATGTCGGGAACGAACAGCGAGGCTAAAACTACGGGCAATAATGTATATAGCATGTGTTGTGTATTTTTTCCGTGCAAAGGTAATAAAAGTTATTCTGAGACTCAGACAAACGTTGTATAAATTTTTAGAGAATCCGCAACTTTGTTCGTTGTGCTGATTTGGTTCTGGTGTGGTTGGCTGGTGTTGTTGCAGAATGTCAAGGAGCGATTTGGCTTGTTGTAACCATCGGAATCTTGTAAGCCTTCGGGATTCGTTCGGGACGCGCGCCTGTCTCTTGGTTACGATGCAAAGATACGGCAAGGTTTTTTGGCAATTATGCGTTAGCGTACGTTTGTAGGAGTTGCGTACTTTTTTAGGACATTTGTTTGAATGTGGTTTGGAATTGTTCTTGCCTGTGTCTCTTGGACTTTCGCTACATGGCTTGCTTGGATTTATGAATCAAGATTTTGTGATAATCTCTCATAAGCAAAATTGGTTACTTATCCACGAGGGGTGGACTGTCATTTGTCTTATTATTTTTGAAATATAATTCATCATTTATCTCCATTCGAAAGATTATCTTTTCTTTCGGTTTCTCAACATAGCCTTACGACGTTTCTTCTACTTTTGGCTGGTACAATGATTGAAAGGGTGTATTAACGTTTTAGCAAAGGATTCGCTTTGGCAGACGCTAGTACAAAAAAATAAAAAGTGCCAACTTCACAGCCGACACTTTACTAAAAATGAGAGGTTAAATTATAACGTAAAAATGAACATGTATACAATTTTTTGTGTGTATCAGTTTAGAAACTGATGTCAAATCCTATTCCGAGCACGCGGTTTGTGCGTGTGAAACTGTTTGAACCTGCAAGCGAGCCAGAGTTTACAAGGGCTGTTTTTGCAGCCTGTGCTGCCATTGTTCCCATTTCCTCGCTTTCTGTAAGTTTGGCAACTACCGGGGCGATGATGCCGGCTGCTACTGCCGACTGGTTGTTGAAGTCGTTAGTTGTGGCAGTTGTATAGTCGCCGTAGTTTGTCTGGAAGTATGCAAGGTTCAACTTCATATTCTCCTTCAACTTTATTCCAACGCCAACTCCAAAAGTCCAAGAACTTACATTGAAACTGATGTCTTCCATGTAGTCGTCGGTAAAATCGTAGCAAGTCTTCTGAAAACCGCAACTTGCCTGAATAGCCTTGTTTATGTCGTACTCAACACCAGCAAGATACTCGTTTGTATCTCCTCCGAGTTTCTGCTCGTGATGCTCGTACATGTGTCCGGCCTTGTCGAAGAAGTGATGCCATCCGGCAGATACTCTGAGCGACGGGATAATCTCCCATTGTGCTCCAACTGTGAGCAAAGCCGGCGAGTCGTCCTCAACTTTCTGTCCGTCCTTGTATTTTGCCAAAACTGCTATGTTCTCGGCGCTTGCGCTATTTGCCGACTTGTTGTGCAGTCTCATGCGAGTCTTGAACTCGTATTTTGCTGCAAAGTTGAAGTTGCCGACCTTGTAGTCGACACCCAGTATCGGAGCAAATCCGAGACCCCATTGGTCGCAGTTCAAGGTTACATCTTCGGTTGCAGTTCCGAGAGCCTGATACAAGACAGCCTTTGTGTAGGCATCCTTTGCCTTGGCTGCATATTTGGCAGCATCCTCTGCTTTATTGCCAGCCATGGCCTCTTTAGCCTGTTCTGTTGCAACGCCATAATCCTGTGCGCTTTCCAGCGAATAGTTCTTGAAAGTCTCGGATGCAGGCAGCCAGTTGTCGTCTACCTTCACCTGAATGTCGCGCACATATCCGTAGTAGTTTGATGTTCCGTACAATCCGCGGACACCTGCGTATACGCTCAGGTTATCGTTTATCTTGCGTGCCGCGCCAAGTGTAAAACCGTAGTAATACTGACGTCCGCGCATGTAAGTGTTCATTCTGTAACTGTCGATGGTTGGCATTCCTTCTATAGAAAGTCCCATCTTTTCTGTCATCATCGTAGGCAATGTGTGCGACAACAATGGCAATAATGCCACAGTGCTCTCGAACGAGCCGAGTCCCTTGTCGAACTCACATTTTCCGCCTCCGCCTGTTATTGCGAAGTTAAACTGAAAACTCCAGTTGTTTTTGTTGTATGCGGCTTGGAGCGATGGCACAATCGGCGCATCGGCCTTGCCTCTATATTTTTTTGTCGTGCCTGTATTTCCGTCGCCATAGACAAATGGTCCGAATGTAGAAGTTACATCGCGTGTCTGATGTGCGTTCTGTATGTTTACAGACAAGTGAATTCCGTCTTTTAAAAATACAACACCCGCAGGGTTGCTCACCACACCGTCAATAGCTATCGCTGCATCTCTCGAAGGATTTCGAAGAAATGCTACATTCTGGTTTGTATTCGTTAACAGGCCTCCAGCAAATGTTACAGCAGATACTCCAAATAACAAACCGTTAGTAAATAACAATCTTTTCATCTTTTTTTGTTCATAAAATTCTAAAATTCGTGTGCAAAGATAACATTAAATTTGTAATATACAACAAGAAATGAAAAAAAATGCCTACCTTTGCCATCATTTAAATATTAAACGAATATTGATGCATATAGTTGAGATTCCATCCTTTTTTCCGCCCTATGGAGGAGAGTTCTGTCTCGATCAGGCAAAGGCACTCTGTTCGTTCGGTCACACCGTGCGGATAATCAGCAACGTACAGCTTTCTGTCAGGAAGAGCGTGACCGATTTCTGTATGTATTCCTACGGCAGAAAATGGATGGAAATGGATGGCGTTAGCGTTTACTATTCGTACACGCGAGGCATTCCGATTATGATTAAGCCGAATGTTGAGAGATGGGTTAAAACGATAAGACAGATGTTTGCCGACTATGTGCAGAAATATGGCCTACCCGACATTATCCATGCCCATTGCGCCCATTGGGCCGGATATGCGTCGATGCTCATAAGCCGCGACTACGGGATACCTTATGTAATAACAGAACATCTGCCAAGTTATTATTTCACGACCGAGATAGCCAAGACAGGCGGAGACGACTCGTGGGAGATTCCGTTGATACGGAAGGCATACGCCGAGGCGAGTATCGTTCTGCCCGTGTCAGCCGAGTTGGTAGATGATTTGGCTCCGATTTTTGGGAAGGCATACCGCTGGAAGGAGATGCCGAATGCCATAGATACCGATTTCTATGCTTTCCGCAAGCGCGAGGACTGGCGGATTTCGGCAAAGCCGTACAGGATTGTGTGCCTTGCCAATTTCATTCCGCTGAAGGGATACGATATTCTTCTTCCTGCGTTCAAGGAATTCTGTAAGAAACACAAAACCAGTCGTTTGGATGTATTGGGCTTCGGTACAGATTCGGAAGAAATGCAGAAGATGATAAGGCTGTTCGGGGTAGAAAACGTGCATTGCTACGGTCGTGTGGGGCGCGAAAAGGTAAGAGAGGTACTTTACGAAAGCAATCTGCTGGTTCTGCCAAGCCGTTCTGAGGCTCAGCCGCTTTCCATTCTTGAGGCAATGAGCACAGGAATCCCAGTTGTGGCAACGGAAGTTACTCCGCAGAGTCTGCGAATTGAAGGCGGCTGTACGGTTGTGCCTATAGACGATGCGCAGGCTTTGACCAATGCCATGGCGAAGACATACGAAAATGTTGATTTTGACGGATTTGCAGTCTCGCAGAAAGTGCGTCAGATGGCATCGTACGATGTTCTGGCAAACAAACTCGACATGATTTTTACAGACATAATAAAGAATCGGAAATGAGCACTCTGTTAAGCGTAATTATACCTTATTATAATATAGACGGAGATTTGCTTCGCGCTTGCTTGGAAAGCGTTGTGAATCAGAAAGTCCTGACAGATGAGGTTGAATGTCTGCTCATCGACGACGGCTCGGCTAAAAGTCCGGCGGCGGTTCTCGAAGATTTCCCGTCGGTAAGGTATATCCGACAAGAAAACAAAGGACTTGGAGGTGCGCGAAACACGGGAATAGACGCGGCTCGGGGCGAACACATAATGTTTGTTGATTCGGACGACACGATTGCAGACGGCACGTTGAAATACATCGTGGAATGGTGCAAAAGTGCTGATTCTGCGGATATTCTGACCTTTGGAATGAAGTACACCTCTGCCCCATCGTGCCGCGGAGATTTGAAAGAGGGGAAGCGCGTTGTAAAAAGCGTTGAGGAATATCTCGAAACCACAAATCTAAGGGCTTCGGCATGCCTTTACGTTTTCAGACGCTCGTTGCTCGATGCCCATTCCTGCTGGGAAAAACTACGTTTTAGAGAGCATTTTCTGCACGAAGATGAACTTTTTACGCCGCAACTTGTGGTGAGGGCGAAAAACATTTGCATTTCCGATTCTGTTGTGTACTTTTACTACAAACGAAGCGGCTCAATTACCACAAAATCAGACGGTAAGCATTTGCAAAAACGTATGGAGGACCTAAAAGAGACGATAGGCTTGCTATATGGTTTGCGCAAATCGAAGTCCGAAGCCCGACTTCTTGACAGAAAAATCCGTCAACTCTCGTTCGACTGGGTTGCCGGAATGATTTTCCATGGTGTGGACGACGACTATCTGAAAGATTCGCTTATATGGCTGAAAGAGACGGGGTTATATCCTTTTAAACAGAAAGACTGTTCTGCATCTTTGAGGATATTGTACTTTCTGACAAACCGAAATTGGGGCATAAGATTTTTGCGCGTTATTCTGCCTGTTATACAACGGATTAAGCCAATTTTTTAAGGCCGACAAACGCTTTGCGAACGCATAGAAGAACCCACCACAACATTTTGCATTTTAATGCTTGGCGCAGAATATTAGTCTTTGTATCTGTTTGTATATGAAGACTTTGTATCGTGTTGTCGTATTCGGAAAGAAGTTCGGACTTGTTCGTTCTGAAAACGTGCATTATCAAAGCGAAAGCCTTAACTTTTAAACATTCGTCGAGAGCCTTGCTTCCGATGTTGTATTTCTCTGCAAGATAGTTAGTTAGCCGTGTCATTCGCTTCACAAAATGGAATTGTTTTGTTTCGTCGATATTGTTCGACAGCGAATCGTGACCAACCGAATAATATTGCGTAGTATCCGGAATGTAAGCAATTTTTCCTCTTGATGCGAGAGCCGCAAAGATAGGCATATCCTCGCAAGGCAAATCTTTGTTTCTGAACAAAGCCGTATCTTCTTCGTAGCCTTCAAGAAGAGGCTTCATTCTGAACATTGTAGATTGTATCATCATTGGCACTTTTGGGCAGATGATGTCCTGAAGCATCGACTTTCCGTCCTTGATGTAAGCCTCGGATTGATAGCCCAGCGGAGTGCTTGCCACGCCCGTATTCTCGTTGTACACGGCATATCCGGTATGTGCCAGAGTAACATCGGGATGTTGCTCCATTAGCGTGTAAAGTTTTTCAATTTTGTGCTCATCTACCCAGAAATCATCGCCGGCACAATCTGCCACATACTTGCCTTTGCAAGCCAAAATGCAGTCGAAATAGTTGTTCAGAAGACCTTTGTTTGGTGAGTTTCTGAAAAGAGTAATTTTGTCGGGATATTGTTCGGCATATCGGGCGCAAATCTCCCCCGTTCTGTCGGTTGAACAATCCTCTCCAATTATTATTTCGAACGGAATGCTGCACTTCTGCATCAGTATCGAGTCGAGTGCGCGCGCTATATATTCTTCTTGATTGTAGGTTATTACGACTACTGAAACTAAAATTTCCATGCTGATTTTTATGGTCTGAAACTGTTTACGGCTGCAACAATTCGCCCAATCTCGCTTTCTGTTAGAAGTGGAGACATTGGCAGACTAAGTTCCTCGTTATGAATTATTTCCGTTATTGGCAGACGCAAATTTGCACACTCCTTGTAGGCATTCTGTTTGTGGAACGGAATAGGATAATGAATAAGCGTATTTATTCCGTTGGCTTTCAGATGCTTCTGAAGTTCATCGCGTTGCTCGCATCTTATTGGATAGATGTGGAAAACGTTCTGTTTATCGCCCGAAAAATCACGACATACATCTATGTATGGAAGTGTTACAAACGGGTTGCTGATGCCTTTTGTGAAGGCTTCTGCAACCTTGCGGCGGCTTGCATTATCCTTGTCGAGTCGCTTGAGTTTGACCGACAAAACCGCCGCTTGGATCTCGTCGAGACGGCTGTTTATACCTTTGTATTTGTTTACATATTTTCGTTCTGACCCATAGTTCGCAATCTGGCGTACGGCGGTGGCAAGAAGTTCGTCGTTGGTTGTTACCGCGCCGCCATCGCCCAGCGCACCAAGGTTTTTGCCGGGATAGAAACTGAAGCCCGACGCATCGGCAAGACTGCCAACCTTCTTTTTGTTGAAAACCGCTCCGTGGGCTTGGGCACAATCGTCCACAACCTTCAGATTGTGCTTTCGGGCGATTTCCGCGATGCTTGTCATGTCGCAACATCTGCCGTAGAGATGAACTGGCATAATTGCCCTTGTCCGGTTGTTGATGAGTTGCTCGATTAACCCAACATCAATAAGATAGTCATCCAACGAAGGCTCGCATGCAACAGGCTTCAGTCCGGCTTTTGTGATTGCCAAAACCGAGGCGATATATGTGTTTGCTGATACGATAACCTCATCGCCGTCGTTCCAGCCGAGAAGATGCTTGTAAGCCGCGAGAATCAGCGTCAGAGCGTCGAGTCCGTTGCCAACTCCTATGCAGAATCGGCTTCCGCAGTAGTCGGCAAATTCTTGTTCAAAAATCTTTACGCTCTGCCCTTGCAGATACCATCCGCTCTTAACCACGCGCAGAATTGCCTCTGACATCTCGGGCTCGAACGAGTCTGAAATCTTCTTCAGGTCTAAAAACTGTATATCTTCAGCCATTGTTTACAGATTTATTTTGTAGGTGTCGTAGCATACGGCTCTTGCTCCAAATCCTTCTTTCTGGAAAAGGAGTCCGGTGTTGAGAAAGGCGTCGGCATCTTGGCTTGATATTCCGAAATCGAAGAACGGAACATCTTTGTAAACCTCTTTTATCAGATGATAAAACAGGAGGTCGAGCGCGCCGTTTTGCTTTGCCTCCTCGTTGCCTGCTATGTATTGCGCATGTGCCACCATTTTGCTGAGGAATACCAACACACCGGCGCAGATTTTCCCGTCGGGATTTGCCACGGTGTGCAGAATGATGTTCTTGCGGAAGCGCGAAGCCAGCGGCAGAATTTCTTCGTATGTATGAACGGGATGCCTGTCGTGGCGACTAACAAGAACTTCGTCGAGAACCGACCAATATTCTTTAAGCCCTTCCAAATCATCGTCTTTTATTGTGTATCCGTTGTTCAGAGCCTTCTTTGCGCCTCGTTTTCTGAGGCTTCTGAATGGCAGCGGCTCGTCTTGTCTTATTGTTGATGAAATCTGACGGACGGTAAGTTGTGCGCCGACTTTAAAAAGTGCGTACAAGTCTTCTTCGCTTGGATAGCTTGCGTAGATGTGCGGATATGGCTTGTATATCCATTGCGTGGCATTGTATTGCTCTTTGAAATAAGTGCAGAGAGCCTTGAAAATGTCGAGCATCTCTGCGCCAGTCATGTCGTTGTGCGTTACTATTCCGCCGTAAGTAAGTCCTTGATGACTCCATATTGTGCCAGATGACTTGTCGAAGTTAGCGGGCACGAGAGCCTTCAGTTTGCCTGAAATGTAAATCATTACAGACGCATCGCAGAATCTGGCTTTGTGATAGTCGAGATAGTTGCGGTTTATCAAGAACGTGGCATTTCTCGACGAATCAACAAAATTGTTCCATTCGTCAAAATGTTCATCGTTGTATCTTACAATACTAATCTCTTCCATACATTTGCTTAAATTCTTGATAATTATGTATATAACCAATCTTGCTATATTCTTCCGAAGCCATTACTACAAGTACTGTATCTTCCTTGAAATCAGTTAAATCTGCCCAGACGTTTGGCGGAATTACGAGTCCGATGTTTGGCTTGTCCAGAATAAATTCCAGTTGCTCCTTCCCGTCGTCGGTCTTTATCTTTACGCTTCCGTTTATGGCAAAGACTACTTCGGCGTTAGTCTGATGCGCATGTCCGCCTCTGTCCTTGCCTTCGGGAACTTTGGTAGTCCAGAAAACCCTTTTCACCTCGAACGGAATATGTTTCAGCCCCTCGAGAAAGCAGAGGCTTCCTCTTTCATCAACAATTTCTGGTATTTCTAAAGTCTGTACTTGCATTTTTAATCAATTGAGAAGCAAAAATATATAAAATAATCGAGAAACGGAAATAAACAGATGCCCGAGGCGTCAGATTCTGACTAATCCCGATACGAAGAGATAAACCGCCAGTCCAATCAAGATATTGATTATAAGCGTGATGATTACTTTCTTCTCAAGCCTGAAGCCGTATTTTAGCGAGCACCACGCCACCACAATTATAAAGTCGAAAATGGCGGAGACGGTTATTGCCAGCCCCGTTCCGGTAAGCCCCATCAGGCTGTAGCCAATCAGCATCGATGCGAGGAAGAAAATGTCGTATGATATTTCGAGAATCAGATATGCGCGGCTCTCTCCCTTGGCAAGGTTCAGATATGCTACAGGAAGCGTTACGGAACGCAGGTAGAGATTGAGGGCTGCGAGTTGCAACATACCAGTTATGACGAGAAAACGCTCGCTGAACAGAAGTTGCAGGCACCACGGCATCAGGAACATAAAGGCTATTATGCCCGGCGAGATTATCAGGAGCGATACAAATGCTTGATTGTTAACCACTTTGTTGAATCTGTCGGCATCTTTGTTTACGGCAGACAGACGCGGAAAATAGTCGCTCTCAATTGCCGAGAAAACCATTCCGGCGTAGTTTACAACTATCAGATATCCAGCGTTATAAAGTCCTACGGTGTCGATGTCGGCAATCTTCAGAAGGGCTGTTCGCAGGCAGACTTCGGTAAGAGATGTGGCGCACATTCCGACCACGAAAGCGATGCCGAGTTTTATCATCGGCTTACCTTCGTCAATAACTCCCCTAACCTCGATTTTTACGGTATTTTCGGCCTTGCCCATGTACCACGGAAAACGCTCAATACCAGTCGTTTCTCTTATCTTCTGCGGAACAAAAACAGGAAACTCCTGAAACGAGAAATGTGTTGCTGCCGCCATTGTTATGAACCCCATGGCAACAATCGAAGGCATAACTCCCTTCATGCCAAGGAAATAGTACATTGGCAGAACGACGATGAGCGACACAACAACCATAGCAACGGATGCGTATGCCATCTCGCGAATCTTGCGCACGCCCTTCAAAATTCCCATCTCTACAGCCGAAACAATCCCGAACGGAACTGCAAGACTCAGCAGGCTGATGTGGATGCTATGATATAGGTCGTTGAACAGCAGATAACTGAACAGCGGCGACAAGGCCACTCCGCATGCAAGTCCGAAAAGCGACGAGATGATTGTCCAGCCGCGCACAACGGTTATGTATCTTAGCAAGGCTTCGCGATTGTCTTCCTCGTAAAGTTCTGAAATGTGCTTTACCGCGCTAAACGAGATGCCCAGATTGCTCACGTTGTTGAGCAATGTTACGATGTTGTTGTAGAGCGAGATAAGTCCCATTCCGGCAGGGCCTAAAAGAATTGCCACCACCTTGTTTCGTACCAGTCCGGACAAGATGCTAAGTCCCTGAAGACCGCCGAACAGACTTATCGATTTGGCTATATGTTTTTTGTCAGAATCTGTTTTCATTACAATTTTACGAGTTCGCAAAAATACAATTTAATGCACAAAAAATATTATCTTTGCAAAAAATATTTTTTTAAGATGAAACACATAATACAAACGCTTACCGCATTATACGTTTTGTTTGCACTATGCTCGTGCAGAAGCAATACTTCAACAAACAACACTAAACCTATTGATAGTTTGAATTTTAAATATGCAAAATACATAAAAGTATATCGCTATGAAAACTATCGGAAGGCCGTGCTTGCAAACCCTTGGAAAGATGGTGCGGTTCTGCATACATACATTATTCCCAACGATTCGACGGCGGACGTAAGTGGAGTTGATGGAACAGTTATCAGAAAGCCGAGCGAGAGGGCTGCAATCTTCAGCAGCGTGCATTGCGGACTGCTGAGTATGCTTGGCGAGCTTGGCAGAATCGGCGGCGTTTGCGATGCTCAATATATGAATCTGCCAGATGCTCAGAAACTTATAAAAGACGGCAAAATTAAGGATTTTGGCAACGGAATGAACCCAAACATCGAGCAGATTATAACCAGCAAGACCGATTTGCTGATGGTTTCGCCATTCGAGGGCAACACAAGTTACGGAAAGATTGAGCAGATTGGAATTCCTATTGTTGAGTGTGCCGATTATGCCGAGGTTTCAGCCATAGCGCGAGCCGAATGGATGCGGTTTTACGGCATTCTTTTTGGCTGCGAAAGAAAGGCTGATTCGCTTTTTGCGGTTGTCGAAAAGAACTATTTCACTCTTAAACAGAAAGTTGCAAAGACCAAGACGAAACCGACGATTCTTGCAGGCTTGATGTATCAGGGAGTTTGGTACACTCCGGGAGGCAATAGCACTAATGGCCAGTTGTTTAGCGATGCCGGATTTGAGTATCCGTTCAAGCATCAAGAGGAGATGTCTAAGCCGCTCTCGTTCGAGCAAGTCCTGTCGAAATCTAAGGATGCCGACGTGTGGGTTGTCTATCACGACTCTCCTTTCTCGTACCGACAGATGCTTGGCGAGAATGCAAAATACAGCCAGTTCAAGGCCTTTGCTAGCAGAAAGGTCTACAACGCATCGACAAGCGAACTTATTTATATCGAAGCCCCTTTCCGCCCCGACATAATGCTGAAGGATCTCGTAAGCATCTCGAACCCTGACTTGGTGGAGAAAGACTATTCGCCACGTTATTACAAACCTATCTCTGAGTAAAATTATGGATGGATATATAGATGATTACATAAAAGCAATCAGAAGAAACGAAGTCAGAGATTTTTTCTTTGGCAAGAGCGACTATTATAAATTCAATGATGGTGATGGTAAGCGTTTACATTATTTGTCTTTTAATAATTGTATAGAAATATTGGGAGAACAAAATTTGTATAATCGTCTGTCAAGTGATTATATTGACATTCTCAAAGAAAATGATGTAACATTACAGGAGTTTTATGACCTTTTAATGTTTGTGGTATTATATTACCGAAATGCATTATTTTGCTATGAACCAGACTGCTATCATTTTGAATGGGTATATCCAGAGGAACTGACAAGACTTTTTAATGTGAATTATGAAAGGTTGAAGAACGAAGGCGATACAAAAGAAATAGGTGAATTTCTACATGAGTTGAAAGAATATAATGTAGACCTATTAAATTACGATAGGGTTAATGTGATAGGAAGTAAGACCGTCCTTCCTCGTGTCCCAAGAACGACAGAAGGCGAATTTGTTGTACCCGACGGTATCGTGAGAATTCCCGACTATGCTTTTGCCGAATGTGATAAAATAACTTCTGTCGTAATGCCCGATACGGTGGAAAGTATAGGAGCTTATGCTTTTACTGGATGCACAAGTTTGAAAAAAGTCAAACTGTCTGAAAATCTGACTTTTGTAGGACGCAACGCTTTTGGTGAAGGAATTTCTTTAGGATGTGATGATGTTCCAGCATGTGGTCTTGAAAGTATTTATATCCCGAGAAAAGTAAATAAAATTATAGATTTTGATACTTTTTCAAAATGTATGTCTTTAAAGAGCATTGAGGTAGATAGAGAAAACCCTTATTATGCCAGCTATGATGGGATTCTTTATACAAAGGATATGAAAAGTTTGATAATTTGTCCGTGTGGAAAAACTTCAAAAGTTGTCGTCCCATCGTTTGTAACAGAATTAAAGCCCTATTGCTTTAAGAAATGTTTGAAAATAGAAATTCTGTATATACCATATGGAGTAAAAAAGATGCATTCTCGGTCATTGGCATATTGCTCAGGACTTAAGGAAATACATATTGGTATTAAGGAAAATATAGAACAAATAGTTTCCGAAAATCTCTTGTTCTATGCAAAAATAAGTGAACGCTGTGTCCTTTACGTTCCCAAAGGAACAAAAGATATATACAAGAAGGTGTTGTCTGAATCAAAGGACATTAATATTATAGAAGAAGATGTTTAACGATATGAAGTATATGCTATTATCCAGCACCACGTTAAAATTCGTCCTTACCGCCATGCTTCTTGCTGTGCTGTTTGTGCTGAATCTGTTTGTAGGCTCGGTAAACATTCCTTTCGACGATGTTGTAAGCATTTTGTTTACAGGGCGATGCAATAACGAGGCATTTACCTTCATCGTGCTGCACTCGCGAATGCCACAGGCAGTTACGGCTCTGCTTTGTGGAGGTTCGCTCGCTGTTGCCGGACTGATGTTGCAGACCACCTTCCACAATCATCTTGCCGACCCTTCCATTCTTGGCATCAGTTCGGGAGCAAGTCTTGGCGTGGCAGTCGTGCTTTTGTGCTTCGGCGGAACAACGCTCGCCATCGTTGGCAAAGGATGGGTGGTGATTATCGTGGCAGCCTTGCTCGGCTCTATGCTTGTGCTCGGTATCCTGCTTATGCTTGCCACGTTCATTACCAACGAGTTACTTCTGCTTATCGTCGGCATCGTAATCAGTTTCCTCACCTCTTCGTGCATTACGCTTCTTAATTATTTTGCCAACGAGCAAGGCGTTCATTCGTACATTCTTTGGGGAATGGGTAGTTTTGGTAGCGTCACGACCGAGCAGTTGCCTATTTTTGTTGTCTTCACTACCGTCGGGTGGATTCTGTCTGTTGCGCTTGTAAAGCCGCTCAACGCCTTGCTTCTGGGCAATAACTACGCGCGCAATCTGGGCGTGAACATCAAACTCACCTATCAGTTGCTGCTCGTTGCCACGGGACTTCTTACGGCGGTTACGACGGCCTTCTGCGGTCCAATCTCGTTCATCGGACTTGCCGTGCCGCATCTGGCGCGCATCGCCCTGCGTTCGTCGCATCACAACACACTTCTGCCCTTCACACTTTTGTGCGGTAGTATGGTTGCTCTGCTTTGCAATTTCCTATGTGTTCTGCCGGGCAAAGGCACAACGCTGCCCGTTAATGCCGTTACGCCTATAATTGGAGTGCCGGTAATTCTGTACGTCATTTTCAGCGGATACCGAAACCGCATTTCGCTATCGTTTGGCAGAAAGATTTTCCCTTCATCAACTAATGCAAACTATGCAGGAATCCTCTCAGCCGTTAATCTGTCTATCGGCTACGGAAAGAAGGTTGTTGCAAGCGGCATCAATCTTCGGTTCGAAAAAGGTGAACTTGTCTGTCTGCTTGGCAGAAACGGAGCCGGAAAATCGACTTTGCTTCGCACGCTTTCGGGATTTCTGAAGCCGATAAAAGGCTCGGTCTTTCTCGAAGAGAAAAACATAAACAGATTAACATTCAGACAGATAAGCAGATTTGTTGGAGTTGTTCTTACAGATAAGGTTCAGGTTGATAATATTACAGTTGAACAAGTCGTCTCGTTCGGACGACAGCCTCACACGGGATATTTCGGCAGACTTTCAAGTCGCGATAAGGAGATTGTTGAAGAGATGATTGCCAAGGTAGGACTTACGCACAAACAACATTCATACTTTTCGGATTTGTCGGACGGAGAACGTCAGAAGGCTATGATAGCCAAGGCTTTGACTCAAGAATGTGAAGTGCTGATTCTCGACGAGCCGACCGCTTTCCTCGACGAGCAAAGCCAACTCGACATCATGCTTCTGCTAAAGCATATTGCGCACAACGAGCATAAACTTGTGATTCTTTCAACGCATCAGTCGGCTCTTGCCAACGAACATGCCGACCGCATCGTGAGAATCTGATTAGCGAATCTCGCACTTCTCCTGATGAACCTCGTCTACGCCATCAATTTCTGAGATATTGCGGATAACGTGCTGCAACTCGTTGAACGAGTGAACGGAAAAGACGATTGTACAATCGACAATCTGGTCTATTGTCGTGGTTTCGAGGCTGATGATAGACAGTTTCAGCACGTTTGTGATGCAGTCGATAAGGTCGCATAGAAGATGATAACGGTCTACTGCTCTGATGCTTATCTTTACGGGATAGAGCACATTCTCGTCTTCCGAAAAATCAACCGAAACAATCGAGTCGCCGTCTTTCGAGGCAAGGCTGATGGCTCTCGAACAGTTGCGTCGATGAATTGTTATCAGTTTTGAATTCAGACATTTAAAACCAATAAGTTCATCGCCCGGCAGCGGATTGCAGACCGTACATCGCTCGTAAGTCTTGGCAACGGCATGTTTTTTGATGTACGAACTCAAAAAACGCTTCGCCTTGTATGTCAATACGTGCTTAATCCAATCGTCCTGCGGATGACAGTTCTCGTTTACGCCAATCTCAACGCAGTCGCCGCGCTTCAGCACCGTTTTAACCGAGCATACACGACCGTTTATGCGCGCGTACTGGGCATGTTCGCCAATCATGTTATGAATCTCGAACGCAAAGTCGAGCGCGGTGGCACGCTGCGGCAAAACAACTGGTCTGCCCTTTGGACTGAAAACCATGATATCGTCGTTGTAGAACGATGTTACCACGCTCTCGATGAAGCCACCCTCCTGACTGTTGAGTGCGACATCTTTCAGTACCGACTTGAATTTTTCAATCCATTTGCGTATGTTGTTTTCTGTTCTGTCTGCCATTGCTCCAAGTTGCGATGTGCGAATCATTCGCTCCGAACTGATGTGAATTTCCTCCCATGTTCCATGGTCTGACAGCAGTTTTACATGAAAACTCTGGTAGCCGTTTTCTTTCGGAGAATCGATGTAATTGGCAATTCCGCCCGGTTTTTCCTTGAAGACATCGGTCAGAAGCGAGTAGATTTTCAGACAAGTATTCTTCTCCGTTTCTGGAAGAATATCGGGAAAGACAATGTGAGTTATATGTCTGTTTTCCAGATGCTTGAAATCCTTTCCGCTCTTAAGCATCTTTCGCCAGAGGCTGTAAGGCATTCGGTATTCGGTATAGATGCGGAACGGAACGCTGTTTTTGTTCAGAATGTCGGAGATTTTGGAGTTGAAGTTTTGCAGCATCGCCTCGGATGCCGTCTTGTCGTGCTGAATGAGTGTTTCGAGTTTCTTGTACTCGTGCGGACATCGGTACTTGAAACTTAGATTTTCGAGTTCCGTCTTTACGCTGTAAAGTCCAAGACGGTTGGCAAGCGGAGCATAGAAATAATCTGTTTCGCCGGCAATTTTCATCTGTTTGTCGGGCCTCATGCTGCTAAGCGTGCGCATGTTGTGCATTCGGTCGGCAAGTTTGATAAGAATGGCGCGAATGTCGTACTGAACCGAGTCGAGCATCTGCTTGAAGTTATCGAGTTGCTTTGACATCTCGTAGTTTGCCTTCTTCTGCTTTGTAACAACCTTTACGAGGAATGCCACGTTGCTGCCAAACTGGTCTCTGATTTCGTCGATGGTGTATGGCGTGTCTTCCACCACATCGTGCAGAAACGCGGCGCAAACGGTATCGGTATCGAGTTGGAGTTCCTTAGCCACGATTTTTGCCACGGCTATGGGGTGAACAATGTACGGCTCGCCCGACTTGCGTTTCTGGCCATAGTGAGCCTCGGCTGCAAGTCTGTACGAACTTATTACTTTTTTGATTTCCTGTTCAGTTGTTCCTCTGTCTTTCAGTACCTTGAAAACTTCATCAGCTTTTTCTTGGATTTGGATATCAGTTATATGCTCCATAACAATAATCTCTCTTACAGCATGCAAAAATACATTTTTTTTAAGAATTTTTAAGGCTTTGAGAGAAAA
>Ga0256407_10000648_pt1 | contig 79733 bp, 68 predicted proteins | sample RumenRJG_04DNA_FD_193489 | JGI IMG/M metagenome (GOLD analysis project Ga0256407, IMG submission 193489) | Bovine rumen microbial communities from Lethbridge, Alberta, Canada - RJG_04 | ecosystem: Host-associated > Mammals > Digestive system > Stomach > Rumen | place: Canada: Alberta... | reverse complement strand
GGCAAGGGGCAGAGCCCCGACGAGCGTTTCAAGCGGCAGATCAGGTGACTTTTGTGCCGAATTCAATAATATTGCATTTTTTGACGGAAATCTTCATCAAAATACTTGCATAACAACTTAGGAAGCGAAATCATCGGCGCCTGGAGAAAGTAAAATTCCTTTAGGGATAGTAAAAACGGCGGCCTCACCATTCGATTGCAGTGAGGCCGCTGTATTTATTTCTTCTTGAAAAGCAGATTCATTGTCTCGGGATCGAGGGGCTGCATGGTGGGCAGCTTCAGGCTTTTCACCATGTGCAATGTGCCCTGCTTGTACTTCTGGAAATGCTCGGTCTTCAAGTGCGCCTGGTAGGCGGCATCCGAGGCGTAAATCTCGAGGATGCGGATTTGTGTCGCATCCTCGGCACTCTGCATCGGGAACAGGCAGATGACGCCCGGCTCACGCTCCACACTCAAGCGGTCCACCTCGTTGGCAAACGCCAGATACTCTTCCAAATATTGAGGATAGACCTCGATTTCGGCAATGCGCACAATCATCTTTTCATCAGCTGCTGTAGCTGATGGTTTCTCCCCTACCTGATGGAACAGCCAAGAGGCATTCTTGTACAAGAATATCTCCCTGAAGGGCGCCAGGTCGGCCTCGTCGGTGAGGTACTGTTTCATCCTCGCCAGGCTCTGTGTGAGCACCTGCGGGGCCACATAGGGATAGTCGGAGCCATACAGCAGATGGTCGGGTGTGGTGATGGTGAGCATCATGCGGATGGTCTCGGGCGAATGGGCTCCCGCCAGGTCATAGTAGAGTGCGGACAGGTTGGCCTCCCAATCGATGTCGCCCACCATTTTATTGGCCTGCATGACGGGGGCGAGCGACTTCATGCGCGGCACAGCCAGCGGCAGATAGGCCCCGCAATGGGGAACCACGACCTTCACATGGGGATAGCGGGCCAGCACATTGCGGCTGATCATGTTGGTCACGGCGCGGGTGGTCTCCGACAGGTATTCCTGCATGGCGAGCGGCGTCTGGGCCATCACCTCACGGTTGACGGGATTAGGGCAATGCGGATGCAGGATAACCACCGCCTGCCGCTCGTTAAGCACGGCAAACAGCGTGTCCAGTTCCGGCACACCTAAGTATTGTCCCTGGACATTGGTCGCCAACTTGATGCCGTCAGCCCCCAGGGTGTCGAGCGCATAGACGGCCTCGCGGATAGCCGCCTCCACGTCGGGTAGCGGCAATGCGGCGCAGAACAGGAACCGTCCCGGATGCTCGCGCTTGATGCGGGCAGCCTCCTCGTTGGTTGCCATCACCACCGCAGCCGATTTCGGCTGAGGGGCCGCCAGCGTCAACACCGAGGTCTCGACGCCCGCCTCATCCATCCAGCGCAGATGGCTCTCCACGTCATATTTGGGCAACGGGAAGCCCTCCTCCATGAGCCGACCTTCCTGCTCCAGCGCAGAGACAAAGCCAGGGGTGATGATGTGGCTGTGCACATCCATCACTCCCTGAGCCATCATGCTTATGGCCATAGCCATGTATAGTAACGTGACGCTGATTCTCATATCATTCCATACTGTGTTCCCAGCCGCCACGGGTGTCGATGCCAGTGGCATCCGCCAGTTGCTCTAACCTTGCCACCTCTTCGGCTGTCAGCTGAATCTTTGCGGCTTCGGCGGCTTCAATGACGTGACGCTCCTTGGTCGCTCCGATGAGGGGCAGCGTTCCCTTGGCGATAGCCCAAGCGATGCCAATCTGTGAACACGATGCGCCATACTTCTGGCCTATCGCGGTCATCTCATTGGTCAAGGCCTCCAACTGAGGCAGTACGGGGTTGTATTTCTTGCCGCGGTCACTCTCCTCGGGCAGGGGATTCGCCTTGTTGTACTTGCCGCTGAGCGCACCTTGCTCCAGCACCATATAGGCCCAGAATTCGATGCCGTTCTTCTTGCAGTAGTCAAGCACTCCGCCTTTCTCACTGGAGCGGTAGAGCAGCGAGAAGTGATTCTGAACGGCCGATACCTTAAAGCCTGCCTTGCCCAGGATTTCGTTGGCACGCTCAATCTCTTGAATATTATGGTTGGAAACGCCCACGCGATTCACCTTACCACTCAGCAACAAGGGGATAAGCCCTGGTGTCCAGCGCTCCACATCCATCGGATTGTGAATCCAATAGATGTCGATGTAGCGGCAGTCCATACGCTCGATGGATGCATCGGCCATCTTCTCGACGCTGTTCTCATACATCTCAGCAAGTTGAGGGGTGAACTTGGTAGAAATCGCCAAATCGTCACGATTCACGCTTTTGGCAAGCGTGCCGAGGATGCGCTCCGATTCGCCCATACCGTAAACCGTGGCAGTGTCCCACAGGTTCAGCCCGGACTTCATCGCCGCCTCAAACACGGGTTTCAGATTCTCAACATCGGTATTGGAGCCGAACACGGCATCACCGCCAAATGCGCCTGCACCCCAAGCCCAGGTACCCAAAGCAATCTTTGTCTCCTTCATCATAGTGATTCTTGATTAAAATGAATGTTAGTTTTCTCGATGCAAAGGTACAAAGTCCTAATGACCTACCATTTATACAAATTACTGACAAATCAACCAATTAGTACGGAAATCAGTATGGAATTTGTGATATTGCCTAAATTTGACGGCTCCTTAACCATTAACAATAGTTCTCTCCAAGTGACAATCTCAAGCAATTGACAAAACAGGTTATTTGCCGTTTACGATGCCGCCTATCCACTCAAAGAGTTCGTCGAGGGCATAGTCACCACTGTGGGGACGGTTCCAGGCCAGCAGGAAGTTGACGTCCTTGCCCGCGTTCTGGAGTTTAAGGGCGAGGTTGATGGGCACAGGGAACGAGGTGTCGCGGTCGCGGGCTCCGTGGCGGACGTACCAGTGGGGAGCCACGTCGGTCACACCGTCGCCGATGAAGTTCATCGGGTTCATCAGGCGCACATTTTCACGGATTTCATCGGTCACCACCAAGCCTGTCTTGGCGGCACTGTAATCGGTGAAGTTGACGCCGCCGCCGCTCTTATCGCCAAATTCCTCGTTCTCGCCCGAGGCACGGCCTCCTGCCACGCCCTGGGTGTCAAAGGCGGGAGCGGTCTTCAGCGGCTGGGTGGATACGACATAATTCAGATACTTGTCCATGTCCAGGTCGATGATGTAATCACCAGGCTTACCACCGCCACGCCCACCACGTGGCATCATGGGCGGCATCTGACCTCCGCCTGGACGCACGCCGCCGTTGATGGGTGGCATTCCGCCCATGTCCTCCTTGCTGAACGTGAAGCCGAGGCTGTCGGGGATCTCGGCACCGGCATTCTTGGCGATTTGTGCCGAACGGATGATTTCACGCTTGATGTAATCCAAGTAATTATCGGCAGTGAGCGCCGTGCCGTCGGGCGTGTGCAGGTTCAGACTTGCCAGATAGGCAGGGAACTGCGCCTTGAGTTCGTCGCTCACGGCGAGCACGTCAGCATCGCCCTGCTGACGGCTGTCGGTGCCGTTATAGAGCCACTCGTAGGCCATATCGGCATGGTCCAGGTCGATAATCGGACAATAGCACACCGCAGCAAACACGTCGTCACGCTTTTGGGCGGCACCCATGGCACGCAGCAGCGGCTCATAGGCAGGATTGTTGCCCGTGGCACCCATCAGACTCGACATCGCTCCACCGGCGCTCGTGCCGTCGGTGATGATTCTCTCGGCATCACCCAGCATCACGTCATCAAACTGGCGCAGATAGCGGATGGCGGCCTTCAGGTCCAAGATGGCGGCAGGAGCACGGCCCGTGTAGATGGTCTGCCCTTTCTTGATACCCGCCTTCTTGTCGGTTCTTGTGGCGACCACCGTCGAGTTGCGGCCACGGCTGCCGGGGATGGCGACCACATAGCCCTCCTTCAAAGCCCTGCCCGTGGCGTCGCTGGCCTTGGGTTGCTGGGCGGGCGCCGCCATATAGCCGCCCACGTAGGTGCGCAACAGTATAGGCGTCTGCTGCGTCGCTCCATCGGGCACATACACGTTGATGGTCTGATAGGTCGAGTCCTCCACGTTGGTCACGAAAAACATGCCCTCATAGGCCGTGTAGTTCACCTCCTGGCCATCGGGCATCGTCAAGGTCCTCGTCTCCCCTATCGTCGGGTCAAACTTCAGTTGCGGCTGCGTTTTCACCGCCTTGGTCTTAGCGCCAGCGCCAGCCACCACGGCCAGCGCCAGCATCCATGTCAATATCCTCTTCATGTCATTATTAAATTGATTACTTGCTCCAAAAGTAATCAAAAAAACAACATAGGCAGTTCACCAACCGCCCACTTTTTTCATTTTCAGTCCTATACTTTCTTAAGGAATCTGTCAGAATTATTGAACTAATCTGATTCTATTTGTAGTATTCAGGCTTTAGCTCATAGGTTACTGAAACACATTCATTTGGTTCATATTGAATGAACACACTATATTCTGGATAGTAAAAGATCTTCCCTTTTCCAGATTGGCATTCTTCAGATGAGTCATACCCCTTAAAACTATTCACAAAACTATAATATACTCTTTCCAAAGCGTTTTCTGAAATATAAGGAAGATTTAAAGTAAAATGCTTGAAATAATAAGATTGCTTGTAAACGATACCATTATACAGATACAGAGAAAAAGCTTCATTGCCACGTTTCGACTCATATATATTACCTTTGCATTTTTTCAAATGAGGATACAGACTTTTAATTTCTTTGAGTGAACATTTGAGATGATTTTCTGGAAGAATGATATGTCTGCCGTATTCACCGCAATAGCAGAATTCTTTCCATTCTTTCATTTCAACGACAAGAGAAGAATCATTCAAGACCTCTACTAACTTGTCATAGTATCCCACATAAGAGAACTTAAGGATTTCACCTTTTTCAACTTCAATGCTGAAATTGCCATCACCATCGGTGGCGACACCACGGTTGGTACCCACAACAATAACACTCGCACCGATACATTGCAAGCTGTCTCTTGCATCAACCACCTTACCCGTTATCATAAACTGCTCGGCACTTAAACCAAAGGCGAATAAAATGAATATGTATAGCAATATCTGTCTCATCATCCAATCCTTTTAATAATTCGCCACAAATATACATATTAATTGATGAAAAACAAATTAAAAGACCAGAATCCGCAATAATGACAACGGTTTTGAGGGAGATTCACAGGAAATTTTGTATTTTTGTTTCTTTCAAACGATAAATCATTTGGGTTATGGAATACGTAAAACTGGGAAACTCTGACTTGCGTGTATCGCGCATCTGTTTGGGCTGCATGGGCTTCGGCGACCCGACCATCGGCCAGCACTCATGGACCATCGGCGAGGAGCCGACGCGGGAGATTATCCGCCGCAGCCTTGACCTGGGCGTGAACTTTTTTGACACGGCCATCGCCTATCAGTTGGGCACATCGGAGCAATATGTGGGACGGGCTCTGCGCGACATGGCACGGCGTGAGGACGTGGTGGTGGCGACCAAGTTCCTGCCGCGTACCGACGAGGAGATTGCCAACGGCATCAACGGGCGCCAGCATGTGCTGAACAACATCGACAGCAGCCTGCAGCACCTGGGCATGGATTATGTGGACCTGTACATTTACCACATCTGGGACTACAAGACGCCCGCCGAGGAAATTCTGGAAGGCATGAACGAGGCGCTCCGCACGGGCAAGGCCCGCTACATCGGCATCGCCAACGCCTATGCCTATCAACTCGCCAAGATGAACGCCCTGGCCGAGAAAAACGGCTGGGCGAAGTTCATCAGCGTGCAGAACCACTACAACCTGATTATGCGCGAGGAGGAGCGCGAGATGCAGCCGCTGTGCCGCGAGGACAACATCGCCCAGACGCCCTACAGCGCACTGGCGTCAGGCAAGCTGGCGAAGCGTCCCGGCGAGACCTCCCCACGTCAGGAGAAGGACTCCTTCATGCATTTCAAATATGACGCCACGGCCGAGCAGGACAACCGCATCGTGGAGCGCGTCGTGGAACTGGCCGACCGCTACGGCGTGGAGATGACGCAGATTTCGCTGGCTTGGCTGCTGACCAAGGTGGAGTCGCCCATCGTGGGAGCCACCAAACTCCACCACATCGAGGGCGCCGTGCGCTCGCTCGACATCCGGCTGACGGCCGACGACATCCGCTATCTGGAGGAGCCCTACGTGCCGCACAACCTCTCGGGCGTGATGGCCGTCAACAAGCCTGTCATGGATGCCGAACCCGTGTGGGTACAGGCTGCAAAGAACAAGTAGCAAGGTACATTCATCAATTCCAAAAAAAAGAATTCCTTATATTAATAAACGAGCCAGGCTCTAAAGCCCGGCTCGTTTACTTGTTGTGTGTCGTGAAGTTTTACTTCACGAGGACTTTGCGGGCAGTGCCGTTGCTGTAACGGATGATGTTGACACCGGGCTGCAGCTCACTGAGCTGGCGACCCTGAACGTCATAGATACGAGCATCGGCAGGCATGTCGGCCATGACTTCCTCGATAGCGGTAGCCTGAACGTTCACCTCATTGCTGGGCAGGCTCTCGCCCTGCTCGTAAACGGCGGTCACAAAGTAAGTGGCACTGTTGTCAGCCTTCTCACCAGTGTAGCTCGTCTCGGGAACAGGAACAAAGGCAATCATCTTGCCATCACAATAAACGTTGTAACCCGTCAAGGTGCGGGGTGCCTCGTCGATGGCTGCGGGAACGAAGGTAAAGTCATCAACCATCAGCATCACGCTGCGGCGGATGCAACGCACGGCGAAGTAGCTGGTACCCTCGGGCACGTCAAACGAGTATTCACGCCAACCGTCACCCACGTAGATGCGCTCCTCGCTGTTCAGCTTCACGAAGCTGTCGTGGTGATTGTCGGTCGTCGAGGTATAGACGTTGATCCACTCCGAGTCAAAGGTGGCAGCCTTAGCCCAGAACTTGATGGTCTGTGCACGGCCGTCGAGACGCGGCGTAATCAGCCAGTCGTCGTTCTCGTAGGGGTAATCGACACTGGGAGCAGCCATGTACTGCTCACCGCTGTGGGGCATGAAGGCATTGTCCATGTTTCCGTCCACCCAAGTCTGCGTCTCGGTCGTGTTGAATACCTGGAAGGCCATGGGAGCGCCCTCGTTCTCATAGAGTACGGGGATGCGCGGAGTCACAAGCGTCGTGGCCTGGTCGCCATCATACAGGGTCCAGTCGCCCACGCCGTCGATGGCAAAGGGACGATAAGACTCGAAGTCATCGGTCACATACTCCATTTCGCCCTGTGCAGGCTCTACCGACTGGCAAGCGTTCCACATCAGGATGACGTTATCGCCGCTGGTGGCAGCCGAGAGGTTCTCGGGTGCCGGCAACTCATTGGGACGAACCGAGGTAGCGACAACGGCGCTCTCGTTGTTCTCGGGCATCATGTCGTCGGTCCAAACCACCTCGACCTGCCAGTTGATGGCCTCCATGTCAGCATCGGCCACCGTGGCGGTATAGGCAACGGTACCCGTGGTCGAAGTACCTGCGGCAAGCGATTGCTCGGCAACGCTCTGATAAAGTTCGCCGTCACGGTAGATGTTCACCGTGTAGTTCTGGGCATCTTGTGAACCGCGGTTCATGATGTCGTATTTCATCACGAAGTTCTCACCCACGTTGACACGCTTCGGGTCGATGGTGAAGGCGGTCACCGCGAGGTCATTCTCAACACTGGCCTCACCGATGCGGATGTTGTCCACATACATGTCACGGCGGGCTCCCATCTGGTCGCTCAAGGCCGATGCCAGCAGACCGATGTTGGCGAAGTTGGCGTCAGCGTTCTTGGGCAGAATCACCTCACACTCCACCCACTGGTCGGTCCTCTCGTTGAGGAAGAACCGGGCGTTCTCGACATCCTGCCACTCGCCGCCGTCAAAGGAGACTTGCACCTGGATGTTGTCGTCAATCTCGCCATCCCACTCGGGGTCATACCACGCGCTGCGGCCATAGTGGAACATGAACTTCATGGTGGGCACGTTCACGCTGTTCAGGTTGAGCATGGGCGAAACGATGCGGCTATAGGTGTCATAGTCGGCATACTGGCTCTCGGCAACGAGGAAACCGCCGTCATAGTCGGGAGCCTCGATAAGCGGCTCACCAGTCCAGTCATCATAGATGTCGCCCGTGGCATAGAAGTCAAAATCGTGAACCTCGCCATCCTGAGTCCAGTTTTCCTGCTCACCCCAGGCAAACGAAGCCCTATAGGGCAGGTCAAGAGGCTTGCCGGTTACCACGCTGTTGCTCTGAACAGCCTCACCCTCATTACCGTTATAGAGCGGAGTGATGGTGTAGCTGGCATTGACTTGTCCCTCGGTAACGGGGATATTGTCGGTATAGGACGTCTCGCTGGTACCCTCGGCAACCACACCGCTCGACTCGCTGTTGCGCTCCACGCGATAGGTGATGGCGCTATAGTCAACATAACCGCCGTTGACCGACTGAGTGGGAGCGTCCCAAGTCACGGTGATGCTCATGTCGTTATTCAGCTTGGCCACCGCATTGGTGGGAGCCACGGGCATATCCATGCCGACAAAGGCGGTCACCTCGACAGCACTTCCCTCACCCTCGCCATTGCGGGCAACAACGCGGTAGGTGTTAAAGCCGTTCTCGACCTCGGTGTCCTGATAGGTCAACGCCTCACCAGGGGCAGGATTCTCAAAGGTCTTCTCGAGCACACCATTGACATACACATCGATGGCGGTGAGTTCGCTCAAGGTCTCGCCAGCAGCGTTCACTGCTGGAGCGGTGAAGGCCAAAGTGGCCTCATTGGCACCGAGGTCGGCAGGCGTCAGCATGACGTCGGTCACCTCGCCAGGAACACCCTTGGACGATTTCTCGATAAGCTTCACGTTGTCAATCTCGACGCGGTGCTGCTCGGGCTCACTGTAGGCATAGAAAGCGAGGCGATAGGTGCCGCTTGTGGCAGCATACACCTTGACCGTCTTGTTGCCCGAGTCGCTACGGACCACACTGGGATAGTCGGCAAGCACTTGGGTGAACGAGGCAGGGTCGGTGCTCGTGCCCAGCAGGACGCGCAGGTTTTCGGTCTTGGACAGCACGCCCATGTAGAACGTCAGTTCATACACATGGTTAGCATCCAGCTCAAATTCCGGCGAAATGTAGTAGTCATCGCCAGGAAGGCCGGTCTGGTAGTCGAGCATATAAGCCGCCATGCCATTGAGAAACTCCCAGGTGCGGCCACCGTTCTGATCCACGATGGTCCAGGATTCAAAAGCTTCCTGCGTGTCGAAGGTCTCTTCGAGCAGGACATCACTGGGGTTTGCCCACGCAGCAGTCGCGGCAAACGCCATCAGGCCCACAAACAGGGCCCTAAAAGAGTAGTGAATTCCCTTTTTCATAAAAAAACGCATTAATGTCGATTAAATAAATAAAATATAACGAACTGCAAATGTACTGAAACTTATCAATTTAGAGAACAAATTACCGAAAAAAACATTGGTGTTGTTTTAGGCACCAATGTTCCTATACTGATGGCAGCGTGGATTAGAGCTTCATCACCCGTTTCATCTCCAGGTTCTCATAGCCCTCGGGGCAATGGGTCGAGAGATAGACGGTGGGATTCTGCTTGATGAAGTCGCGCACGCGGTCGAGGGTCTCGCGGGCTGCAGCCACGTCCTCAAACACGATGGAGAGTTTGTTGGCCTTCAGGGCAGCGTCGCAATAGGTCACATCGCCATGGAACATGTAGTAGAGGCCGTCATCCTCCAGAGTTCCAATTGAACTGCACCCCAAAAGTATTTGCTTCTAACTTTTGGGGTGCAGTTCCGTTGGATAAGGTGTGTGACCTATATTTCACGTCTGTTACCGTCGATGGATTCAGATTCTATTTCAGTTGGTTGTAGATCTCGTCGGTCACGGGTTCCAGCCACTCGTTGGAAGCGCCTTCCTGAACGTCCTTGTGGTAGGTCAGATGCTGGAACCAGGAGTCCTTGGCGGCTCCGTGCCAGTGCTTGGCTTCGGCGGGAATGGCGATGACGGTGCCGGGAGTCATCTCGACCGGCTCCTTGCCCCACTCCTGATACCAGCCGCGGCCAGCGACGCAGACGAGCACCTGCACCTGCTTGTGGTGGATGTGCCAATTGTTGCGGCAGCGAGGCTCAAAGGTGACGTTAGCCATGCCACCCTCCATAGGAGCAAGGTAGCTGTTGCCAACGAAGTACTTGGCGTAAGCGGTATTGGGTTCACCCTTAGGCCAGTTGCTGCGCAAGGTGTAACCCTCCTTGTCAAGCCATGCACAAAGCTCGTCAACCAGTTCACGGCTGTTGCCCATGTTCACCGCGCCCTGCTTGTGTGCCGCCAATTGAGGTGCCACCCCCACAAGTCCGCTCAATGCGGCCACGGTGACGATTTCGCGGTCGGCAGCAGTCAGCTGGTCGCCAGCAAATATGTCCCCAAAGAGGTGCGCCTTCAGATAGTAGTCGTCCTGGGGGCAGAAAGTGTAGTCAAACGGACGGCCCGAGAGTTGCGTCTGGTTCTTCACACCCAGTTCGTAGGCCTTGCGGGCATCGTCCCACTCGGCGGGGCGCGTCCAGGGCTTACCTTCCTGCCATGCAGGGTTACCGTTTTCCAAGACCTTGCCCAATACGCCGAGGGCATTCAGCGAACGCGGGAATCCCGTGTAGGCATAGAGTTGCGAGAATGCTTCTTTCAGCTCGTTGATGGTCACGCCATTGTCGAGGGCCTGCTTTACTGCCGGCTCCAAGCGTACCAAATCACCCTATGCCATCAGGCAGGCACATGCCGCCAATCCCTGCTGACGCTCGGTCAGCATCTGTCCGTTAACTGTTGCCATGGTCAATAATGCGATAACTAATGCGATGGTTCTCATTGTGTTGATTTTTACTTAAGATTCTCCTTGAAGAACTGTTCCATCTTGTCATAGGGAATCTTCTGGTTTTTGTCATCATAGAGGTCGGTATGCACCGCACCGGGGATGATGAGGAGCTCCTTGTTGCCGACGGTTTTGCTCTCGCCCTCGACTTTGACGCCCGTCATCTTCTCAAAAGCGTACTCGCTGAAGTAGCGTGAATGGGCCTTCTCGCCATGGATGAGCAGCACAGGAGCCTCAATCTCATGCGCCCAGGCCAGCAGCGGCTGGTTCATGAACGACTGGCAGCCGACGACGTTCCATCCGTCGTTAGAGTTGCCGCTGCGCTCGTGATAGCCACGCTTGGTCTTGTAATAGTCATAGTAGTCTTTCACAAAGAAAGGCGCATCGTCGGGCAGCGGGTCGATGACGCCACCGGCACGCTTGTAGGTCCCGGCCTTGTAGTCCTCGGTGCGCTGCTGAGCGATGGCTTTGCGTTTCTCCATGCGCTGCTGCTTGGAATCCTCGCTCTTGAAATAGCCCTCCACATTCACCTTCGACATGTCGTACATCGTCGAGGCGACAGTGGCCTTGATGCGGGGATCGAGGGCGGCTGCGTTCACTGCCATGCCACCGAAACCGCAGATGCCGATGATGCCGATGCGCTCAGGGTCTACATTATCTTGAACACTGAGGAAATCCACGGCTGCGAGGAAGTCCTCGGTGTTGATGTCGGGCGACGCCATGCGACGCGGCTCTCCACCGCTCTCGCCCGTGAATGACGGGTCAAAGGCGATGGTGATGAAGCCACGCTCAGCCATGTGCTGGGCATAGAGGCCGCTGGACTGCTCCTTGACGGCACCAAACGGACCGCTCACGGCAATAGCGGGAAGTTTGCCGCTGGCGTCCTTAGGCAGGTACATGTCGGCAGCAAGCTCGATGCCGTAACGGTTCTTAAACGTGACCTTCTTGTGGTCCACCTTATCACTCTTGGGGAACGTCTTGTCCCACTCTTGCGTCAAATTCAATGTTGTCTCCATATTCTCCTTATTGTCACTACTTTTAGTGGTGCAGGCAGCGAGCATGACGCTCAGCAGCACTGCGACAAATAAAACTTTGTTCATCATCTTATATTTTCTTACCTAATTCAAAAGCCTCTTGAAGCTTGGGATTACCCTCAATATCACGGGACTGGTTCACGCCGCCGCAAAACAGGGTGCCTGCCAAGCGGCTCTTGGGATAGCAGTCAATCCATCCCGTCAGGCCAACCTCGGCACGCTTGGGAGTCTGCTCCTCAGCTTCGGCCGCAGTGGTCAGCAGATACACGTCGCGGAACTGATAATCCAGCGGGTACATGGCGTTCATGCGGTCGATGAGCGTTTTCATCTGGCCGCTCATCTCATAATAATAGATGGGGGTTGCCCATGCCACGACATCGGCCTTCAACACCTTGGCCATGATGGCGTTCACATCATCATCGATGACACAACGGCCCAGCTGCTGGCAGGCAAGACAGCCCTTGCAGAACTGAATGTTCTTGCCCACCAGGGAAATCTTCTCCACCTCATGTCCGGCTGCCAGAGCGCCTTCCACAAACTTATCGGCAAGCAGGTCGCTGTTTGATCCATGGCGCAGACTCGTCGAAAGAACTATAACTCTTTTCATCATGTCACTATTTAATTATTAAACTTCAATCTTCTTGATTAATTTAGCAGGGACGCCGCCAACAACCGTGTTGGGCGCCACATCTTTCGAGACCACTGCACCAGCGGCCACAATGGCACCGTCGCCGATAGTCACTCCAGCAAGGACCGTGGCGTTAGCTCCAATCCACACATTCTTGCCGATGTGGATGGGCGCGTAGGTCATCCCGGCGCGCTTGCTCGGGTCAATCATGTGGTTGAGTGTCGCCAGCACAACGTTATGGCCGATGAGTGCCCCCTCGTCGATGGTGATGCCGCCCTGGTCCTGGAACTTGCAGCCCATGTTGATGAAGACGCGCTCACCGATGACGGTGTTCTTGCCGCAGTCGGTATAGAACGGCGGGAACACACCCACGCTATGGGGAAACTCCCGTCCCCAAAGCGTCTCGAGCAAGTCGTGCAGCTCTTCGGGGGTATGGTACTTCCCGTTAATCTCGGCCGTAATGCGCAGAGCCTCCTGCGAAAGCCTGTGAAACATCATGTGCACCTCAGAGCCGCCTTCAATAGGCTTGCCTGATGCCATATAGTCCCTGAACTCCTGTATCGTCATAAAAACACTCTTTATTACAATGGTTGTTGTCTATTCACAATTGCAGTGCAAAATTAATCAAAGTATTTGACACTGGTCTTACACAAATTGGCTTAGAATCTACCAATTTCGCCGAAAACATATATCGTCAACAAAATTTAATACCATTTTTGGCTTATTTGCGCGGTTTTTTATACCTTTGCGGCACGAGTCCCAGACAATCACGTTCACGATGAAGAAGATTCTGAAAGTTGACAATCCCAACGCTTATGCCCGATTTGTGGAAGCGCCCGAACTGCATCCGCTGGTGAGCATTATCCACTATGACGAAGTGTCGCCATTCCGTCACAGTTTGAACAACTACGGTGTGTATGGACTCTTCATCCAGCGCCAGTTCCCCAATATCCTTTCATACGGCATGAAAACCATGCAGCTGAACGATGAGAATGCGTCGATTATCGCTGTCGCACCAGGCCAGTTGGGCGGGCTTGAGGATAACGGCGAACGCATCTCGTTGAGCGGGTGGGTGCTGCTGTGGTCGCCCGAACTGCTGCATGGCACAGAACTGGAACACCACATGGACCGTTACCAGTTTTTCTCCTATTTCTATGCCGACTCCCTGCTGATGACGCAAGACGATTGGCACTGCATCACACAACTGATTAGCCTGATGCGGCAGGAACTGACGGCCCATGACGACTCGCCCATGCTCAGGAGTATCCTGATTGGTTATCTGCGGCTGCTGCTGGAATACTGCAACCGCATCTATCAGCGGCAACTCTCTCAGGACGACCCGGGCGCCAGCGACCTGCTCAAGCGCTTTCATCGATTGCTTCAACAATACTTCAGCGAGGGACGTCAACTCACACAAGGCCTTCCCACCGTCGCCTACTGCGCTTCGGAGCTGGCCTATTCGTCCCGCTATTTCGGCGACATCATCCACAAGGCCACAGGCAGCACGGCCATCAGCTACATTCACACCTACGTCATCAACCAAGCCAAGAGCCTGCTGATGCATGGCCATAACGTCAGTGAGACCTCACACCTGCTGGGCTTCAACTATCCCCACCATTTCACCCGCCTGTTCAAGAAAGTAACAGGCCTAACCCCCAGCGAATACCTCGGGAAATAAGCCTACAAGCTATATATCTCATCAGTTGCATTTCATTGATTTTGGAGTATAAAATTACTCCTAATCAATGAGCAGCACAATACCAAAACTGAGGGCAAAACCTTGCCCTCATCACCAAATCCAACACTGTTGATAATCGGTTCTTTGCGTTTTAGTCCAGGATTTGGGGTTCGGGGATTTCCCGGCCACGGCAGAAGCGGACGGCGATATGGCGGTCGTCACCCACATAGATGAAACGTTCGAGGCGTTGGGTCAGTGTGTAGTTGTCGTGGTTGAGGTCGCTGTCGTCGATGACGAGGGCGTCGAACTCGTAACCCGGCTCAAAGCTGCCCACGCGCCCGAAGAAGCTGCCTGCCGACTTGGTGGCAATCCAAAATGCTTCGGAGAGCGAGAGGAAGCGATCGTTCTTGAACTTCTGGTTGTAAAGTTTGCTCACCTGAATGGCATAGACCATCACGCGCATGATGCTCATGTCATGGCCTCCGCTGATGTCGCTACCCAAACCCACCTTGATGCCCTTGTCGAGTAAGGCGCGGATGGGCGCGATTCCGGTTATCAGGTTGATGTTCGACGTGGGGCAATGCGCCACCATCACGTTGCGACGGCTCATCAGTTCCAGTTCTTCGCCTGCACTGAAGACGCAATGTGCCATGATGGTTGGAGTCTGCCCGAACAGGCCATAGCGGTCGTAGGCGTCGCCATAGAAGCGGCTCTCGGGCTCCAACTCACGCACCAGGGCGATTTCACCCAGGTTCTCAGACAGGTGAGACTGCACGGGCACCTGGTACTTTTGTGCCTGTTCGCCGCAAGCCCGCAGCATGGCGGGCGAGCACGAGGGGATGAAACGTGGCGTGATGATGGGTCTGACAAGGCTGTCGGGGTCGTTCCACTCGGCGATGAGCGCCTCGTTAGCGGCCTCGGCCTCATCGACAGTCTCCAGCAGGGCGTCGATAGAGTTGCGGTCCATATTTACCTTGCCGACCATGGCACCCATCCCGGCCTCACGGAAAAGTTCCATGAGCAGGCGTGTGCTCTCCAGATGGGTAGTGGCAAAGGTAGCGACACGCATCGTGCCATAACGCCACAGGTCGTGCACAAAACGGCTGTACATTCGCCTTGCGTAGCGCGTGTCACTGTATTTCGCCTCCTCGGGGAAGGTGTAGCTGTTGAGCCACTCCAGCAGTGCCAAGTCCATGGAGATGCCCTGGTTGCGGTACTGGCCCGCATGCACATGCATGTCGTTCATGGCAGGTATGAGCAGGCAGTCGCCGTAATCTATCACCTCTTCGGGCTGCTGGCCAAAAGCGTCGGCACTGCTGGCCACGTCCACGACGCGCCCGTTCTCGACGCCCACATAGCCATGCTCCACAACCTCAAAGTGGTCTTTCTCGCGAGTAAAGATGATATTAGCCTTGTACAGTTTCATATAGACAGTTTAACCCGTTGGCGGAATTAAGTGAGCGAATACCTGATTCCGCCAATGAGTCTATTATTAAGTGATTGATGTTGTTCAATTATTTTATACATTTTGTTTGACACAGTGCCTGCCCGCTCATTTGGCCTTTATCTCGAGGATTCCATCCACCTCATGCTCGATGAATGGCCCCTCCTTGCATTCCAGCAGCACACTTGGCTCCAGACATTCAAGACGATGCCACACGTTCTTGGGGATGTCGGCTCCGTAGAGGCCATCCTCATGGCTCAGGACGCAAGACTCGATGACTTCACCCTCGTCATTGTAGGTCAGCACCCTCACCCTACCCTTCAAAATCACGAAGGTCTCGTCCTTGGTGGGATGGTGATGCACAGGAATCTGCGTGCCCGGTTCCAGGGCGTTGAGGAAACGGTGACATTTGTCCTGAAGGCTCTGATGAAAGTTGTAGTTCATCCTGAGCCGCGGTGACGCCTTGGCCTGCTCGGCCAAATCATTCACCAATTTGTCATCAATTATCTTCATCGTGTCGGTTCAGCTGATGTGTTCAGCCATGCGTTTGCCGGTGTCGAAGGCCTTCTGCAGGTCTTGCTCCCAATGGGCGTCGCGGTACTGACGCTTCTTCTCCTCGCTGAAGCCTGCCAGCTCAAAGCGACTGTAATCTTTCACTTGATAGGTGTCGTAGGCAATCAGGCGTTCAGGCTGACCCAGGGCGGCGCTGATGCAGTATTCCATCGAGCCATATCCCTTGCTGTTGTTCCTTTCGGGTGTCCCATTCATGGTCTCGACCAGGACAACAGGCATCTTTTTGGGAGCCGTCATGCTATAGTCGTTATAGGAGAGCCACGGGAAAGCCAGGCGTTCCAGGAAGGTGCGCATCTGCCCGGTCACGTCGCCAAAATAGATGGGCGAACCCAGAACCAGGCCGTCGGCTTGGGCGATCTCATCCAGGATTGGCGTCAAGGCATCCTTGAACTTGCACACGTTGGATGCCTTTCCTTTGATTTTGCAGGCCATGCACGACATGCAGCCTTTGTTGTCCAGGTCATACAGGCGGACTATCTTCACTTCGATATTGTCACCTACAGAGCGTGCTCCCTCGGCAATCTTCTGCAACATTTGGGCGGTGTTCATGTTCTTGCGCGGACCGCCATCGATAATCATGATTTTCTTCATAATGCTATTCCTATTGTTGGATTGAGCGTCAGCCAGTGCCATCTGCGGTGATGACAAAACAGTGATGGCAACCATCGCCATGTCCTTGACAAATTCGCGCCTATCCATGATTTATACCTTATTGAAATCTCTGCAAATTTACAAAAAAATCCGAATATTCCAACTTTGCGAGGGCGCTTTTCTATTGTTCAGCAAGTATCTGGATGTAAGTTAGTGTTATAACCGTTTTTTTTATTATATTTGCGGCTTATTAGAAAATGTAACAATCGCAATAAAGGTATAAGGATATGGGAAACAAGCAATCGGACATGAATCGCCGTCAGTTCCTGCACAAGCTGGGACTGGGTGCCGCCGTTATGGCTGTTAATCCGCTGGGAGTGTTGGCTGGGGAGACCAGTAGGCCGCAAACCGCCCTTGGCGGAGATTCGCAGGGCCAGATGACCTATCGGGTCCAGCATGGCTCGGGCGAGAAGGTCTCGCTCTTGGGTTTCGGTATGATGCGTTTGCCCGACAACCAGGATGAGGTCAACCAGCTCGTGGACTACGCCATCGCCCACGGTGTGAACTACTTTGATACCGCTCCCGTGTACAAGGGCGGACACAGCGAGGAGATGACGGGCATTGCGTTGAGCCGTTATCCGCGCGAAAAGTATTTCGTGGCCACCAAGATGTCCAACCAGCGCGACGAGAAGTGGCTGCTGGATGATGCCCGCAGGATGTACGAGAATTCGTTCAACAAACTTCAGGTGGATTACATCGATTACTACCTGCTCCACAGCGTGGGCGGCACCGGCATGGATGCTTTCACGCCCCGTTTCCTGGACAACGGCCTGCTCGATTTCCTGTTGCAGGAACGTGAGGCTGGCCGCATCCGTCACCTGGGTTTCTCCTACCACGGCAACGTGAGCGTGTTTGACTTCCTGCTCGACCATCAGAACGAGTACCATTGGGACTTTGCCCAGATTCAGATGAATTATCTCGACTGGCGCCATGCCTCGCTCAACAAGTCGGGCTGGAGGCAGGATGCCGATGCCGAATACCTGTATAACAAGATGGAAAAAACCGGCGTGCAGACAGTGGTGATGGAGCCCCTGCGCGGCGGCGCACTGGCCCGCATGGACGACGAACTCGTCCAGCGGCTCACCGCTTTGCGTCCCAACGACACCCCGGCCTCATGGGCATTCAGATGGGTTGGCTCACATCCCAATATCCTCACCACGCTGAGCGGCATGAACCAGATGAGCCATCTGGAGGAAAACGTCCGCACCTTCTCACCCCTGGAGCCCTGCACCGAGGCCGAGAACAAGGTGCTCGAGGAGATTGCCGACGTGATGGCCGGCTTCCCCGTCATTCCGTGTACGGCTTGCGAGTACTGCATGCCGTGCCCTTATGGTGTGGACATCCCCGGCAACTTCTCCTATTACAACGAGGCCGTTGCCCAAAAGATACTCCCGCTGCCCGACAAGCAGGCGCCCGACTACATGGCCCGCAAGGACCAGTTTGCCGAAGGCCTGCGCAAGGCACTGCCCGATGCCTCGACCTGGGCCACCCAGTGTGTTGACTGCGAGAACTGCTTGAAGAAGTGCCCCCAGCAGATACGCATTCCCAACCAGATGGCGCGCATCGTCGAGACCTTGAGAAGAAGATAAGGCCACACGACCGCACCCAATGGCGATTTTCCATCAAGATCAATTGCATTAAAAGGATTTTTATTATTTTTGCGGGTTGGAACCCAAAAACATATCACTTAAACAATAGTTTTTTTATAATGAAAAAGATGTTATTAGCTATGGCCATTATGATGGCTGCCGTGCCTGGTGTGCAGGCACAAGTGACTCACGGCGTTACGCGCGCCGACATGGACCTGACCGTGAAGCCAGGCGAGGATTTCTATGAGTATGCCGGTGGTGGCTGGATGAAAGCCAACCCCCTGAGCATGCACCCCGAGTATTCAAGCTATGGCGTGTTTAACGTGCTCGCCGAGGAGAACGAGAACCGCCTGCGCGACATGTTCCTGGAGCTGGGCAAGACCGACCACAAGTTCGGCACCGTGGACCAGAAAGTCGCCGACCTGTACAAGATGGCCATGGACAGTGACCGCCTGAACCGCGAGGGCGCACAGCCCCTCATGGCCGACCTGGCAAAGGTGAAGGCCTTCAAGAAAGCCGACCTCACGCGCTTCATCGCCGACCAGCACCTGACACTGAGCAACCCGTTCTTCAACATCGGCGTGGAGACCGACCTCAAGAACAGCGATATGAATGTGATGTGGCTGAGCGCCGGTACCAGCGGTCTGCCCGACAGGGACTACTACCTGAACACCGATGCCGACAGCAAGAAGATCCAGCAGGCCTACAAGGACTACCTGGTGAAGACCTTCATGCTCGCCGGTTACAGCAAGAAAGAGGCCACCCGCGCCTGCAAGACCATCTACGACATTGAGTACAAGTTTGCTCAAGCCAAGATGGACCGCGCCGAGGCCCGCGACTATACCAAGCTGTACAATATCCGCACCCTGGACCAGCTGCAGGCCGACTACCCCGCCATCAACTGGAAGGAGTACTTCAACCTGATGGGCACCCCGCAGGTGGAATGGGTAATCCTGACCGAACCCAAGGTGATGGCTGTTGCCAACGACCTGATGACCAACCTCAAGGAGCAGCAGATGCGCGACTACATGGCCGGTCTGGTCATCCGTGGCGCTTCCAACTACCTGAGCGACGACTTCGGTGAGACGTCATTTGACTTCTACGGTCGCACCCTGAGCGGACAGAAGGAGCGCAAGCCCCGCTGGAAACGCGCTCTGGGCTTCCCCAACTCACTGCTCGGCGAGGCCGTTGGCGAGATCTACGTCAACAAGTACTTTGCCCACGGCAGCAAGGAGAAGATGCTCAAGCTCATCGGTGAATTGCGCAAGTCGCTGGCCGCCCACATCGCCGGCCTGACCTGGATGAGCGAGCAGACCAAGATCAACGCCCTGGTGAAGCTCAACGCCTTCACCGTCAAGATCGGTTATCCCGACAAGTGGCGCGACTACAGCGGCTTGCAGGTAGATCCCAGCAAGAGCATGTATGAGAACATCAAGGCCGCCAGCCTGTATGAGACCCGCCGCAACCTCGACAAGATGGGCAAGCCCGTTGACCGCGACGAGTGGGGCATGACTCCGCAGACGGTGAACGCCTACTACAACCCCACCACCAACGAGATTTGCTTCCCCGCCGCCATCCTGCAGCCCCCCTTCTTTGATGTGGAGGCCGACGATGCCACCAACTTCGGTGCCATCGGCGTGGTTATCGGCCACGAGATGACTCACGGATTCGACGACCAGGGCCGCATGTTTGACCAGTACGGCAACATGACCGACTGGTGGACCGAGGAAGACAGCCAGAAGTTCCAGGAAGCTGCCGAGAAGCTCGCCGAGCAGTTCGATCAGATCATCGTTGTCAAGGACCAGCACGCCAACGGTCACCTCACCCTCGGTGAGAACATCGCCGACCAGGGCGGTCTGCGCATCGCTTTTGACGCCTTCAAGACCACCCAGCAGTTCCGCGACGGCAAGAAGATTGACGGCTTCACCCCCGCACAGCGCTTCTACCTGAGCTATGGCCGCATCTGGGCCGACAACATGACCGAGGAGGCCATCTTCCAGCAGACCAAGAGCGACCCCCACAGCATCGGCCGCTACCGCGTCAACGCCACTCTGAGGAACATCGACACCTTCTTTGACGCCTTCGGCATCAAGCCCGGCGAAAAGATGTGGCTCGACCCCGCCGACCGCGCCATCATCTGGTAAACCCATCCTTTTTAATATTTCAGGCATCAGCGACGATTTATCGCTGATGCCTTTTTTTCAGGATGATGTCACTTGATCTAAAGAAATTTGATACTTTTGCGCTGATGCTAGACAAGGGGGGCTTGACATGATGGCATCAATGGGATTGCCAAAACATGTTATCCTCCTTGAATCAGTGAGTTATCGAATGCTCGAGTAATCGAGTACTCGAGTAATCGAATTATCGAATTGTTGTTTTATCAGTTTTAAAGTTAAGGAAATAATGGGTATTGAATTTAAGTCTGTCAAGGGATATTACTACCTGGATGCCTGGGTCATGGCTCACATCATCCACCAGGCGACGATAAGCTTTTGCCAGAGGTTCCTGAACAAGGGCAACGACCCTGGCGGACGCCTGTTTGACCAGATGGTGATGGCGGCACGTAGCGCCACGGCCAACATCGCCGAGGGGAGTTCGCGGCGCCAAACCAGCCGCGAGACCGAGATGCGCCTGACCGACGTGGCTCGCGCCACCCTGAGTGAACTGCTAAGCGATTTCATGGCATTCTCACTCACTCACAACATTGAGCCGTGGCCTGTCGATAGCGTGAATTACCAGAGGTTCAAGAGTTTGCAATTAGAGCGTCCAAACTATGGTGCCGACATTGAGCGTGACGCATGGCTCCACGTCCAGGCTCAGCGGCAACGTTTCGCCCCGTGGGTCGAAAGCGAGGACCTCACGGTGAGGGTCAACTCCATCAAACTGCTCATCAACCGCAATATCTCGATGCTGCAAAAGATGATGGAGCGGCAGCTGCAGGACTTCAAGCAGCAGGGTGGCTTCACCGAGGGGTTGACACGTGAACGCACCAACACGCAGGCTCAGCAGGCAGTGGAGCGTGGTGCGCCCGCTTGCCCGTTGTGCGGCAAGCCCATGATTCGTCGCACCATCAAGCGCGGTACCAGGGCAGGACAGCAATTCTGGGGCTGCTCGGGCTATCCTGAGTGCCAGGGCACGCTGCGGGATTAAAAATATCACTTTTTATCGATTTCTCGATTGTTCGATTGTTCGAGTAATCGAGAAATCGATTTCTTGATGGCGGAATGTTGGGGTTATTGTTAGATATTTCTTGGCATTTGATAGCGGTTGTGTGATTTTTGTGTACTTTTGTGGGAGAATTACAACAAGATTTGAATGATTGAACGGCACATTATTATTGATAACGTGGACCCTGTGACTTTCTACGGGGTGAATAACAGTAACATACAACTTATCCGCAACCTGTTCCCGAAACTGCGCATGGCAGCGAGGGGCAGTGTCATCACGGTCATCGGCGACGACAGCGAGACGGCCCAGTTTGAGGAGAAAATCCATGCCCTGGCCGACTATTGCGCGACCTATAACACGCTGCCCGAGGATGTCATCATCGACACCATCAAAGGGGCGCCGCCCAAACAACTGAAGATGGACGACGTCATCGTCTATGGCGTGAACGGAAAGCCCATCAGTGGCCGCACGCCCAACCAGCAGCTGCTGGTGCAGACGTTTGCCGAGAATGACCTGACCTTCGCCTTGGGACCTGCGGGAACGGGTAAGACCTATCTGGCGGTGGCACTTGCCGTCAGGTCGCTCAAGAACCGCGAGGCCCGCAAAATCATCCTGTCACGTCCTGCCGTCGAGGCTGGCGAGAAGCTGGGTTTCCTGCCGGGCGACATGAAGGACAAAATCGACCCCTACCTGCAGCCGCTGTATGACGCGCTTGAGGACATGATTCCCCAGGCCAAGCTCAAGGAGTACATGGAGAACAACGTTATCCAAATCGCTCCGCTGGCGTTCATGCGTGGCCGCACCTTGAACGACGCCATCATCGTGCTCGACGAGGCGCAGAACACCACGACGCACCAAATCAAGATGTTCCTCACCCGCCTGGGCATGGGCTCGAAGATGATTGTCACAGGCGACACGACGCAAATCGACTTGCCTCGCAGCACCACATCGGGCCTGATTCATGCCCTGCGCGTGCTCAAGGGCGTGAAGGGCATCGGCAAAGTGGAGTTTGAGAAAAAGGATATCGTGCGCCACCAGTTGGTGCAGCGCATCGTCGAGGCCTACGAGCGCTTCCACGAGGAAGACAAACTCGTAAATAGTTAACAGTGAATAGTTAACAGTGAACAATTTGGAGGTCATGAGTGGTGAGAATGGGAATCGGGTTGAACGGGTGACACCTTATGGTGACCAGGCGACGGCCAAGACTGAGCAGGTCAGGCAGATGTTTGACGCCATAGCGCCGGCCTATGACTTTATGAACCGTGCCATGACGTTGGGCATCGACATCTGGTGGCGACGGTTGGCGGTGAAACGCCTCAAGCGCCTCTCCCCTACCCGCATTCTCGATGTGGCAACGGGCACGGGCGACTTTGCCATCCAGCTGTTCAAATCCCTGCACCCGCAGCACATCACGGGCATCGACCTCTCACAGGGGATGCTCGACGAGGCCTGCCGCAAAGTCAAGGAGAAAGGGCTGGGAAAAAATATTAGTTTCGAGCAGGGCGACTGCATGGCCCTGGAGATGGAAGACGAATCCTTTGACGCGGTAACGGTAGCCTTCGGGGTGCGCAACTTCGAGCACCTGCAGCAGGGCTATCAGGAAATGGCGCGTGTGCTGCGCCCCGGCGGCATGTTGTGCGTGCTGGAACTGTCCACACCCACCAATCCCATTATCCGCTGGTTCTACGACCTCTATACCCTGCACATTATCCCGTGGATCGGCTCCAAGAAAAGTGGCGAGAAAAGTGCCTACCGCTACCTGCCAAAAAGCATCGCCGCCGTCCCTCAGGGTGACGACATGCTGCAACTGATGCGCAACGCAGGCCTACGCGAAGCCACCTTCAAGCGCCTCACCCTTGGCGTCTGCACAATCTACATTGGAGTTAGAAGTTAGGAGTTAGAAGTTAGGAGTTTTCTTTCTTTAGATTATTAGAGGTGGTGAAAGTGATACTGCTGAGCATCTTCTTTAGTGTGATGTTATCTTGATTTATTGACTCAAATTCACGATCGGAGAGATAACCGGTTTCGTGAAGCAGTTCAAGCCAATACTCCGTTTCGCAACACTCCTTGAAAGAAATGTACATTTTAGCAAGAAACTCTTTCTTGCTCACAGCTGCTTGCGCTTCAACTATATTGGCTCCAATGCTTGTGCCACTACGCATTAGTTGCTTTGAAAGTACCCATTCTTTCTTTTCATCGCACAAATGACGATACAGCTTCACGATGCGAATCGCGAACATCTTGCTTTTGTCACGAATAGCACTTTCCGTCATAACTCCTAACTCCTAACTTCTAACTAATTAACTACATTGTAGCCCAAGTCTTCGATGCAGTCGATGATGAGTTGGTCGGGGACGGAGCCTTCGACGAGGGCAGTGCCCTTGGCAAGGTCAACAGTTACTTTTTCCACACCAGGGAGGGCGGCAAGGCCTTTTTCCACATTAGCCTTGCAGTGGGGGCACATCATGCCCTTGACTTTGAATTCTTTCATTGTATTGGTTTTATTACGTTTGATTTGATAGGACTTCCAATATTTCGCGTTCAGGGACACAACTATCATGCCAAGCAGGAAGATGCTGCAAGCGGTATTGAACCACGAGACATCCATGTGATGATGCATGACATGACTGGGCAAAGCATTGACAAACAGCTCACGCAAGCCCGGCCAGTAATCCACAATCACGCCAAAGCCCATCGCTCCGCCGATGATGGACAGCAGATAGACGATGGTAGCCTTGCGGCCGAAAGCGTTGTTCACAACAAACATCGATGCCACATTGGCGGCAGGGCCCGCCATCAGCAGCACCAGGGCGCAGCCAGGCGACATTCCCTTGAGCATCAATGCCGCAGCAATGGGGATTGACCCCGTGGCACAGACATACATGGGCACCGCCACCGCCACGATGATGAACATATTGAGCAACGGCCAGCGGGCATAGGTCGAGAAGAAGTTGTCGGGCAGCAGCACGGTAATCAGTGTGGCGATGACCAGGCCTAAAAGCAGCCATCGACCAATGCTCTGCATCATGTCGAAGAAACCGTACTTGAGCGTTTCCAGCACTTTGTTCCACAAGCCTTTAGGCAACTCGCTGAATTCATAGTTGGCATGATCCTGCACGTCGTCGAGGGCACCCTTGCGCTCCCAATGGCCAACAGCAAGGCCACCAATCAACGACGTTACCAGCGCCGCCACGGGACGCAGGATGGCAAAGGGCAGGCCCATCATCGAGTAGGTCGCCGCTATGCTATCGACACCCGTCTGGGGCGTGGCGATGAGAAACGACGTGGAGGCGGCACGCGAGGCACCGCTGCGCCTCAGTGCCACCGCTGTGGGCAGCACGCCGCACGAACACAGCGGCAACGGGATGCCAAAAGCCGCAGCCGTCACCACCGACCGCAGTCCAGTGCCCGCCAGATAGCGGCTATAAATCGCCGACGGCACAAACGCATGCAGCACTCCCGCTATCAGGAATCCCAACAGCAGATAGGGCGACATGCTGTTCAGCATCGACACAAAAGCGTTCACATAATCCATCATAACTGGGGGCAAAATTACCAAAAAGAAATAGACTCGCTTTCGTAAAAACCTAAAAAAATGCTCTTTTCGGTACTTTGGCAGGTCAAAACGTTGGTGCTATGAAAAATAATGTCTAATTTTACCCCACAAGAAAAAACAACCATCAAAATATGGATATCAGACTACCAAAAAGGATGGACGGACATCAGCCCGAAGTGCTGATAGACTCCAGGCAGATTACCATCATCGGCACCAATGGCGCCGGCAAGAGCCGCTTCTGCTCGGCGCTGGTCGATGAACTGGGCGACAAGGCTTACCGCATCTCGGCATTGAAGGCGCTTTTTCCCGCGCCAGCCAGTGCCAAGCCGCTGCCCGGCTCCATCGACGACCTGTTCAACCGCATGAACGCGGCCAATCCCCTGATCCAGAACAAGGCCGAGACCGAGTTTGACAAGCTCTTCTTCATCATGCTCAACGAAGAGTTCCGCGAGCTGATGAACTTCAAGGCGCACAAGCTCATGGACGAGCAGATGGAGTTTCCCAAGACCAAACTCGACATCACCGTCAAGAAGTGGCAGGAGGTGTTCCCCAAGAACAAGGTGCTGCGCGAGAACGGCAAACTGATGTTCTCTACCGTAGGCTATGAGGACAAATATCCGCTGATGAGCTTGAGCGACGGCGAGAAGTCAGTGCTCTACTACATCGGCGCCGTGCTCTACGCCATGCCCGATGCCGCCATCCTGGTCGATGACCCCGAGACGTTTATCCACACTAGCATCATGCGCACGCTGTGGAACGTGCTGGAACAGATGCGCCCCGACTGCACCTTCATCTACAACACCCATGACGTGGATTTTGCCAGCTCACGCATCGACAACCAATGCGTGTGGGTCAAGGAGTTTGACCCCGAGGCGATGGCGTGGGACTATGAGGTGATGACATCGAGCCGCGACCTGGACACCGCCCTACTCGACCTGCTGGGCAGCCGCAAGCCTGTCCTGTTCATCGAGGGCGATGACAAGCACAGCATCGACTCCAGGCTCTACCCGCTCATCTTCCCCGAATACACCGTCAAGCCACTGGGCAGCTGCAACAAGGTCATCGAGACGGTGCGCTCCTTTGGCGACCTGCAGAGTTTCCACCAGCTCGAGAGCCGCGGCATCGTGGACCGCGACCGCCGCAGCGACCAGGAGGTGGAATACCTGCGCAAGAAGAACATCCTCGTCCCCAATGTCGCCGAGGTCGAGAACATCCTCATGCTCGAGGGCGTCATCCGTGCCGTGGCGCGCCACAAGCGTCGCAACCCCGACATCGTCTTCCCTAAGGTGAAGAAAAGAGTCATCATCTTGTTCACCAAGGAGCTCAAGCAGCAGGCGCTCATGCACGTGCGCCATCGGGTGAAACGCGACGTGGAGATGCGCATCGACATGAAGTTCACCAGCATCAACGCCCTGGAGAACCACATGGTGGAGCTCGTCAGCGAGATCAACCCGCGCGGACTGTATGACCAGCTATGCCGCGAGTTCCATGTGTATGAAGACAACAACGATTACGCCAGCGTACTCAAGGTATATAACCAGAAGCAGATGCTCAGCGAGAGCAACGTCGCTACGCTGTGCGGCTTCAAGAGCAAGGACGACTACATCCGTGGCGTGCTCAATATCCTCAAGGGCAACAGCGAGAATGCCGCTGCCATCCGTCACGCCATCAAGCAGTGCTTCGGACTCGAGGAGTAATCATCAAACGACAGGAACAACAAGCAACAAATTGAAGTAACCCATTGTTTTTATAACTTGTTGTTGCTGTTGTTCAATGCGGTAAATATTGTTTGAAAACTGAAACGATGAAAGACAACAAGGAAGCGACATTGGCACTGGGAACCCAGCCTGTGGGCAAACTGCTGTGGCAGTATGCCCTGCCGGGCGTGATAGCCATGACAGCGTCATCGCTCTACAACATGGTGGACAGCATCTTCATCGGCCACGGCGTGGGCTCGATGGCACTGGCCGCCCTGGGCATTTCGTTCCCGTTGATGAACATCGGCGCTGCCTTTGGCGCGGCGGTGGGCATCGGCGGCTCCACACTGATGTCGTTGCGATTGGGCCAGCGTCAGTATGACAAGGCCAACAACGTGTTGGGCAACATGGTCGCCCTGAACATCATCACTGGTCTGCTGGTGGGTATCGTGTCCATCATCTTTCTGGACCCCATCCTGAAATTCTTCGGTGCCAGCGACCAGACGTTGCCCCATGCCCATGACTACATGTTCATCCTGCTGGGGGGCAATGTCATCACCCACCTGTACCTCGGCCTGAATGCCGCCTTGCGCTCGGCGAGCAAACCCCGGGCGGCGATGATAGCGACCATTGTCACGGTGGTGTTGAACACCATCCTCGACCCCATCTTCATCTGGCCACTGCACATGGGCATCAAGGGCGCGGCCATCGCCACAGTCATCGCCCAAGCCATCGTGCTGTGCTGGCAGTTGTGGCAATTCAGCCGCCAGCGCGAACTGTTGCACCTGGAGTGGCGTTTTCTCAAGCCCGCCCGCACCATCGTCAAGGACATCGTGAGCATCGGCGTCTCGCCCTTTGCCATGCAGCTCACAGGCTGTGTGGTCGCCATCTTCATGAACAACGCCCTGATGACCTATGGCGGTGACCTCGCTGTGGGAGCCTACAGCATCGCTAACCGCTTGGGCTTCATCTTCTTCATGGTCATCATGGGTATTTGCCAAGGATTCCAGCCCATCGCAGGTTACAATTACGGGGCACGCAACATGGACCGCGTCAAGCGTGTCCTGCGGCTCACGATCACCGCTTCGGTGATAGCGATGACCGTAGGCTGGGTGATTGGTGAGTTATTGCCCGGCCCCTGTACACGCCTGTTCACTGACGACGAAACGCTGATAGCCATCTCCATCCGCGGCATCCGCATCAATATGCTCGTCTTCCCCGTTATCGGCTACCAGGCCGTGGTCACCAACTTCTTCCAGACTATCGGCAAGGTGCGCATCAGCATCTTCATGTCGCTCTCGCGCCAGTTGCTATTCCTGCTGCCCATGTTACTGTTATTTGCCTCGCTATGGGGCCTTGACGGCGTGTGGGCGTCGCTGCCCGCCAGCGACTTTGCCGCCTTCCTCGTCGCCGTCATCATCATGCAACGCTTCAAATTCACCCAACACCATTCTCAAACAACCGAAACAACCTGACAAACAACCCAAACAACATTTTTATCTTGCCCTACTAACGTTCTTAAACAAAAGGACGATAATACACAATCAAGGATTGCGCCACTGATATTCGTTAGCGCAATCCTTGATTTTTACTTGATTAAGAGTAATATGATATAAAACTAAAGCAACATATCAATAAGGGCAGAGACATCACCAATGTTTATATCTCCATTATTATCTACATCAGCGTTCTCGATATGGAATGAAGTAGAGCAACCAGCCAACAGGTAATCAATAATCCATATTGCATCAGCTATGCTCACAATTTCGTCACCATCAGCATTTCCACGTAACTGCTGAGCAGACAAAGACACTTCACAGCTATCGTCATCTAAAATGAACTGTTCAGCATTAATTGTGGAAAAAAACGAGTGCCTCAATCCAATTGTTGCAGGTCCAGTAAAATTTTCGTCAGCTTTGAGGTTTATAACCACAAGCGCTCCTTTATAGCCAGAGTATTGTCTTACACTCATGCAAAAAGAGACAATCCTCAATGCACCGTCATCACGCAGTTTGCTGATGATAGTCTGGTCGCTTGCATTACGTCCAGTCAAGTCAAAAAGGTACTCCCCATCATCCTCTACAACCGACAGCCCTTCTGGCAAGAGTAGATCGGTTTGGAAAGCGGTGAACGGCTCATCATTCTCAAGAATCATCGCCACCTGCATGGTCTCACCTGCAGCAATGGAGAAATCTGGAAGATAAAAGCGATTGATGGCGGCAAGATTCAATGCCATCATCGCCGTAACCACAACTATAATAACCTTTTTCATCATTATCATATTAAAGACGGCGAATTACACAAATTCAACGAATTATTATGTCAATAACAATCAGTGTAATTCGAGTAATTCGCAGTTAGTTATACTATCGGATGACTTTGCTAGTAGTGCGTGTACCGTCAGAATAAGTAGTGACTACAAGGGTCACACCAGTTGCAGGTTTAGTCATTTGCTGACCGGCAAGATTGTAATACTTGACACTGGTGATTGACTTCATAGCACTCATTTCGCTCAGTTCAGTTGGGCTGTTGGCATCTATGGTGAAAGCGCCAAGTCTCATTGGCTCACCGTCGAGAGCAACCATTTCGATGCGGTCCACTAAGATGTCTTCCATCGTTCCAGCAACTTTAAAGGTCAACACAGCTCCCTCATTACCCTTGATGGTTTTCAGTTCGGGAGAGTAAGCGAGTACGCGCAGCTTGCCATTGCCACGATCTTTCACGACAAGACCCAAGTCACTGGCACGGTTGGTCAGGGAAAAATCCTTGGCTGACATGTTTTCAGGCAAAGTCAAATCCATCTGCAAGGCAGTGTATTCCACTGTATTGTTAAGATTGATACTAACAGTGTTGCGTTTCATCTCTCCACTCATGAAATCACTAACGGAGTTAGAGGGCACACTGCACAATGTCGTAGGCATATCATAATCCTGGTCAAGAATCAGGTTTGCAATCTTCACTGCATCAGTAATAGTGATTTTGCCATCACCATTCATATCGGCAGCCTCAAACACAAAGGGCTCAGGATTATAATTCAAGATATAGCGTGCAGTTGTCACCACATCAGCGATAGTTATGTCACCACTGTTGTTGACATCACCTTTTCTATAATTATAGACCTTCACGTTGCTCAATGCGTCAATGGCATAGAGTTCTTCCTCATCGGTTGAAGTCAATATTGTGTTCCTGAGCCATATGGGATAAGTGCCACTAGCGCCCTCGGGAACCTTTACCGTGATATAGAATAGTTCTCCTTCGTTATTCTTATAGGACTTCAAGGTTGGAGAATAACTCAACACACGCAAAGCACCATCGGATGCATCATTCACCATTATGACATGGTCACGCCCCTTGCGGTCAGAGAGACTAACTTGATACTCGCCATTCACATTAACAAATTCAAATCCTTCGGGCAGATAAATATCCGTCTGGAAAGCGGTAATTGTGCTCTCATTCTGCATCGAAACAGGAATTACAATCGTGTCCCCATGAAAAGAGGTATTGTCAGGAACAGAGAAAGAATCATTCCCAAAACCATAGACATTGGTGAAATAATTCCATGGAGCTGTAGTCCTATACAATTCTACGGATTCTTTCGGAACATAAAGTTTAGCAGTATTGGTATTGGGGAAACCACTTGCAGAAGGAGGTGTTGCTGCGAAACAGGTGATAGACGAAAGAGGACAACCATTAAATGCTGAAGTGCCTATAGATGTTACAGAATTTCCAATTTTAATGGTTTTTAAACTTGTACAATTATAAAATGTATTGTCACCAATAGACATTATTGAATCAGGAATAGTTAGATAGGATAAACCTTTACAACCATAAAAAGCATATTTGCCTATTGTAGTAACAGAAATAGGAATTGTAATCTCCTTTATCCCTGAACAATTATAGAACGCATAACTATCAATAGAAGTAATAGAGTTAGGTATAGAAATACCTATTAAAGAATTACAATTACAAAAAGCATGATTACCTATTGAAGTTACCGTATATATAATACCATTATATGTAACAGTATTTGGTATAATTGCCCAACCAACATATTTAGTAAGATAATTATATCTTCCTTCTCCAGTTGGAGATACATTATTCCAATGTTCAATAAAATCTATATAAGTAACTGTGGCTTCATTACCATTGATGTTGTAATAGATGCCGTTTACATACATATCGTAGGAGTAGGCGGTGGTTGTGATGCTGACAAAAACGAGGGTCAGCAGGATGGTGCGTAAGGTTAGGTTTAGTGTTTTCATAAAGATGTGTCTCCTATTGCCAGTGCAGTTCTCAGGGGCGGTTTAATGGTATCAATAAAAGCGTGAACTGAATCGCCACACCTCTATTGGATGGTCGTAGGAGAACCAGCAGACGAAGATATGGAAATTGCAGCCCACGCCGTAGCGTGGAAGCCGCATCGCCATACTTGCGTCTTTTAGAAAGTTTCCTACGTTTTCCAATACAAGTAAAAGCAATACGCTTCTTTTAAATTCAACAATGTCTTGGTGTGCGGCACATGTGCCACACCACCACGATGCAAAGATAATGATTCTATCCAACATGAACAAAAAACAACTATTTTTATTACAATCCCATGTTATTTGGATGCAATTGTGTACCTTTGCAAAAAGAAAAATAAACAAGATACAATTATGGCAAACACAAGTACAATCCATGGCAAAGGTCAGATATTAGTGGAGATCGAAGATATGTCTTTATTGAAAGACATCAAGAAAGCTATCAGTATGCTGAAAGGTGTAGGCAAAATCACAATGCCTCGCCGTAAGCGCGAATCTGCATACGAGCGCTCACTCCGCGACCTTGACGAGGGGAGGGTCTATGAAGCAAAGGATGTGGATGACCTGTTTAAACAAATACTTGATTAATTGGCGATGTACACCATTCGATATACTGGCGAGTTTAAGCGCCAAATGCGGTTGTGCCAGCGTCGCGGTTACGATATGGGCAAACTGCATGAGGTGATTCGCCTTCTTTCTATTGACGGTAAACTTCCCGATAAGTATCATGCTCACATCCTGCATGGTAACCGCAAGGGGCAATGGGAGTGTCACGTTCAGCCCGATTGGTTGTTGGTATGGGAGCAACGAGACCAAGAACTTATTCTCATCATGCTTAATACTGGCACACATGCTGATTTATTCAGCAAGAATCGCAAGTAGTAAAAACGAACCTTGAATACAAGATTTTCTGAAGTTGATATGCCTTATTTTTCAGTGATAGTGCCGGTGTATAACCGGCGTGACGAGGTGGAGGACCTGTTGAGAAGCCTCACCCGACAGACCGACAAGGATTTTGAGATTATACTGGTCGAGGATGGCTCGACCGACCCGTGCGAGGACATCGCGCTGCGCTATGCCAGCCAACTGGACCTGCGCTACTTCTATAAAGACAACGAGGGACGCTCCATTGCCCGCAACTACGGCCTGGAGCATGCCACGGGACAATATTTCGTGTTCTTTGACAGCGACTGCGTCATCCCTCCCGACTATTTCAAGACGCTGGGCAGGGAGCTGGCCAACAATTATGTGTCATGCTTTGGCGGCCCCGATGCGGCGAGTGACGACTTCACCGATGTGCAGAAGGCCATATCCTTCTCAATGACCTCGTTTCTGACGACAGGAGGCATCCGTGGCGGCAAGGTGCAGATGGAGAAGTTTGTGCCCCGCTCGTTCAACATGGGCTACTCTCGCGAGGTATATAATAAGGTGGGCGGTTTCCGCGAGATGTTCAGCGAGGACATCGACATGAGCACGCGCGTGCGTCAGGCAGGTTTCGACATCCGCCTCATCAGGCCCGCGTTTGTTTATCACAAGCGCCGCACCAGCATCTCGAAGTTCGCGCGCCAGACCTACGTCTTCGGCATGTCGCGCATCACCCTCAAACTCCTCTACACTGACAGCCTGAAAGCCGTCCATTGCTTGCCCGCCGTATTCCTTATCGGATGCGTGCTGCTGTTGCTGCTCTCGCTATGGAAATGGTGGTTCCTGCTACCCATCCTGCTGTATGCCGCGATGCTGTGGATTTCAGCCCTCATCGAGACGCGCAGCCTCAAGATTGCCACCCTTGCCGTCGCCACAAGCTTTACGCAACTGTGCAGTTATGGCTGGGGCTTCATCAAGGCCTACGTCTGGAAAATCCTGTTGAAGCACGGGCGTGACATCAACCAGGAAGTGATGATGCGCAAAGGGAAATAAGAAGAGTTAACAGTGAATAGTTAACAGTGAATAGTTAGTAGATTGGAAGAGAAAGGAAATATAATTCAGGGATTGGTGGGAACACGTAATATCAAAGATACGTTGCCCGAGGAAGACCGTCCGCGCGAAAAGGCCAAGAAGCACGGCTTTGGAAGCCTGTCTACCGCCGAACTGCTGGCCATCCTGTTGAGGGTGGGCACACCGGGCGAGTCGGTCGTTGACCTGTGCAAACGCATCCTGCGCGACAACGATGACAAACTCTACCTCATCGCCCGCAAGGGCATCAACAACCTGGTGAAGAACTATCACGGCATCGGAGAGGTTAAGGCCATCGAAATTCTTGCCGCCCTGGAACTGGCGAGACGTTACCAGCAGGAGGAATTTCAAGACCGTTTCAAGATCACGAGCAGCACCGACGCCTACAACTACCTGCGCTCCCGCATGAACGACCTCGACCACGAGGAAATCATGGTCGTGCTGCTCAACCACGCCAAGCAGGTCGAGGAGTGCGTGCGCATCAGCAGCGGGGGCACGGCGATGACCGTGGCCGACATCAAGATGATCCTGCGGCCCGCCATCGAGCGCCTGTCATCGGGCATCATCCTTGCCCACAACCATCCCAGCGACAATCCCAATCCCAGCACGCAGGACGACCGCCTGACCGAGCGCGTCAATCAAGCCTGTAAAGTCATGGACATCCAGCTGGTGGACCACATCATCGTGTGCCGCGGCGGCCGCTATTACAGCTACGCCGACCACGGCCGCCTGCTGTAGTAGTATTCCGTGTATGAAGTTCTGGAATATTCTCAAAACTATCATAACTTCAAAAAAACTCCTACTGTATGAAAATAGCGAAAATGATTTTGTGTGCAGCAGTTGCCTTGATGGCTGTCGTGTCGTGCACATCTAAGAAAGAGGCATCCAAGGTGCTGGTATTGTATTACTCCCAGACGTCGAACACCAAGGCCGTGGCAACCGAAATTGCCACGCGCCTGAATGCCGACATCGAGGAGATTGCCCTTGTGGAACCCTATGACACGGCATTCCAGGCAACGATCGACCGCTGCAAGGCCGACCGCGAGAAAGGCATCCTGCCCGAAATTAAGCCCTTGAAATCGAATGTTGCCGACTATGATGTGGTGTTCATCGGCTATCCCGTCTGGTTCGGCACTTACGCTCCCCCGATGGCCTCGTTGCTCGATAAGGTGGACCTGAGCGGCAAGAAGGTGGTGCCGTTCTGCACCTTCGGCAGCGGCGGCCTGGAATCAAGCATGAAGGATTTAGCCGCCAAGCAGCCCAATGCCGAGATTTTGCCCGGTTACGGCGTGCGTGCGGCACGCATGGATGCCGTGCCCAAGGAGGTTGAGCAGTTCTTGACGGTTAGCGGTTTTATCGAGGGTGCATATGTACTGCCCGAGGATTTCCCCGAGCAACATCCCGTCAGTGCCGACGAGGCGGCTATCTTTGACGCCGCCGTCGATGGTTATCCCATGCTCCATGCCAAGGCTATTGCTGCCGCCAAACGTGCCATTCCCGAGGGCTCAGAATACCTGTTCACCGCTCAGGACCTCCCGCGCGAAGACAAGCCCGACATGCCTCCTGCAGGCGAACTGAAGGTCTATGTCACCGTCGAGAACGGCAAAAATCCTGTCTTCACCAAGGTGGTAAGATAAAGAAAAATGTGTGTGCCAAAATTCAAGCTGATGAAGTTTTGGCACACGCAACTCCTATCCCCTAATCCCTATCTATTTTTTGGGGTTTTCGGCAAGGTAGCGCCACAGCGGGGCCGCCATGAGAGCCTGTAGCTGGCGGTTCTCACGCAGCATCGTCTCAATCTCGTCACGCGACAAGAGCAGCACTGCGATGTCCTCGCCGGCGTCCAGGTGCTGACCGCTGACGCGTTCCACGCCTTCGGCCAGGAAACAGTGGGTGATATTGTCGCAGATGCTGGGATTCTGCCCAACGGTCATGATTTCGCGCCAAGTGCCGCCGCCGTAACCCGTTTCCTCGAGCAGTTCACGACGTGCGGCCTCAATGGGAGCCTCGCCCTCTTCCACCACTCCGGCACACAACTCGTCGAGCACAATATCCATGGCATGGCGGTACTGTCGCACCATGACAAATTCGCCCTCGCGTGTGATGGCAATGATGTTAACCCACTCGGGATACTCCAGCACATAGTGCTCGGGGTTGATACGTCCGTCGGGCAGCTGCACCTTGTCCACGCGGGCCGTGAGCCAGGGCCGCTGGATGATGTAACGGCTCTCAAGCGTGGTCCATTTCTTGATTTCTTTTGCCATGACATTTACGTTTTCGATATAAATAAATAACGAGGATTGGATGCAGATGGTACCTGATTGCAAAAAAAAATGTAACTTTGCACTTGTGGAAGTAAGAACGATAGTGAAAAAGGGACGCGAGAAGAAGCTATGGTATGCCATCCGCGTGACCTATAACCGTGAGCTTAAGGTCAAAGAGGACCTCGATGCCCGTGGTATCACCTGCTTCGTACCCATGCAGTACCGTCGCGAGGAGCGCAACGGGCAGATGGTCAAGCGCCTGGTGCCCAGCGTTCACAACCTCATCTTTATCCATCTCACGCCCAGCGAGATGACGGATTACAAGAGGTCCACCGCACTGCCCATTCGCTACATCATGAACCGCGAAACGCACGAGCCCATCACAGTGCCCACCCAGGAGATGGAAAACTTCATCCGCGTGGCGGGAACTTACGAGGAGAAACTCATCTACCTCAATCCCGAGCCGGGAGACTTCAGCAAGGGCGAGCGTGTGCGCATCATCGGCGGCGACTTTGCTGGCGCCGAGGGCATCTTTGTGCGCGTCAAGGGCGACCGTCGCGTGCTCATCAATGTGCAGGGTGTTGTAGCTGTCGCCACCACCTATGTTCACCCCTCGATGATTGAAAAGATTGGTGACAATGACGACAAAAGATTAGAAAACGCTTTATAACGATAAAATGAACGATAACAACCAGAAAATAGCCCTCATCACGGGCATCACGGGCCAGGACGGCTCCTATCTGGCCGAATTTCTGCTGGATAAGGGTTACGAGGTGCACGGCATCCTGCGCCGCAGCAGCAGTTTCAACACGGGCCGCATCGAGCACCTGTACCTCGACGAGTGGGTGCGCGACATGAAGCAGCGCCGACTCATCAACCTGCACTACGGTGACATGACCGATAGCAGCTCACTCATCCGCATCATCGAGAAGATCAAGCCCGACGAAATCTACAACCTGGCGGCGCAAAGCCATGTGAAGGTGTCGTTTGACGTGCCCGAATATACCGCCGAGACCGATGCCGTGGGCACCCTGCGCCTCATCGAGGCGGTGCGCATCGCCGGACGCGAGAAGGTCACGCGCATCTATCAGGCCAGCACCAGCGAACTCTACGGCAAGGTGCAGGAGGTTCCCCAAAGTGAGACCACGCCGTTCTATCCCCGTAGTCCCTACGGTTGCGCCAAGCTGTACTCATTCTGGATCATGAAGAACTACCGCGAGAGCTACGGCATGTTCTGCGCCAACGGCATCCTGTTCAACCACGAGAGCGAGCGGCGCGGCGAGACTTTCGTTACCCGAAAAATCACCGTAGCGGCATCACGCATCGTCCACGGCCTGCAGGACAAGCTCTACCTGGGCAACCTCAATGCCCTGCGCGACTGGGGCTATGCCCGCGACTATGTGGAGTGCATGTGGCTCATTCTGCAACAGGACGAACCCGATGACTTCGTCATTGCCACCGGCGAGTACCACTCGGTGCGCGATTTCTGCACCTTGGCCTTCCACTATGCCGGCATCGAGCTGCAATGGCAAGGCGAGGGCATCGACGAGAAGGGCATCGACAAGGCGACCGGCAAAGTGCTGGTCGAGGTGGATCCCAAGTACTTCCGCCCCGCCGAGGTGGACCAGCTGCTGGGAGACCCCACCAAGGCCAAGAACGTGTTGGGATGGAACCCGCGCAAGACCTCGTTTGAAGACCTGGTGCGCATCATGGTGGAATACGACCTGCAACACATCAAGAAAATCTACCACCTGCAATAAACCCGTTATCTACGTTTCATCCGTTATCTACGTAACACCCGATTTCCAATGGAAAAAGATTCTAAGATATATGTGGCCGGGCACCGCGGACTCGTGGGCAGCGCCATCTGGAACAGCCTGCAACGCAAGGGTTACAACAACCTCGTCGGCCGCACCCATCAGGAACTCGACCTGATGGACGCCGCGGCGGTGAAGCGATTCTTTGACGAGGAGCGGCCCGAGTATGTCGTGTTGGCAGCAGCCCACGTGGGCGGCATCATGGCCAACCTGAAGTACCGTGCCGACTTCATTTTCCAGAACCTCGCCATCCAGCAGAACGTCATCGGCGAGAGCTGGCGGCACGGCGTGAAGAAACTGCTCTTCCTGGGCAGCACCTGCATCTATCCTCGTGAGGCGCCCCAGCCCATCGGCGAGAATGCCCTGCTGACGTCGCCACTGGAATACACCAACGAGCCCTACGCCATCGCCAAAATCGCAGGTATGAAGATGTGCGAGAGCTTCAACCTGCAGTACGGCACCAACTACATCGCCGTCATGCCCACCAACCTGTACGGTCCACGGGACAACTTCAACCTCGAGACCAGCCACGTCATGCCCGCCATGATCAGGAAAATGCACCTGGCCAAGATGCTCAACGAGGGCGACATGGACGGCATCCGCGCCGACCTGGACCGACGGCCCGTGGAACAATTGGACGGCAACGCCTCCGATGAGCAAATCATCGCTCTGATGGAGAAATACGGCATCCTGCCCGATTGCCTGCGCCTGTGGGGAACCGGAGCACCAATCCGTGAATTCCTGTGGAGCGAAGACATGGCCGATGCCAGCGTCTATTGCCTGGAGCACATCGACTTTGACGACGTGCGCGGCACGGGCGACGAGGTGCGCAACTGCCACATCAACATCGGCAGCGGCAAGGAAGTCACCATCCGCCAACTCGCCGAGATGGTCAAGGCCACAGTCGGCTACCGCGGCATCATCGATTGGGACGCCACCAAGCCCGACGGCACCCTGCGCAAACTCACCGACGTGAGCAAATTGCACTCCCTCGGCTGGCACCACAAGATGGAACTCCAGAACGGCATCCCCGCCCTCTACCGCTGGTACCTCGAAAATTGAACAACCAAACCATAATCATATGAAAAGAGAAGTTTCAGGCGGTTGCGGCATCATGTTACTGGTGTTCTCGCTGTTAATGATTATCTGTGGCATCTTTGCCGTCATTGAAATGCGCTCCGAGGGTGACGGTGCCGATGGAGCCCTTGGACTGTTGGTGTTTGTCGCTCTGCTGTCGCCCTTCATCTATTGGGGATATGTGATGCTACACAAGTTCCTGCATCCGGGCCAACCAGTGACACTCACCAAAAATGTGAAGCGCTATGGAGCAGCGGCATTGGTTGCATTAACCCTCTTTGCAATTTGGGCTGCCCTTAAGGGAAATCACGGTGAAATAACGCCCAAAAACATCACAGAAATCTCCCAAGAGCCCAATGAGCCAAAGGACAGTGTGGTCATCACCGACGTGATGGAGGGTGACCCCTACAAGGAACTGGATGAGCTCATCGGACTGGAATCGGTCAAGGAAGAGGTGCATACCATCGCTAACTTTGCCAAAATCCAACAGCAGCGCAAAGCACAGGGCCTGAAAGTGCCCAAGATGTCGTTCCACCTCGTGTTCACCGGAAGCCCCGGCACCGGCAAAACCACAGTGGCACGCATTGTGGCACGCATTTACAAAGACCTCGGCATCCTCAAGAGCGGACACACCGTCGAGACCGACCGCTCGGGCCTCGTGGCCGAGTATGTGGGACAGACTGCGACCAAGACCAATGCCGTCATTGACTCGGCCCTCAACGGCGTGCTGTTCATCGACGAGGCCTATGCCCTCGTGCCCAAGAACGCCAGTAGCGACTACGGCCAAGAGGCCATCTCCACCCTACTCAAGCGCATGGAGGACGACCGCGACAAGCTGGTAGTCATCATTGCCGGCTATCCTGACGAGATGAAACGCTTCATCGACTCCAACCCGGGCCTGCAGTCGCGCTTCACCCGCTACATCAACTTCCCCGACTACACCGACAAGGAATTGTTCGACATTTTTCAACTGTACCTGAACAAGAACCAATACACCATCGACAACGACGCTGCCGAGTTGCTCAAGGACAATTTCAACTATGCAGTTACCCACAAGGACAAGAACTTCGGCAATGCCCGTTATGTGCGCAACATCTTTGAACGCGCCGTTGAGCAGCAGGCCAACCGCCTATCAGCCAAGCGCAGCATCAGCGACGATGAACTTTCCGTGCTGACAAAAGAAGACATCAATAACGCCTTCAAAGCCCGAAAATAAAACCACCAAATAAACAATTAAACCGTTATAAATCAAACTTTTCAAGTCCACCGCAACGCTTTTCCTGTGGTGGATTTAGTTTTTTTTAGAATTCCAAGCAAAACAGCCATTAAACTTGGCACGGAAATTGTAGTCTCATAGACAACTCATAATTTTTGGAGGAACTCAAAAACCCTTTATCCATCGGGGTTTCCAACGATTTCGACACATCCAAAGGGTGCAAAAATTGCAACCACAAAATTAGGCTATTTTTCTTGTCCAACCAAGAATATTCCTAATTAAAACCAGATTAATATTCTTATTATAATTTGAATTTCATTGGGTTAAATTCATAGTCCGAGCATTCCCATACCCATTGAACACACTGCCTGTTCATATTAAGGTTTTTTATGGGATTTTTTATCAAACTGATATCTAGCTCTTCATTTGTTTGCAGCACAATAGCAAGATAGTATTTATCTTGATTATATTGAGCTGCAGCAAACTCATTATTAGTCATTCTAATTTTTTGACCAGGATAATCAATTGATTTTACTTCTATAAAAATCTCTCTCCCGTTAGGGTCTGTTCCTTCTAAATCGTACCCGACATTATGCTTACTCACATCCTTTAAATTGAATTCATTTTCATTCAATACATATAATGCATTCTCTTCAGCACTTCTCCAACGCTGTACTCTTGACGAAGTTCTTACTGTTTGGGTGTTCGCAATGTTATTAAACCAATCTTTTACTTTAACTGATTGACTCTTATCGCCTTTAATAGACGGGTTAGGGTTGATTGTTGGTTTTCTTTCTGAAAACTGACGATCATACAGATTGCTAATTCCCAATTTTTTGAGACACAATCCAATATCTATAAACGATATACCATTATCCATCATCAATTGAATATAACTTTCGTCAATCTTTTTCCCATTATCATTGATTTCACATAAACTATATAACTGGTTTTGGGACACAAAAAGAGATGATGTTGTCAAAGAATTCAGCTTATGGTTCATTAAAACAAGTTTCATGCCACTGACTGCGATCTGAGCATATCCGTTTAATGAAATGTTCGTAGAATTGATTAATGAAATAATCGTTTCAATACTGTCAGTTTTACAACCAAGGTATTTTAATAAACTATCCAAGCCTGTTATTTCGGCGCATTTTGAAGATATTGCTGGTTGATTCGATGTAGTTTTTAGTTTGTAGAAATCAGCTGAATTCAACCAACTCGGAGATAACCTGAGTTTTGAGAATCGTGAGCCACAAATAGTTTTTAACTGATTGACAAAACTCTTTTCAAATGATTGCTTCATCATTTGAGCAAGATTAATTTCAAAGTGTGGCATCATAGCTCTTAGTAATTCATCATCTCCTTCTGTTAATGCCTCATAAAGTATATCGAGATATAGTTTTCCGATTTCCAAAATTACACTTGCTGTCGTATCATCAAAGATCAGGTGCCGGCGAGAAGGATCGGTGCTAAAATCACCATTAATTACAAAACCAAAGCCGCAACTGTCTTCTGTGGGTAGAAATGCGTGAATAATGGCATTATTCTTTGATAATCTCTCTATTTTTCCATCCTTAACCGAAAAGGCAATGCTACAATTCTCATTATAACAAACGAGCCAATCTGTGATTGTTTCATTTGTTACAATCCTTAATTCTCTTTTCCCTTCTGTTTGTTCTTTAACATGAATACTTGCATATACATCCTTGCTAAGGTCAATGTTAATAATTCTGATATTATTCAAAAACATTAATGTGGTATATGCAAATGAAGTATATTCCTCATCTATCTGATTTGCAGTTACACCAGAGAAAATAAAAATGGTATTATATCCCTCACTTTTTATCTTGAAAATCTCTGAGTTTAGTTCTTCACTTATATTGGTTTGAAGTTTATGGGGTATTCTAATAAGTGGTACTTTTTTGGCATCTTTTATTATTTCTTTAGTCAATTCTTTTGAAAAGGTTATCTCATATTCACCACTTATGAGATGAACCTCCTTTGCAAAGCTAACTACAGATTTGAAACCGATACCTCTATATCCAATGGCTGAACCTCTTGTTTTAGTAGAAGCGGCACTACGGCATAAACTCTCTAAATCATTTATATTAAATTCTCTTCCGTCATTCGCTACTAATAAATAATTCTGATAGCGTTTGACACAAAATTTGCATGCTCCTGCATCGTCCGCATTCTGTAATAATTCTATAAAAGAACGGTTGTTATAGCTTTCAGAGACGTATGCTTCTAAGCCTGCAAGATCAGAAAGCAACATTGGTGAATTCCGCGCTTCCTTTATAAGGACTTCTCTTAATTCAATGATATTCTGATTCATCTTGTAGGATAAAATCTAATTTTGCCAATCTCTACAACTGGTATATCTAAAGTAATTTCACCAAACCCGAAGACTTCGAAGCCTTGAAAGTCTCCTTCATATTTTGAGATGCTTTTCAAACAATGTATATTATTCTCATTATCGTATATCGCAACCTCAACATTAAACCCTTCTTCTGAGACATCACCATTCAAAGCTAAAACCTCACAAAAGAGTTTAAGGGTATTTTCATTTATCACTTGGACAGAAAAATTCTGAAGCATTAATCCAAATTTTTCTTCTATAGCTTCAAAATGTTCTATTCGCTCCTTTAATTCCTTATTAAGATAGGATAAGTCATAGCCATTATATTTTTCGTTATTTTCAGCAATATACCATTGGCCGAATTGTTTCTGAAGAAGAAGAGACGCTATCTTCCCTTCATTTACTTCAAACTCTATTCTGTCACTATCCTCTGTGTACCTTATATTATCTGAATTAAGTTTTATTTCTAAATCAACAAATGAATTTGGTTGAAGAAAAGAACCTGAACTAATGCCGAAATTAAGCGTAAAGATATAACATTTCATAAGGCCGTGACTCTTTGAGATATAATTCATCTCTAGAGAAAGCTTTTTCTTCTTATCATTATGGTTTATCATTCTCATAATGAGATACAAATTGCCGTTCTTCATTACTTCTTGAATGATATCAAAAGATATTCCTCTGAATTGTACGTTTTTTAGTAATTCCATAATACTTCCATTTTATTGTAGCGACAAAATTACACAAAATCAACCGCTTTTCAAATATAACATAGTTGAAAAGTCAAAATCAACTATCGTTATTTATCCTTTTGATGACGGAAATAGCAGCATCGTTCATCTAATAGATTTCAAAACTGTCACATATTATAAGAGAAACACATGTTGCAATACTTTGGTATTTATTATCAATATATCTCGTCAATACATGAACTATATAGATCAAAATTTGTACTACATTTTTGATATATAGTTTACCTATTAAAAATATATCTTAAAAAATTTGTACAGGAAATAAAAATATACTACATTTGCAAATGTGTAAAAAATCGAAATATGGAAAAAACAAAAAAACGACAGAGATTTGAGAAGGTTGCCTCAAAAAGAGTGCAAAAAGTCATTGATTACCTGGTGCTTTTACAGAATTGCGCTAATCGTAATAACTACGAATACAACGAACAGGATGTTGATCACATGTTCAGTGAAATAAACAAAGTGCTAAAGGAAACAAAAGCAGCCTACGGCAGTGAATTAGGAAAAGTCAATAAGACTGGTTTTTCTTTTAAATAAATCGACACAAACACATAAATCACAAGATTATGGCGGAAAAAGATTGTCAATGGACATTTGCTGAATTTGATATCACTAAAGGTGGTGCAATTGGGCCAAATGAGCCGATGTCAGAGAATTTCAAGAAGAACACTTATGCATCATTAATACGTGAAGCCATACAAAATTCTCTTGATGTAGCTGCTGGTGATGAACCCGTAAAAATGAGTTTCTCGCTGAAGAGCATGAACACTTCTAATCTTTCAAATTTTTTTAAGATTAGAAATCATATTCAAGGTTGTATCGACTTCTATCCAAAAAATGATAATGCAAAGTCGATATACCAGCCGATGATTGACTACATAGATTCAGTTCAACAGATAGGTAATAAGTTTTACTACATCAAAATCTCAGACTCCAATACTACTGGTATGCCTTTAGGATCAGGCATAGAAGATACCAGTAGCCCATTTTTTGCATTCGTTAGGGCTGCAGGACTTTCATCTAAGAACTCACAAAATTCCGGTGGATCGTTTGGCTTTGGAAAAGCAGCATATTTCTACCTTTCTGCTGTAAGGTCATTAATCGTATCCACAAAAACGCTTGATGGTCAGTATATTTTCGAAGGTGTAACATCCTTATGCACACACAAATTTAATGGTCATGATTATTCAAATTTGGGTTATTATGACAACAACAACGGTTTGCCAGTGAGCGACTATGAAAGAATCCCAAATCGTTTCAAACGTAAAGACGAGAATAATAATGAAATAGGTCCGGGAACAGACATATACATCATGGGAGTAGACTTGGAGGGTCTAACAGTAGACGAAATATATGTTAAGATGATCGAGGCCTTACTTAGAAACTTTTGGCTTGCCATATATGAGGGCAAATTAATAGTTTCTATTGGAGACGTTGAAGTGACAGCAGAAAATCTCCCGTCGCTAATGAACGAGTATTTTCCCGAAGAGGATGATGAGGCTAAAAAAACTGATGATTATAATCCGAAGCCGTTCCTCCAAGCTGTAATGATTGCTGGTTCAAACAACAATTGCCGCAAGTTTAAGTTAGATCTTGAAGTAGAGGGTACTAACTATGGAACTGTCTATTTGTATTTGTACAAGAAAAAGAATGGAAATGATAGAATTCTATATATGCGTCAACCTCGAATGGTTGTATACTCAAAAAAGAGAAACATTCCTAAAGGATACTATGGAGTATTAGTTTGTGCAGAAGGAAAAGCAGACGAGCTTCTGCGTCAAGCAGAGAATCCCGCTCACAACGAGTGGCTCAAAACCAATCTCAAAGGAACGTATAAGCAATATGCCAAACTTATTTCCGAATTTAAAAATCAATTCGAGACCCTCATAATAAACAGTGTTGACGAGCTATTTGGCCAGTCTACGATGAAAAGTCTTTCTATTAGCGGACTAGAGGACTACCTTTACATTCCAACGTCTATTGAAGATTTTGATGATGAAGATTATCCGGAAACGGATGAGATTAGTCCAACTGGTGAGTTAAAAGATGAGGGAACATCTATGACGACAGACACTAAAACTCCTGATCTTTTGTCATCAAAAACGCAATCAAGCGGAAATGGAGTAATGGTATTACCGACGGTCACTAAAGCCAAAAAAGACGGCAATGGCGAGATCTTGAGTGGTCACTCAAAGAAGAAAAGAAAGCAAAAGGGAGGTAAACAGGGATCTCGAATAATAGACCAAAGAAATACAGATGATCCTAATGGAGTTGAAGGTCATTTCAAAGAAGAAATCGAAGTGGGATATCGGACTTTCGCTCAAACTGTTGACAGTCGCACCATACACAAAATTATAATTCACTCTAAACAAGAAGTAGAAAATGGGCGTATAGATCTCTTAGTAGCTGGTGAAGATAGGGACGAAAAAATACGCATCATTGAGACAGATAAAGGAGAGATCCAAGATAATACAATTATTAATTTGCATATTCAAGAAGGCAAAAACACTATTAGCGTTAAATTTGCTGACAATCTTAAACATGCATTAAAATTAGACGCGTATGAAGTTAAGTAATATTTCACTGCCATATCCTGTCTTAGGTATCTGTGATGACATTTTACCCGAACTTGACGAGAATAGCATCAAGGTAAAGAATATAACCCCTTCAAATGATTCAAATAATTATTCTTTTGAATTTGAATTGTTATTTGAGAATGATGAGATAAAAGAATACATTAATAAAGGGTTTGCAGAATACACTTGCGAGGTAGACTGTGTTCAAACTGTTTTTCGTCAAAGTCATCCCTTCCCAAATAACAAATTTACGATAACTATTCCCAGGAAATCAGTTTACGGCAGGGTTGATTTTAACTGCTTTGTATCAGTAAAAAAACCAATACACAATTACAGTAACTCAAATTTCAATGAAGATTATTACGGATTCAGTTTTGATCTTCAACCAGGAGATATTTTGGTTGGGTTTCCTCAAAAACATATTGATACTGATATAAAATATGATAAGCTCCACGCTGCTGGGTCTTTTATGGAGATTGTTAAAGGTCCCCAGTCACAACGAGAAACCAAGTTTAATTTTGAGGAACAGAAAATTCAAATAGTCCTGCCCGAAGATCTATATAACCTTTGTGAAGGAAATTCATTGGCCAAAAAGTATGGTATTGTAATGCAGTCATCTCTTGCTTATAATGCCTTAACATGTGCCTTATATGAAATTTCAAGTCTTCCTACCACATTGAAATGGGTACGAGTTATTAGCACAAGACTTCATACAGAAGATGATTTAAAAGAATTTCTTGTTAATGAAGACGAGGACGGTATACAGGTTGAGAGAGTCCCGGAGTTGGCGATGAGAATACTCAAAGACCCTTACAATCGATTGATTAATTACCTATCAGACAAAGTTGAAAACGATAATCAAAACGATAATGAATAAGATGGACACATTGCAAAAGACATTTAAGGAATCATATGTTAGGCAGCTGAAGTCTGAGTTACAAACTGGAGAAAGCCTTAACAAGTATTCCATGGATGCGTTTGAGTACGATGCATCAAAGGTGAGAAATGTAGCTGGAGTCTATCGTGAGCCAAACCTCTTAGATCAGATGATGGCGGCTAAAAACGACTTTGATGCGGGGGTTGCTCTTTATGAAGCATTCAGTTCGCTTCCAGCTGTAGTCGCAGCATCAGAACCGTTTTGGGCATATTTAACGCACGTCGACTTGTTTCCTTATGTAAAAAGACGTTGGAGCAGTACACTCGGGAAACCAGACGATATGATTATTTATTGGTTCTTCGGCAAAGGATATATTAGAAATGCTTTGGCCAGCTTGTGGTGGTCCGTTGATTGCTCGAAAACAGACAATCAAGATAATCCGTTTGAATTGACAAGGATTCTATTTTTAAATGCTACTTTCCGAACCCGCGTCTTACGAATAATGTTAAGAACAAGAAACGGTTTAAGGGGCATTCTTGAGTTTTTAAGAGATAATAGCGATGTAACAGATAAAGCTTTTGAAATGAGAGGCAGATATATCGCTAAACACTTTAATGCGATGGGAGCCGTAAAACAGCTTTCTTATCTAGATTCACAATTCTTCTATAATCAATGTGAGCTATTAAAGCCCAAGATTATGGAGATTGTTGATAATAAGTCATTTAAACTGGTTTCTGGATACGAAACGGAGGAAAGTGATGAAGATTATTCATAATAATTGAATATCTATATCTGATTCTTCAATAAAAGTCACAGTTTTTTAAGTTTCTTTTCACCTTCAAATGCTATTGTTAATGAATTATTTCATAACTTTGCAGGTTAAAAGAACCTGTGACCATTATGAATCCCGAAAGGAACCATCAACATTTAAAAGCTATAGACTTCTTCTGTGGAGGGGGTGGCATGACTTGCGGCCTCCGTCAAGCTGGTATAGAGGTCATTGCTGGTGTGGATATTGACGAAGAAGCTAAAGAGACTTACGAATTCAACAATCCAGGATCTGTTTTCATTAAAACAGATATCCGCAATTTAAGAAGTAACTATTTTGAGCGCAAACATAATGTGCAGCGCAACGACGATTCGTTGATTCTCGTCGGTTGTAGTCCTTGCCAATTCTATAGCATTATTAATACCGATAAAACAGAATCCCTCAAGACCAAAGATCTTCTGAGAAATTTTGCTCGATTTGTTGAGTATTATCGCCCTGGATATATCTTGGTTGAGAATGTCCCTGGCATTTTGACTAATAAAAGAAGTATCTGGCCATCATTTAAAAGGCAACTTGAAAACATGGGTTATGGCAATATGCTATACAAGATCATTGATATGAGTTTCTATGGTGTTCCTCAATCGCGCAGAAGGTTCTCGTTGATCGCTACACGACTTGATACTCAGATTCAACTACCAGTACCTGATGACAAACAGGCTTTATTGTGTGAATTTATCGGAATAGAACATGGTTTCGCAAGAATTCCAGCGGGCACAAAAGACAATACCGATTTCAATCACACGGTTGCTGGATTAAGTGAGAAATGCCTCAATCGAATGATCCAAACGCCACATGATGGTGGCAGCCGGCTTAGCTGGGCAAATAATCCAGAACTGCAATTAGCTTGTTTTGTTGGCAAAGACGGCAGCTTTAAAGATAGTTATGGTCGGATGTGGTGGAATAGACCAGCGCCTACAATAACAACAAAGTTCTTTAGCATCTCCAATGGGCGATTTGGGCATCCTGAAGAAGACAGGGCTATCTCTCTTAGAGAGGGAGCCACACTCCAAACATTCCCGAAAGATTATGTCTTTAAATGTAGAAGTATCGCAGCCACAGCAAGACTAATCGGAAATGCTGTGCCTTGCGAATATGCGAGACGATTAGGCTTAGTTATTCAACGAAATCATTGATATGGCACAATTTAAAACAAAAGCGCGGGCTCTTGACTTATTAGGAAGACAACAAATTGCGGGCATACCAACTGCAATTAATGAACTTATTAAGAATGCCCATGATGCATATGCTGATCATTTCGATATAGATTTTTTGCGAAAAGATAGAATGCTTGTCCTAAGGGATGACGGTATTGGGATGTCTAAGAAAGACTTTTTAGATAGATGGTTAACCCTTGGGACTGATAGTAAAGTCGCTGTTCTAGGAAACACTCTACCACCCATTGATCCAACAAAACCTCTTAGGCCTACTATGGGTGAAAAAGGAATTGGAAGACTAGCAATAGCATCAATTGGCAATCAGGTTCTTGTATTAACTAAAGCTAAATACGAACCCAATAGTAAGATTGTTGCAGCTTTTATTTGCTGGGATTTATTTGAATTGCCTGGATTGAATATTGAAGACATTATTATTCCAGTTAAAGAATATGATGATATCCCTCAAAAAGAAGACATTGATTGTCTTATAAATGAATGCATAGATTCACTAACAAAGTTATATAACCAAGATAGTATTTTACAAAAGGATTATCATAGAATTTCTCAATTAATCGAAAGCTTTAATTCTGACCTTGAACAAGTGTATTCTATTATTGGGGGAACAACTTTTGTCAATCAAGGAGGAACACACTTTTTAATATCCCCTGTAAGCGAATCATTAATACCAGATATTGAAGGCAATGGAGATTCAAGTGAGGCGACCAAAATGGAAAAGATGTTAATGGGTTTCCATAATACGATGATACCGAATCATCCCGAGCCTACAATTCATATAGCCTTCCGTGATTATAGAACTGATGATGGCAGTTTTGTTAGTTTATTGGAAGAAAAACAGTTTTTCACTCCCGAAGAGTTTGAAATAGCAGACCATCATTTTTCTGGTCAGTTCGATGAATTTGGCCAGTTCCGTGGTACAATTAGAATATATGGAGAGAAAACATATAATCATGTGATTAACTGGAGAGATAATCATTACAGAGAAACCGAATGTGGCCCCTTTTCAATCAATCTTGCATATTTACAAGGTGATCTAAAAAGTTCAAGAGTTGACATTGAAAACTATGAGATCATCAAGCGTAAAGGAGACAAATATGGTGGTCTATATATTTACCGTGACAATATTAGAATATTGCCTTACGGTGATTCTGATTATGATTTCCTTAATATTGAAAAAAATAGGACAAAAAGAGCATCAACATACTTCTTCTCTTATCGCAGAATGTTTGGTGCTATTGAAATAGCAGATACCCAGCACAGTGATTTGATAGAAAAAGCTGGACGAGAAGGTTTTATTGAGAATAAAGCATATCGACAACTACAATCAATCTTGAAGAATTTTTTCTGGCAATTGGCCGCCGATTTTTTTTGCGACAATAGTAAAACTCCACAGTCTGAGTTCTACAAAGCCCGTAAGATTGAAATTAACTCGTACTATGACGCGCTTGAACGTCGAGATAAGCTTGCAAAAGGGAAAAAAGAAAAATTCTCAAAGGATTTAGATTCTTTTTTTGCGCGATTAACTGAACACAAATTTGAACAAGAGTGCGATGCAATACTTACTCAATTCAAGGCCGAATTATCTTCTTTGAAATACATGAATAATTCTGACGCTGCGAGTCAAAAACTTATTGATCTGGAAATGAAAACTCGACAGACCCTGTCAGAGTATCGAAGGAAAGTTTCAATCAATCCACCAAAGGGGTTTTCTATGACCAAAACAATGCGTTCTGATTATCAGACATATTTAGAAGAATTTAAAATATTAGAGGAACGAGTGTTTAAGCCTCACTATGAACAAATTGATATTTTGGTTGAAGACTATACAAAGCAGTTAGAATTAGAAATCAACAAAAGGAAGCGTTTAGAACAAGCGGTTGACCTCATATCTAAAGATGCTCTGTCAACAAACAAACAAAAAAGAAATGAAACTAATGATGTTGTTTCTAGAGTATCTAAAAGAATAAAAGAGCTAACGAATGATCTCATTCTGGATTTGGATAATCAAATCCGTGAAGTGAAAGACCAATTTAAGCTACTTTCAACTAACGATGATTTTAACCTTGTTTCTGAAAGACTGGCGATGGAGAATCAAATTGATACTATTCGTCAACGTAATACCGATGTTATGGATCGTATTATACGGCAATTTGAAAGCTTTTATGTCGAGAAAAATGAAGATGGTCAGATAATAACCAATGACCAAATTGCAGAAGCGACCTCAGAGGAACTTGAAGTTTTACGTGATAGATTGCAAACTGATGTTGAACTTAGTCAATTAGGACTTGCTGTTGGGGTTATACACCATGAGTTTAATGGAACCATCAACTCCATAAGACATAGTATCCATGATCTGAAAGCTTGGTCTGACATTTATAAGAATCTTGAAAAAGTTTATAGAAATATTAAAATCAACTTTGAGCATCTGGATGGCTATTTAAATCTATTTACTCCATTGAATCGAAGATTGAATCGCAAGCGAGAGGACATATCCTTGTTGGACATCAAAGTTTTTTTAATTGATCTGTTTCAAGCACGATTAGAAAGACATCATATTTCCTTCAGACATACAAATGGCTTTGCAAAGCATAAAATACATGGGTTCCGATCAACTTTCTATCCTGTATTTGTGAATATTATCGATAATGCCATTTATTGGTTAAACCAAAGTGATGTTCCAGAAAAAGTCATTCGCCTTCATGCTGATGATACTGGCATTTACTTGTCCAATAATGGATTGGCAATAAAACCACAAGATAAGGAACGTATTTTTGAGATGCATTTTTCAAGAAAGATAAACGGCAGGGGAATGGGGTTAGGTATTAGTCGAGAAGTATTAGAAGCTGAAGGTTATTCTCTAATCCTAGACGAACCTCGAGAAAATTCTACGGTAACATTTAAAATCTTTAAGAAAACAATATGAAACGAACATTTACATCTCTTACAAAAGAAATAGTCGATCGTTTTCTCCACAGTATTCTGTTTGTAGACGATAAAGCTTATAAACATGATGATAACGGAAAAAACTCATTTGATGCAGGACAAATATCAAATATCTTTGCTCAAAAGGGGAAATTATGCACAATTTTTGCACCTTCAATCGAAGAAGATTTAGACAAGTGTGTGCCTTTATTTGCAAAATCAGATGTAATTGTTTTAGACTGGTATCTTGATCTATCTTCTACTAATCCTGCAAAGAACGACGATGAAGATGCAGATGAAGAAGAACCTCAAGGCAAATATACAAGTAGATTGATAAAAGATATTGTTGATGATGCTAAAGACGAAAAACTAAAATTAATTATCGTATATACTGGAGAAACAGATTTGTACAAGGTAACAACACAGATTTATCAGCATCTAGGAAAGAATTACAGCTTTAAGAAAAAAGAATGTTGCATTTCTACTTCTAACATCGTCATCCTTGTTAGAGCAAAGTATCGTAGTGAGAATCAATACAAATATCTAAATAAATTGAAGACGAAAGTAGTAAAATATAAAGATCTACCAGAAATTATCGTTACTGAATATGCCAATCTTATAAAGGGTTTAGTATCAAATTTTGCTTTATCTGCAATTGCAACCATTCGGGAGAATACGTCGCGAATCCTTAATGTATATTCCCCAAGATTAGATGCTGCCTATCTTGGTCACAAGATAGCTTTGCCAAATCCAGATGATGCTAAATCACTTCTTATAAAATTATTTGGTGAGAGTATAACTGATTTAATCTCATCAATTGATATTGATACTTCTGACTGGATCAAGTTATGGACTTATTCCCATTACCGTAAGCCATCAAGTGTGAAGATTAAAGACATGAACATACAGATTAAACGGAGCATTATTATGCAATTAATCAAAAGTCACGAGAAGAGATTCGACAACTTAATAGACTTCTTTAATGATTGCTTTTATAATGAGCATTTGTCAAAATCCACAATAAGAGAAATCCTTAAAAATGGATCTTCTTTATTCGAACATGTAGAAAAAGACCCTCATCAATCAAATCTAGAGTTTGCAAAGTTGACTCACCATAAAAATATGTTCCGACCTTTATCAAAGAACCCGTATCTTACTTTAGGCACAATCGTACGTTTGCGTCAAGTTAATAAGGATCAGAATGAATATCTTTATTATTTATGCATCCAACAGCGTTGTGATTCTTTAAGGATCACTGATTTAGAACGACGCTTCTTATTTCTTCCTTTAATATCTGAAGGAAAGAAAAGCAAATACAATATTATTATTGATTCACAAAAGCACATGAGTATTAGTGCATCGTCTTACGATTTAAAGACAATCAAGTTTATTGCCGATAAAGACAAAAAAATAGTTGAGGCTATAACCGTTAATGATAATACAAATCATAATATAAGATATGTATTTAAATCAATTTATGACGAAGAATATGAATGGGTTCTTGACCTTAAAGAGGCACATGCTCAGAGAATTATTAATGAATATTGTGCAAATCTTTCAAGAGTTGGCTTAGACGAATCTGAGTGGCTAAGGACGCTAGAATAGGAAGGGGCTTTATAATCTTTAGAGAGAACTATTATTGTAATCAAAGCAATGATAATAATTTTTGACTAGAGAAATGAGAAACGATTTAGTGAAAGAAATTAATTCTTGTTTTAAAGAATTTCAAACAATAGGCAAAGATTATGAGGATAATATTGGTGAAGGAACAAAACAATTAAATGCCAAATATACAGATTTGTTCCTCAAGGAAATCCCTATAAGGCTAAAAGAGGTCTTTCCAGCTAGCGATTACAAAGTAAAAGCTTCAATTGGAAAGGGTCGCATTACAAAATGCCCATGGATCGCAATTATGCATAATAAAGAGACAACCACCACTCAAAAAGGAGTGTATCTGGTTTTCTTATTATCCCGTGATCTAAGAAAAGTTTATTTGCAGCTGGGTCAAGGTGTTACACAATCTAATGAAGAAACTATAATTGATATTCGAGAAAAAGCTAGATCAGTTTTAAATCTACAAAATGTGTATCTTCAGCACCTTAACAAGCAAGAGATTGATGATGAAAAATACAAAGCCTGCTCCATCTATGCAAACGAGTGGAACCTTAATGACGATGAGTACTGCGAAAAGTTATTAATTGAATTTAAAAAAGCGTACGAGGCTTTCATGAACAATAGACAAAAGATTGTTGGCAATGAAAATGTTAATGTAGTTTCTGAACCATCAACACCCAAAGAAATGAAAAAGAAAGTTTCAATGAATCTGGATCTTGAAAGACTGATTTCATTCATCAAGTCCACTGGACTTATTTATGATGATGATATCATTAAACGTTTTGCATACTCATTATTGACAAAACCTTTCGTAATCCTTAGCGGCTTGGCTGGTTCTGGAAAGACTCAGCTTGCTTTGGCATTTGCAAAGGCTTTAGTGGAGAATGAGGAGGAACAATTGTGTTTTGTCCCGGTAGGTGCTGATTGGACAAATCGAGAGCCACTTTTAGGTTATCCTAATGCATTAAAGCAAGGAGATTATGTACCCCCAGAGAGTGGCGCGCTTGATTTACTTATTGAGTGCAATAAAAAAGATAATGCTAGTAAGCCCTACTTTCTTATTTTGGATGAGATGAATCTTTCATATGTGGAAAGGTATTTTGCTGATTTTCTGTCTGTAATGGAAAGCCATAAAGATATTCATCTTTGGAAAGAGAAGAGCGGCAATGTGCCACCCACAATAGGACTCCCCAAGAACCTCTTTATCATCGGTACAATCAATGTGGATGAAACTACATATATGTTTTCGCCTAAAGTGCTTGACAGAGCAAACGTGATTGAGTTCAAAGTAGATGAGAAGGACATGGAAAAATTCCTTGACAACACTCCTCATGTTGACATTAATAAGGTCCGTGGAAAAGCTTCATTTATGGCTGCTGATTTTGTGCAGATTGCTAGAAACTCAGTTGTTCCTTCAAAGATAGCTAACGATACTCTCAAGAAATTCTTTGCTCAGCTGAAAAAGGTTAATGCAGAGTTCGGATATCGTACGGCCACTGAGATAGGACGCTTCATTAGTTTAGCAATGGATTCCATGGATGACGACAAAGCAATTGATGCAGCAATCGTTCAAAAGTTGTTGCCCAAGCTTCACGGCTCGAGAAAAAAGATCGTACCAGTATTAAAGGAGCTCTGGACTCTTTGTGGAGCGCCTAAAGATATTGAGGAAATGGAAGTATTGGAGATTCCTGATGATGTGAAGTACCCTTTAACAGCTGACAAGATTGTACGCATGTACAAGTGTGCAATAGATAATGGGTTCACCTCATTCGCAGAAGCATAAATGCAGAAAGAGCAACTCGATATACTCATTAGGCCCAACCTTAGGCTGTTAGTTTATCCTCACTCAAAGGATGCAAAATGCTTTGAGGAAAAGGATGCTGCAGACTATGGTGAGAGCCGCTGGCAACTCCAAGAAGGACGAGAGTATGAATATGAGTTCATTGATGCTATCGGCGATCCTGCGAAGGCTCATTTTGAAGAGAAACCAGGAATAGTCATCCCTAGAAGAAAAACGAGTGAGGGAACTATCAAGACTGGTATTAATGTAGGAACCATGCCGCTCAACGTGATTGATGATTCCTTGAAAAGGGAATTCCCAATCCAAATTGAGATTCAAAGTATTAAAGCCGACTACCGGAACGATTACCGTAAGATGCTTACGGACATAACGGAGTATTATACCGACCTTGTAATGCAACAAGGTTCTCCCGTAACACAGAAGTTTGAGGTAGATAATACTGCTGAACCTCAAACGCTATATCAGAAGTTTGCCTTTGTGAAGAGCATAGTAGATAGTGACACATTCGACGAATCGATACATAAGATCATACAGAATCCTGTACGTACCTGGACTAGCACAACCGTCACACGTCATATCGAGAATGTTAAGCGAGTAAATAGATCTGCTCTTAGACAGATAGTAAATAAACGGGACAGAATCCAATGTGATGTAGTTGATGGTTTGCATTCGCTACCAAGAACCATTGAAGTTCCCCATAAACGCGACACAACTAATACCGCTGAAAATCAGTTTGTGAAATATGTGTTGACCCAATTCTACAGTTTCTGCACAGAGATTGCAGGAAAACAGAAAGCTACAGATCAACTCAAATCTGAAGCAAGAATTGTATGCAACACATTGCTTCGCTATATTGGAACGACATTTTTCAAGGATATCTCCATGCCTCAACACTTAAATCTTAACAGCCCTGTTTTACAAAGAAAAGAGGGTTATCGAGAAGTGTTGCAAGGATGGCTTATCTTCGATCTCGCTGCAAAACTTAGTTGGAGCGGAGGCGATAATGTTTACGATGCTGGCAAAAAGAATGTTGCTGCATTATATGAGTACTGGCTGTTCTTTAAGCTTTTGGAGGTTATTAGTTCTGTTTTCCATATCCTGCCAGAAGATAAAGAAAACCTTGTGGGCAAAGACGGAGACAATCTAAATCTTGTGATTAAACAAGGAAGACAGACGATGATTAGCGGCATTGATGAGAGCAGTTACCGCAAACTGAACGTGAGATTTTACTACAACCGGACTTTCGGTCATAGAGAGGATATGCATAAAGCTGGATCTTGGACAATGCCGATGCGTCCTGATTATACTCTTTCATTATGGCCTGGTGATATAAAAGAGGAAGAAGCCGAAAACGAGGAATTAATCGTTCATATTCATTTTGATGCGAAGTATCGGTTAAATAAGATCCTTATCGAGAATGAGGACAGCAATCTTGAAAACATCGATAGTGAAGATGATCCCTTGAATAAAGAACTGACTCTTGAAAAAGAACTGGAGGAATCCGGCGAGTATGAGGTGGGAAAGTATAAACGCTCGGATCTCTTAAAGATGCATGCATACAAGGATGCCATACGTCGAACCAGTGGAGCATATATACTTTATCCAGGAACAGAGAGAAGCAAAAAAGAAGGCTTTCATGAGATTATTCCAGGACTGGGAGCATTCTGTATCTGTCCAGGAAAGGAGACGGATCAAATCGCTGCCCTAAAACGGTTCTTGATTGAAGTTAAAAAGCATATGCTGAATCGTGTGAGCCAGCGAGAACAGATGGCTTATCAAACATACAGCATTTATAAAGAAGAGCCATTGCATTCTGATAGACTATGTGAATTACTTCCGGAATCATTGGGAGAGAATCGAGGCTTTAGACCAGAAGACACATATGTACTCATTGGCTATTGTGCTCCTTGCAACCAAGAATTTGTTTTGAATAAGAATATGTACAATACACGTACTGGCCATCGAAAGGGAGCCATTGGACTCAATGAACTTTTGAGGGCAAGTTACGTTTTGCTCTGGAATGAGAGTGGATGGCAATCTTTCCAAAAGGTCAAGAAAAAGGGGTTCAAAGTTTTGTCTGACAAGAAGCTTGTTAATATGGGATATACCACATCAAAAATGCAAAATATGATTGAGAAAGGACAGACCAGGGAACAAGCTATAGCAGAACTATCTCTTGATGATTTTTATACAATTACCGAGTTTGACCGAAAAGGCGTGGAAAAAGAATTCAAGAATATGGAATGGTACACTGCTGGTTTGACAAAAGCTCCTAAATGTGTAAAACTTAACAAATTGATGGAATTGCTAAAGAAATAGGTCTTTGTTAAACTAGGAATAATGTTAGAAGCAATTTCACAGTCTTATTGTCTCAAACGGCCTATATCCACACTTAAGCAATAATTCCTTGTCCTGGTTTAGCTTTTCACATAGTTGTATTGCTTCATCTTTGTTGTCAAAGACTATTGCATCTGAGATATCAAATCCCACGATAGTATTCATGGCGAAAGATATACCTTCCTCATCAGCTGTCCCCTTGTAATAGAAAGTGACCTTGGGGTTATCTATCAGGTGAGTCGTTATCACATAGCCCTCCATCTCACTTTAGCCAGTCTTCAGGTTTAACATGGAATACCCGACTAATGGCCTCTATATCCTGTTGAGTGGCTTCTTCTCTACCATCCTCAACAGCGATTAGGTGCCGAAGATTTATCCCAGCTTTCTCTGCCAGCGCCTTTCTCGTATATAGTCTGCTGGTCCTGAGTTTTGTTATTGAAGTTGCGATATCCATAATCTTGAGCCTATATAAAAAACCGTTGACAAGGCTGCATGAGAGATCGTACAGGGGCATTCACCATAGACCTGGAAGGATTTACAATGGGCATTATAGCCAGATTCGTGCAGCATACAGCCCTTGTCAATTAAATAGATGGAGGGATTAGCTATTCGTAAGGACTGCCGGGAAATTGTGTACACGTTCGGCAGACGAAATATCGTGCAGAACCCCTTTGATCCATCTAAGTTGGGTTTCAGCTGCAAAATTAGTGCTATTTCACCCACCCCACAACCGTCTAAAGGTAGCATTTTATCATTTCTTCTAGTGTTTATTGGATTTTCTCCAGATTATCTGCATGTTCCAGAACTGCCCCGCTCACATTGTCAAGGAGGGAGCATTGCGCCTTTTTTCACTTCAACCCTGTTCATTCAGCAACGAATAACCGTCAAAACTGTTACAGCATACTCCGTTTTGCTGTAACAGTCTCTTCCGTTTTTCAACCGAGTGAATGGGTAGCATTTGTCATTCTACATTCGAAATAGAGTGAAACCATCACTAAGTGAATACTCGTTTATATCAATAGTAAGTGTGTCATAATCTATTAAATCCATCAAAGACGCCAAAAATTCTTGCAGGCAACTAATTTCTTTTTTCTCCTTGTCTTTAATTATATACGATGCATATCCTACCCAATCATTGTAGTCATTTTGAATATGGTCTAAGACGAAGTATTTATGAGACTGAAGTGATAATATAGCTTTAGGCAATAATTCAACATCTGGCCAATCATATAAGGGTGTATCATGTGTCATGATTTGTTTATTTCGTATCCACCTTTCAAGCGTTTTTGGGGTTATGGATCCGAAAATGAAAATAAATTTATGTGGTACTCCGAGTCGAGTTAATATTTCAAAAGCGTTAAATGTAGTGGTAAATGTTCTCTGTGTTATGGATGACTTAACCTCGATTACTGCTACCACAGAACTAGCATTAATAACACTTAGATCGCCACAAGAATATTCGATTGCGTCTTTATTCTTGCGATAAATAATAATATCGCATTGACTTGAAAGTTGTTTTTCTTCATCCTCTATCTCTTTGTTTATTACAAACCCTTGACTAACGCAAAACCCATTGGGTATTATCTTTTTTATCGCTATTCTTAGTGACTCCTCTCCAACATATCCAATAGAAGGCTTATGCTTCTCAAAAAGCTCCCTAGCCTTAGATATGCTCCTTAAGAGGATCTTAGCTTGCTGTCGATACTCTTCTTCTCGTGTCATATTATCACTGCTCATATTCTTCTATTATGAAATCGCGATCCATACCATATTCATGTTCTCCGATTATACCGCCGCCAATCTTATCATATATAGCAGAAAAACTATAATTATCTCTGCATCCAGAAGGTACTAAAATTTCAATTCTCGTGAAAGTGCTGATATCAATATTCCTTTTATAACTATCTTGAATATTGTTTATATGTATATTCCTACTCAAGTATTCCTCTGGCAATGATAGATTTTGTTTAATCCTATTGAAATTTTTGAAAATCTCTTCATTGACTTTGGTCTTAGGATTACAGAAACGAATCTTCCTCAAACTGGTGCAATCAATAAAAGAACCTTTTTCTATTTCCTCAACAGATAACGGAATATCTATCTTAACCAGTGAAGTACATTCTGCGAAGCAGCCTGTAGTGATTCTCTTAACTGTGCAAGATTTCCAAATGACGCTTTCTAGTTTACTAGCCATGTAGAATGCCCATGGTTCAATAATAGCAATATTCTTACCCATAAAAAGGTTTGTTACCTTCGAACCGTAAAATGCAAAAGATTTCACTCGGCTGATAGGAGGATATAAAGCAACCTCTTCGTCATCAAAGTGTGCAATCAATTCTCCATTTTCTTTATTATACAGCAAACCATTATCAGAAATAAATGTATTGTTTCCTTCACATTCTATATGAGATATGCCAATAAAAGGATTTAATCCAATCTTCTTAACTTTTGATGGAATCGTTATGGTAGAAATTGGGCATCCCATAAAGCAGAAGTCACCAATTTCGCGTAGCTCGTCATTTAGCTTGATACTCTTGAGGTTGTCACAAAAGGCAAAACATGAATCTCCAAGCTTAATAAGTGAGTTAGGAAGATTTACTTCTGTTAAATAATAGTTTGAATGGAATGCATCATGATGTATTTCAGAAATAGATTTCGGAAGATCTATTCTCTTGAGATTACATCCCATAAAAATACCTGACGGCAATACTCTGACAGCACCTTTTAAAGATACCTCAGAAAGAGATTCACATCCCAGAAAACAATACGCTCCCAAGTTTGTGACCTTCTCTGGTATTACTATTCTCTCGATATTTAAACAATACTCAAACGCTCTTTCTTTTATAGTGTGAAGACTATTAGGAAACACAACCTCGGTAAGTTCATTATTTTCAGCAAACGCTCCCTCTCCAATTATTTCTACACCATGTGGAATAGTGAATCTGTTTTCATACCCAAAGTATGAAATGAGTTCTTTCTTGTCTCGTGAATATAAAGCGTTATCCACAACAATATAATTTGGCGAATGGCATTCAATGTTTCTTGGTCCTGATGGGAACGGATTTGTTCCCATAAAAAGAACAGTAGGCGGTATTATGATTTTATTGAATCCATTATGATAAAATGCGCCGTTGCTGATTATTCTCGTTCCATAACGTACTTTATATATCTTGGATTTATAATAATCGCAACTTAAAAGTACTTTTTCATCAAGGGAGTACTTTACTTTATAAGAATCTTTGAAAAAAATCTTATCAGCTTTGGCAGAACAAAGTTTGTCCAAAGAAGACCATTCACCAACTTTAATAATAGATTCAATATGCCCTAAATCTGCTGCTTTTCTAAAATAAGTATATGCCTTTTCAAAATTCTTATCTGTCGATATACCATATTGTATGCATTTACCCACGATATAAAGCGCTTGAGGATCACCATCATTCCCCATATTTTTAAAGTAGTTAAATGCGTCATCACATTTTTCAATATTTACATTGATATCGAATTTTGAATAATATCTTGCATACCAGATTAAAGCATCCTCGTGGCTTTTGTTGGTTCCAAAACCGATGAAGTAATAAAACGCTATTTTACCTGCTGATTCAATATCTTTGTTTTTTGCGGCTTCATGGGTCCAATAAAAGTATTTCTCAGCATCAGGCGTCACTCCTTTACCATATCTGTAACAATTAGCGGCATTCTTTTGGGCCCTAACGTTCCCAAGTCTTGCTGCTTTTTCATAAAGGGAAATAGCTTTTTCTGAATCCACATCAACGCCTTTTCCTCTTTCATAACAGAATGCTAAATTATTTATTGCAGCACTATTGTTTTGTTGTGCTGATTGGGAATACCATTCAAAAGCAAGTCCTGGATCTTCCTTAATACCATTGCCAGTTGAATAGTAATACCCAATATAGAATTGACTGCTGGAACTACCTTGCTCTGCAGCTTTTAAATACCAATTGAAGGATTTCTTTGGAGCCTTTTCTTGCCCAAGTAGTCCAGATCGATAAATATCGCCTAACTTCTCCCAAGCCTGTAAATATCCTAAATCGGCAGATTTCTTATAGAACCGTAGGGCTTTTTTCTCATCTTTCTCTATATATTTACCTGATTCATAAAGTTCTGCTAATACAAAACAAGATTTCTTGTGTTTTAGATTTGCTGCTTTCTTTAAAGCTTTAATCGCAGCTGTCTCGTCTTTTTTTGTTCCTTTACCGTTAAGATAACATAAATACAGATAATAGTACGCTTTCCCTAAATCGTCACCGTCACTTTTAGCTGCTTTTTTAAAACAGTTAAAAGCTTTTTTATTGTCTTTTTCAATTCCAATGCCTTTAAAAAGACATATGCCAAATATGAGTAGACAACCAGGATGATTTAATTTTACCCCAATTTTAAAATACTCAACAGCTTTAATTGGATCTTTTTCTACACCTTGTCCACGTATATATAATATGCCTATATTACCAAAAGCAGCAGGGTACTCTTGGTCTGCTGATTTTTTATACCATTCGAGAGCAAGTAAATAATCTTGGACTGTCCCAATGCCTTTATGATACCATATTCCCAACTGATTCTGGCATTTTTTGTCACCTTGTTCTGCACAAAGCTTCAATCTATCAAATAGTTCGAAACAGTATTCACTATTTATATCTTTATCCTTATTATGAATGAAAGATAATGCCTCTTCAAAAACTGTCTCGCAGTCAAGTTTTAGTGAATTGGAACATAAGATCACAGCGCAAGTCCAGTCTTTATCTTCATTTAATTGGCGTCTTTCAAGATATTGCTCGAAATACACCACTTTATCAATCAAAGTTGCAAATTTCTTCAGTCTTTCTAAGCGTTGAGGGTTTTGCATGGGTGATACTGAGATATACTCATTATCACCCACAGATTGTTCCTTAACTATATGGGATAGATGTGGCAAATCGTAAGACTCAACATCCAAAATATTAGATAATAGATGAATTGTGGGTATATCGGAAGACAAAACTAAATCATCATTTGTCAGGTCATCGAATTGCTTGTTTACTGCAACGATCTCAGCATCTGGATAGAATCGTGAACATAGTAATTCGGCTCTTGATAAAGCCAATTCAGATGGCTCAATTAGTGTAATCTTTCTTACTCTTTGGTCACGATTATGCTTAATGATATAGTCATGGTAACAAATTGAGGCCAAGCCTTGACCGCACCCATAATCTACTATCTCAACTTCTTCATAATTGATGATTGGTTTCTGCACATGGTTAAATGCATATTGCAATTTTGCATTGTGCATCTTGCCGAAGGAATATATGTACATCTGCAATAATGGCTCTGAGTCCAAAATGTCTATTCCTCTATTTAATGAATCATGAAGCTCATTACATAATTCACTTGGCAATTTTTGAACAAAATCAAATGCGATATCCCATACTTTCTCGAATGAGGGTTCCTCCATGTGTTCAATTAGATATGAGTATGTCGTTTTGCTCTCTTTCATATTCCTGTGATTGTTTCCCCGTAAAGGTGTTCTTTATGTGTCTTGTAGTTCTTTAATGCAACCTGTTTGCTCGCATTGGCATAACAGTATTCGCAACCATGTATACAGGTATTGTATTCGCCGATGTCCTTACTCTTGATACAACCGCAAAACTGCCGTTGGCCTTTATCCTTGTTGTCCCCATGAATCGCATAAGTATTGTCCAGTAAAAGAATTGCATCTTTAGGTAGTTGTTCGGTGTTTCCGAACAAGTCAGGTTGCGGCATGGACAACTTTTTCACCTTTAGGTAGTCCATTAGAACCTTATCCTTATACGCAAAACGAATGATTAGGTCATCATCAATGCAATGGTTCCTCTTGACTCCATATTGAGTAAGGTTGATCTTCTCACCGCAGGTTGCTAGTTCATAACGCCAATTCAAGTTTAGGCTAGCCAGCTTCTCTGCGAACTCACGCATTTGGTCTTCAGTCCAGTCATTGAATCTGATATTAGCTTTAACTAGATTTGATTGTACCTTTCGATACGAGAGGATATCAGCAAAACTAAATACTAGCTTTTCTGTATAACCTTGAAGTCGGTTCCCGATGTAATTAATCTTTGCGAGCAAAGAATCTATGTTAACCTGGTCAGTAAGCAGTAATGGATCAAAACGCCAGATTACACGGCCAGATCCTAATCGGTCAACAAGTTGTTTAAAAGTATCAATACGCTGTGCAATAGGAGGGACACACTTCTCCAATCCCTCTTTCTCATAGTCATTGAGAGAATACTGAATGTAACAACCAATTCCTCTGCGTTCTAGGATTGGCAGATATTCCAATAAAGGTGCAGGATTCTTTGACCAGAACACGATAAAACGAGTGTTCTGGTAAGAAACATAACTGCGAACCCCATTGAATGGATTTGTCCAAGCAGAATATCCAGCGACATCTAGACGATGGAAAAACCAATCTGCATAAAAGGCCGGAATATCTGTGCTGCGACTTGCTGACACAAGAATCGGAACTTGCATCTCAACAAGTTCTCCATTCTCTCGTGGAAGTTTCATTTTATCCCAATTTGCCATACATTTCTAAGGCTATCCCCGTGTTGGGAGTAATTAGATTATGACCACAAAAGTAATGATAATAATTCAGAACGAAGCATTTTTATGATGCTATCTTAAAATCTATTATCCAAATATAAAAGACAATAATTTATTTTGCTGTACATTATTAAAAGTTAATCATCTTTAATAAAAAAGAAAACTTCTTTATTCCCTTTCATTTTGCCAACCTTTACTGAACCAAAAAAAAAGAAGAGCGACATCAACACTTTTTCAGCATTGATATCACACTTCGATCGGACTCTCTTTATTTGAATTGACGGTGGCAGCTTAAGGCCGGTGTCTATCCAAAAGAAGATAATAGCGTCCGGGATGGTGGTTTTCCGACTAACTCTTCGCTAGCCGGTCCTTCTCCATCATTATATTGTTGTCACCCCTTACATATCCGCCGGCATGTCTCTTCTTTTAAAGCCAGCAGTCCAAAATGGGGCGTAATTCTCTTTAGTTATTTATAAGGCAGCTGGGGGATTTGAGGCGGAGAAATTTTGAGGTGAATATCTATTGTCTATTCTTTAAAGTCGGGTAATGTGGCGGATGCTGACCTGACGTAACCGCTTATAAGATGTTGGTACTCACGAGGCATATATTCAGCAATTACACTACAATATAATTTCCACTCTTCGCCATCTGATAGAAAGATTTTTTCTTTTTCCCAAAGCCTCATTCTTTTATTGTAAATGAGTGTAATTTTTTTGTCCCATTTTCTGTAGGTCAATAGCTCGTCAACCAATCCAAGTTGCCCCATGCAATTAAGAACAGTCACTATATCGTAGAAAAGAGCAGTTGAAACGTCTCCAAGCATTAGACAAGTTTCCATGCTCATCCCACACCTATATAAATTTGGAACTGACTTGTTTTCGTTGATGAAATGAGCAATTAACTTGTATAATATCTCTGACGCTTTCCCTTTTTCAATTGTGCCGTGTGACTTTGCTTGTACTAGAAGAAAACCGAGGTCATGATTACCATAACGTTCTTTCAACCGATCAATTTCCAGATTAAAGAGAGGATGGTTTCTAAGCCTGATACTCAATGCTTCATAGTTCTCACCAGGATATAAAGATGCTATATTCTCGATTAAGTAATCCACAGGAAAGTGTTGAATGATAATCCTCTCACATCGTTTTTCTTTGTATTTCTCCCATATGAATTTGAAATCATCAATCAGAGAATCATCCCAACAATAGTCGTTGATGTTAAAATAAACCCAACGCCTGTCTTCTTTTGATCCATGCAAAAAGGCTCTTATAATTTGGGTTTGGGTTACATGAGATTGCCCCTTAAAACGATCCCTTAGTCTATCTCTGGCATCTAATCTTGTAACATTATCCTTGCTGCCAAAATCAAATAATAGTGAAGATATTGATTCATTCTTTCGCTCTAGAACGAAATCTGCCTGCTTATACAACTCGTCTGAAAAACAATACCGATAACGTCCACACTGGATTATCTTTCGCTGAAGGGTTCTCAATTCTTCATGATTGAGAGCAAACACTAATGACATCAATACAGAACCAGCGCCTTCATTTTCCGATTCTTGATAATGCTTAAGTATGTAGTCTAATGGCTTCATCGTCAACTATAACACTGGATTTAAATAAATGCTGTTAAATCGCCTTTGACGATCTTCCCGTCCTTGATCTCTATGACGTAATAAGTTGGTTCGCCGGCAGCCTGCACTATGGCAATAGCGTTACGGCCAGGCACCTCATGGATGGTTAGACTAGAGCCACTGTTCTTTATCGTGTTGAATTTTCCTCGAATGTAATCCGCATAACCATCATGATCCAATGATTCAAAGACCCACATGGAGTCATATTGAAATTCCGGTGCAAGGTGCTGTATCAATAATTCAGGATTTAGTGTACGCCAAGCCTCAGCAAGGTCATGTACTATTTGTTCGTTTGTATTCATGATTTTGTATTGTTTGTGTTTTGTTGTCTTTTGTCATTGCTGTCCACTAAAAATTTGAATTAGATATTTTGTCGATAATTGGATTTTATAAAAGGCTCAAAATCAATCATGTTTTTAATCAAGTTCCTCAGAATCAATCGGTTTGTGATTTCAAATCCGTTCGGTCTAAATGTAACTATAAACCATTGATTTTCAATAAACTACAACAAAAATCGCCAATTTTAAGTGGACGCTTATGGTCTTTTGTATCTGATTAATCCCACATGCCAGCGGGTTCCAGTCTCATGAAGCCACCGCATTTCGGACAGATGTTATTCCATTTTATCAGATTAGTCTTCCCGCATCGGTCACATTCCTCGTGGCCTTCAAGAATCTTCCAATCGTCATTAATCGGCTTTTCCATTATATGGTGACAGTCCTGGCAAATAAAAGCTTCCAGAAAAACGGCAAAACCAGGGCCCAATGACAATTCATCGGTTTCAAATCCACACTTATCACATTTGAATATTGCTGTTGCTCCCATATCGATAATTATTTATGTTACAATTTATTAGAATGGTGGTTCTTTATTTGTATCGTTATTGTCTATTATCTCAAGATTGAATTCATCAATGAAAGAATCTATGGCTGGTTTCTTCATTGATTCAGTTCGTTTCTTTCGGGATTCAAGTTCTTCGTTGATTAAGTACCTGAATCTATCTGGAATGCTTTCCATAACAATTGTTCGGAACAAGTCATAGTATTCTTGAGCGTCATGACAAAGCCAATATTCCTCTTCTCTTATCTTTTTATCGAACCAATACTGCACTTTTTTGTCCCATTCTTCGAATGCAATCAACTCTTCGGTTAGGCCAAGTTTCCCCATGCACCACAAAACCCTTCTTACTACTTTAAACCATTTTGTAGTTGGAACCAAACCATCAACCTCCTTGATTAATTCAATTCCTCTCCACATTGTTGAATTGTCATAAATTCTTTCGTAAGACTCAGGTATTTCTTTATGATACATTAACTGAGCAATTAGCATCTTGTAAAGAATCCGTGTCGCCTCGTCTCTTTCAATACTACTCTTTGATTTGGCCAGAATGTATAGGTATTCGACTTCATCAGGTCCCCAATAGATATGAACACATTTCGACAAGCGTTCTTTATCCAGGTGAAATTGGGGATGGTTGATTAATCGAGTGCAAAGCCATGAATAATTATCATCGGAATCCAATAATGGCAAATTTTCGATTATGTATTCTACAGGCAAGAATCGTATCACAACCCGTTCGCAGTCTTTATCGTGGTACTTTTCCCACAATGCTTTTATATCATCAGCAAAAAAAGCATCCCAGTTGCCATTTAGCTTTTTATATGCCCACACCCGATCCCTTTTAGACCCAGCGAGGAAGGCTTTAAGAATCTTTCGTTGGGATTGAAATTCCTGTTTATCGAATCTATCCTGGAGCTTTGGTCTTGAAATAGCCACTTTGCCACTTCGTTTGTCTGTGAACTGTTTCAGCAGGCGAGAAATGGGCTCATTCTTTTGAGGTTGATCTGCGTTAAGAACTTTTTCTATCTCATTATATAGTTCATTTCCTATCTTCGATGGAGAAGTGCCGCGTTTCAGCTTGCCTTGGAGTTCTTTTAACTCAGCATGATTGAGTGTATTGACTAAGGCCTTCAATACGGCACGGCAGCTGAAATCTTTATACTTCGGCAGCTGGTAATGAGTAAGAATGTATTCTAACACGTTATCCATATCATTCCCTTTCTAGCATATGAGACGCGAGCCCATCAGCAGCTTGTATTAATGACAGCAGAGGGCAGGCTGCTTTTGCTGCCTGGAAGTTCCCCTTTATATCCGGTGACTGGAACGGCAGATCCCAGGCATGCATGTGCCAACGGATGGCCATGATTTCGTCATTGGTCAGTTTAAAACCAGCACTGAGTAATACTATGACCGACTTCTCGCCGTGTCCAAGTGGGAAGTAGCTGTAATCCACATCGTAGCCTTGGACGGGTACCCAAATGCCAAGTTTGTTTTTCTGTTTTTTAATAGCGGGTTTGTAAATGTCCGCCTTACACGTATCGTGCAACAGCGAGGCAATGACCACACTCTCCACAGGTAACCGTTCCGCTAATGATGGATCCATCTGAATCATCATATCGCGAATACTCATAGCCACTTTACACACATTGAGCGAGTGACCAAGTAGCCCGCCTTGCTGATTTAGGTGGAATCGACTACTTGCCGGAGCCTCAAAGAATCCCAGTTCTTCAATAACCTTAATGGTTTCTTCAATGCCCTCACGCCCAGTACCTCTAAGCAATTCTATAAAACGTTCTCTATTATCCATGAAAAATAAATACTATTATGAAACAAAGATAATTGAGCATCACGAACAGTATGTTCGCAACATCGGTGTTTTTCGCTGAAATCTTGAAGATTTAATTGCTCGTCTTTTTCTTCAGGCTATCAATTATAGGTCGTACTTTCTTGTCGTATTCATCATTACCATAGTTAATTATTACTAGGTTTCGTATTGTTCTTGTTATCCCAGTATATAACAATTCATCAAATGAAATATTGAACGAAGTTGATGACTCATATTTTGGTTCAAGAATCAAGAATACGACTTCGCTTTCCCATCCTTTGAATGAGTTGATTGTGGAGATTTTTATTGTTCCGCTATTCATCCAGAAGTGTAACTTTTTATTGTCTCTGATGAACTTGTAATCACCATGATAGACCTCACCTTTGAATGATTTAAGGATATCGGCATAGTGTTCCCGGAAAGCCATGAAGGCCTCGATAGGAATTAGGCATTCTTTACACTCTTCTTCAAGCCGCTTCTTGAACGTGCTACTAAACTCTGTGTATAAATCATAAATTGTGAATAACTTCGCAATGTGTTGCCTGAGTTTTATCACATCATTATCCCACATTTTTGGGCGATTAGGAAATATCTTCTTTTTCAGATGTTTACTAATATTCTCGAACCAGCCATAATTTGGGTTCTCCTTATTATTCATGCCGATATAATTGAGATGAGTCAAATACATCGCCTCAATCGTCTCTAACATTGAATTGGCCTTTTCTCGACTCGCATACCGGTAGTAAGCATCGAACGTGCGTAAGAGTCGTGTGGTATAGCCAAGAATTGTAATGTCGTTAGGAGCGGTGTCAGCGACTCGGTTCAAGATATTCCCTCTAATGATATTGTAAAGAGATACCACAGGATTTTCTCCCTGAAGATACATATAGTTGATATAGCCCTCTTTCTGAAATGGTAGGGCTCCAACTCCTTTGTTTTCCTCAAACGAATCAATGTCATATTTGTCACCAAATATTTGCGTTTGGAATGTTTCAACCAAATCCAAAACTTTAAGGCCCGAACGAAAACAATACTTTAGTTCATTTACACCAAGAACATTCGTGACGACATCCTTTTGCCTTGTCGGCTGCCCGTAGATATTCTGTTTTACATCACCAAACAAGACATAATCTCCCTGTGGATCTCGAAAATATCCCTTAATAATCTCCATCCAGGCACGATGATAGTCTTGTATTTCATCGATAAGGACAGCATCATATTTAACGATCTCATCTTTGTGATCCTCAAACAACTGAATGTTGCCATAATAATGGCTTTCCAGATACTTTGACAACTCCTCCGTGTCGAGCCCAGAAGGAATTTCAAACTCGACATTAAGGTTGTTGAGTTCTGCATTGATAAATTGATGGTAGTTGATAATAATGAAGTTTTCCCATGGAAATTCTTCTTCAACTCGCATCATCTTATCATGGATGAAATTCTTAAGTGTGATATTATATGTGAGTATCAGCACTCGTGGATTGTCATTTCTTGCCAACGCTCGTTTATACGCTTGAACAGCCCTCGCAGCCAGCACGGTAGTTTTGCCTGAGCCAAATACTCCTTTGACTCTTTGTTCAAGTTTTGAGGAATAGATGATTTCTTGCTGTTTTTTTGTGTAGCTATATCGTTCACCTTGCGTTATAAGATGGCGAGTGGGAGATAAAAGCCTCTTGAAATTAGTGTATAGTTCTGGAGTAAAGTAAAGGGACTGTTGTTGAGGCAGCAGATAACACTTCCTCATCAGTCGAGAAAACTCCTGCTCATTAAGGCCATCACGACCAATGAGGTTCATATTATAATAAAGCCATTTCTGGTACTTCTTGTCTTCCTCAAAGGGTTTTATAATTAGGTTATCTATCGTTGATTGAGACGCACAGTGAAAATAAACAGCACATGAAACGATGTTGAATTTCTTTATGTTATTAATCTTTTCCTCAAGTAGTGTATCAACGTGAAGGTTGAATAAATTGTCTTTGTATTTCAATACCTGGTCCAACGGTGATTTAACAACTGAATCGTTTGGAATGTATCTCCACTTCTTTCGTTCATCAATGCTGAAATTATTGAGATTCCAATCCTTAACTTCAAACACAATCACACCATTCCCTCTACGCATAACTATCACATCTGGACGATCACCATTGAGGTACGGATTAAAATAAACCTCGTAGGTCTCATCTAAAACTCTGTCCAAAAAGGTCAACAACGCCAATTCCCCCTCTGTGGGTGGCACCTTGAGCTTTTGTATCTTGTCAAATGAAGGAATAAACGTAGCCATATAAATGAACAAAATTAAGACAAAGAATTAGCAATTAACACGATCAGTTCATATATCGTATCAAACAGACGCACAAAACCATCTTTATTGTAAATATCTTTGTAAATGAGTTTCTCCTCCTGATTGATTCTAATCCTTTTATTTTGGTCTTCTTTGTTGTTATGTATAAATGCATTGCGGGTCTCAATCAGATGAAATACTTTTGATCCGAAAAATGGCTTCTTCCCATTAAGCAGCTGATAATATATTGAACAAATTCGCTTCCATGTTGGATAATCATTGAGCGAAGGCGTTTTAGTATCATAGCACTCCGTTTCATAATAACGCTTATTTCGAAGATCCCAATTCTTGCAAGTTTCAGCGGTATCAATTATCTCATATTCTCTCTTATTCTTTTTTTCTAATAACTCTGCCGAAATTATTTCGAAAATAGCCTCAAGGGTAATATATGAATATGCGAACTCTTCATCAGTCTTAGCATTATTTAGAAGGAGGTATGAGACGTCAAGTTGCTTGGTAATGCGATTATTTGTTGATTCTGAAAAGATTGTATTTGATAAGATATGCTTTAATCTCTCTATATTTCGAAACAACACTTTCAGATATCCACGCTCTAGACAGATGTCGATTTCGTCAAGTAGTGTTTCAGCATTCTTCTCGGAATATGATTGCGGAAAAGCATATTCCGGAGACTCTTTGATATAATAACCATCAGCACCACTCTCTAAAAGTATTTTCATGTTCCACGCCTTATTGGAAGCAGTGAGAATAATTACTTGTATTCCTCGGTTGATTTTATCTTTTATCTTCTGAAGTATTTTTACTCCTGAGAAATCTTCTGGTCTTTTAATATCTTCTTCATTTAAGCCATTCAGCCTTAAGTCAAGAAAAATCAAATCATAATAATCACTCTTTATCTTGTTACGAATGTTTTCATCTAAATCATTGAAGTCATTGACGCGTTTTTGACTTAATTCAAGATTTGCCCCTTTGCATATATCAGACAAAACAGTAGCCCAGCCCTTATCTGCCTCGTCATCAATTAATAAGATATTCTTATTTGATGCATTTGGAAGGTCTTCAATAGCAGAGAGCAAACTCTCATTATCATTATTGCTTGAAATGATGGATGATATTTGCTGTGGCTTATATGTAAGAGCACGAATATATTTGAAATATAGCGACTGTTTCGCTTTCCTAATAATAGGATTATCCAAGTCACGACCTAAAAGTGTGCGGTTTAAAACATTCGCCCCCCATTGATTGGCAAGAGAATGGCGTCCTTCTGCAGCATTGGGAAATAACTTAATTAAATTGAGGAAGTTGTCATGATACTCATCAGCAGAGAGTGGTTTCAACACATCAATAGCGCCGATGATATTATCCGGAGATTCACAAATAACAGCTTTAGTCAGAATTATCTGAGAGTATTTGGTTCCCCACAATGCTTCGAAAGACATTCTAGACATTAACACTATCGGAGCTAATGCAGCCGCTTTAATGTCATGAATACAGAGCCTGAGAGCCATTGCAAATGCCAGGCAAATCTCTCTATTAGACGAATGATCAATATCTATGATAACAGCACTAATGTCTTCAGGAACATTCTGTATAATAAACTCCATTAGATTGTTCTCTCCATCCTCGCTAAGAGAATAAGAAGGCATCTGAAGAAAGAATGATTTCGGAATGTTGCTAGACCAACTTCTTGTTTCTTCATTTCCAAGAACTAATATTTGCTCCATACTTCTCAAAACTATTTAATATGCTGTTTATGTTTGCTCTAAAAGCTCCGACAGACACCTCTCCGTCATCAATCTTCTCCATTAGTTCATTAAAAGAAATACCGATTTTGGGCTGAGTATTGTCGATGATTTTACGAAAAGTCTTATTGTCAATCATGGATATATTAAGTGTGTCATCATCTTTTGCACTCCAACAAGTTGAGATTAAAGCATGACACCAATTCCACATTAACTGTTTGATAAAATCTTTCCCGAAGGCTATTATTCTCAAATCTATTACACCTGTAGAACGATAGTTATCTAAAAAATCCTTTAGGTGTTTGTAAAACTCGGATTTTTTAATCGAATATACGATGTCGGGAGACTCTTCTCTCCAATCAGCCATCATTGAGTGCCCATCACTAAAAAGAACATATGGCAGTCCCATGTCTTGGGCTCGAGCTTCTATTATTTCTTTACCTCTTTGGCTCGTTTCGGTATATTCTCCATTAATGAAATCCTTTAACGAGTCATGAATCAGAACACAGGCACCATCATCAAGAAAGGATAAATCACTGTTACTGCTAATCTTTTCAATATGAAGAAGGCAATCAGCATAATCATTTTGGTCCACGTATGATGCCCCGTAAATCTCACGCTGATTCTTCTGATTGTCATCTAATAGAATTATCTTTTTCATATTATTACTTACTGAAAAAAGTTAGAACATGTGTAAAACCGGGCACGTCGCCACCGTTAATCTCTTCAACTTCTGCTTTATTTGAATCATTTAAAATATTCCATCGTTTGGCCTGTCCGTCCCAAATGGTCTCAACGGACCAATTGCAGTAACCAAGTAATACATCTTTAATTTCATTAAAAGCGCCACCTCCAGCTTTGAATTTTTTAATGACATCATCTATTGTTGATGAGAATGAACCTTTTTGTGTGATTCGTATGATTCTGGAAGTATATTCATCTGAGAAATTGCGTTCATAAGATATACTCACTTCAGGAAATGCTGAGTACTTTGTAAAATCGTCAAGAATTCGTTGTATTCCATTCTCCAAAGCCCAAACATACGTATAGAAATCAGCCTTGTTTAGACCATTAGTTTCTATCATCAGATTTCCGTGTTTCTCTTTTTGCCGGTTGATAATGTCCACCAATGCAGGCTTAACCAATCGAATACTACTTCGAAACAACATTATGGTTTTAGAAAATTCCTCATTGGAAAGAAGGTGGTGGCCGGGATTATTTATAGCCCATTCTCTCCATTGCTCACAGGCATAGTTGTCTTCATGCCAATTTCCCAAGTAATCTCTCCATTGCTTATTACCTCCGTCTTTGTTTCTCCCGCCATTAATGAATGTTTCCATGAGGGCATAAAGATTCTTCGGTATCTCATATCGCTTACACTCATCTTTAAATACCCTTCGTACCAGTTCCATTAGAGCAGCGTAATCCATGTTTGATTCAGGGTCAAAGTCATGTGTTAAAAATTTAAACCCATTAGGATTATTAAATAAAGATAAGAACGCTGCTGTATCTTTGGGGACATGCGGTATCACGGGCTTTGGTCGTATAGGCGGCTCAACCAATGCCGTATCAGGAGTTGAAATAAAGTCTCTTGCAAACAATGAATCCCTTTTCGCAACTTGTGTTTTTGTAAGGTTCTTGCTATGAAGAAGAAAATTCAATAGATATCGTTTATCTGTATTGCCCATATTGTTTATTGTCGATTGAATTTTGTCGGATTTTTCAAATTATCCTCAAAGATCTTGCCAATTCTGTACCTCTGATTCATCAATATTATTAAGGAGACACTCATTGTCGATTCCGGATTGTTCTATTTCTTCTGTAAGTGATAGTAATTGTTCTATATCGGTAACGGGTATCGCATCTATCTTTGTGGTCAATTTTGAAGATGGTTTCACAGATTTCTTGCCTATCTTTTCATCACCAAAGAGTTCTTCAAGCGAGACCCGAGAATCTGTACCATTAACAACGCTCATGAAATATAAACTTGCTTCTTCATAACCTTCCTGTTCCCATATCTCAAGCAGTTTGTCAATATTCACATTAGCATTCTGAATACTGAGACATCTAGAGCGTTGAGGTTTAAATTCAGTGATTAACCAGAAATTTTTACCCTTCGATCTACATAATGTCACATGACATTTCTTTAGAAGTTCAGATTCTATTGATTCCCCGGTTTTTTTGTTTTCCAATCCTGGGCAAAGCTTTTTCTGCGTTGATTTGCTGATGGCAATCGATTTATCCCTTCCATATATAACACATTTGCCGACAAGATTCTTTCGCTCGGAAACTTCAAGCCTGATCGAGGTTTTGAAGTATTCATTGAACTCATTCATCGTGTATGGCTGGACATAGATATAGGATTCACCCTTATCTGTTTCTTGATCAACGAATAAAACCTGTTGTAATCGGTTATAACGTTGCAGCAGTTTGTTACAAGCAGTATTGTTTGCACCCTTAACCATGAGAAGGTAATTCAGTTTACCACCAATAACATTCTCCATAACAGGTTCACCTTTTTTAATATAGCCTTTATCGTGTTTATATCTTGGGTAAAACTTGCTATAAGCTTTTGCATAGCCTTCTGTCTCCCAAATATGAAGAATCCATCGTAAATACTTAATATACTTGCGACTGACATTAACCGTGCTATTTACAGTTAAGCCTGTTACTTCTTGACGTTGGCCATCACGAAGAAGACGAGTCTTCTTGTCATTCATTCTAAAGCCTTGCTCTTCAATGATACGTTTAATTTCAAGGCGAAAATCACTTCCTTCCTGATAAACATTATGCATACTAGAAAAGGTCATATCATCCGCATACCTACTATAGTGAAGCCCAAAACGTTTAGCAACACCCCTCATTCTTCTGTCCAGTTTTTCGCAGATAGCATTAGTGAGTAGTGGGGATGTAGCTGCACCTTGAGGAAGAACATTCATTGTTCCATCTGCATTAGGATGACAGCACAACCCAGCAATCACATTGGCTATCTCTTGTGTGAAGTTGAAAGGGGGAAGTTGAAGTCTTTTCCAAACACGAGCTTGAGGAATGGAGGGGAAAAAGTTCTCCAAATCAATATTGAATACGTAATGGTGCCTAATATGATTTTGAGCATTAGTGACTACAGATCTGCCCTCCGCGAACCCCATCGCAGATTCATTAGGGGTGTATATTGCTTTCAAAAGCTTGTTAAGAAAATAAAGGATGACCTTTAATTGGTAACATGGAGCATTTATTTCTCTCGTTCCGCCACTTTTCTTACGGATTTGAAAGGTTTTGTATCTTTTAGTGACCTGGGGCCTGGAGAAATAACGTAACTGTTTGGCTGTTATCTTATGCTTTTTTGTGCCAAACTCATCACATTTAATCTTATAAAGCAATGAGGCAAGCTGCCCCACTGTCTCCATCTTTTGTGACATTTCGATTATTTTCTCTTTCTCCATTTTGCTGAATAAAAAGCGGTCTTTTCAGTTATGATGCAATCGATTTTCTTTGTTTTTACTAATGCACAATGCTAATAACACTATACCACTAATAATACCAGTCAAAGACTGTAACAAAATATAACGTTGGTTTATCATTCTTTTTTTAGAAGAATGACATCCGACGAGTAACATCGGACGGAAGTCAAAATTTGTTCTGCATCAATAACGTCAAAGACCGCCTTGTGCTTTCTGTTGCAAAGATAATAATTGTTAGCGAATTGTATGTTCTGCCATTTGAGAAAAATCAAGATTACTCTTGTTTTGTTTTAAAAGCCAAACATAGCCCTTTGATATGGTTCCAGTATAAGTCTCCATTCTCGACCAACTTTTGAACATTATCCTCGCCATCAGTTGTCCCGTCGAGCATTTGGATTCTCTGAAGCAAGGCAGACATCCTTTCAAAGCAGTAATTGCCCACAAGAGGATCAAGGAGCCCGGCTGCTTCTGGGCACACTAAAGACCAGTTTTCTGTCAGTTCAAGCAAAGTGTGAAGATGATATGGATTCTTTTCCAAACCAGTTGTAGCACTGTTAGAAATAAGATTCCGGATTTCTCGTAACATCCAGTCTTTATAATTATTGCATATGTCACGTACAGTTGCTAAAGCGTCTATCCAGACATGGTCATAGTTTGTGCTCCACGATTGATCTCGATTGGACATTACTACAGTATGAGGTAACAAGTATCCTCCTCCATATAATCTATAATTGTCCTTGCCATATTGAGCAATCGAAATAAACTTTTTGTCAAGCCTGCCATTATTGGCTGCCAGTGAAATAGGCAAGAGCAATACGTCATGCACGTACACGTTAATCCATATGTACTCTTGATGACGAGCCTTGGGATAAAAGTTGGTTCGTATCTCAAACCTGAAGATGTCACAAGTGAACTCATCTTTCCCATTTGACCAACCAATTCTATCATGAGTATCGAAAACAACTTCATTTGAATCTGTTTCTTTCAATGAGAATTGTTTTGTTTGATTATCGTAATATAAATGTTCCATGATGTTATTATTTGTTTTACGTCGCAAAGGTAATCAAGCGTCGCGAACGCTATGTTCGCAATTGGGTATATTTTTCATTCATTTGTTTGATTCTTTCTGAGACTTGCTCTTGTAGTGATCCAGGCGTTAGGACAAGCAACTCGGGCCCGTAGGTGATGAATTCCCTGACAAGTTCATAGTTGATGATGCAGTCAATGGAGAAAAACGTCCCACCTTGAAGACTGGGGTGACGGGTATATAATGACGCTGCATTTTCTCCTTTGATCTCTCGTTGAGAGCCATGAATGGGTTTGGTTGCAATATACCCCGATGATTTGTCGCCCACCCAGAAGATAATGTGCTCGACAGGGGCGTTTTCATAATAAGTTATGCCGATGATGTCTTCATAACGATCGGTCAAACCTTCGGGTTGAGGCTTGTAACGACGATCTTGCAATGCGTTGATGCCCTGGATTCGATCAAGAGGAAATGTGAGGATCTTGCCATCACTATCAGCAGCTCCAATTACGAACCATCGGTTATTATACTGCTTCAGCAGGTAGGGATGAAAATCTATTCCCTTAATTTCTTCCTGGTTAAACAGTCTATATTGCAAATGGATAGCGACCTTGTTGGAAATGTAATTGAAAAGTGTTCCCAACAGATTGGAGTTGGTTAAGTAAGGATTATTGCTAAAGTAGATAATCCTATCATGATCCTTTACGCCCAGTTTCTGGCGGAAGGCTTCCAACCACTCGAAGTTGTCGAGCCCATCGAACTGACCAATGGTCTCCAGCACTTCACACAGCAGGTTACGTTCCTCATTACTCAACTTCTTGTTGAAGATAGAAAATGTGGGGTCGGCATAACGGACACAACGCTTGCCGGATTCGGATTTGTAACGCTCAATGTCGGCAAAGACCGGAGCATATTCAAGATCGACAATGTCTTTCTCGATGCATCGTTTAGAGACACCCTCAAATCCATCCTTAGAGAGCCTAACTTCAACAATATCAGTCAAGTCTTGAATGCTATAGTTGTGAAGCCTGTCCGAGAGCAACTCGTCCAGGATCAGATATCGGTTAAAAGCGTTCTTGTTACTTGGCATAATTCTATCACTTTTTTGACGATTGCAAAAGTAGACAAAAATCGCGAATTGTATGTTCGCAAAATAACATAATTGTAAATTATCTTTTACATTATAATGAAAATACAATAATCAGAGCAAAAAGAAAAACGGCTTCATGCCGTTTCTCTCATTATAGTCCTCACACCACTTGGATTTCGTGGAATGATCAATCGTCTAAAGCTGTGATGGAGCTCTCTGTCAGTATTGTCTTTTTCGACTGACTACCCGGATGTTACGGGCGTTGGGAAATCTCCTTCTCGCTTTATAGTGAACATACATCCTGCTTCTACTCATGCTCTTGATATGTACTCGCCTACCATCTACCTCTACCTCATAAGTGTATATCGTGGGAATAGGCATTTTGGTGGTATTATTCTCAGCCCACCAGTCAATCAATAATTCTTTAATGGTCTTAATCATTTCAGTTGATATCGGTTTATGAGGATTGAGACCTGCTTGGCGGTGAATTTGCCTCCTCTGCTGGTCGTGAATCCTTCGTTGTTAAGTGTTCTAGCCATTTCGCTCAGGTTATTGGTTTCTCTTACCAGGATCTTCAGCATTGCAACCGCTCGTTTATTATGAGGATTGTTAGCCGCTTTCTCCTGATTCGTCTGCCGGCTGTTCGTGATAGCTTTCTCCATATTGCCCGTCAAGTTCTCAGGTTTACCAAGTTGACATCCTTGTTCCTTTTTAACTTGTAGGGCTGCTCTGGTTCTTTGACGTATTAATCCAGCCTCATATTCACTGATGGCCGCGATAATAGTCAATACCAGTCTATTCGCTCTTGGAAAGTCACAGAATACGATTTCTATGCCCGAGTCCAAAAGCTGGCTCGTAAAGGTCACGTTTCTTGATAGTCGATCCATCTTGGCGACGATCAGTGTGGCCTTCATCTTCTTGCAGAGTTCCAATGCCTCGTGTAGTTTGGGACGCTGTGTTTTTCGTCCGCTCTCAACTTCTACAAATTCAGCTATCGGTTCTTCTCCGCTAAGATAGTTTCTGATAATTTCTTGTTGAGCTTGTAATCCCAATCCTGACACACCTTGCCGTTGTGTCGAGACTCTGAGATAAGCCACATATGCATTATTATCCATTGTTTGAAATATATTAAACCGTCGTTTAGTATTGTTCAAGAAAGGTGGGACCCTCCAAAATAGCCTGGAAAATCCCACTTTCTCTCATTTCTCAGTTTCTGTAGTAATGCCGTATTCTTGAGAAATGCGTTCCAGATAATTTTCACATTTCTCCACAGCATCATCTATTACACATATCAGGTTATCAACGAAGATGTGTTCAATCGTTTTCAAAGTCTCGCCCTCTTCGGAAATGAGCGTTACTTCAAAAAGATCTTCTCCTTCATTGAGCTGAATAAGGATGTAGCCGGTATGAAGAAAACCTTGGACATGCATCTTCACCCCGACTTCCACGATAGTAATGCTTGCCGGATTGATTCCCCAGCTCATTACTACAAAAGGGTTGGTTCTGAAGATGCTGAGGATATAACCAGCAATCTCTCTGCTATATTCTTCGTCCATATCATTTCCTCCTCTTGTTTTTGTTGATTTCACTGATGAGCCTTCGGTTGAGAGCATTGAGTGATTTGTAAATTTTCTCATAGCTCTTTTCGAAATTCGTACCTTGTAATCTAAGGCCAGCGCTCACAAGATCATTACCGGCATTGTAGATATCCTTTTGTGCCAGTCGTAATTCTCTCAGTCGGTCTTCTTCTGTAAAAATCATAGTCGTTCAATTTAAGTAAGTGTTATTAACTACTGTCTTGTAATAGCTTCCGGGGGCAGGAATCCGAATTTTCCTGAAAACAATTTGCCACCAGTCACTTTTTAGGTTAGGTTTCTCGTTCATCAGCATCTCAACGATAGCCGGATGGATTGGAAATACGAACTGAAGCGCCCTCTTGCGGCTACTGTCACTGAGCGAAACCCAATACTTCAATGTCATTTTCTTTGTTTTCTGTGCCATTGTTGTTTCTGTTTTATGAAGAAGGCCCCCACATGTTGAGTTTTGTGAGAGCCTTCGTTCTGATTAATAATGTTTAGCGTAATATTCTTCTTTACCCCAAAAATCTAGATCCGCTTTTACCATCTCATAAGTGGATTTCAGTTCTGTCCTGTCGAGTCTGGGATTGTGTTGTTGATATGCCGCCTCAACTTCTCCAAATGTTAAATCTGGGTAAGTCTGAAGCAACTCATATAACTCATCATAATATTCGTAAAAGTAATCGTCGAGCCCATAGAATCCTCCCATCTTGTAATCATACTCATGGGGATAGGTTTTAGTGCAGTTCTCGATGATATGCTCGACGAATGACAAGCAATTTAGAAGGTCTTTCTTGATAGTGAACTCGTGATCAGTATGGGCTTCAAAATACCCACAACTCATATTCACGGCACTAACTTGAAGACCATTCTCCTTCAAGGTCAGCA